>Ga0207713_1000246_pt1 | contig 69206 bp, 65 predicted proteins | sample KBSS64metaG_FD_184404 | JGI IMG/M metagenome (GOLD analysis project Ga0207713, IMG submission 184404) | Switchgrass rhizosphere microbial communities from Kellogg Biological Station, Michigan, USA - KBS S6-4 metaG (SPAdes) (version 2) | ecosystem: Host-associated > Plants > Roots > Rhizosphere >...
CGACGGAATAACCGCGTTCCGTTATCTGACGGACGGCTTCTTCCTTAAATTCAGGTGTAAATCGTGGTGTGCCCATACGCTCCTCCTATGCTCAAACTATAGGGCAGGATCGTCTACCGGGGCGGGGTCAGTCCAGAGTACCGGCTGATGACTGAAACTCCGGAAATATCAAAAAGTGCGTGGAACTAAAATGGGTGTGCTTACACGTGGCTGTTCATGGTTAGGAAACTCATAACGCTTGATTGAGTTTCCTAACCATTAAGGACTATTAGAGGTTACAAATCCTGACGACACATCACATTAATTTCATTAGGGCCGCCGAATGCATTTCTACCATTAGTCATATAGACGTATCTGCCGTAAATAACCCCCCCCGCTATAGCTTGCCCTGATGTCCAGTAGGGTCTTTCCGGATTAAAACCGGAACTACTGTAATTCGCCACAGTTCCCCATTCAGACCACATTGAACCCATACCTCGAACATTTTGTCCCAGTGACAGATCTGCATCAGTTGGCAGGCTCTGCCCTTCATTTGCACACCAGTTTTTAGCATCATCCCAAAGTAAATCTTGATTACTAAAATTGTTAAACCACTTATTAACTCGGAAGGTATAGGTCAGTGTAGAACCGCCTGCTTTTGGTATAGCCGTTATGGTGACTGGTGATGAATCTCCCTGCCTAGTAAAGGTCACCTTACCATTATCATTAACTGGGGCCCAAGAGCTACTACTGTTCCAATTATAGTAATTTGCCAACCCCGCTACCTCCAGGTTAAATTCTGCTCCGGTAAATCCGGTGCTCGGAAATCCTGAACTAACAGAGAAATTATAATTATTAACTGCTACACCCGTAAATTCCGTAGCCAAAAATGTGGCAGCGACGCTCTGGCTGCTGTCATTAACCGATGCCGTGACATTACTTACACCAGCAGTGGTACTGCTCAGCGACGTGCTGGCTATACCGTCTGTATCGGTGATGACGCTGGCCGTTATGATTGTGGCTCCGTTATCAGCTATAAAGGTGACACTCTCGCCAGCCAATGGATTATCATTTGCATCAGCCACGAATGCCTGCACCTCATTAGTCGCCGTACCATTAGCTGGAGCAAGGTCAGTATCTACCTTCAGATTGGCGATTATCGCTGTACTATTGTCTGCCGTGATGGCATAGGCCTCCGACGCCACGCCGCTGCTCCAGCCGCCCAGCTGCAGGGCCGCCTTCAGCCCCGTCCCGGCCGCCTGCGCGGTGTAGCGTCCCGTGTAGGTGCCGTCGCCGTTGTCGCTCCAGCTGCTGCCGGATTGGATCGCCGCATTGGGCACCGTCACCGCGTCCGCGGTCAACGCTGCTGCCTGCCCGCTCACGGGATTATCCTGCGCGTCCTTCAGCGTCACTGTCACAACCATGTCCTCACCCGCCACGTAGCTGGCCGCATCGGTGGCAATGGCCGCATGCGTCTGCACCGCATCAGCTGCCGTGATGGCATAGGCCTCCGACGCCACGCCGCTGCTCCAGCCGCCCAGCTGCAGGGCCGCCTTCAGCCCCGTCCCGGCCGCCTGCGCGGTGTAGCGTCCCGTGTAGGTGCCGTCGCCGTTGTCGCTCCAGCTGCTGCCGGATTGGATCGCCGCATTGGGCACCGTCACCGCGTCCGCGGTCAACGCTGCTGCCTGCCCGCTCACGGGATTATCCTGCGCGTCCTTCAGCGTCACTGTCACAACCATGTCCTCACCCGCCACATAGCTGGTTTTGTCCACGCCTATAGTGGACTGACTGTGTACCGGTAAAATGTCGTTTATGACTACTGTCGCTTGAGCGAGGGGCACACCCTGTACCGTTGGCACCAGTATCACCGTTTCGGCATCTTTTCCGGCAGTGACGGTCACCTCAAAGACGCCAGATCCCTTACGTGACGGTGGCGATACTGCGGCACTTTTAACGCCGGAGGCCGCGACCTCCACCTCCCCGGGCGAGACGTCCATTGTTTTCCCCTGGCCGTCCCTGATGCTCAGCGTCAGTACCTGGACGCTGGTGCCATCAGCCGGCAGCGTGCTCGCCGCTGGCGTAAATTCACTGTTTATCGTGCTGACTTCCGGCGCCTGCAGCGTTACCCGGGTGGTGCTCTGGTTTGAGACGTTGCCTCTTTTATCCACCGCCACTGCGGTAATTGTGTAGCTGTTTATTCCATCAGGCGCGGTATTCCAGGCCGGAAGCTCTACCGTCCAGTCCGAACCTTTCTCCACGATTTTGCCTCCGGCAGCAACCAGCGGAGCGGCAGACCAGTCTATGCGCTCCAGACCGTGTCTGCTGGTGACCGACACTCCGAGCGATTTCTGTTCACCCGCGAAGCCGGTCACCTGCTCTGCAGTTCGCAGATGAATAACGCTCTTTTTACGGTAGTCCAGCACAATATTATTGTTGCGCTCCACCAGGTCATAGCGGCCGCCTGCCAGGGTGCGTAGCCCGGCCACCGCATCCGGGTTAATCTGGTGGTGCCACGGAACACCTAACTGGTAATTCATCCCGACCCCAAATCGGGTGTCGTTAATACCCGATTTCCCCTGCATATGTTCTGCGCTGAAGGTTAACAGCGGGAAGGGGGTGTAATTGACGCCACCAGTGATGGCATTCGGGTTTCGCTGGCGGTTATTCGTCCCCGACAGAGCTACTTCATTACCGTAGTACTGCTCATAGGTCAGCGTTGCCCCAAGCTGGGGCTGTGCCGGGAGCCATCCCTGCGCCCGGATATCCCAGCCGTTGGCCGGACGCGCCTGATAATCTTCAAGTTCAGGCGCATCTTTCCAGTTGGTCAGACGGTGGTAGCTGTTAGCACTGAGTTTCAGGAAGTCTCGCCCGTATTCCAGACCCAGTCCCAGCCGGGCATGGTCACGTGACAGGTCATAGTCAAGGAAGGTGTTGCCGCCCAGCATCCAGTCTCGCGTAAACCAGCGATATCCCAGGCCCAGGTTCGCCTGGCTCCGGTCATCGGTGCGGTGAAGGCTGCTCTGGGTGAAAACAAGACTGTCCTTTTGTTCGGACAAAGGGACAAGCAGGTCCAGCTGGGCGTTTTTAAGAGAGAGGTTTCTGTCGGTGTTCAGCTGCACGCGGGCAGTGCCGGCCTGGCCAAGCCACTGCTGAATTTCCTTTTCTGCGGCCCCGGTCGCCATTCCCCGGGCCAGGGAGGCGGCCGCATCCCGCCCCGGATTATCCGAGAAAAAGCGTCCTGCCTGTGTGGCCACGCCAGCTACCTTTTGTGCCTGCAGGTCGTCAGCGGACTGACTGACTGATGTTGAAGGGGACTGCGCCTGCCACTGAACAGCAGGCAGCGGCGACAGAGGTACATCCAGTTCCTCCCCCGGCTGCAGGTTTTCAAACCCTCGGGTAAACGTCCGGAACTGATTCAGCCTCTGCAGTGCCGCCGGGCTCATATTGTATTTTTCTGCCACGGTAGCTACAGTTTCGCCTGCCGCCAGGGTATAAACCCGGGTTCGCAGGGGCGTGATATCAGCCTGCTGCAGGAAGCTGCCCTTTTCCGAGGCCGCGGCGATGACCGGGGTGAAGGCCAAGGCAAGCGGAAATGCCGCCTGAAAAAATACGGTTGTCCAAACGAACAATTTCTCGTGTCTGAAAGTATTATTACGGGCTCGGTTTTGAGCAAGAAGCATAGTTTACCCTTCCCATGATTATTCTATATACTGGTTGCTCATATTCTTACTTCGTTAAAGCCGAACAAATATTAAACAAGAGGCCAGTAAAAAGGGAAAATTACAAAAAAGACAAAAAATGCACTTTCCTTTCATTTATATATAGTTTAAGCGCAAGCGTATAGCCCTCTGGCTTGCAACTTCATAGATATAAAAACGTGTGCAGTGTTCCCTGCAGAAGAAATTACCGAACTTCGCCACATCCTGAATTTAGCACTGGATGATTAAATCAACGTCGACCAACTAGACCATCTCGCAAGAGATAATATAAATAAACGATTATAGAATCCTTCTGATCGACGACCACGAACTGATTGCTTATGGAATCATTAACCTACTCCCCCCTACCTGCAAATGAACCTGCATTTATCATCCTTGACCTGCATTCCATATACTCAAACCCAGATTAGCTGCAAACAGAAGAACACTTGATGCCGCGCAAGAAATAGCGCTGAAAACGTCTATTACGTCAAAATTCTTTTTAGCTCGTGACGTTCAGAATATTTTGTGGCACATATCAGACCTGCTATTCAATAAAACCCAGTTTAAACTGTGACTTGCCAGCCAGTGATACGAGATCCGGCTTCTCCGGATAAGAGGCAAGCAGGGGTAAAAAGACGGCACCACCAATAATACTCCGGCTCTCGGAATCTGCCGGGCGCAAACCCCATATATTCTGGTATGTCATCGGTACATTCTGTCCGTTAATTACTGTATTACCGATATACAGCATGATATGCCCCGGAATATACACAAGCGTGAGGAACGGTCTGCCATGCTCCGTAAGATAACGAAGCCGTGAGCGGGTATCCTCCTGGCTGAGGTCGACAATCCGGGTGGCGGACTGTATCTGTGCCGCAGAGTTTCTGGGAAGAAATATCCCAAAGGGCATCATGAGGCTGCGCATTTCAGCAGAGCAGTCATTATAGAAGTTATAATTACCCCAGCCATAGGGCCTGCCACTCATCGACTTCATCAGTACAGCCATATTACCGGGCGTCATTTTCCATGGCATTGCGACAAACTCATCTTCACGGAGTCTGACCTTGCGAATTTGTGCGCGGCCATCGCTTTTACGCACGGGCACAGTAACGTCAAAAAAACCGGACTGCCTATTCCTGAATGGCAGAATGGTTCCGGGGCGTGCCGTAAAATAATACAGTCCCCCTTCATAAACGGAAACCGGTTCTTTAATAAATGAGCCAAGGTTTTTACCGGCCAGCGTCAGCCATTCAGTAACAAACTGCTGATCCACCCCTGCAATATCTTCGCTGTGCACCCACCCGGTGACAGTGGGGGACAAGACGTATTTCCAGCGTTTGTCGCGACTGACCGCCAGCACGTAGACAGGGGTTCCGGGACGCACAGAGGACATCTGTAAATTGTCAAAGGGGTAGCCCTGCCCGGCCTGACGCGGATCGTCATAAGCCGGGTCATCGGTCGGGAGCCCCCTGACCGACGCTTCCCTGACGGCAATCCCACGTTTCGAGGGGCGATAAAAGCGGTCAACGCTGGTCGTCGCGTTATCTTTTACCTGCTTTTTCCAACTGCCAGGGGGTACCCTGAAGTTCTCGCCCCAGGAAACACTGTGCTCCCCCAGATACTTCCTGATGCTGGCATCGCGGGGGGCTTCAGTCTCTTTACTCAGGACTGATGCAATGTAAGAAGGGTTCCAGGGCGACTTTTCGTCCGCATCCATACCAAAATAACGGGATTTCAGGTCAGAAAAATGGCGCTGCTGTGCAGCGGTATCCATAACAGGAACGTGCCTGTCCGGGCCAGGAGGGAGCCATTTATCGACGGACTGCAGGTAATTGCCCAGCGGAAACAGCGATTTGGTCGGGTCGATATAGCCTGCTGGCACATGACCGGCAGCCGTCACGTCATTTGACCCCGGCCTGAACGGAGCGGTGTGGCATGCCGATAACAGCAGGGGAACAATCAGGCAAAGAGGCTTTATTCCTTCCGGTATCTGGATTCTTTTCATTCGGCTCATACGGTATCTCCGGTAATGGGCTGGTCACTCTGCCCGTAGCACGACGATGCCCGGTTTCGCGCGCATGTATTCCAGCAACGGCGAATCCACCACTTTTCTGTTGGCGACCAGCGAGGAGGCATTCCTGAACCATACCTGTCCGTCATGGCGGACCACGATACCCACATGCGAAACGTCCAGACCTTCAAGCGGAGAGTAGACGCCTACATAATCACCAGTTTTCAGACGATCCAGCACCTGCTTACTGATGGTGTTTCCGGGAATGTAATTTATTTTACGAGGATAAATGCCCAGTCCCGGGATGTACTCCCCCCCGTCCGGCTTACGGTTAAGCTGCTTGTCCTCTGTGACATAGTCAGGGCTGATATCCGGCGTGACGTCCCGGGCATTGCGTGGTGCAGTGGCGAACCAGTCGGAGAAGAAGTGCCGACGACTGAGGTAGTCAACGTTCCCTCCGGTGTAACGAACCTCTGCAAGATTATGCAGGAAAGATTTCTGGTCATGGCTGCGGGTCAGGGCCTCGACGTAATCTGCAAGGGTAAAGCAGTCCACACCGTTGAAATTCACGACAAGCGCTTCAGGGGTAGCGGGTCCGCCGATGAGCGTATCAGCCTCGTAAGGCGTACCGAGAAAAGCCGATGACACGCGGCTGATAACTTCCCCGTGATCTTCACCTGAAGAAAGGATGACATCCGAACGGATAATTAGGCTCACTTTTTCGGCCGTCATGCTGTCCAAAATGGTCTGATATTTTTCTGCACTGTTAGCGCTGCATGTCGTTAAAAACGCTAAAAAGAGTGACGTCATCAATATATTTTTTTTCATTATTATTTCCGGGCTTAAACAAAGTACAATATCATCTCAAAAAGGAAGTGTAATTTCATATAGGGCTTTTTACTGATATTTTATGAGTGTATGTAAATAGTTAAGATGACCTGCAACCAGAATTAGATATAACCATCAGTTAGTAATATCTGTTTATTTATATTCACTTTATCCATTTCGCCACCGTGCTGTAAACTCTGAAGGCGCCTTATAATTCAGTGCCGAATGTGGACGAAACTCGTTATAATCCTGCCACCAGTCATTAATTATTTTCCTGGCGTAAACGATATCGCTGAACTAGTGCTCATTCAGACATTAATCACGAAATCGTCCATAAATCCGTTCAGCGCTCTAGTGCCAGTTCAATAATGCGCCTGATAAAAGCACACCAGCCTCCGGACGCTGAGCCTCGTAGCGGCAAGTCGAGAGAAACAAACCTGTTAGCCCGCAGGCATTACGTCGCGTCAGACCGGTAGCAGGATAAAGTGCCTGACCTGTGTGGACGACTTCACGAAGGAGTGCCTGACAATTACCGCCGCATTCGGGATTTCAGGCGTTCAGGTCACGCGTATTCTGGACAGCATTGCACTGTTTCGAGGCTATCCGGCGACAATAAGAACTGAAGGGCCGGAGTACACTTCCCGCGTACTAGGATAATGGGCTTTTGAGCGTGGTGTTGAGTCGCGCTTAATCCAACCGGGCAAGCCAACGCAGAACGGATTTAGTTTCAGGATCTTGCTGTTGGCTTCCAGTAAATCTCAGGCATAGTGTTCGCTGTTACAAGGTTTGATAGCACGTAGCCACCTGTCTGAAGTCCTCGCACTCTGGGCGAGGATAATTTTCAAGTGAACTTCATTACGGCACTAGAATTTACGATATTTTTCGACCAGCGCTTTAGCAATTGCTTCAGTTTCAGCATCAGCGTTCCCCGCAATATCGTCTTGCCGGAAGTGCATTTGAAAGGCACTGATCGTGGCACGCGTCTCCTCGTCAAGGACACCACCCTGAGGGATTTTGTCATAGCCATATTTTTTTAACGACTTCTGGATTCCTAAAACATCTCCGGGCGAATATTTATCTCGCCCTGCCAGATATCTATTAACCGAACTTTGATCTGGCCACGCCCCGATTCCCATGAGCGCTAATTTTTTCCATGGAAAAAGCCTGCCGGGATCCTGCTTGCGCAAGGGCGCAATATCGCTATGGCCAAGAACATTGGCAGGTTCTATTTTGTTTCGGTCAATAATATCTTTAGCCAGCATGGCAAGGGCATCAATTTGCTTTTCGGTAAAAGGGTACCAGATTTTTTCACTTAACATACCTTGCGTAAACCCAGGGTTTACGATTTCGATGCCAATCGATGTATCGTTAATATTCTCCCGCCCATTCCAGCTACTAATACCGGCATGCCAGGCCCTTTTCTCTTCAGGAACAAGTTGTAAAATTACTGGTTTATAGTCACGTTTTTTCGGCAATGAATTAACAAGATAATGGGCGCTTACGTTTCCTTTAGTTAAAGTCTTTAAAGATGCATCATCATCTAATGCCGTATAGTGCATTATAAGGAATCTGACTCGCTCATTTTGACTTTGTGAGGGAAATGAGTTGTCAACGATATACCGACCCCGGTCCGTGTATTGGAATGACGTATTATGAGTGCTACAACTGATCAGACTTGTTAATGATAAAGATAAAAAAATAGTTTAAGTACTTTCTTAAAAAATGTCGACTTCCGTATAAAAAAATGTTGATACATAAGCATGATGATAATAAGCCCCTAAATTCAAAAAACCTTGGAGAAAAAATGCACACAGCAATTTAGTAACCAATGCACAGGCAAGGCCAATACTATTATCTTCAATGCTAAATTTACATCAGGTCATAGCCTGATAATATTGTTTTGTGGCGTTAGAGAAATATATACCGCAGTACAAGTTTAACTAACATCTGCGATACAAGGAGGCTCAGAATTAGCAATCAAGATAGCTACGGAGCGCTGTATTCCATCTGCCAATACTTCCATCAGCACTCGTACCCTGGAAGGAAATACTGTTTGTCAGCATATAGTCCGGGCGGTATTGAGGTGGCCCAAAATGACGGACTCGCTGACATAAAAGTTCTTTTTTTCGCGGAGTTTCCATTGTATCCCGAATCGCGGCCCATGTTCTCTCCCTCTCGCTTGCCGTTAAAGGAGCAAGCCCCTCATTGAGCAAGCTCACGTGCCGTTCTCTGGCATATCGCGTGTTCACGGATAATGCATCGTAGCTGCTGAAAGTCCCTGCAATACCATAAAACGTGGCAGCTTTATCAAACTGTCCTTGCCGGGCACAGGTTACCATTTCCTGATAAAGACTGGCGGGAAAAGTTGCATTCTGAGCCAAAGGCCCCGAAGCACAACGCAGCGACTGCAGTTGCGACAATTGCGAACCCGCTGATTGTGGAGTATGTGCGGATGAATCCCCAAATCCAGAACTTTGACAGCCAGCCAGCAACAGGACAGACAGCGCAGGTAATACGGTTTTGTATTTCATATCACCACTCCGAGTTATAGTCTTCTGTCATCCCATCTGATAACAAAATTTCCTGTTTCCACTGCTCATACATGATGAAAAACCCTAAATTTACTTCGCCAGCGTTGCCGGGTGAAGCTGCCTTTGCGGCAATATCTTCGAGGGATTGCGTGTTATCAGCCACTGTGGAAATCAAGGTGCTGGTTTTTGCTATTACTGGAATCATGTTCATCCTCCACTATCATGTTATTGGCTGGAACTGCCGTATGATTGATTTGATCTTTCAGAGATTCAATCCCTTCTGCCGAAAACGCGTTGCAAATCTCTCTCAGATTTTTATCTTTTAGCAACGCCCTAGCGTATTGAGTAATGAGATCATTATAGTCGAACTCCGCCAACTGATCGCCATAGCTCATAACAAATCTATCCTGCTCATGATACTGAATAATGACACTTCCATCGAAAACCTCATTTACTTTCCTGACTAACTGAGGTTTAAAAGCTTGCAATTCTTGTGGTGCCAAAATTCTGAATGCTGAATTGCCCGTTTTAAATGTAAGCTCCGATATCCATGTCTCCAGTGCCTGGAGCACAACAGACTTATCATGTACTATTTTACCCAAAAACTCCATTAACTCTTTTTCCATTTCAATGTATAACTTACGCATCTGTTCATCTTTAACCGTGAGGAAACGTAATACCACATTGCTCGCCTGCCCTATTCCTTCCTGATATCCTTGAACATAAGCATAACGGCGGATGTGCTCCTGCTGGCTTTGCGCTTCTTTGATGATTTTTTTTGCCTTATTTTTTGCCTCATCAAGCATACGGTCGGCGTTACAATAAACATCTCGATGTGCTTTTTTAAATAATACACCCTCCTTGAGAGGAATTTTTAGGTTATTATTCATTGCGTACCACATGTTGTAGAGCGAGTTTTAAAGAAAACACCGCTGGCGTGATCATTGTCGATTTTTCGGCATACGCTACGGACTCTGTCGAAAACAAAAGAGGCAATCGACAGGCTATTCCTTCTGACAATAAACTGCGAAAACAGAGTAACTCTGCGCCAGAGCGTAGCCAAAGATCATCTATGTTGACTTTATCTGTTGTTGCAAGAGATGCACCAGGTAAATCCAGTACGGCAAATTGTCTGGCAAATTTTGGCAGAGCCATCATCCCCCCTTTCTGTGCCAGTTGAGAGCGGTTTCGCATGCAGCACAGCAAGAACGATGCCGTATGTAGCCGTTGCCAGTTGACAATAAACATATGCTCTAATCGACAGTTTTTGTTCACTTCCAGCAAGTTCAGTTTATAATAATCCAAAATCATCCCATTCAAAATATTGCGGCACTGACTGTTATCCATCATTTTTGGAAGCAAGAAACGCTGATGATGAATCCATGATAATGGATCATACAGAACCTGGTCATATTGGGTTATCATCTTTTTTATTCTCTGCTGGTTCTCTGTCTACTTGATTCTTGGTGAACCTCGGCCTGGAGTTAGAAAAAAATCCCCCTTCTGGAATGATCTTTTTATGCGCCCCGCCTTTACGCCGATTCATAAAAATCAGATAAAATGAAGCAATAGCCAGCGTTATTGTTCCTAAAACTATACTCACCAGGGTGCTGGAATAACCCGAACTTTGTTCCGATTGTGGCGCGAGCCTTTGAACCTCAGGAGTTTGGGATAATACAACTGTTATATTATCGTACTCAACCTCCTCGAAACTATTTTTCAGAAAACGTTTGACATCACTAATGAGTAACGTTGGCTCAAGCATTGTGCCATCATGGCGAATCACTGCTGAAAGATGGATTGGAGAACTCTTTCGTTGCCCCTCTATTGAATTAAGATCGTAACTCACATGTACACGAGCAGACACAACTTTATCCAGCAAGGTAATAGACTGCTCTAGGCGCTGCTCAATGCCCGAGTAAAGGCGGGCTTTCTCCGCTCTTGGCGATGACACCAGGCTATCTGACGGGAACATCTGTGCGATTTCCACCCGTGGGCTGGTCGGCAGATTGTAAATATTAATTAAATCAACTGCCGGAGCAAAATCCTGCGGCGACACGCTTACTATATAGCCCTCTTTTGAAACGTGCTGCTTGCTGGACGCAATATTATTACGCTGCAAAAGTGCTATGATCTCATTAGCCTGGTTCTGATCCAGTCCTTTAAGAAGCGTTTCATCTTTACAGCCAACAAGCAGAACCGAGATCAAAGGAATGACCAGAGCCAATCTTTTTTGCTTAACTCCGTAGTAAAGTTTCAATCGTGCTTACCCCTTTGCGCGTAAGCGCACTTATGGTTGAAACTTGAAGATTGTAGTTTGCCGTACGCTGCTGAAGTTTGAATAACTCTGCAGGATCGTTAGTGATTTGCGCTTGTTGAAGACTGCTAAGAACGGAAACTCTTTCAGCTTCAGTAACCAATGCCGTTCTAAAAAAAACATTATTCACAATGTCATCAAGGGATTGTAAATCATTACCCTTCATTGAAACGTCAGCATATGACGACATTTTATCGTCTGGAAAACTAAGCGGTGAAATAATCATTAAAAATCCTTAATAAAAGGAGAGCGGTTAACTCTCCTGTTGGTTTAGCGGAAGTTAGTAATGATGGCAGCACTAACATCCTTATAGACTTTAACAACGTTAGATTGCGCATTACGATAAAGGGTGTATTCCGACAAGCGAGACTGATAATTCGCCAGTGTCTGTGGATTTGATGGATCTTTAGTCAAATCATCGAGAGCTTTTTGCAGCTCTGAATTCAATTCAGTAACTCCATCATCAAAGCCTTTAGCCATATTACTGAGAAAACCATTCCAGTTTCCGGGGATTGTAGCCATACATATTCCTTATAAAGGTTTAGGGAAATACCAGTGACCTGGGGAAAGTTTTATATAACCACGGTCGCCATATTTAAAAGATTTGCCTCGCAGCCAGTCATCTTTTAACTCAAGAGCAAATGTTACATACTCACCGCCCCATCGACGATAATAGTCATTAATAAAAAGTTTGATTCTTTCAAGTTCAGCATCGTTAATAGACCCGGTCAGGATAAATGTAATGCTATCCTCATTCTTGACCCTAGTGTATTCAACGAAAATTTTCTTCAAATCCTCCTCTGCAATGTTGGAAACTACATAATCACTAATAAAATTTAATTTTACGTCCGCTACATAGGGAATGTGATCGCGTAATTTTCTGATGATGGCTTTTTCCTCGGATTCACTCAGCCTGTTTCTCTCTTTGCTTAACTCTACTGTTACGTCTCCAGAATCTGTAAAAAGGATCCGATGAAAGCGAACTGTAGGCATGCTGACTTTAAAAAACTCGGTCGCCCTGTCGTTCTCTTGCCTGACAGTCACAACGCGAACGTCGTAAGGCAGATTTCTTCTAATCAGGGTCTGACTTATCCAGTTTGCATCTGCCTCACTGGAGGTCATCACATAATAAGCTCCATCCCGGCCATGAAGAAGTGTATAGGCAGAAGCATTCAGATCGATAACCGATGTAATGCTCGCAATGCGTTTTCCTTCATTATTCATGATGCCGTATGTTAAGGCACAACCCGCCAGAAGTATCGCTACAGGCAACAGATATTTGGCTTTTCCATGTAAAGCTGCAGATTTATTGTTTGTTTTGTTAGTTTTTTTTACCTTAGTGTCAGGATAATATAATTTAGAATCATCAAATCTTTCGTCAAATGGACGTATCGACAGACTTATGCCTCCAACATCAACAATCTGGTTAAAAAACAAGTAAATACGATTCTGCTCTACTCCATCACCTTCGATAAGCAAAATAGCAGGGGTATCATCACTGAATGAAGCGTTGATGGCAAACCTACAGCTAGCATCTACTTTTTCGGTTGGGATATAAATTAGTTCAATACTATCGTGATTGTATTTTAGATGTTGACTAATAGTCTCCTCATCCCCAATAAAGAAAGAGGTTTTACCCGGCATCAACGTAAAATCGCAACCACGTAAAATACCTTTAAGTATTCTAACTACTATTTTTGGCGAGTCTACGTTACTGTTCTTTTCCGGGGGCATGTTTTAGTAACCTTGAATGATATAAATAACATTGACTTTATAGTTCAACATTAACAAAAATCCTGGCTAAAACATGATTGGAATATGATGCTTGCTGATGAATTATTTGTGAGAGTATAACGATAAAATTTCAATCCCTCATCAAATCCATACCTCTCTGGATTTAACTGACTCGATGGTGAGTTAGTGGCGTAAGGGAATTAGTAGTGCGTTTTACTAAAATGAGCGATTCTTACTATGCGCAGCATGGCATATTTGGGTATTGTTTGCTCATAACCAGTCGCTACACCACATCGCGCACTACCAAATAATAAGCATGCCGATGTCTGATTTTGGAGGTTGTAATGAATGGAAAATCGTTGGTAATGAAGTTGATACTATGTATATCAGGAAGTCTCTTTGCGGTATGGTTTATCTACATCACAATTTCAACTTATCTATTCAACCGGGAACAACAAAATGAATTTGACTTGCGTATTGAAAGATTAGCAACATTACGTGTGAAATTGAATAATCATCTTTTTGCAGGCGCAGAGCGTGATGTCAAAACTCTGGCAAAATATTATGTAACAAATAGCCACATTCCTTTTTCGCGACAAATAACCGATCCGAGAACGAGTTGCTATTTCCCTTTTTCGGCGGCGAATGACACGCAGCAGCATAAAGATTCAGATGTTGCATTTCTGCAAATGTACGGCAGCGTCGAGCAAACGTACTATCTCGACAGTTTTATTATCAATCCAAAATTTGGCGTATCCTTGCTGACCTCGGCCCATTCAACTGAGGATTTTATGCATTTTCGTAAGAAAAATTTGCATAGTCTAATGAGTCTGTCTTGTGACAGAGGGGTGATCTGGGGGGATACCGAGTATATTCCCGGTAAGGGCTGGGTGATACCGGTGGCATCCTGCGATGCAAACGGTGTCTTACCGGGATTGGTACTGAGGCTGGATAACATGCTGTACTACAATGACCCTATCGCCAACCACGATTTTAACGTATGGCTGGATAGTCATAACCATCAGCTTCCATTTTCTCCTCATCTGCCTGATGAAATCTTGTCACACTTGAATAACCTGCAGGATGGATGGAATGAGATACCGGGGTATCGAGTATTTCGCAGGCAACTGGAAGGACCCGGCTGGCAGCAGTTTATTCTCTATCCGGAAGAGAATATCCTTAAACAGACTTTCCAGCAGGCTCTCGCACGCATGCCGGTCGCACTAGGGTCTCTGCTTTTATTAGCGACAATGTTATTTTCGTTTCTTCATCTTAATCTGGCGCGCCCGCTCAGGGATTTTATCCACACTATTCACAACACCGGACCGCAGTCTTTGTCAGTAAGATTACCCGCCGATCGCAACGATGAGCTAGGAGAAATTGCTCGGGCTTATAATTTACTGCTTGATTCCCTGCACGAACAGTATAATGCGCTTGAATCCAGGGTCACTGAACGTACCCAGGAATTGATGATTGCCAAGCAGAACGCTGAAAGAGCAAACCGGCGCAAGAGCGAGCATTTAACGACTATCAGCCATGAATTGCGCACCCCGTTGAACGGTTCCCTTGGCGCAATGGAATTGCTGAGTAGCACGTCCGTTGATGCCCATCAGCGGCATTTGATTGAAACAGTAATCCAATGTTCTTCTTCGCTGCTGGACATAATCAATAACCTGCTGGACTTTTCACGTATTGAGTCAGGGAATATGTCTCTTCATATAAGTTCAACATCTCTTCTGCCTTTTCTCGATCAGGCGATGCAGACGATTCAGGGCCCCAGTCAGAAGAAAGGTATCAAGCTATCTACGTTCGTAGGGCCTGGCGTCCCGCTTAAGCTGGATATTGACGGAGTTCGTCTGCGGCAAGTTTTAGTCAATCTGCTTGGCAATGCACTGAAATTTACCGACACCGGATGTATCAGATTAACTGTTAATGCGGCGCAGGAAAAAATAATCTATTCCGTAAGCGACAGCGGTATGGGAATACATCTAGCGGACCAGCAATTTGTTTTTAAACCTTTTTACCAGGGACAGGATACGACGCAAGGAACAGGGCTGGGCTTAACAATTGCTTGCAACCTTGCCGCTATGATGGGCGGTAGGTTGATATTGGAAAGCGAACCTGGCCACGGGACATGCGCCTCTTTAGAGCTGCCTTTCAGTCAGCAGTACGATAATGACATTCCTTTTTTTGCAGCGACATTAGAAGCTCCTGTACATCTGCATACGCAGTTAACCGCATGGGGAATTACGCCGCTTACTGGCGTTGGCAATGGCTTACTCAATGGGGCAGAACTCTGTTTCCTGCCGAGTCTGCTTTATAAAACCATCAGGAAAAGCCTGGGGGACCAACAGCCGGGAGAGGAAGCCCGGGTGCCTGTGCAACCGTGGCGCTTACGTATTCTATTGGTTGACGACGCGGCGACTAACCGGGACATCATTAGCATGATGCTTGCCACTCTCGGACAGGATGTCGATCTTGCTGAAGGTGGTCAGCAAGCGTTACAGGCAGGTCGCGCACAAGCCTACGATATGGTGCTAATGGATATCCGTATGCCAGAAATGGACGGTGTTTCATGTGCAAAACAGTGGCGGGAAGATGGCGAGATAGTCGATCCCGAATGCATGATTATTGCGTTATCAGCCAATGCCAGTGGGGATGAAAAAATTCGCTGTAAGGCCGCAGGCTTTGCACATTATATGACCAAACCCGTGAGGCTTGGACACTTAGCCAATGCGATAAGTCTGGCAACAGAGTTTCAACTTTCCAGAAATATCGCTCTGAGGGCGCAAGACATGGCGCTTGGCCAGCCGCTCTTAACCCTTACGCATGAGGGTATAAGAAATAAAGTAGTGTCATCGGTGATAAACCAGTTGCAAGAGTTAGAAACCATTAGCAACAACCCTACGCACGCCGGTGAATTAATTCATAAAATGAAAGGCTGCTTCGGCCAGGCTGGTCTGGAATCGCTAGAAAAATATGCTGCAGAATTGGAAAATTCAATACGAAAGGGAGAGTGTATACAGAAAAAACAGATAGTTCAGATGAAGCAAATGTTAAAGCAAGCGATGGAAGCCATTACATCGTTCGCCCCCTCTCATTTTAAGTAAGAGTAATGATAATGACCAACCACAAAATTCTGATAGTGGATGATCATGAATTGATCGTACATGGTATTTCCACTCTCCTTGCTCCCTACCCTCGCTTCGAAATAAGCGGCCATATTGTTGATGGACGTGACGTCTATAACGCCTGTATTGCCAGTAAACCTAACATTATTATTCTGGACCTCGGATTACCCGGTATCAATGGAATGGAGTTAATCCCTCAATTATGCCGTCGCTGGCCTGAAATGCGCATTCTTATCTACAGCGCTCATAACGAAGAATTTATGGCAGCTCGCGCTCTGCGCGCAGGTGCTGATGGTTATGTTTTAAAGAGCAGTAGCCAGCAAACGATATTAAGCGCATTGAAAATGCTAGCGGTGAACAAGCCTTTTATCGACCCAACGCTGAATCGGGATGCTATCGATAAAGCCCTAAGTGAAAAAGATGACATGAGGCTCATACTTACAGCCAGAGAACGACAGGTGCTTAAACTCATTATCGAAGGAAATACCAACGCTCTTATTGGTGAGCAACTCCATATTAGCATCAAGACGGTCGAAACGCATCGTCTCAACATCATGCGGAAGTTAAATGTCCATAAGGTTACCGAATTGATGAATTGCGCGCAGCGCCTCGGATTAATAACCTGGATGTAAAGATATAAAGGGTGATGGCTAAGATTCATCTCGATGCATACTCCCGATGGAATAGCTTGTTGAATTCTAATTGACAACGCGGCATCTCTCTAACTTTAGGGTGTATATCTGATAGAATTTCATAGATATATTGGCACTGTAGCCAGTATTCTTCAGGGCAAGCTTTCTTAAATTGAATATCTTTACGCTGCAAAATCGCGTGATCTTCTGCTCTCACCAGCTCCAGGCTGATTAAAGTACCGGTATGACCACTGATTTCAATGCCAGAGATGTAATAGTCAACTTTCATCCTGTTTATCAATTGCATACTGCTGCTATGATCATAGCAATGGCGCGTTGCTAACGATGAGATGATTTCCAGCGGCGTATCGGAAACCATTTTTAAGAAGAAGAGGCGATTGAGCAGATAATCATGAAGCGATCTTGATGCCATCATATCTGCCATTTCGAAGGGGAAAAGTGCGATTTTACATCCCGCTTCAGGTTCTTTACTTCTTTGCGACGCACTTTCAACAATCTCCACCTCCGCGGTGAACCGATAACCTTTACCATAAACTGTATCGATATAGCGTGTGTTTTTGCCTTCGCCCAGATAGCGCCGCAACGCATAAATACAACGCGTCAGAGACTCATCCGAGACAATTCCCCCGTGCCAGACCTCCTCTATCAGCTGATCTTTAGTAACCATCTCACCAGCATTTTTCACTAGTAATGATAAAACAGCCAGTTCTTTCGGTGGCAAAGAGATGTCTTTACCAGCACATAAGAGAGCATAACCATCCCGGAGAAGATAGTTTTCGAATTTATATTCCATATATGTATCCTTATGTAAGTGAAGACGCGCAGGGAGTTTTCTGGCTTTACGCCCTGCGCTACCGATAAGTATTTGATAATTCACGCCCTTTTATTTTTACATTTTTTGTACTAAATGGATTTAAAATAAAATTAACAATTCCAAAACATTTTGATTCAGAAATTAAATGATATGATGCTAGCCAGATTGAGGATTTTTGGCGTCACAATAGTTTTCTTTTTCTTAGAAAATAAAGGCTAAGGGTCTATAGCGACACTTCCCCCATGCCACTAATTTGCTTTTTTTACGATTCAAATTAACCATAAAACAGGCATTATAAACATTGGCTAAACGAGGTGGCGCTTTACGCAACCCTTAACCTGGTAATTACAGTTTTTTACATTGAATGAGTTTTATTTAAATAAAAATCCAGTGAGTGTGCAAGAGATATTAGTGGATGTGAAAAAGAAGGGTAATCGCACAGGAAAATAAATTTTGGTTATTACCAGATATACCTCTCAGTAAAGCGCTTTGCCGTTGTTGTCTGTGATGTTTTTATTCCAGGCAGTCCGAATCTTATTAAGAACCGAATCAGGCAACATCGCATAATCTAGAGCCAGGGCCAGCCGCTGACCGTTGTTGAACGCCCAGTCAAAAAAGTGAAGGACCCCGCTTCCTCTGGCTGCATTTTTCTGTTGCTTATGAAGTAAAATAAATGTTGCAGCTGTTATTGGCCACGCACCTTCCCCTTTCTGGTTAGTGAGATCCACAGCGAACGTTTTGCTCCAGTCCGCACCATTGCCTGCAGCGCTAAATGCTGCTTCATTTGGACTCACCACTTTACCGTCGGCATTGATCATTCTGCTGTAGGCCATATTATCGGGCTTTGCGTAAGTGTATTCGACGAAGCCAATGGCGCCACGCACACGCTGTACAAATGCAGCGACACCACTGTTCCCCTTCCCGCCCAGGCCGGTCGGCCAGTTAACGGTGGCGCCAGTACCCACCCTCTTATCCCATTCAGGATTAACTTTTGACAAATAGCGGGTAAACACATAGGTGGTTCCGGCGCCGTCAGCACGACGAATAACTGCTACAGGAATATTTGGCAATTTACACCCTGGATTTAGCCTCGCGATAGCTGGATCATTCCATCTTTTGATGTTGCCAAGATAAATATCTCCCAACACCTGTCCACTAAGAATTAACTCCCCGGAAGCGATTCCTGGAATATTAACGGCTAGCACGACGCCACCGATAACCGCAGGGAACTGAAAAAGCTGCAGTGTGTCCAGGTCTTCATCTTTTAGGGGAATATCAGTGCCCGCGAAATCGATAGTTCCGGCATTTATTTGCCTGATGCCGCCCGAGGAACCAATGCCCTGGTAATTTACTCTGGTACCGCTTGCTTTGCGATATTCATCAGCCCATTTCGCATAAATGGGTGCCGGGAACGTACCACCCGCACCTGTCAAGCTACTGACAGCGTGAGCGGGAACAATAAAGAGAGAGAGAATGACGGCGGCGTTGCGGGTAAAGGCATTGCGTATGATTGTCATATTCTACTCCCGTCCACGGATTCAGGGTAAAAGGATTCTGCACCCACTCTGATACATTTCCTGCGTTATTGCGTTAACTTCTACATTATATGACATTTTTTATATTGCCGCGTGCCACATAACTATTCTTGTGAACTGCAGTAAAATGAATTATCCCAAGAGCTACGTGCTTGGTCTCCCGTAAACCCGCTTGTTGCCGTCAGAGTGGTGCAGCAAAGCGTGTTACGGGAGCGTTTATATCATTGTAAATGCTTTACACCCTAGACTGACCCCGCCTTGGTAGACGAGTCTGCCCTTCTGGTTTCTCATTTGGGCGCACGCGCTCTTAACTGCTTCTCGGGTCTCGCTATGGTTATTATATCTAACCACGTGCTTAACCTAAGGTTTCTGCGGTTTTGCGTACACTTGTTTTGTTACGTTTTGCCGGTGCGTAGGCCCGTCAAAATATCCTAAGTACGTCGCCGACCCGGTTGATCCCACCATCATTTCCTGATCGTAATCACGAAGATAAGAGCCCTGCCCTGAAAAACTGCTCTTTATAGGCCGTATGTCAACACTGCTCGTTGCGGAAGCCGGTCTGGTAGCCGTGTCTGCTGTCAAAACTTGCTGTATAGTCCGACCCATGCCAGAGGAGCGCGTGTTGTTTATCAGCGTACTGTTACGCGTGAGATTTTCCCTAGTAGCTTTGTTAGAGGTTAGTGTATCGGGGGCCAGTGGCGATGCGCGTTGTGGTTGCGATTGAACCGGGCTATCAGAGAACATATTTTGAAACAGGTTGCGCAGGGTGGCATCCTGTTTTTTTGTTGGCTCGTTAAAATCACCGATATACGTTGCTGAGCCCGCACTCCCTTTGAATGTAGTTGAAGAATAGAGCCTCGCTTGTCCTGAACTCGGTAGACCAGAGAAGCTTCCTGCCGTTAGTTCAAAACCGCGAACAGATGGCGCGTCAGGCTGGCTTTTAGGCGGTGCTGCTCTTGCCGCTGTCGGCGTCATAACTATTTCAGAAGGTTTCTTCAGTTCCGGAGAGTGTATCGTAACCAAAGCAGCAGCGGCCTCCTTGATGAGGTTTGCTTCGCTCGCGCCGCGAGGCGGCTCCATGAGCGCTGACTGTTGCTGTGAATGCAGGGCGGTTGTCGCATCGGATTTTGCGTTCGCATCGCGGGGAGCACCAGCTCTCTCATTACCCGGCGCAGTGTTCCTACTGTCATTTTGCGGCACGGAGGACGCTGGCGCGGTAAACGTCGACGACAGATTAGGTGCATAGGTTAACGTGACATTATGGCTATCTACACGATCGTGACTATCGTAAAAATTATTCACAATATGATAAGTATTTCCGCCACTGTTTCTTTTCTCTGCCTGCGGTGGCGTACTGTCCGCAGAGGCGGTGGGCGTCGGGCCTGCTTGATCGTCATATTTCAGCAGATCGAGGAGGGTTGTTTCCAGCCCAAAGCGCTGTTGGAAGCGGGTAAAGGCATCGGCGTTGTGGGTACCGCTATTGGTTTCAATCATCGCATTCAACTCATATTTCGCAGGGTCGCGGAAAAATGCCTCGATATGCGTTGCGTCAAGATTGGGTATATCACGGAGATGGTCGGCAACCGCCTGTGATATCCCTTTGTTAAAGCTGGTTCCGGCGGTTCGTTCGGTGAAGAGTGCCAGCTGATTTTTGAGTTTCTCAAACTGATTAAACTTTTCGAGTTTAAACTCAGTCCCCTCACCGAGTACTGATTTTTTGCCCGCGCCATCTTTGGCAATAAATAACGAGATTTTTTGCATTATGCTTTCGAGCTGCGCAAGCTTTGCTTTCTGTTGCTCTCCCGCTTCGCCTTCGACAAGGCTCTCTTTTGCCTGCGTATAGAGCATCGCAATGGATTCAATCGTTGCCCGCGCAGCTGCGTTACTCTCAATAACGCTCAGAACGGTGGGATTGTCTGCATAGGCAAATTGCACTGCCGCTTCAGCAGTGGTGTGGCGAAACGCTTCCCCCGACGGAATTTGATTAAAAGCCTGACGGGAGGACGCATGATTTCCACCTTCGGATCCAGTACCAGAGGATGATCTGCCACCGGCCCTCGGTACGCCCTGGAGAGTCACTTTGATTTTATCCATAACATCTTCAGAATTCGTTTTTTTCGTTCTCCACGTGGCCAGTTTGGCGGTGGAATTACTCACCCGTTGGACACGTCCGCCAACGGAACGTGAATGAGCTAAAGGGCCTGCCGTCGCAGGATAAGACATGACTGGCATTGACCTTACGTTATTTATCTCTCCCATAGTCCCTCCTTAAATATTAAAAAATGATTTATCCGTGTCCAGCAAGCTACTGATAGTACTGCTTAGCACTTTAACCAGATTGTCGAAAGTTGAGCTGGCATTGGCATATTTTTGCGTCAGTGTCTGCATATTGTTACTAACACTCTCTTTTTGCATATCAACATTGGCATGCCACGCCTGCCATTGTGCAACGTTGAACTCCTGCGAAGGGTTGTCTAAATTATTAAGAGAATCTCTGATATTTTGCACAGACGATGTATCGATAACCACCACATAACGCCCATTTACCTGTTTAACGCTTTTGCTGGCATCCAGACCAAATTGCTGAGCCCATGCTTCACACTCCTCTTTCGTCCCGCTAAACAGCGTAGTTTTGTCATTAGGGGGATTAACGGGGTATTTAGCTAGAAATTGATCTAACGCATTGGCGAAACCGCGCACATCGAGGACGGTTCTATCGTCATTTGCAGAAATAAATTTATAAAGCTCACCCATCAGATCCGAGAAGTCGCTGAAAAAGCTGGCGTATAACTCAACAGCATCCTGAAACACTTCGAGATAGTTTGTGTTCATATCTGCAATAGCATCAGCAACGTTCTGGCAGATTTGAGCACTCGACAGTGGCCCGGAGGAGCCGGAGGTAAATGTCGCCGGTTGTTGCGCGCTATATTCCACGGCTGAACGCGAGGCAACCGGGGTGTTTGCCTGCATCGGCGCTTCATCTTGTATGAGCGGGGAATTCTGAATGCTGATCACAAGAAGCGTCCTCGCAGCATGTTCATCAGCCATTCCCCTGCACCAGGCCATCATGCCTTTTGCGGAATCCGTTTTAGGTGGTTGTCGCTGAGCGTGGCGTTCCAGAAAATATTCGAGCTTTTCCGATAGCGCGCTTAAACCTGCGCAGTGTGCGCTAAATTTGCTTTCAACGCTCCCGGCCTCTTGCCCTAAGGCGTAAGCGAGCGGTTGAGAGGATAAGAATGTCTTTAACAGACCTGCCTGTCCGTGCTGTGCAGCACGTTGCCTTAGTGTATTCATGCGCTCTTGCTTGGTGCTTTCAGTTGACGCATCTTCGCGAATGTCACCACCGAGAGAGGTTTGCGCCTCCTGGGGGGGGGGCGTATGAAAGAGCTTCAGTGAAGCCTGGAAGTTTTCCGGACGGGCACTTGATAAAACGGCCATAATCATTTCCTCATTTAAATATTCCCTCTTGCGAGGGAATAGCATTTCCGTTATGAACGAATATTGGAGATAACGGATGACGCTGCCTGATTTTTGCTGGCGACCATCTCGTACGCCAGTTGGGCTATCTGTCGCGCCATCTCCAGTGCAGCGTCGGATTGTTTCTGTTTCTGAGCAGATGTTTGCTCATAGACACCTTTGTTGGTATCAGCAAGACGCGCCTTATTAGTCAGCTCAGCTTGCGAAATCTCAGTCGGCGCACCTGCCATGTTGCCGAGCGCAGCCGCGTTTTGTGTGCCAAACTGCCCCATTGCCTGCGTTTTAGAGGCCATGTTTTGTTGCACATCATTCTGCAGTTTGCGGGTAGCACTTTCGGCGAATAACGCATCAGGTTGGCGTTGCAGCAACTGGTTCTCCGCCGTATCGCCGCCACTTCTGACTCGTTTAGCCGCGCTTGCGCTACTTAATTTGTTGCCGTGCGCTTTGAGGCTATTCATATCTTTACCTAACGTCTGGTGTGCCTTATTCGAATGGTTCAATCCTTTAATTTGCGTTGCCAGCCCCGCGCCAGACGCCAGCGCAGTAACGCCAAAACTGGTCGCTGCACGCTGTACAATCTTCTGCGCGGCTTCATTATTTTTCGCCGCGCTCAACTGGGCTTGTTTGTAACTCATGTTGGTCTCATTTTGTGCCTGAGCAGCCTCAGAGCGGCGAAGGGTCTGGAGCGCACGCGCAACCTCTGCTGCCGCACTGCTAAACCGGGCAGAAAATGACTGGCTACTGTCAATAATGTTGAAACCGGACTTCTGCTCGGTCGCTTTGGCCTTATCCGCAGGATTCCCCACATTGGTGGAAAAATTACCCAGCACCGACGCCAAGTGTGCAGATGCAGTATCGTCACCGGCTTTCTTACTCGGAACCCGAATTTCAGGAACGACATGTTCCACGTTTGCGGGAACCGCTTTCTGGTTAGCCTGACCGCTAATGACGCGTTGACTTGCGGCGTTGGGCTCATCAGTTTTTGCGGCCTGCTTATGCTCGCCATTCTTAATTAAACCCCGTTCCAGCTGCGCATCACCAAGGGGGGGCGTGAAATTACGTACAGCTACTTTTATTTCCATAACGATACCTCTCTTTTAATCAGGCGTGCATATTACGTAAAATATGATTACCCGTGGTTTGATTACTTTGCAGCAGATCACTCATCTGGCGCATTAAGCCTTGCGCCAGCTGCTGTTCTCTTTCAAACAGTGCAAGCGATTTCTCAACTCCACGTCTGAGCATTTCCAGCTCGGCGCGAGAAATCGTAAATTCAGATAGTAATTTCATTGCGTCCCTTTGTATTGTCGCGATATTAATATTCATGCCTCCCTGAATAAGGGGGTTAGCCGTTTGCACGCCGGTTTGCGCCATCCGAACATAATTAAGCGTCTGTGCCATCAACGTTTTCAGTTGGTCAGGGTTATTTACGCGAAATGCTCTCATCAGGCTATTATTCATCGCATCTGAAACGTTATTAACATTCTCTGCAATTCTGCTACTGGTTCGGGATATTTGCTGGGTCGTACTTTGCAAGAGTCTGTTCGCTGCGGCAGCCCCTTGCCGGGTTGCATTTCGGACAACCTGCGGCACCAATTTTTGTATAGCTTCAACGATGGCTTTTTTGACTGCCTGGACGACAGCGCTGCTCATGGCCTGAGACATTTTATTGATTGCTGCCTGCGCAAAGTTTTTGGCAACAAAGGCAAGTGCGACAATGGCGGCAATCACAACAGCAGCAGTCACCACCGTATGGATGATCCCCATCATATTGGCGCCAGTGGCGTTATCAATGGCCTTCAGCAGCAATCCCAGCGGCGTCTTGTCAAAAATCGCGGCAACAATGCCGCCAATGGCTTCCATCAAGGGCATCAGGACATGTTCCATCAATGGATTCATGATCATTCCCGTCAGCGATTGACCCGTCAGCGCTTCCAGAATCGGGTCCGCGACCATCAAACCGATCCCCACCGCCATCAAACCCAAGCCGGCGCCGCCGAATAGGGTAGTTAATGCACCAAAGGCAATAGCCAGGCCGCCCAACACTTTGCCGATACATGACGCCATTTTCTGCGCTTCTTCCGCTTTGCGGACCTGCTCTTCATACTCGTCAGACTTTCGTTGCATCTCTTTCTGACGCGCTTCCATCTGTATCCGATGTAGGGCTAAATCATTCTTGAGTTTGTCAGTAGAATTTTCGCCAATTTGCGCAATGAACTCCGCGAGTAACTTAATTAAAATACCGCTTCTGGTCAGTGCATCTTCCGAACGCTGTTGCGCACCCTGGTTGATGGTGGGCTGCGAAACCAACACATCGCTATACTTGCGGTTAAACTCCTCGGTCAGGGAATTAAGATGCAAAGTTTTGCTACTTAATAAACTCACCTTTTGGTCCAGCGTTTTACTGACATCCGCCAGCGTGCTTTTGGCTGTGGTCAGTTGGTCCTCAGCGTCGGCCACGGCTTGTCGGGCGGCGATAATCTCCGGGCCTCCTTCGGCATCTGCCTCCATCTCACCAAGCAGTGTGTTTAAATGCTGCAACGCGGAATCATATTTTTTCTGCGCGGAATCAACATTGTTATTGGCAACGGTATGAGCCTTTTGCAGACCTTCTACTTCACCGTTTAACTCTTTCCACTCTTCACCGAGCCCATCCAGTCTGGCGGCATCCTCCTTTGCCTGACTAATTCTGGCATCACTTTGCGACTGGAAAATAGCCAGCCGTGTCGACAGTTCATTGATACCCATTTCACTTAAGTTTTGCTTTAGGCTGGCCATAAGTAAAAGCAGTTTTCCTGAATTATTTAACGCTAATGCGCGCTCTGGCGTACGAAGGGTCGGCGAGTCAGAAAACAGCGCTAATTCACTTTCAGGGAGGTTGCCCAACTGTCGTGAGATAGTATCTTGGCTCTGATTGTCCAGCATTTCAGGGGTGGCGGCAGGCATAGCCTGGGTTGGTGTTGAGATCTTCTCACTAGAATGAGATGGTACATTTCCTGATATAAATGTACTGGTTCTATCAATGGTGTTCATGTTAATCCCTCAAGGTAAAAGCTGACATTGAATTACGTGACCATTTTCGGTTGACTCTGGCGATGCTTTTTAATGGTCTCCAGATAAGTGTTGGCTTTTTTTACCAGAACGGGATCATCACAACGTTTAGAGACAATTCTGAAGCATTGAATTGCTTTGGCAAGGTCGCCATTAAAAAGCTGACATTGCCCGGAGAAAAAAACTGGCGAGAAATTATTCTCAGCCATCATATACGCCAGAGAATAGAGGTCACAGGCCTTATGGTAGTTCTTCTTTAGCTGATGTACGGCACCCAAACCAATAAAATAATCCGGATTCTTCAGGTCGTACATGCAAAGAAAATTAAAAAAGCTTTCCGCTTCATCCAGACGTCCCTGGGTGTAATACTCATAAGCATGTGAATAGATATCCTCCATGGTCCCATCTGGAATATCATAAATTTCTTTTAACGTTGCGCCTGTAGAAAGCGTAGTGGAGATGAGAGTCTCTAACTCTTCTTGGGTCATCGCTACTGGTCTATCAGTCATAAGGTCCTCATATTTCATTAAATTGGCTCATTCCATGCTCGTATTTAAGCAAGATACATAACCAGGTTCATATAAATAACGCTCATTTAGTCAACACGTCGTTTTTCATCATTCTCCTGAGTAATCGTTGATGATACTTGGTCTGATTCGTGCGGTTCGATGTCATGGCTTTGCTGCTCGTGCATCCAGGCATTTTCAACCTGTTCAAGCCAGATAATAATTTTGATCACTTCATCGATTTCATCAATGTTAATAAAGGAATAACAGCGATGCGTTTTAAGGATACGACGAGCCAGCGCAACATTTTCAAATACCGGCACGCCTGATTTTTCGGCGTACCGACGAACCGCTAAGGCCCGTTGATTTGTTTCCAGTACGGAAATAAAGGGTAGCCCAACAACATCCGGATTGAAGTAAATACCAACGGCAACATGGGTTGGATTCACTATGATAACTTTTGAATTTTTTACATCTGACTTAACCTGCTCTGACAGGAGCTCCGCATGAAGCCCTTTGCGTCTGGATTTAATTTCCGGATCCCCTTCCTGATCTTTATATTCACGCTTTACCTCTTGTTTATCCATTTTCAAATCTTTAATGTGCAAGAAATACTCAACAAGAGCATCTACCACTAAGATAACAATGACACAAACCAGACAGGTGAGGACCAACGATCGGAACAGCCCACCCCAAAGCATTATTATCTGTAGAGGGGATCCATTTGTCTGTGAGAAAATTATAACCTTATTGGTATTCCAGAAGTACCAGCCTGACCAGACGAAGGCTGATAAAAAAAGACATGCTTTAACAAAGTCTTTTGCGGTTCTCAGGCTGAAGATCTTTTTTATGCCATTGACCGGATTCAAAGCATCAAAATTTAACTTTAGCGCTTTTCCTGCCATGACAAAACCGGTCTGTAAAAGCGAGGGCAATGCAGAGGCACATATACACAGCAACAAAAATGGAAGAAAGATCTTTCCACCGGTTAGAAAAACAACACGAGCGTAGTCATGAATATTCAGTGTGAAATTACTGTCGATAATCATTTGCCACAAAAACATCAATTCTTCGATTCGGATAAAACGAACAATATACTCAACACCCGCCAAAATCATGCAGGTGACGATAAGGTCGCGGCTTTTAAAGGACTTGCCTTTCTTTGCAGAGTCTTTAATTTTCTTCTGAGTTGGTTTCTCAGTTTTGTTACCCGCCATAATCCCCTACCTTTGCATTCATTAGATGTCAGTTAACTGTTCATACTTCCTGAAAGAATGGGTAAAACATCATTTCAATAATTTTATACGGAAATATCGGTGTGAAATATAAAAGAAGCAATAGGAATCCGATAAGGCTCTTCACCGTCAGTGCTAATGAAAATGAATTAAGCTGCGGAGAAAATCGAGCCAGCATGCCCAAGAGAAGCTCGCTTAACAGAAAAACGATAATAACCGGACTGGCAATCACCAGCGCTCTGGATACCACTATCCCGAGAAATGTCAGAATATTATGTATGCTAGGGACATCTAGCGTTAACGGTTGCCAGAGCTGATAACTGTGTTGAAATACCTCCATCATCACCACAAGACCGCCGTTTTGTAAAACCAGAACGGCGGAGAAAAGGTTTAGAAAATTCGCGAGCTCGGAGGTATCAACGCCACTGATCGGATCGATACTGCTACTCAGCGTTGCACCACGCTGGTTATCAATCATACTCCCGACGGCATGTAATACCCAAAAAGGGAGGCTAATAAAACAGGCGATAATTAACCCAATGATGGCCTCCTTAGTTATGATCATGACCAGAAAACTGTATCCTCCATCTTCAATCACCGGATGTTCCGCTGGCCAAAGAGCAAGTCCTACCAGCATCGCGACGGGTAAACGCAGGGTGCCAGACAAAACATTGTTGGTGAAGAATGGCAGTAGCATAAAGCACGGCATGATCCTGGCGGAGGCCAGGGCCATGTGTATAACGTACTTTTGCAGCTGGAGATACAGGTCTAATTGCATTGATATATTACCCCGATAGCGCCATTGCAATAACTTCGCGCGCAAAGCCTAACAGGATGTTGCTATACCAGCCTGAGACTAAAAATAAACACAGGGCTACGCCAAGCAGCTTTAGGCCAAATGGCAAAGTCTGTTCCTGTAACTGCATAACTGTCTGAAATAATCCCACCACCAGACCAATAACGGTTGCCACCGCAATCGGTAAAACAGACAGCATAAGGATGAGGTATAACGCTTTATTTCCAGCAAAGGTTATCGCTTCCATATCATTGCTACCCTATCGCCAGTTCCAGATATTGCTGAATTAGGCCCTTGGATAACAGTGTCCAACCGTCCAGCACGACAAACAGTATTAGTTTTATGGGCACCGAAATGGTTATCGGACTCATCATCATCATTCCCAAGGAGAGCAGTATGCTGGAGATCAGTAAGTCGATAACGACAAAGGGCAAATACAGGTAGAAACCAATTTTAAATGCACTCTTAATTTCACTCAACGCATAGGCCGGGAGCAAAGATAAAAGCGACATTCTCTCCTCCTCTTCCATATCGTAATACTCATTTCTTTGTGTCTGCGCGTTCTCAAAGAATCGTACAATATCTGGGTCTGAATATTTGTAGAGATAATCTCTGTAGCTATCCAGACCATTTTCAAAAACATAGGAGACGGATTCAACGGTAGGATTTGGCCCTCCTACTAGGGTGATTTCCTCGTAGCCTTTTTTCATAACTGGCATCATGACAAAGAAAGACATAATCAAGGCGATGCCATTCAGCGTCATATTCGATGGGATTTGCTGCAGGCCTAAAGCATTTCGTACCATAACAAATACGATCGAAAACTTTATATAACAGGTTCCGCACGCGATGAGAAATGGCAGTAACGTAGAAAATGCTAAGACAGCAATAAGCGAAATGTCATTACCCAGTGGCATATTGCCCCCTTGCAAAAATTTGCTCTATTTCGACAGCAAAGCGGTCATCAATCCAGACGGCTCTTCCACGTGCAATATGAACGCCATTCGCAGAGAGTATGATATTATTCTCAGCACCAGGATTGCAGGGTAAAACTGAGCCTTTAAAAAGGGCCTCCAGTTCTTCAACTGTTAATGTGCTGTGTTGCAGGATAAAATCCACTTTTACAAGTATCTGGCCGCGAGGAAGCAAAATATCTTCACGAGTTTCTGCGATTTCAGAAGTGAATTCTTCAGGCGTAGTTTCATCATATTCTTCAAACATGAAAGTATTTCCTTCTTTTTTAAAACGGCAGATACGACGGTTGGCAATAACAATCCGCCAGTCTTCATGGCGCATAAATAAAATATCACCAGCATCAATATGCTTTAGCAACGTGACGGAAAGCAGGCTATAACCAATGTGATATTCGACAGCGACAGGCAAATGGTCAGCCTTAAATTCGCCCTGTCGGATATCGGGCGTCAACGCATCAGGTACGGAGACTAACCAGAGTGGCCCGGTCGGGGTCATCAGGGTGTTTACTTTTTCTTTCGGTGCGACAAATTCAGTTTGCAACGCCACCAATTTTTGACAGGCAAGTTCCGGCGGCAGGCCCTGGAGAGGCGTATCGCTATGCGCCAGAAGCTCTCTAATGCGCTCTGGGTTGAAGAAATGCTGGCACAAGCCAGCACTTTCTGGCATCACGGCGGCAAACCAGACCAGCACATCTATAATACCTGTCCAGCCGCTGTCCGTTGTGAACAGCACAGATGTTTCACTGTCGGGCACAATAGATTCCCGGCATGAATAACCATTTTTTTGCCAACGCTCACGCAGCAGACCATTTGCCTGGGCGGCATAGCTAAAGGCGGGAATATGTTTACCGATCACGATTCATCCTCATCACGCTGATGAGAAGATTGATCCTTCGTGCCATCCTGCTCGCCAGCATCAGACATGCTCCAGCGATTTTGCTGTGCCTTATCATCCCACTGGTTAGCCATCATCCTCTGGTGCACGACAGTATCCGAGGGATGAAAAGTGCTGGTGCTACCCGGATTAGCCATTGAGATCGCGACATGATGATCGCTGCCCCATTGAGAGAAGTTGTACTGCAGGTTTTGGGCGCCGCTGGTGTTCGCTGCGTTGCTTTTCACCTGCGCAAAGTGTTGCTGCTGTACAAGGGCCGGTCTGGTTGCTTCGGGCAGCGGCATTTTTACATCGGGCATGCGCGATGCCGCAGTGAGATCTGCAGGCGCGGCCATCCGGTTTTCAGGCACTTTTTCCTGATTAACAGTCTTCGTTTCATGGCTGTTTAGTTTGGATTCACCGCGATAGTTTTTTTCGTCAAGAGTATTTACCTCTGTTTCCATGCTGGCTTTTTTGTCGGACGACCGTGCGCCCGGTACAGCAAGTTCACGCCCGGCGCGTTCTGGATAATTCCCCGGCATGCCAGCACTCTCTGCGCTCGCGGTGATGTGTACCACACGATTTAATCCAGTGAGGAGCTGTTGCTCACGCCCCACTTTCCCCGTCGATTGTGGTGGATAGTGGCCAACATTTTCCGTCGGCATCGTCCCCTTATTAACATGGCCTACACTGACAGGGTTGCGGCCCGCGTGCTGGAGTGCATTTGCGACCGGTTGTCCGCCCCATGGTTTTGCCGTCAGCAGTTCGCTCGTTAGCGCTTCACCGCGGTATGTGCCGGATGGGTTTTTATCCTGAGTAAGAGACAATCCGCCTCCCCACTTGACTGGCAGTGGCACAATGGTTTGGCTGATAACGGCATGTCCGGCGTGAGCATTCAGCATCCCACTCGTATCCATTTCGGCCAATTTTTTCTTCTGCGCTTTCACTCTGCTATCTAAATAGTTTAACCCTTCGGTAATATTCGCGACAAAAATTGGTGATGTGTTAGTTACCTTTGACACGATATTCTCTCCTCTATTTCTTTTTCTTCAGCCTCCTGCCGGAAGAGGCGTAATTTCTTACGTTCAATGTCATGCAGGTGTTCATACTTATCCATTTTGTTTAATAAATCCCTCCTGGCCGCAAGCGTTTCACCCTTGCGAACTTCGCATATTTCGCTCTCAGAATTTTTTTGAGAAAGCATTATCTCGGTTTCGGCTATTTTTCTGAGAAGAGTAGCCCGGCGTCGCTGAAGTGATAGAAGCTCGCTGCGACTAAATTCTCCAGACTTACATAAACTCACGCAAAGTAGTTTCAACGTTACAATTCGATTTGTAAGTTCTACCACCCTCTCTTTACTAGCGCGAAGTTTCCGCTCATAAGAAATAAGCACATTTTGGTTATGTTGAAGCTTGGTATTACAATGTTGAATCAACAGTTTTATTTTATGTTGCAAGCCTGTCCATCTCCCTTATCGTTGTTGTAAAGTCAGAATGGTCGCTGACTGGCTGGCAAAGCCAATTTAAAACATCATCCTTTTTAAACATGGCTCGGTCGTTTTGTTCATCCTCTCCGGATTTATATTCACCAAGGTCAACAAAAAGTTGTAATTCTTCAATTTTTGCCATGATCCGTCGTATTTCTCCGGCGCATGCCAGATGCTCCTTTTCACAGACTTGACTGGCGACACGGCTCAGGCTTCGTAAAATATCGATGGCAGGGTAATGATTTTTAGCAGCCAGTTGCCGACTCAAATAAATGTGTCCATCGAGAATAGAGCGAATCTCCTCGGCTATCGGATCAGGATCGTCATCGTTTTCCAGCAGTATGGTATAGAACGCCGTAATGCTTCCACGCTGGGTCGACCCGGGTCGCTCCAGCACTCTGGGTAAAGCCTCAAATACTGACGCTGGGTACCCGCGCCGCGCTGGCGGTTCTCCTGCGGCCAGGGCTACGTCGCGCAGGGCACGTGCATAGCGGGTGATGGAATCCAGGACCAGCACAACATTTTTCCCTTGATCGCGGAAAAACTCTGCGATGGTTGACGCCACAAGCGCGGCATTACAGCGATCGACAGAAGAGTAATCAGATGTTGCATAAACCAGAATACAGTTGTCGCTGCGCTTTGACTTTTTCAGAGATTCAACGAATTCACTCACCTCTCGCCCACGTTCGCCAATCAGGGCCACGACGAAAACATCGGCTTCACTTTGTTCAATAAGCATTTGCATCAGCGTCGTTTTCCCACAGCCCGCCGAGGCAAAAATGCCCAGTCGCTGCCCAATTCCGCAGGTAATTAAGCCGTCTATGGCGCGGATCCCGGTGATGAACGGCGCGTGGATCCCCTGGCGCTCGCGATAGTTCGGCGGTGATGCATTCACCACACGAATTTCGCCCACTCCGCCTGTACCGTTCCCGGCTATGCGTTCCGTAATTTCACCGGAAGGGTCAATGACACAACCCAGCAGATCTTCAGAAACGGGGATAGACAATACACATCCGGTAGGGCTGACAACAGCCTCTCGAGACAGCCCCTGAGCCGTGCCAATCAGGCTCAGAAGCGTGCTGTCGTGAGAAAAACCAATGACCTGCGCGCGCGCGACGACGGTATTGTCCTTCCAACTACGTCTGATTTCGCAAATTTCGCCAATCACACAGTCATTAAGGACGGCCTCAACAAGTGAGCCCGATATGACGCGCGGATGCGCCTGATAACGTAATAGCGACGCGAGGTTCATTACTGCAAGCTCTTACGCATGTCCTTCACGGACGCGTAAAATTCGTTAAGGGCCTCAATGAATCGTTCCGGGATTTGAAGGAATTCCGGATGGATCATGCCCTTCAGGACAACTTCACCATCCTGAGTTGATAGCATGAGTTGCCCACCCCGGGCAAACGCACAACCCTGCATTAATTTTTCCAGCAGCAGTGCGCCCCGCTGCGACACTAAATTGGCGCTCTCATCGGCCACACAATTCCAGATCCAGACATCCTCATCAATAACGTCAATACAAATGCTGACGTCATCTTCAAAATCGAGGGAGATGGTGGAGTGACCATCAAAATCTTCAAGTAATTTTTGACTTACCCCTGAGAGAAGTAAAGACTGACGGAGCACTGCGGCGATATCGATATTCATAAAACCTCACTTTAGATGGTTTTCAGGACATTAATAGCGACGTTGTCAGTTATCTCACCGAAAGAGATAACATCTAACCCTTTAAATTTACTTTCTAAGAACTTCTTCAAAAAACGCCTAATATCTACAGACGACAGGACAACAATATCTTTATGCGACACCGTTGTGTTTTCCATTTGCAAACTGAAACGGTCCATTAACTCTTCAGACACCTGCGGTTCGAGATTCAAAAACGCACCGGATGATGTCATTCGAATACCCTGACGGATTTGCTCTTCGACGTCATGTGAAAGCATGACAACCCGTAAATTATTATTAATAGCAAACTTATGACAAATATAGCGAGCCATAACTCCACGAACATGTTCAACAAGTAAAATAATATCTTTTTCTCTTGGCGCCCATAAAGCAATGGCCTCCATAATCATTTTCAAATTACGCACGGAAATACGTTCACATACCAGTCGTTGCAGCACCTCGGAAATACGCTGGATGGTGGCATGCCGGACGACCTCTTTCATCAGATCAGGATATTTATCCTCTAGCTTGTCGAGCATTGCCTTTGTTTCCTGAACGCCGAAATATTCGTTAATATGACGCGCCAGAATTGTGGACAAGGTGTGATAAATCTCATCAATTGCACTGCGCAGCGCATAGCCCAGCTCGTTCAGCGTCTCGCGATGCTCAGAATCTATCCAGAGGGCGTTACCAATCTTATTAACCGGGATACCCAGCATATCAATGCCATCGGCTTCACTTACAACCAGCCATCGATCGTGTTCGATGTGGATCTCACCGGCTTTGATCTCATTAATCAACAAAATAGCGGTATGTTGGTCCAGGGATGCCGATGGTCTAATCAGGATATCCGGCAGACTGATGCCGTAATCGATATAAAATTGGCTCAATATTCTTTCGGCAAAATTAACATTATGTAGCCACTCTTCGTGCTGAGACGGCACCAGGATCATCAACGGAATCGTTTCTGCGGTGAGTGCCTTTACGTCGGTGATCAGTTGTTCATCTCTGGCGGTTGGCTTGACGTCCACCGGCTGCGGGTCCGCACCGATTTTCGTCTCTTTAGCCGTTTGTTTATCTTTCCATTGCCGGTAAAACAGCAGTGAGGCCAAGGTCATACTGAGGATGGCGAACACCGGAAATGGGAATCCGGGTAACGTCCCCATACCTAAAGCCAGCAGCGACGAGGTGACCAGTACCGTAGGGTTACCCAATAGTTGCTGCAGGATGGTATGCCCCATATTGTCTTTTTCACCATTGACGCGGGTCACAATAAAACCGGCACCAATGGCGATGAGTAGCGCGGGGATCTGTGATACTAGGCCATCACCAATGGTCAACATCGTATAGGTAGAGAGGGCCGCAGACATATCCATTCCATGCTGGCTGATGCCTACCCCGATCCCACCAATAAAATTGATAAAGATGATGATGATCCCGGCGATTGCATCGCCGCGGATGAATTTCATCGCGCCGTCGAACGAACCATAAAGTTGGCTTTCCCTTTCCACAATACTTCTGCGGCTACTGGCACCTTCTGCATCGATTGTTCCGGCACGCAGGTCACCGTCGATACTCATCTGCTTCCCAGGCATACCATCCAGTGAAAAGCGGGCAGCTACTTCTGCCACACGCTCTGCGCCTTTGGTGATAACAAGGAACTGTACAATCGTTACGATGGTGAAAATAACAAAGCCAACGATCAGATTGCCGTCAATGACAAATTCGCCGAACGTATTGATGATGTCACCTGCATCGGCTTCGCTTAATATCAGCCTGGTAGTACTGACAGACAGCGCAAGCCTGAACATCGTCGTGATGAGCAACACTGACGGAAATGATGAAAAACTTAATACCCTGTCAATATAGAAAGATGCCAGAAAAACCAATAGTGATAGGACAATATTGAAACCAATGAGAAAATCTACCAGAAAGGTCGGCAATGGAATTACCAGCATGAAAATGATGGTCACCACCAACACGAGAATAAACATCTCCGGGTGCCGTCCAAGTCGATTCAAAATATTGGTCATTTAAATAACCTTCCCAATCAGCATGTGGTTTAAAAAATCACGGCTGGAAGTGCTGCTTCGCACTGTAAGCCTCATCGGTACAGCGTCTGAACTCGTCATCCAGAATGTCCCGGTCATCGGCTTCGATAAAGAAACGCGGCGGAATCGTTTTAAACGCCATATATGTCAGCTGTAGCAACGTCAAATACCGGCGATTATCATTGAGAGCCTGCCATCCTCCTGAAATATCAGCCAGACAATCCTCAATCGAAAGAGGGTCCTGGATGATCGCTAGCATAAACATGAGCCATGCCGCTTCCTGATTATTAACTGAGTTAACCAGATCACTTTTCATCAACGGGCCGAGGAAAGCACACTCTGCGCTTCGAAACAGTTTTATTTGCGTCATTCTGCTCAGCAGTTCGCCGAACTCAATACTGCTGCAGCTTGGGTCCAGAGCATTGATATCTGTAAAAAGGGCTTGTTCCATAAAATCAATGATAACATTCCGGCTCTGCGCGCCGTAAATCGTCACCCACTCTTGATAAGTGATAACTTCTGCATAATCGCTTTCTAAATATTGACGGTAACTTTCACGCAATAACTGTGGTTTGATCGCCAGCGATTGTGAAAAAATCCGTGCTTTGAGACCTACGTTAATCCCTGCTTTGAGCTTTTTTGGATTGGCCTCTTTTTCTACCTGGGCCAGCATTTTTTTGAGACGTTTACGCTCAATTTCCTCAAGTTCTTTATTTTTGATCAGTTCTCGCAGTATTAATACCAGATCGCTGTCATCAGGAAATAGCGACCGGACCTGTTTCAGCAAATCCTGAACGTTGCGACCATAAGGACTTTTTACAATGCTGACGATCTCCTTCGCCTTCTGAGGGGCTTCATCATCCAGCACTCTGTCAAAGTCACTCTCTTCGCTGGCGCCTGTTTTTTTTTCATTATTGCGTCTGTTAATAAGCTTGCTCATCGAAGAGGACATATCCTCGGGCGACATCAGCATACGCTGGTGTCTGCCAGATTGGCCCTCGTTCTCGATCTCTGACTGATCGCTGGACTCAAGAGATTGTCTGCGGTTAACCTTGTCAACGTTATTTTCCTTCTCAGCTAACATTCTTTCGCGCCGTTGAATATTCGCATTCAGGGCAAAGGTATTCGCATTAACATTAATCATCGTCTGGTACTCTCCATGTAATTAGACATCCAGTTATGCAGATCCGGGTTAGATAAATCATTTCTTAATTCACCAGCCAGAGTGTGGGCATCTTTGCCCAGCGGGGATGTAATTTCCCGGGGCTGAATAAGAAATACGCGGACCATATTTGACTGTCGCTCTACTGAATATCGGAACAGACCGCCTACCAATGGAATATCACCGAGCAAAGGCACCTTACCTTGTACCGTTGAGCTTTCATCTCGGGTATATCCCCCGATCAACAAGCTTTTGTTACGCGGCACACGTGCGATGGTGCTAATGTTGGTACGGCCTACTTCTGGCATGGAATCAACCTCGTGACCCATCTGATTACCATCTTCAACGTTTAGCATCATTTCGATTTCGCCCGCTTGGGTAAAACGGGGTAAAACACTAATGGAGGTGCCATAGGTCACATTCTGTAATTCAACGCTACGCTCGCCAATCAGTCTGGTATAAAATGTTCGGTTATTATCAAAGACTGCAGGAATATTTTCCTGAGTAAGCACCATAGGACGTGAAACAACATTGGCTTTATTTTGGGAGCTCAATGCCATGACATCAGCCATAAAGCTGGCGCCATCAATAGTGCTGCTACCGCCGTTAAACGCGACACCAAAACTATCGCCTGTTGTCACATTCCCCGACCAGCGTACCCCTAACTGATCCAGCGCCTCTTTCTGCAGGTCGATAATATAAACTGACAGCTCAATATGTCGCTTCGAGACGTCCAGGCCGCTGATGATGTTACGCACGTACGAAACTTGTTCCGCACTACCTCTTACCAGAACGCTATTTGTGCCAGGGTCGGCAATGATGGAGAGCCCGGCATGGGTCGGGCGGCTTTTAACCGCAGTTTCCAGTGATACAACAGGTGCAGGCGAACGGTTCGGTAAAACGCCAGGGAAAGCGGGCATGGCAGGCGCTTCTGCTGCAGGCTCGGGGAGCGGTGAAATTTGTACATTCCCACCTAGGCCAGAACCGCCAAGCAGTTGCGATAACACGGTTGCCACGCCTGGGATCACGATGTTGTCATTACGAAATTTATAATGGCGGTCTTCCACGAACGTATTATGCAGTGGAATAACCGCTACGTTTTCCCGACCATCAAAACCATCACTTTTTTCATCCAGAAACTTCGCGCTGCTGGTAATGGTTTCTACATACGAAGGCGGGCCGGAGACATAGAAGGTGGTGTTACGGCTATCTGCACGAAGGGGAAAACGTTGATCGTATACCCCTGACTGTATCAGGAAATCCCGTACAACTGGGAATGAGGTATTACGCAGAGCAACTACCGCATTACGCAGTTCTGACGCGTCGTAGACATAGATTGCCTGGCCGTTGTCATACCAAATCAGCCCGAGTTGGTCAGCAAGATCTTTGAGCGTATTCATCGGGTTCGTAAAATCGAAGTTGCCCGTAACCTTCTTTCGCTCTGCAGCCTTGCTCAGAATAACGGGTTTACGCATGGCAGAAGAGAGCGCATCAAAAACGCCTTTTATGCCTTCCTGGCTGGCACGGTAGCCCGCCGTAGTGGGATTTGAGTATGAACTCGTCGGATAAACGGCGCTGCTAAGTAAAACAGCACTCAGTGCGATTGCACTTAAACGTTTAGAAAATGTGAAGTATTTCATCTAATTACCTTTCGAATAAGGTTCTTCTTCAGCTCCCTTGGCGATACACCAAATTCCGTTTTCACCTCGTTAGAAAAATGAGAGAGTGATGAATAACCATGCTTCATCGCAATTTCAGTAATGTTTTTTTTCTCACCCATCAGCTCTACTATCGCTCTGGAGAGCCGCCAGTCTCGTAGTTCGACTTTGGTCGAATTACCCAGCGCAGCTCTGCAAAGACGTCTGAAATGTGATACGGAGACACCGTATCGCGCACTCATGTCACTCAGCTTTTCATTACTGTCCAGGTTAGACATTTCAAGGAGAAAATAAACTAATCGATACCACTCCGTATTTTTCAACACACTGGAAAAGCGCATAAAATCATTGTTTGATTCGACACTCATCCTGATAAACCAGTATTCCAGTGCTTTACTGGTTATGTCGAAATCCTTATCTACAGGCAATGCTGCCCATGATATTCCTGGCGTAAAATCCTGCGCACAACGTTTAGACAAATCAATAAATGCCTGTAGCTTAGCCAGACTCCGGAAATCTATTTTCTTATAATAAATATCCCCTGCAACTGCGCATGCCGTCCCTGACGATATTGCCACAACACTATATTGCTCTGGCAATAACTCAAGATATTTAATTTCACTTTTTTTTTGTAACGTTAATCTACCATCCGGGATGTTAGTGATTAACAACCACAACTCAGTGTTTACCACATCAATGGTCGTTCCCGATGATGCGAGGCGGTAATCAATTAAATCATTCATGTTTTAATTCATTCCTAATGATTCAACCTAACTTCATGATAGCTTTATAGGTTAAACATATCATGATGGAATCATAACTAACCCTTCATAAATAATGATGTATTCTTATGATTCCCTTTCTCGGCCGACAGACAATGTGGTATTCGACAAGACGTTAAGCAACGTCTTGCCGATCTTGCTGATAGATGCGCCAGACTTTATTCGCATACCGCATTCTTAAATGATGACGATTCTTGGCGGTGCCAGCATTATATGCACCAACGGCCTCCCAGCTATAACCATAGATTTTCATCATATCCGCCAGTATTGATGCGCCCACCAGCACAGACGTACAGGGATCCTGTTTCAGCACTTCGGCATCAATCCCCAGCTTACGTAGAGAAGGGAGATGGATGCTATTAATTTGCATTAATCCATAATCGTAAGTGCCATTTCTGTTTTTGCCGACGGCAACAGGATTCATTCCAGACTCAACCTGTGCTATGGCGTTAAGCAACCGGGCTTCGATTCCAAAACTTCGTTCGGCATGATCCCAGCAGTCGGCCCATGCTGGCCGGGTTGCAAAAAATCCAAAAAGTATTAAGACCCACACTTTCACTTGTGATACTCCTAAACGAAAACGAATTTAACGTCGTGACATTGAAGAATCTGTTTCAGTTAGCCAACTGCAATCAGTCAACATCGCAGAGAAATAATCGATTACTGCAAGATTTTTAACATGATTGAATTAGAATGGGCAATCACATTCATGATTAATGTTTTGTTATGTTTCATACGACCTTAAACTAATCATTACGGGAGAGAAAACCATGAAAATCACCGGGAACTACGAACTTAATCACCCAAAGTTGCTTGTTATGGATGACGAATTCTTTGGAGCCAAGCATAAAACGTCCGATATAATGAGCGAACGCACATCAGGTTGCGGCTTAGTCATAAAAATCAAAAAAATAATTTCGAAACTACTTGGCATCAGAAATGTGCCGTCCTCATTGCAGTCCCCAAAGATGAAAGCAGACACGGATTATGCTTCTGCCGTCAATCGCGGACTATTGAACACGCCAAAATACCATCTGGGGGCAAAGAATTCCTCAGAACAGTCGGCAACACAAACCGTTTATAATTTGTACCAACTCCAACAGCGTATGGTTGAATCGACCATTGTCGTTCTGCAGGAAAAAAATAAGGGCTATGATGTGACGTCTCTGCAGAAACTCTCAGCATCGTTACAGGCCTATCAGTTCAACGAAGATCGTCAGGCGACACGTCAGGAAATAGCTTCAACGAACGGGCTTAAAAATCAACTGCAAGGCATTATCAAAAGTGCGCTCATTCAAAATGGAATGAAAAAAAAGCAAGCCGACAAGCAATCAAAAGTTTTATATAACGATGGAATGAGAAATCTGCTTAACAATCAGCAATGGAAAGTTCTCACAACACAATTTGAGCATAAAGGTCAGGAATATAAAAGTGTTCAGATACCCGCCGGGCAAATGAAACTTGGAAGTGTGGATATTTTTGCCATTTCTTATAACAATAAAGGGGTTTCCAGCAAATCCATTAAGGAACAGGCGCATGCCGTTAATCTTTGGATATCCGAAACGTTTGCTTCTTCCAGTAAAGAAACTCTGCTTTTCAAAGGTATCAGGCATGGCATTTTGTCGCCATACGGCCTTGATGAAAATAGTCCCGAGCGCATTAAAGGCGCTGAAAGCCGTGCAAAGGAAGTGATTTGTGCAGCCCTGTACGCAAAACCAGAATTGCTGACTAACGCACTCAAGGGGAAAATTGTTCCATTACGCCTCGTGTCTACATCCTTGGTGACAGCTAGCATTCTCTCTGAAAAAAGTATGTTGGATGAGCAAATGAGCGTCTGGCATAAGCTCTCCAGTGAAAAGCCTTTACTTCTGCAGATACGCGACGAACACGCTATCTTGCGCAATGTCCATATTGATTTGGATATTGCAACGTTTAACTTCGGGGTTAATGAATTATCGCTGAAGCTGAAACTGGGCAACAGTAACGCCGACGGCTACAATGCAACTGCTTTTACCCGGCTTCTTGGTAACGATTTAACTCCAGGTTCAGAGCCCGGCGGCTGGGTGGGTGAATATTTACAACAAAAACCGCACAACGCAGCGTTAGTCAGGTATCTCAGTGCGCAGCTTCAAACGATCTGGCGGAACCGCTCCCATCATTCCGATAATAATGAGCCCTACAAGGCGGCGAAGCGCATTGCCTTGCTCACCCATGAGATCGGCATAACGCCGTGCTGGAATTGTAAAAGCGGTAAGGACAGAACAGGAGTCTTGGATGTTGAACTAAAACATGGCGCAATTATCCATCATCAGAAACAGACGCTGGGTTCGCCGGGCAGTAAGCTAGACCTTGTCGATAAACTGCTGCTTGAAAAATTATATCTGCATAGCGGAAACTTCCATGTGCAGGAATTCAACACGGGAGCCCCTGGTAATAAGGTTGCAAAAGAGTTACCGATAATCGGTCTTTCCAACGCAAAGCGAGTCAGTAACCGTAACACATGGTATGTCACTCAGGGTCTATCCTCTGTTGTTTGATTGCTCTGAAGGACGTGGATTCCTGCTTCTATGGGCGGCTCTGACAGAGCCATCCATCCACAGGCAAGCACAGCCTGCCCCGCCGCTAAAATATTGCGAGCGCCGTTTACATCGGCGTTCGCTGTATATCCACACGTCCGACACACAAATTTACTTTGTGACAGGCTGTTTTCCTTCGCTGTATGATCGCACGTGCAACGCTGGCTTGTGGCCAGTAGCGGACACGGCGATGTACAGGGTAAAGCAGTTGTTCGGAGGTTCACTGACGCTACGTGATTATGATGGGCAGGTAGCAGAGGCTTTGACCATGGTGCGTGGGCTAAACAGAATGACAAAGGAAAGTATGCCTGTAAGCGTGCCTATTGCCTGAAAAACTGTCAGCTACAGAGACGCTTGCCCTGAGTCTGGTTTACTCAACAAAACCAATATATTAAGACAACTCTTTTTTAAGTTTTTGTAATTAAGTGTATTAATAATAAATGAAATTTCGGCAGTAGAGTCGTTATATTAACAGAGATGCTAAGTTTATTTTAACTAGTTGTTTATTTATTGTTTTTTATTTGATCTTAATAACCACAAAATCAACAACGGAACAATCAAAAAAATAAGATCTTTATTTTTCCACCTGTGCATATCGTGATGTAATCGTATGAAAAACAGCAGTTATAATTTGCGGGGTGAAATTAGCTTTGTTGCAACTATAGTTGTTTCATTTTGTTACCTGATTGTCGATAAATGTATTTACCCATTAACCTTTATGGCTTTTATTTTTCTGATTTTTTCATTAGGATAATTCCCAGATAAACCATATGAGCTACTCTCATCTTATTTAGGATGAAAATGATGGGTGCTCTACTAATTCACAGGAGTTACCTGATTATGTTTTTAAAAAATTCACTTTTATCTGTCGCCCTGTTTTCCTCCTTTACGTTCACAGCTGCCAACGCCGCTGATGGAACCATTAACATTAACGGGCAAATCATAGCCGCCGGATGTGAAGTCACCACGACTGACCAGACGCAGACCATTTCTCTTGGAACCGTTGCTGAAAGTTCATTTGGGGCTGTAGGCTCTACGGCCAGCTCAGCTTCATTCAGTATCAGTATGGAAAATTGCCCGGCAGCATTAACCAATGCCCGCGTTGTGTTTGACGGTAACCGTGATACCAGCGACTTTTCTCTTCTGCGGGTCGATGGTGACGCAGCCGGCGTAGCCATTGCAGTCTTCGACGCCCGTGATGATTCCCGGGTCCCGCTGGGCGTGGCGTCAAATCCGGCCACCGTGACGGGTGAAAACGCCATACTTAACTTTAATGCCCGTTATCAGAAGACAGCCGCGAATATTACCCCGGGCCAGGCAAATGGTGTGCTAAGCTTTACCGTGCAGTACCAGTAATTACATGTAGCGTTTGTCATTCAGAGTAATATCTGCATCCTATATAGCGATGGCAGCACGCGCTGCCATCGCTAATGAGATCCTGACGGAGGCATAATGCGTGGTGGTAATCTCTTAGTGGGCCTGTTTTTATTTATTACCGGGATGAATACTGCGTCGGCCGGCATTATCCCCGGAGGGACTCGGGTTATTTTTCCAGAGGCGAACAGGGAGGTGTCGTTGTCCATTCGGAACTCTGATAAGGCAACCGACTATCTTGTCCAGTCATGGCTGGATAATGAGAATGACGGTAATACGGCCAGAGTCCCTTTTGTTATCACCCCTCCCCTGTTCAGACTGGATCGTGAAAAGGAAAGTATTCTGCGGATCGCCACTACCGGTGCCTCTTTACCTGCAGACCGGGAATCCCTTTACTGGCTCAGTATTAAAGGGATAGCCGCAACCCAAAAAAATCAGGAACAGAACCACCTTCAGGTTGTTGTCCGCCACCGCCTTAAATTGATTTACCGTCCGAGGGCATTAAACAGTCAGGGGGCAGCTGAAGCTTACAAATCACTGCAGTTCCGGCGTCAGGGCCAGACCCTTATTATCAACAACCCTACGCCTTACTACGTCTCCTTTTTCAGTCTTAAAGTTGGGGGCGTCAACGTTGATAATCCGGGCATGGTCACCCCATTCGGGGAGCACCGGGTCAGCGCATCCGGCAGTGGCGTTATCGAATGGCAATCCGTTAACGACTTCGGCGCGAGCAGTCCGGTAGCCCGCCAGTAGGCGGATGCTGTTTCCCCGCCACTTTTCAGATGGCTTTTGATAATGAAGGTTCATTTTTTCTCAGGGACACCGGATGATAAGAAACAACAACATCAGCCTTCTCATTCTGGTTGGCGCGGGACTTATCTCATCTGAGGGAAAGAGCGAGATGCACTTCAACCCGGCAGCTCTTCGGCTGGGCCCGGGCAGCCCGACCATTGAGGATCTCAGTATGTTTGAACGCGGCGCCCAAGCCCCCGGGCATTATCGCGTTGATATCTATCTTAATAATGCGTTTCAGAGCACCCGTGACGTTGAGTTTATTACCGATAATGACCGGCTCGCGCCAGTACTGACTGTCGGGTACTGGCGCACTCTGGGGGTGAAAGAAAACGCGTTTCCTGCGGTGCTGAAAGAGAATACCGTGGTGAGCGACCCCGGCCTTTATATTTCCGGGGCCAGCACGCGGCTAGACATCAACCAGCTCCGCCTCGATCTCAGTGTTCCGCAGGCAGCCCTTGATTTTCGGGCCAGGGACGCCATCGACCCGGCGTTATGGGATAACGGGGTGCCCGCATTTCTGCTCAACTATGGCATTAACAGCAATAATGTCTGGCAGGAGGACACTACCAGCAATAATCTGTTTTTACGTCTGGACAGCGGCCTGAATCTGGGCGCCTGGCGTCTGCGAAATAACGCAACTTATACCCGTAACGTCAGTCAGCACACTGAAAACAGTGAAGAGTCCGACCGGCGTGTCCGGCGCAGTGATGGCGATGGATGGAACAGCCTTAATACCTTTCTGCAGCGGGATATCCCCTCCCTGACCGGCCGGCTCACGCTCGGACAGTCCTCTACCCCAGGCGATTTGTTCGACAGCGTACAATTTCAGGGGATCCAGATCGCCTCGGATGATTCGATGCTGCCGGACAGCCTGCGGGGGTTTGCACCGGTCGTGAGGGGCATTGCCCGCAGTAATGCGCAGGTGACTGTCAGACAGAGCGGCCAGGTTATTTACCAGACCGCGGTGGCGCCAGGGAATTTTGAAATCCGGGATCTGTTTCCCACCGCCAACAGCGGCAACCTGGACGTGACGATCCGGGAAGAAGACGGCAGTGAAAATACTTTCATCCAGCCCTTTTCTGCGGTTCCCGGCATGCAGCGCGACGGAAACTGGCGCTATGCCTTCACTGCCGGGCGCTACCGTTCGTGGGGAGACAATATCCGTGAGCCTGATTTTGCACAGGGCACGCTCCAGTATGGCCTGAGTAACAGCACCACAATGTATGGCGGAAGTATTTTCTCCGCTGACTATACCTCCGGACTACTGGGCATCGGCCAGGGGCTGGGTAACCTCGGCTCGGTGTCATTCGACGTCACCCATGCCAGAACGCAGTTTGACTCCACGCTAACCCGAACGGGGGAGTCTTACCGCCTGCAGTACGCCAAGGATGTTATGCAAAGCGGCACTTCTTTGGTACTCGGTGGATACCGCTATTCCGGTACGGGATTCTACTCGTTTAATGAAGCAAATGAGGCGCTGCCCCGCACTGCCGGGGATGATGACACACTGGAGTTATGGCGACGGACGCATAACAAACGCAGCAGACTTCAGGCTCAGGTAACTCAGAATTTGGGGCAGTATGGCTCCCTAAATCTCTCTGCGTACCAGCAGGATTACTATAACGACAGCGGAACAGAGCGTACCCTGCTGCTGGGATATGGTATCACCCTGCAGGGAGCCAGTTACACCCTGAGTCTCAGCGACACCCGTTCCCCGATTAGCGATAACAACCGCCAGATTTTTTTCAGCGTTTCCGTCCCGCTTGAACGATGGCTGGCCGGCTCACGGGTCAGCTACAGCATGAGCGCGGATAACCGCAGCCGGATACGCAATGACGTCGGGCTGAGCGGAACGATGCTCGACAACCGTCTGAGCTGGAGCGCGCGTGAAGGGTATGCCAGCAGGGGCGAAGGAAACAGCGGCGGGGTAAGCAGTTCTTACAGCGGTACCTATGGCCGGGCCAGCGCGGGTTACAGCTACAACACCGACAGCCAGCAGCTGAATGCAGGCCTGAACGGCGGTATCGTGGTGCACCCCTGGGGCGTGACGTTGTCTCAGCCTCTCGGGGATACCATGGTACTGGTACGCGTCCCTGACGGGGCCGGCATCGATGTGAAGAACCAGCGCGGGGTGCGCACGGACTGGCGTGGGTATACCGTGGTGCCGTACGTGTCGGCCTACCGAAGAAACAACGTGGCGCTCCGTACGGAATCCCTGCCGGATGAGGTGGAACTTGAGGAGCCAGTCCAGACGGTCATCCCGACACGTGGCGCACTGGTGGTGGCGGACTACCAGGCGAACGTGGGGGCCAGGGTTCTGGCGACGGTCAGCTACCGGGGTAAGCCCGTGCCGTTCGGGGCCAACGCCTCACTCTGGGTCCAGGAAAAGAATGTCAGCAACAGTTTTGTGGGGGATAACGGTGACATCTATCTGAGCGGCGTGCCGGAACGGAGCCAGCTGCACGTGCAGTGGGGCAAAAGCCCGGAGCAGCAGTGTACGGGAGAGGTAATACTTAGTCCTGCTCAGAAAGGGGAGCGCTTCAGAACGGCACAGATTGACTGTCGCTGAGGGAATACTCCGGAATCAGATTAATTTGACAGGTAAATAAAAATGGTAATATCAGGGCGAGGTGCCAGGCAGGCATTATTGAAGGTGGTGGCTGCCAGCGTAGTGATAATGGTCACTGGCGCGGCGAACGCTGCATGCCTTCCGGTGACACTGCAGGAACATGTCATTGATATGGGGGACGTTGTGTACACCCCGGGTTTACCAACGTTGCGGGTTAAAGATGTCAGAAAAGAATATAATGCCCTTGTGGTAGGTGATGAAGCAGGATGCCTCCTTACTCCGGTCGCCTTGAACGGTGTTGTTCTTACTAATTCTACTACCAACGGAGCGCCGGTTCTTCGTCGCTTAAATGTCCATCTAAACCCCATTGCTGCTAGCACCAGTGGCTGGGACCAGATTACAGGTATCGACAGTAACGGCAATATATTCACTACTGATGCCCGCATTATTAATCTCAACAACAGACTTATTCGTGAAATTACGGGGGGCCACGGATTTGGTTCGGTTGTGGCAACCAGTATCAGAAACCCACTGCCGTTTTCCGGCTCTTTCAGGATGCCGATATATGAATTGTTGAATGAAAACGGGCAGGTCGTCTGGAGAGTGGTAATTTCAGGTACGGGAAGATATATTCCTATCCTCCTGACCACCGATAACGTAAATGTCACTCTGCCTAATATATCATCAACTGACTTACAGGGGCCGGGTTCTGTTGCGGGCAGAACCGTAATACCGCTCAGTATTATATCGGAGAATGTTGTTTCGCAAAACTTTATCAGCTTCGATGCCAACACGGTTACGAGTGGCAACATCATTATTCCTGACCACGGGGCTGATACCGGCGTGGGGTTTCAGATTGTGAATACCTCATCGGGTACGCCCGTTCAACTGGGGCAGCCTCAGTTAGTCCCAGGGAATATTAACGGTGTTTTTGACAATTTCAGTGTCCAGTATATCCAGGTCGCAGACAGCGTAAATGGCGGCCAGGTTTCTGCTGTGGTGACAATGACGTTGACCTATCAGTAGAATGAATCATTCGAACAACCTGTACCAAGCGAATGCGAAGTTGTATATGGCAGCTATATCAATGCGGCCATCAATATACGGCCGAAGGGCATACTGGAATTATGTGTGGTGGGACTCGTCGTGTACTCTGCCCATTGCAGCAGCTTCGGATTGGGGGCGGAATATCGAAGCGCCCAGAGGCGGACAATTTGGCCATGGAATGCTGTGGCCATTTCGGTGAACAGATTTAATTCATTAGTAAGCGTAAGAAGTGAATCGTATTGACGATGACGGGCTATTCGGCAGGCTGCATGATCCGCCATGGAAGCAGTTCACTGACCTAGTTTACCGGCCAGTCTGCGATGACATCAAGTACATGTTGAAGGTAGCGCTCTGGATCTACGCCATTTAATTTGCACGTACAGATCAGGCTGTACAGCAACACTCCACGCTCACCACCGTGGTCAGAGCCGAAGAACAGGAAGTTCTTGCGACCCAGACTGACCATCCGTAGGGCATTTTCAGCGATGTTATTATCTGCTTCAGCCCAGCCATACGTCAGCGCTGGCCACTGGTTCAGCGCTGACGCGAACGCTTTTGCCAGCTCTGAGTGTCGTGACAGCGTTTTCCTCTTTTCACGAGCCAGCTTTCCAGGGATTTCAGTAGTTCGTTTTCCGCTCACGTTCTGCAAGCCAGCTCCGTCGACATTCTTCTTATATTCCTCTCGGCTCGTCGATCCGCTTCAGGGCTTCCTCCGTCACGGCTGACGGGGGTGCGGACGTGCTCATCGTGAATTTTGCGACGGAGGTGGACCCAGCAGGCGGCTTCCGTTATCCGGCCATTGCGGTACAACTCATTGAACCCAGCATACGCCCACGCCTGCAATACTCCACTGAAGCCGGTAAGATGGGCCTGCGGATGGAGTCCTTTCTGTTCCGGCTGCAAGCGAACCACACAGCCGGTGCCAGCGCTGACCCGGCGTTGCGGTCATCACGAACGTATGTCCACAACCGCCCGGTCTTCGTTTTCTTATTACCTGGCAACAACACTGGGACGGGCGAGTATCGGCGTGAAGCTTTCCGTCAGACAGCACATAGTTCTGAAGCGCCTCTTCTAGTGGTGACAGCTGTCGGCAACATGCGTCCACCCAGCCCGACAGCAGTGAACGGCTCAGCTCCGCACCCTAGCGGCTGTATATTTCTGACTGGCGGTACAGCGGAGTGTGCTCTGCATACTTTGAGGTCTGCACCCGGGCCAGAAGCCCCGCTTGATGAGGCGTGAAGGCGCGGAGCCTGCATGAAGGAATCGCACTGAGTACAGGAATGCTTTTCACGTACTGTCCGGATAACCCTGAAGGCGCTGCGCATCAGCTCCAACTGTTCAGCGGTATCAGCTCAGTGAACCGCCGCAGTCCGGGCAGCATAGATCCGCTGGCATCAGTCGCTTTTCGCACGGGGGAGTACGTTGGGGAACTGTTTGCGGGTGCGGGTTTGCCGCAGAGGGCGCTGCACGGCCGGGTCATCCACCCGACCGGTAAGTGTATCGCTTTCCTACTGAAGCCGGTTCAGGTCAGCTTCCATCTGCGCGATACGACGGGATACAGCTCAAGGTGCTGCAGAGCTTAATGGGACATAAGTCGATCAGTTCGACGGAGGTCTATACGAAGGTGTTTGCGCTCGATGTGGCTGCATGTCATCGTGTGCAATTTTCAATGGCAGAGGCTGATGCTATTGCTTAAAATGAGATAACTAAATTTTGTAGTGCTTACAGCCTGTAGCAACGAAACCCGCCCGTTCGATAGTAAATGACTTTTGCGCTACGTGAAAAAAAGCAAGGTTACAGGGGTGTACCTAGCCAGACTTCACGTGGTGCGCCTTATCCCTTCCTCTACAATTGACCTTTCCGTTGCGATCTTGTTTATCCTGGATTGCCCTATTTCTCCTAAAAGGCCTCCCCTAAACTGGCTTTGATGTTCTTTTAACCCGCAAAACCGAGGCTTTACCCATAATGGTGAACATAATTCAAACTAAAGGATCCACGCGTTACTATTCATTATGGTGAAAGGATCCGCATCGACAGACCAGAATGGAGCTATCCGGATACAGATGACGCTACGCGAAAATTGATGAGTGTCAGCCCTTTCCCCGAAAGATTTAACCAGAACGTGTTTCGCAGCTGCCGATTTCGTCTAGCGCTAATTTTGCGACTGCAGTAGCCCTCTATCACATGGCCACAGCCAGCGGAGCAAAGCCAGACTATCTTATGTAACTGGAAGTAAGCGTCCTTGTCTTCTATATGCCCGATCAGCGTCGCCACATACTGTTCTCCGCCATCTGTAATACCAGCGTACGGATCGGCGAAGCCCGAACGCGGCAACGGAATCGTTTGATCTTGACTGGTTACGACCGTTTATGAAGGCGCTGCCGGAAAAATTGCGTGCCCGAAGAAAAATGAAGTGCGTCTGCTGCAACTGATGGCCATGAACATGCTCTACCCCAGCAACCTAAGAAAGTCATACAGCCCTTGGTTGGCCATAAGGATATGCGCTTATGGAACTGTATACACGGGTCTTTGCCCTAAAACTACGGGACACTTACCGTTCCGTTTACCGGAGATGGCCGGGATGTGGCTGACATACTGCATTCGCTACCCCTGTTGAATGACTGAAGACAGAGCTCTTGGCATCATACCTGACACCGGATATTGACTGAATGGTGCAGTGGCACATACCGCAGTGAATGAGATCAGCAGATGCCCCATTCAGTCGCACACTGCAGTCAATATCCGTACCCTAACACGTACATCTACATATCGCAGTCAATGCAGGAGTAAACTGAACGAGGCAGAAAATGAAGATATATTGACTGTTGTATGCAAACAGCATACCGCAGTCAATAAAGCTTAAAATCACATACCTCAGTCATTATCCGTCTTCACGCTGGCGAGTGCTTTTGCCAGTTTCTGAGGATCAATACCTGCGGCCTTCAGGGCTTTAATCACTTCGTCGTAGTTTTGTTCAGGCGATTCTTCTTCCTGCTCACGAGGAACAACTACTTTGCTGCTGATGAGTTTTGGGTTGCGGTAATGCACGCTGAAGTAGGTGGCCCGGCCACGTTTGAATTCGGTGTAGTCCAGATAGCCGATGTCCTTCAGTTGCGACATGGCTTTGCGCACCGTGTGGTTTTGCGTATAAAGGTTAGACGTCAGGTTGAGTCTGTCACGCATACGCTTCATGGATATGGGAGCAGGATTCTGCGGCAGACTTTCGATGTAGGTATAGAGCGCCTGAGCGGACTCCTTGCGCTGCAGGGCATCGATGGCCTTCAGACGCAACAGGACCCGCCTGTCCATCTGATAAAGCTCAAAGAGTTTGGGCTCAGCCCTGATCTCCACAACATCGGCAGTGATGTCGTAATAGGCTGACTGGACCAAGTGCGTAGTCCACCCTTTCGTTTCACTCTGAAACTTGAGGGTCACGGATGCCAGCTTGAACAGGGAGTTGCTGATCCTGTCGCGCATTTTCTTGTTAGAGCGCCGGGAGTCAAAGCCACACATTTTAACAAACTCAACAAAAGACAGCTTGAGCGTGTCATCCTTGACGCCAAAATCATACATTGAACGGATGATCCCGAGCCAGACTTTGAAGTCCGTATCCATATCGAGGCGCGATCCGGTGATCCTGACATCGGTATAGCCTTCACTCCGGGCAATGGACAGCTGTACAAGCTCCTCAGTCGCATCCGTGACGTTTTTGCGGTTCGTTTTACTCCTGGAGGTCGATTTCAGGGTAGGAACGAACAGACCAAGCCTCATGAGCGCAACAGGCTGAACAGTACTGGCGCTGTTGACATCCAGCTTAACAACTTCGCCCGTTGTCTTGTTGACCTCCTGAAGATTCAGGGGTAACTCATTATTTTCCATAGCTATTTTATTAACCTGCGGTTATCCACATAGGAAAGTATATACGCATATCACAGTCAACGGAAATACATACCCCAGTTAATACAATTGCATACCGCAATAGGTGATCTCGCACACAATAGTCAACATACCGCACACCACAGTTAATGAAGACAGCCTCCTAGCCCAAGCATAACGGGGCACAGAACGATCCAGGGATCTCTTTTTGATCTCACTCTGATCTCCTTAGGGATCAGTTACTGGATCGAAATATAGAATAACTGCCAGCATCCCGTACACATCACCGACTGACATTACATAAAACGAATCCAGCGACAACAATCCGGTAATACAGCACCCGGAAAGGCAATTATCTTGACTGTGATATGCAGAAAAATGCATTTCATTGCCCTTCTCTTCCCATGTTCGGTTTCATACTACAGTCAATAACCAGCATACCGTAGTCAATTTCTCATTTTTCAGATCCATTCAATGGATCTTCGTCAGCTAAGGAGCGTCAGTCATACCCTGTCAATACGCAGTAATTCCGCTTCCTCGACGCATGCGCCTGCGTGCGCACGCTTTCTGCGGCGAGCGGATAATATTGACTGAAGTATGTGGGCAGCCTCTCTGGAGGATGATGAACTGAACACGGCGGCATTATGATCAGCTTTGCAATTTTTAAGGTGGTTTGCAATTTTAATGTTGCTTTGCGCTTTTTATCAAGATTTAATAGATTAATGCAAAGATGATAACAAGGAACAGAGAATGGGACTGATGGAAACGCTTGACCAGTGCATCGCGGCAGGTCATGAGATGACGAAAGCTATTTCGATTGCTCAGTTTAACGATGACAGCCCGGAGGCCAGGAAAATCACCCGTCGCTGGCGTGTGGGTGAAGCCGCCGATCTGATTGGCGTTTCTTCTCAGGCGATCCGTGATGCAGAAAAAGCAGGGCGCCTTCCCCATCCTGATATGGAGATGCGTGGACGTGTTGAGCAACGGGTGGGTTACACCATTGAGCAAATCAACCATATGCGGGATGTGTTTGGCACCCGTCTGCGCCGTCCTGATGACAGCGTTCCGCCCGTCATCGCGGTGGCGGCTCATAAAGGGGGTGTCTATAAGACGTCGGTATCTGTCCACCTGGCACAGGATCTGGCACTGAAAGGACTCCGAGTACTGCTCGTGGAAGGAAACGATCCACAGGGTACTGCTTCCATGTACCACGGTTGGGTCCCTGATTTGCATATCCATGCCGAAGACACGCTGCTACCTTTTTATCTGGGTGAGCGCGATGATGCAGCCTATGCCGTCAAACCTACCTGCTGGCCAGGTCTTGACATCATTCCGTCATGCTTAGCTCTGCACCGTATTGAAACAGAGCTCATGGGAAGGTTTGACGACGGAAAACTGCCGACAGAACCCCACATGATGCTTCGACTGGCCATCGAAACGGTGGCTCATGATTATGATGTCATTGTTATCGACAGTGCACCAAACCTTGGTATTGGTACCATCAATGTCGTCTGTGCTGCGGATGTGCTTATCGTGCCAACGCCAGCAGAGTTATTCGATTACACCTCTGCCCTTCAGTTTTTTGATATGCTGCGCGATCTGTTAAAAAACGTGGACCTGCAGGGTTTTGAACCTGACGTCAGAATTCTTCTGACCAAGTACAGTAATAATAATGGCTCACAGTCACCTTGGATGGAAGAACAGATCCGCGATGCTTGGGGAAGCATGGTACTGAAAAACGTTGTACGCGAGACCGACGAGGTAGGTAAAGGCCAGATCCGTATGAGAACAGTGTTTGAGCAGGCTATCGATCAACGCTCATCTACAGGAGCTTGGCGAAATGCGCTGGCTATTTGGGAGCCTGTCTGTAATGAAATTTTTGATCGGCTGATTAAACCTCGCTGGGAGATCAGATAATGAAACGTGCGCCAGTTATTCCAAAACATAACGTAAAAGATATCTGCCCCGAAACAGAGCCGTTAGCGGCACCCGCTGCACCGATGGTCGATTCATTAATTGCACGGGTGGGAGCCATGGCCCGCGGGAATGCCATTCTGCTTCCGGTTTGCGGCCGGGAAGTGAAATTTATTCTGGAAGCCATCCCGGGCGAGAGTGTTGAAACGGCATCGAGAGTTTGGTCAGGTAATGAACGTGACCAGGAACTGCTGACCGAAGACGCGCTTGATGATCTGATTCCCTCTTTTCTCCTGAGTGGTCAGCAGACGCCTGCGTTCGGACGACGGGTGGAAGGTGTCATTGAGATTGCAGATGGCAGTCGTCGCCGGAAAGCCGCCATACTGACATCATCTGATTATCGCGTTCTAGTGGGTGATCTCGATGACGAACAGATGATGGCGTTATCCCGGCTGGGTAATGATTACCGCCCTGTCAGTGCTTATGAACGGGGCAAGCGCTATGCACTACGGCTGGAAAATGAATTTAGCGGCAATGTCTCCGCTCTGGCAGACGCCGAGAATATTTCCCGTAAAATCATCACGCGCTGCATAAACACGGCCCGGTTACCGAAATCAGTGGTTGCCCTCTTTACTCACCCCGGTGAACTTTCCGCCCGGTCTGGTGAGACGCTGTACAAAGCGTTCTCGGGAAAAGAGGCGTTATTGCTGCAACAGACGCAGCAACTTCATGAGCAAAAGAAGGCCGGTGTTATCTTTGAACCCGAAGAAGTCATCGGCTTACTGACGGATGTATTTAAAGAGCCATCTGGTAAAAAAGTTAACCTGAGTACCCGTCATCAGTTTGTACCCGGTGCGACAGTCCTTTATAAAGGCGATAAGGTGATTTTCAATCTCGATAAATCACGCCTACCTTCCGAGTGCATCGAGAAAATAGAAAGTATACTGCGTGAATTACAATAGGTTTAACCTGTGTAGTTATGCCTGTAATCTTCATCTTTTTTTCTGATTTCTTTATCTCTCACATTCTGCTTCGGGATATGTATACCCCGGAGCAGTCCATTGTGTTGCTCAAAAGTTCAATTTTACTTTTCACTATCCGATTGTAATAGCCAGAAAATTACCCCCCGTGAGTTTCCCAGAATGTAATACCAGTCAAAGAACATGCAGGGACCACGGTCCCATCTTGAACCAGAATGTCACGACTCATCCGGTAGCCTGACACTGACTCCTCTCAATTACGCTGGGACCACGGTCCCATCTTGAACCAGAATTTCACTCCCATCAGGTAACCTGACCTGGGTCCCTCACACCGACATTCTGGAAGGTGCTGGGACCATGGCCCCATTTTATTATATAGTCGGTTATCATTATCAAAATTCACAGAGCTTTTTCTTAGTTCCTATATACGGTGCGTCATATGGTTATGTTCGTTCTGCATCCTGGTGCTTCCTCGCTCACTCGCGGGCTTCGCCCTGTCGTTCGGCTGCGGCGAGCACTACTGACTCTCTCTGAAAGGCGAAATTTAACTGATTCTCGCTATGGGGATATCTTTCCAGCGGGTGGTGTATGCAGGGGAGAGCATATCGCGTTTCATCTGCCAGGATGGTGCAATCCCTCGTCCGGCAAACCAGACCTGCCCCAGCCCTGAATGATTAATGCCGTCCAGAACCTTCATCAGCTCTGCGCTGTGAGGCCGTGGCGGACGTTCGTCGAACAGCTGCAGCTGCGACACGCCGGAGCCGGTGAAGTCATTCAGCATCACCCCGGCTTTGGCATACCGGTGGTCATCCTTCCAGATACGCTCCAATGCTGTTGTAGCGGCCGCTATGATCCTGAGTAGGGGTAAGCAGTTTCTCCGTGCCCACGTTACCGTAGTAAGGCTCTTTCACGGCGAACTAAGATGTATTGTTGAAGACTGAAATATGCCGGCAATACTGGTGTTCTTTACGCAGCTTTTCTGAGACCCGCGATAGTCTGGCGGAGTGGAGCGTAATCCGTGATCTTCTCGCTAAAGCTCCGGCTGTAGACTATCTGCTGTTTCGTCGGGGGCTCTTCCTCGAGAGGAATACAGCTTTTCCCGTTGCACGTACCGTTCGCTCAAGGACGACAGAGGAATTTTTCCGGATAAAGGCCAGATCCAGAGCCGTGTTAATGCCCAGCACACTGAGTTTTGGCGCAATACGGTTTTCCACGTCCAATATTTCTGCAACTGGCTGAAATGACGGAGGTTTCCGCGTGCGCTGAAGATTTCCCCTCGTCCGGGTTCGGATAGATGGGGGACCAGATGGCGTTCATAGGCTGCAGTGTCAGTCGTGGCGTCAGCAGGAGCCGTTTGACCGTAAATTCACCCTGAACACTGGCCACAATCAGCAAATCGCCGTTGTAAAAGCTGCCGTCAGACATACTGTCCCCGCTGGCCGCAGGTAATAGGTCGCACTCGGATGGCGTATACAGTAGTAATGTAAATCCAGGTCGGACTCGATATAGTCTGCTGCAGGGCTGGGAAAACCGCAGCTGACCAGTTCTGCGAACAAAGGATATGTCAGTGGCGAGGGATTTTTCCCGGGACTATAAAGCTGCAGCTTCATGTCACCTCCTGACTCTAAAAACACTGTTTATACATGGGGCTTCCCCGATCGTGGTGGCCAGTTCATCCACTATCTATCAAATTTTCAGGTGTTTACCCCATTTATATCGTATTTGTAGTGACTATCTTATATCCTGTGTACATTAGTTGGAGTAGGTTACAATGACTTTTGGTATCGGTTCGGGCTATTTTCCGGCCTATATAAGCAATGATAAATTTACAGCTATACTTGATTCGGATACTCCCCCCGAGATGAGTTTATGGGAGAAGATTAAAGAGTTTTTCTTTTCCACTCATCAGGCTGAAGCACAGGATTGCCTTTACCGGCTCTGCCATCCATCTGCTGGAACGACGCCAAATGATGTGGGTGCTCTGTTTGAACGCCTGAAGGAATTAGCCCACCCGGGCTATGCGGATAATATTAAGAACCAGCTTGGGTGGAATTATTTCTGTATCATGGACAACAACGGCAATGAGCTTCTGTCGGTGATGTTTGCAGATGATTATACCGTTACAACAACGGGATGTAGTGGGACGTTCTTCGCTGACGGGATTGCACGCTCTTATCCTTTACATCGTCATTTTCCTTTTCAAAGAGGGGTACTGTAATCATCTGAAGTGAAAGCCATATTTAGTCTGCCGTGATGAAACATTACAGAATTTGCGAATCACGCTGTCGAAGCCATGAATACCCGTCTGGCAATTTCGGTTACCTCGTAAGCATAATATGGCGAAATCGGATGTTACTCTAAACCCGCCAGGCCTGAACGTGGCTATCCCATAGCCAGTGTTGATGTACTCCCACTGCGGTGTTGTCTGATTTCGGTAAACAGTTGATGCAGCTGACGACACAAACGACTGAAACAATATCCCGGGAAGGTACTTAAATCCGCCTGAGTTTATCTCTTCAGTGTCGATCGGTTATTATTATGGCGATAGCATGTGCTGGCACGAATTAATACAGACGCCAGCCTCGTGACATAAATTTTGATAAAGGGAGTGAGCTAGCGTGACGCTGACAGAAAAATCAGGCCATCTGGCATGGTGCGCCCTGGTGGCGCTTGCACTGGCCAGACAGAACGGCGATGTGCTGTCACCGGCACAGGAAAATCTCTTTCTCACCCGATGGCTGGCGAGCGCGCTGAAGCAACGCCGATTTTCACGCGATGTTGCCCCCGATATTGAATGGCTTCTGAAGCAGGGGCACCAGTTGGGCGTCAGCGCGAAGCTGGCCAGCAAGCTGAATTACCTCTGGCGCTCCTGCACCGGCGAGTTGACTGAACAGAACGATCTGTTCCGGCTGACCTATGCGCTGGAAACAGCCAAAGAGATGCACTGGAACTACCGTTTGCTGAGCGATCGGGAATGGTCCGGCCGGAATGCTGTGTCGCTCAGTGCAGGCGTGAACGGCATTTATCTCTCACGGGCCAACCTCGATGTCGCTTTTGACGACAGCGGCCGACAGATAAATCCGCTGACAGGGCGTCTGACAGGGAACGTAGCGGGGGTAATGAAGCTGTTTGATCGCTGTGGCTGGCAGGCAGAGCCAGAGTCTGGTGCCTCCCTGCCCCACCAGTATTCGCTGATGGCCGGGCAGAGAGTGCTAGGAAAGGGGGATTAGTGGCGGATCTGCGCCAGGTCGTCTTCAGTCAGACCGGTCATTTTCATGACGGTATTACGGTCAATGCCGTTCTGCAGCATTGTACGGGCAATTTTCAGAGTGGCCTGACGCTCACCTTCTGAACGGCCTTTTTCAATACCGCGCTGTTCACCGAGCTGCAGGCCTTCAGCCCTGCCCTTCTCGATACCTTTCTGTTCAAGCTGTTGTGCGATGGTCATGAGTGCGTCTCCGTGTTGCGGCACACGTTGTGCCAGTTCGCGTACAAAGGCTTCGGCGTCCGATGTTTCGCCTGCCTGCACTATATAGTGTACCAGCGATATTACCTGTGATGAAGACAGATATCCGGCCAGCAAGATGGGCGCCAGCCGGTCAACCAGTTCTGCCAAGTCCCGCTGGTGAATATGCTTTTGCAGTAAAGTCAGTGCGGCCATACTGCGATGGCCAGCGATTTCATCATCCGGTATGACCGTAACGTCTACCAGCGGGAAAGCACTGCTGTAGAGCTTGCCTGCCAGCGCCGGATCGTCAAACTCATCCAGCCACCGGGTTGAGTACGGATACGGGCTACGTTTACCCGTATAGAACAGCACCGGTATCACCAGAGGCAGTTTTTTATGCCCTGCCTCCAGGTGGCGCTGCATGGCAGCTACCGCATAGCGTATCAGGCGGAAAGCCATATGTTTGTCTGGCGTTGACTGATGCTCGACCAGGACATGAATATATCCGTCGCCGGCTGTGGTTTTCAGGCTGTAGAGAATGTCACTGAAATACTGGCGGAGATCATCCTCAACGAACGAGCCGGATTCCAGTTTCAGCGTGCTGAGATCGCAGACTGCACGCAGCTCTGTGGGCAGGTGGATTTCCATAAAATCCCGGGCAATATCCGGTTGCGTCAGGAACTGCCTGAACGTGGCATCGTGGGGAGTGGGTGTGCTGCTTTTCTTCTTCATCAGCCCTGGCTCTGTAAAATGACCCCGATATGTTACCACTACTGGCCACACGCTGTTCTATGAAGGCACATGCATTATTGCCAGAATCAAAGTTAAAGAAAGGAGACCGATCACCACAACATTTAACAGAGTGATTTTTAGCCTTCCGAGCGAAAGTGAAATTTCTTCTTTTTCTTTCCTGTTTGCCTGCTCTATGAGCCAGCGTGCATAAGCATCACTTTTTTTAGTGGGGGACATAAGTTCTTTCTTCCTTGCCGACAATGCCAGCGTTCTGTATCTAATCAACGTTTGCGCAGGCTCTGATGACCGTCATTTTTGACACTCCAGCCAGACGGGCTGTTTCCCGCAGCGATTTTCCGTTGACCAGACGCAGAGTGCGTATCAGTTCGTGTTTCTGCGCATCGGCCACCCTGCCGCGGTATTTTCCTTCTGCTTTCGCCTTACTGATACCCTCTGACTGTCGACGTCGACGGTCTTCGTAATCTTTTCGGGCAATAGCGGCCAGCATATCTAGCATCATGCCATTTACGGCCTTCAGCATGCTTCGGGTAAAGTCATCACTTACTGTGCTTGATAGCGCCAGATGGCTGGTCGGTAAATCTAGACTGACGATGGCCAGCTGTTTGTCTGTGATTTGCTTTCTGAGTGTCTCCCAGCCTGCATCATCCAGGCGGGTAAGCCTGTCGACCTGTTCAATAAGAATAACATCACCAGGTTCCGCATCCCCAAGAAGCCTGATCAGTTCAGGACGATTCATTGTAGTACCGGAGACATTATCGATATACCAGCCAGCAATACGGTGGCCATGTTTGTTTGCAAATGCCTTCAGTGCATTTTTTGCCCGGCTGGCATTCTGCTCTGAGGTGGATGCCCGGAGGTAACCAAAAACGAACATTATTTGTCCTTCTGGTAACATTTAAGTGGTCTTGCATGCTATGGTATCACTTATGTGGTCACAATAAAATTCCTCGGTATCTTTACTGTGGTATATATAGAGCATACCCCAATGTGACAGGCAGACGCGCCCGTCGGGCTTATCCAACCCTTCGCCTGCTCAGATGCAAGCTCTGAACAGACTCACGGTTTGCGCTGTGGGTCAACAAAATGATTGTGGCACATAGTGCCCTCTTCTCCATTTAATCTTCGGTGCCTCCTATGAGAGCAAAATCAAGATGTTATGAATTATTTCTTGCAACATGATTCTTTTCGTTCAAAATGACAAAAAACGTCATGAGGTGATAAATGGAAAATATTGAGCAGTTACGGAAAGTCGCCACACGTGCAGGTAAACTTCTGACATCCTTGAGCGAAAGTATCCGCCAGCAAAAAGAGGAATTGAAGCTTACCGAGTTCTATCAGGAATACAGCAAAGCCGCCCTATATAAGCTGCCTAAGCTCAGCAAAGGGAGTGTTGAGTATGCTGTGGCCGAAATGGAAGCCAGTGGCTACATTTTTAAAAAGAAACCTTCCGGTAATACGATGAAGTACGTGATGACAATTCAGAATGTCATCGATCTGTATTTCCATCGTAAAGTACCCAAGTACAGAGATCGCTTCGATAAAGCCTTCACTATTTTTGTATGTAACCTTAAAGGAGGCGGTTCCAAGACAGTTTCTACCGCTTCATTATCCCATGCTTTTCGGGCTCATCCTCAACTTCTGTTCGAAGACCTGCGTATTCTGGCCATCGATTTCGATCCGCAGGCATCTCTGACAATGTTCCTGAGCCATGAGAATTCAGTGGGCCTGGTTGAAAATACGGCTGCTCAGGCCATGCTCCAGAACGTGTCTCGTGAAGAATTACTTTCCGATTTCATCGTGCCGTCAATTATCCCGGGCGTTGATGTTATTCCCGCTTCCATTGACGATGCATTCCTTGCTGAAGGCTGGAAGGGATTGTGTGAGGAACATCTGCCAGGGAAAAATATTCATGCAGTGCTCAAAGAGAACATTATCGACAAGCTCCGGTATGACTACGACTTTATCTTCCTTGATAGTGGTCCTCACCTCGATGCGTTCCTGAAAAACTGCATCGGAGCGGCAGACCTGATGTTGACCCCTCTTCCACCGGCAACGGTTGATTTTCATTCTTCCCTGAAGTTTGTAGCCAGCCTTCCTGCGCTTATTGATTCGATCGAACAAGATGGACACACCTGCAATCTCATCGGAAATGTCGGTTTTATGTCCAAAATCCTGAACAAGTCTGATCACAAAATTTGCCATAGTCAGGCCAAAGAGGTATTCGGTGCCGATATGCTCGACATGGTTCTGCCGAGGTTGGATGGCTTCGAGCGCTGCGGGGAGACTTTTGACACAGTTATTTCCGCAAATCCAGCAACCTATGATGGAAGCACCGAGGCGCTTAAAAGCGCAAAATCAGCAGCGGAAGACTTTGCGAAGGCCGTATTTGATCGCATTGAGTTCATTCGTACTAACGGAGGTATGTGATGTCGAATGAGAAAAGAAAAACCATTGGCAGACAGTTAAATACCCAAGCGTCAATGGTCGAGATGACTGACACCCAAAGAAGTCAGGTGTTTACCCTAAAAACCGGCAGGAAGATAACGTTCAGATTTGTTCGGGTACCTGCATCGGACGTTGAAAGTAAGACATTCGTAAACCAGGAAACCAACGGAAGAGATCAACTTGCTCTGACCAGGGAGTCCCTGAAATCTATTATCCAGACGATTAAGTTTCAGCAGTTCTTCCCCTGTATTGGCATTCAGCAAGGTGAAAGGATTGAGATACTGGATGGTTCAAGACGGCGAGCCTCAGCTATTTATATCCGTACAGGCCTTGATGTAATGGTTACCGATGAATTTTTATCAGCTGATGAAGCTCGCCATCTGGCTAAAGATATCCAGACAGCTAAAGAGCATAACCTTCGGGAGATCGGCTTAAGATTGATGGCTCTGAAAGAGTCCGGATTCAATCAAAAGGAAATTGCTGAACTGGAGGGGTTATCCCAGGCTAAGGTCACCAGGGCGCTGCAGGCGGCAGCAGTACCGCAAGAATTGATTTCTCTGTTCCCGGTTCAGTCTGAGCTGTCGTTTAGTGACTATAAAATTCTGTTAGAGGTTAATGAAAAACTCAGTGAAAAGGGCTTAACGTCTGAAGGGCTCATTCAGTCTGTCTCAGATCAGCATGATGCAATTTTGAGTGACTACGAGCGACCAGAAGACGAACAGAAAGCCAGTATACTGAAATTGATTTCTCAGGCCTCTCAGGCATTGATAGCTCCGCCTCTTAAGGAAAAGTCAGTAATTTCCGCACTCTGGACCTTTGAAGAAAAGGACAAGTTTGCGCGCAAGCGTGTGAAAGGGCGTACGCTGACTTATGAGTTTAGCCGTATGTCAAAAGTGGTTCAGGATGAACTGGACAAAGCTATCAACGAGGTCCTTGATAAAAATTTGAGTCAATAATTTCGCCACGGCGATTTCACATATAACTTATTGTAATTAAATTATTTATGTTGAGAATTTCAAGGTGAAATCGCCACAATTTTAAGTCAGTTTCGCTGCAGGAATATCTGCCCAGCGTGTCGTATAAGCTGGCGAAAGTAGCTCCCTTTTCATCTGCCACTCGGGGGCAATCCCCCGACCGACGAACCATATTTTTCCCTTGCCCGAATGGTTAATACCGTCCACGACTTTCATCAGCTGATTACTGTTGCCTCGGGGCAGAGTATCATCGAACAGATTCAGCTGCGAAACCCCGGTAGGAGTAAAATCATTGAGCATGCAACCCGCTTTTGCATATCGATGCCCATTCACCCAGATCCGATCCAGTGCTTTCACCGCTGCGGCTATGATGTCCCTGGTATCATGCGTGGGAGTCATCAACTTCTCACTGGCCACATTCCCGTAATACGGTTCGTTCACCGCGAACGGTGACGTTTTCACAAATACAGCAATATGTCTGCAGAACTGCCGCTCGCCGCGCAGCTTTTCAGCTGCACGCTCAGCGTACTGACAGACGGCCTAGCGCATGGCTTCATATGTCGTGACACGCTCCCCAAAGGACCTGCTGCAGACAATCTGCTGTTTCGGCGGAGGGGCTTCTTCAAGAGAAATACAGCTTTCTCCGTTGAGTTCCCGGACGGTTCTCTCCAGCACAACGTTGAAATTTTTCCTGATAAATACAGGGTTAGCACGCGCCAGCTGCAGTGCCGTAGTGATGCCCATCGAATTAAGCGTCTTTGAGATCCTGCGACCTACTCCCCAGATTTCTTCCACTGGCTGCAGTGAGAGCAGTTTCTCCGTTCGCTTCGGATTATGTGACGTCAGGGCAAGCACCCCACCGAACTGTGGCCACTCTTTCGACGCCCATTGCGCGCTTTTAGCCAGCGTTTTGGTCGGCCCCATTCCGACGCCTATTGTCAGCCCGGTACCGGAGCGCACGTGCTCGCGCAGCTGCCGGCCGAAGTCCTCAAAATTAATGCAGCGGTCTATGCCGCGAATGTCCAGAAACATCTCGTCGATGCTGTACTGCTCCACGCGCGGCGCCAGCTCCTCGAGATGAGACATAACCCTGTTCGACAGCGATGCATAAAGCTCGTAATTGCTCGAGAACGTGATGACCGGCTCCGGGAATTGTGCCGTCTTCAGCTGGAACCAGGGGACACCCATTTTTATACCCAGCCGTTTCGCTTCGGCACTGCGCGCGATGACGCAACCATCGTTGTTACTGAGTACCACAACGGGCCTGTTACGCAGGTCAGGACGAAACACCTTTTCACAGCTCGCATAGAACGAATTCACATCAGCGAGCGCAAACATCAGTTAGTACCCCGCGTCTTATGTATGAATGCCATAACCACGCCGAATATCTGCAGTTCCTCCGGGTAGAGGGTGGGGTAGGCGGGATTAATCTGCAGCAGGGCGATTCGGGGTTTAAGCTGCAGGCGTTTAACGGTGAACTCGCCATCTGTTTCCGCGATGACAATATCCCCCTGCATGGGTTTTTCGGCTTTATCGACAACCATTAAATCGCCGAATTGCAGGCCCATGTCTTTCATCGAATCGCCAATGGCCCGGACAAAGTATGTCGCGCTGGGGCGACGGATACAGTAGGCATTCAGATCCAGTTCGTCTTCGGTATAGTCCGCGGCCGGTGACGGAAAACCTGCCGGACAGCGCTCTGTGAAAAGTGGTGCGGTGAACAGTGCTGGCTCAGATGCGGGAGTGACAAAAAGGATCATGGTATACCTCTTAAAATGCCTGTGTTTATATACAGTATAATTTAAGATATTTCCCGTCCTGCAAGGAGAATTTTACCTGCTCCTGCCAGGTTATTGTTCTGGCGGATAAAACAGTCTCTGGATTATCCACAGAAACGGTGCATAACCCTGTGAATGGATGTCGGATATCTCACCGTCTGCTAAGCCCGTGGCTCTATAAGTTCCCGGCCCTGGTTCCCGGGACTGCCAACAGCCCGGCTGACGGGGTGCCATGTGAAATCTTCGGCGGAAAGACTGCCCTCACGGGCAATGTCTTCCGCCTCTTTACCGGTTGTGTTTTCACAGAGCCATTTACGTGCGGCATCCGGTGAGTACACGAGCGGTCGCCGATCGTGAATATCCAGCAGTCCCTCATCCGCAGCTGCCGTGACGATCAGGAATCCTTCCTGGTCATTGCCATCCTCAAAAGGTGGTTTCCCGATGGTAGCGAGCAGGAGTGAATTTCCGTCCTTGCGGTAAATGAAAAACGGCTGTTTCACGCCGTTTTGCTGTTTCCACTCGAACCAGCCGTCGGCAAAAACAATGGCCCGTCCGTGCTCCCAGAGTGGCCTGAACATCCGGCTGCTGGCTGCAGTTTCACTTCTGGCGTTGATGAGAGCGGGCTTGTTCCACCACTCCGGGGCATAACCCCAGTGAACAGGATCAAGATGCAGTTGCGAGCGGCGTTCACTCAGCAGCAATACCCGTGTTCCGGGTGCAACGTTATAGCGGCCGATGGGTTCCGGATCATACGGAATGTCCCGTTCTGCTTCTTCTCCGATAAAGGACAGGTACTCCTCGCGGGAGTGGTACTGCGTAAACCGACCGCACATTATCGTTTCTCCGGTGTAGATTTCGCATGCGAAATCTGTATTTTCTTCAGTTCAGAACATAGGCTGTATTACAGGTTCCTGCCATCGTGTGACCGCCGTGCCGCTACTGTAGCCGGGCCGCTTCGAATGCAAGGGTTCGCTCTGCCGGTGTCCTCACCCGGTCGCAGTTAATTTCTAAGGCATTACCCGCTGTCTTCCCGTCGTTTTCCGTCTCAATTTTCGCCGTCAAACCGTCCAGCCAGCGTCTGCTGTTTCACTGCGCTGCGGCTTGCGGCACCGCCCCTGCATTCTCCGCTTTTCGCCCGGCTGTCGTATCGGCACGGCGTAACTGGCGCCGCATTTGAGAAAGGAGAACTACCATGTCCCGATTTATCCAGGGTAATTGCGTCCATATCATGTCCGGCTTTCCGGATAATGCTGTCGATTTCATTCTCACCGACCCGCCATATCTCGTTGGTTTTCGTGACCGTCAGCCTGTATGACGGAGAGCTTTGTGTACAGCGAGGGGTGCAGAAGAAACTTCATAACGAGGAGAAAGAAGGGCAGGGAGAGAATAGCGGTAGCGGCTCCCTCCATGTGGTCAGCAGCAAGCCGGATGTGACGGAGGGGATCAGCGCCCCGTTGCTCAAAAAGATGACTTCAGAAAGAACGCTGGCAGTGTAGGCCGCCCTGGTACAGCAGCCTGAAAAAACGGTTGCCCTGATGGTCTGGCGGCTTTGTGCCTGCACCTTCGGTTACTGCAATACCACCCGTCACCCTTTCGTGATGCGCCTCGAAGTGCATCACAGTGGGCTGACCAGCGAAGCCCCGACCGGGAAGAGTGGTCAGGCATGGATGAGCCTGATGCAGGAGAAAGCTCGTCTGGAGGCGCTGTTGCCGGACGGCTGGCAGAAGGACTACACCACCTTCTTTACCCTCGACGGTCAGACTTTGATGAGCCTGATGGTTTTCTGCACCGCCTGTTCGGTGGACGGGGTGCAGACCCGGACAATGGGACATACCACACAGAGTGACCTTGATGGCGTGGAGGCGGCAATCGGGTTTCACCTGCGAGACTGGTGGCAGCCCACGGCGGAAAACTTCCTTGGCCTGCTCAGTAAGAACCAGATTGTGGACGCCCTGAAAGAAGCCGGACAGACAAGTGCTGTTACCGATGCTGCCCGAATGAAGAAGAGTGATACCGCAGAGCTGGCTGAAACTTTGCTGAGTAAAACCCGCTGGGTTCCAGCCTGGATGCGGTCACCGGATGCAGTGCTCCCTCACGTTGCTGATAGCGATGCGACAGAATCTGATGAACATACTACACACGCAGCCTGATAACGGAGGCCGCCCCTTCGGGGGCGGCAGTAAGGAGAACATGATGCGTAACATTATTACCCCCGATGTACTGAAAACCATGATCCCCCAGGAATATGAGGACTGGCGGGAAGCGGGCGAGGATTTGCGCCGGGAACTGATTCATGCAGTGATGCGTGATCTGACGTGTCCCGCAGACTGGGACATGAATGCAGAATACCGGAGTGAGTTCGGTGGCTTTTTTCCGGTACAGATTCGCTTCACGCCGTCTCACGGTAACTTCCACATCGCCGTATGCAGTCCTGGCGATATTACGCAGTCATGGATGGTGGTGTTCATTCCTGCCAGCGGTCGCCCGTTCTCTGTCATCAGCACTCTGCCTGCTTATTCGCCGGAGGTTGTCTCACACACACTCAGTCTGACAGCGCATCTCGATGCCGATGGCTACTGTCAGGCCAGCATTATCAGTGTTCTGGCGATGGAGGGCGCACTATGATCCCGGCGAATCTGTCACTTGTACCCCTGAGTCATGAGCGTCGCGCCGCGATGCAGGCCATCGGAGAGGTCGAGAAGAAATCCGCACGCGGCGCGCATCTGGCTGCATACCCGTACGCCAGGGCATTTTTCCGTTATCTCAGGGGCTGTAAACGTATCACCGTCAGTGAACTGAATTACTTCGCGCCGGTGCTCACTGCGCAGGAGTTGCGTGGCAGCAAGGAATGCTGGCTAAGCGCTATCGACACGCTGATCGAAAGCCGTGGCACGTGCTGTTATCTTCCCCTGCCTGTGGGGGCTGGTCAGAATCTGTTTCCGGAGGTGCATTTTCAGCTGACAGAACGTGTGCGTCGTCAGGATGAGCTGCGGGAAGAAAAGTACTCTCGCCAGCGCCGTAAAGAGCTGTGCCAGCGTGAACGTGCGTACCAGGCGCTGGCGGGGCAGGCGGAGATCGATTTGTCCTTCCACACGCCTGACACGGTGAGCAGCTGGAGTTCCCGCTGGTCCGGTACAACTCTGCGTGAGTACGATCTGGAGTCCATGTTCTGGCGCTGGAGTGAACGTTTTCCGTCACTGGCAGCACTCGAACGTGGCGAGTTTGCTGGTGAACCGTTCTGGTGCATCACGTATGAAGCTGCGCAGCTGGCGCGAGAGGCTCATGCTGAGGTGGTGCAGCTGGAGCGCTGGATGGTACCGAACAAGCTGATTCACCGGGAGAGGGGATCCGGCATAAAACCAGCCTGTACGGGGAGGCACTGAAGAAAGCCTGGAGTCAGCATAATCGCCTCCAGACAATGATCGCTAAGCTCTCCAATATGTCCATTGAATGGGACGGGCTGAGCGGTGGTCTGGAATATGTATTTCAATATTCTGGCTGAAGAAGTGATGAAGCTGCGGGGCATGCTCGTTGAGCAGATTGAATGCCGGGCGAAGGGGGTCGGTAACGAGAGGGCGATGCAGTGAGAAGTACGGGTCGTGCGATCCATGTGACGAGCGTGAGGAACGGGCGGCGAACAGATCGCATAAGCCAGACGCTACCTTCATTTTCCATTCTGGGCCAGACATGCGAGAGTCTGACGCAGGGTTTGCACCAAATTAAGCGCTGCCTTTATCTATTCCGTTTAAGCAGGTTGTTGCTTGCGCTTAATATCCGCTATTATCCGCAACGGCGCTTGAGGCTTTTTGCCTCATAACGTTTGGTTGGTTTGTTACCGTGTTGTGTGGCAGAAAGAGAAAAGCCCCGAGTAATTTTTCAATTAACCCGAGGCCGATCTACATGCTAGACACATCTAGATTAGCCGCTTACTGCGCTCTGCGCAAGGAGAAGAAGGCTATGAAACTGCCGCGAAGTACCGTTATCTGGTGCGTACTCATGGTGTGTTTAACACTGTTGATATTCACTTTCCTGACCCGGAAATCGCTCTGCGAAATCCGGCTGAAGGACGGAAACCGGGAGGTCGCTGCTGTGCTGGCCTACGAATCCGGTAAGTAGCAACCTGGAGGCGGGGAATATCCCCGCCTTTTCAGGGAGCTTTTTTGTTGTCTGGACATCATCGCAAGCGCCTTTATGAAGGGGTTGTCAGTTCGCTGGCAGCCCCTTTTTCCGTCTGAAGATTGCAATTTACCGCTGTAAGTTGTCCGAGAGTTGCATAAGCGTGCTATTCCAGTTTTATCGCCTTCACCAGTTGGGGAGGAGGTGGATTAGCTCGCTTTGTCGGGCGTCCGGGCTGTCATGCTTTTCACAGAGTCAGTACTGCTGTCTCTGCCCGACACTCCGGGACAGCAGGTCTCCATTTCATGACGCAACATCAACACCGCGGTTTGCTCTGGCCATTTCGGTCAACGCTGCTGCCACAAACCCGCTTCTGCTCTGAGGCAGGTTGGCGGGTGCAGCTGGCAGAATCCATGTCGCTGGAGCCGCAGCTACAGTATGTGTGGCAGGATCACCCTGAGTAACGGAGAGGACCGGGCGGGCAACAGCTTCGGAGCAGCGACAACAGACTTCGCCAGGTGCGGGCCGGAGTACAGGCAGGCAATGTGGCGCAGGATACGTCGTTGTCGGCAGAAACACCGGTCATCAAAAATGCGATCTGCCATTAGACCCTAACATAATTATTGTTGCTTAAGTGTTTGCTATATCTACTAATGACTGCGAGTTCGACTTATGGTTGGAACTCGCTTTAGTGATTTCTTGCTCTCCTTGCCATATGCATTCGGTAGTGCAATAATTGTAATGACATATGTATTTACGCGAGGTGTTCTATATGGGTAGTATCAATCTGCGCATTGACGATGAACTTAAGGCTCGTTCTTATGCTGCACTGGAAAAAATGGGGGTAACGCCCTCAGAAGCGCTTCGCCTCATGCTTGAATATATTGCCGAGAATGAACGTCTGCCTTTTAAGCAAACGCTTCTCAGTGATGAAGATGCAGAGCTCGTTGAGATAGTGAAAGAGCGACTACGCAATCCTAAGCCGGTGCGTGTAACTCTGGACGACCTTTGATGGCATATCTTCTGGATTTTGACGAGCGGGCACTGAAGGAATGGCGAAAGCTTGGCTCGACGGTACGTGAACAATTGAAAAAAAAGCTGGCAGAAGTACTTGAGTCGCCCCGAGTAGAAGCAAATAAACTTCGTGGCATGCCTGACTGCTACAAGATTAAGCTCAGATCCTCTGGTTATCGACTCGTTTACCAGGTCATCGATGAGAAGGTTGTTGTTTTTGTCGTATCCGTCGGAAAAAGAGAACGCTCAGACGTCTATTCAGACGCTGTTAAACGTATTCTTTGATGTATTAACCAGTAGAGATGAACATCCATCATTGTCAGAGTAGCTATGGATAATCAGACTGCTGAAGTTATTATTTAGAATGTTGTTAAACAAAAAAGAGCCCATAAACCTATGGACTCTTTCTATGAAGTGGACTGACCCCGCCCCGGTAGACGATCCTGCCCTATAGTTGGACTGCCCCCGCCCCGGTAGACGATCCTGCCCTATAGTTTGAGCATAGGAGGAGCGTATGGGCACACCACGATTTACACCTGAATTTAAGGAAGAAGCCGTCCGTCAGATAACGGAACGCGGTTATTCCGTCG
>Ga0207713_1000247_pt1 | contig 68982 bp, 63 predicted proteins | sample KBSS64metaG_FD_184404 | JGI IMG/M metagenome (GOLD analysis project Ga0207713, IMG submission 184404) | Switchgrass rhizosphere microbial communities from Kellogg Biological Station, Michigan, USA - KBS S6-4 metaG (SPAdes) (version 2) | ecosystem: Host-associated > Plants > Roots > Rhizosphere >...
CGGCGGCTAGCCGGAAAGGCCTGTCATCAATCTCTAGTATGATCCAGAGATGGCCCGCAAATCACACTTCGATCCGCAGCGCGTGCGCGAGGAAATCGCCATCGCGGCTGCCCGGCTGATCGCCGAAGACGGTCTCGACTACGCCACGGCCAAGCGTAAGGCGGCGCGCCAGGTAGTCGGAGAGAGCCGTGTTGCCGGCGAATGGCTGCCGGATAACGACCAGATCGAGGAAGAAATCCGCGAATACCAGGCGCTCTTCCAGGGCGACAGCCAGCCGGCCCTGCTGAGGCGGCTGCGCCATATCGCGGTGGACTGGATGGAGCGGCTAGCGCCGTTCAACCCCTACCTGACTGGCGCCGTGCTCGGCGGCACGGCCGGCGAACACTCGGATATCCACCTTCAGGTGTTCTGCGACAACCCGAAGGAAGTCGCGATCTACTTTCTAAACGCCAATATTCAGTACGACGTCTCGGAAACGCGGCATTTCGCCGGACGCGGCTACGTCGAAACATTGAGCTTCATGTGGCGCCCATCCGATGAAGGGCGCGACGCGGAGCCGGTCGGCATCCGCGTCGCCTTGTACGAAACCGACGATCTGCGCGGCGCCGTGCGCGCCGACGCGCGTGGCCGCACCGCCCGCGCCAATCTGCAAGCGGTCCAGACACTGCTCCAGAGCAGCGACATCCCTTCCTGACCCAAGACAGACGCAACATGAACATAAGACGTATCGTGGCCGGCGCGCTAGTCGCTATCGTGGCGGCCGGAGGCGGTGTGCTCGCCAATCATTGGCTGAACGGCAACGATGCCCAACTTTCGCAATCTGCGCAGTCGAAACCCGACGAGAGCGCGGTCACTCAGTTATGGAGCGCGGCCGTGACCGACGCGACGGGCAAGCCGCAATCGCTGGCCTTGTTCAAAGGGCAGCCGATCGTCGTCAACTTCTGGGCTTCCTGGTGCGGACCCTGCGTCGAGGAAATGCCGGCTCTTTCGCAGCTTCAGCGCGAATATGCGAAGAAAGGGATCCGCTTCGTCGGACTTGGCGTGGATTCGGAGAAGAACGTCCAGGCGTTCTTGCAGAAGGTCCAGGTCGCCTACCCCGTCTATGTGACGGGGTTCGGCGGCGCCGATCTCGCCCGCGCGTTCGGCAACACGGCGGGAGGCCTGCCCTTCACCGTCGTCATCGACGCGCAGGGCAACGTGCGGTCGTCAAAATTAGGACAAATCGACCCGCAGGCGCTGAAACAGACGCTTGACGCCCTCTAAAACTTACATTCCTTTAACACTCGGATAATCGCTGAAGGCATTCGTTTCGCCGAAAATCCCGCATTTTTGGCGGAAGTTGGCAGGTTCGCGCGATGATACGGCCGCTTGGGGACCGGGGCGTATATCGGCGAAACTAGACAAGTTTCTCTAATCAGCGCTAAAGTGCGCCCAATTCCACGGAAAAAGAAGCGACCATGACGCGACTGCTGGTACTGCACGGACCGAACCTCAACCTTCTCGGCACCCGGGAACCCGAGGTCTATGGTCGCGTGACCTTGCCGCAGATCGATCAGGCGCTGGCGGACCGCGCAGCGGACGCCGGCGTCGAACTGGCCTCGTTCCAGAGCAATCACGAAGGCGCGCTGGTCGACCGCATCCAATCCGCCCGGACTGAACACACCGATTTCATCCTGATCAATCCCGCCGCGTACACGCACACGAGCGTGGCCATTCGGGACGCACTGGCGGGGGTCGGCATCCCGTTCGTCGAGATTCACCTGTCGAACGTGCATCGCCGAGAACCGTTCCGGCATCACTCGTATTTCTCCGACCAGGCTGAGGGCGTGATTTGCGGCCTCGGCTGGAAGGGATATCTATACGGGCTCGAATTCGCGCTCGACCGGCTCGCCGCCGGTTCATCGCGCGGCTGATTTCCAAACACATCTAATTTGCGCCGGCCGCACACGCGCCCGGCACTTCACGTATTAAAAGGGGCTCCTGATGGATCTACGTAAACTAAAAACTCTGATCGACCTCGTCTCGGAGTCCGGTATCTCCGAACTCGAAGTGACCGAGGGCGAAGGCAAGGTGCGCATCGTCAAGAATGCGCCGCCGGTTTACGTGCAGCCGTCCGCCTCGTACGCACCGCAATACGCGCAGCCCGCGCCGCCCGCCGGCGAAGCGCCCGCCGCGGCGGCTCCGGCCATTCCCGCAGCGGCCGCGCCGCAAGGCCACGTGGTGACCTCGCCGATGGTCGGCACGTTCTACCGCGCGCCGTCGCCGGGCGCCGATCCGTTCGTCCAGGTGGGCGACACGGTCAAGGAAGGCCAGACGATCTGCATCATCGAAGCGATGAAGCTGCTCAACGAAATCGAGTCGGACGCGTCCGGCGTGGTCAAGGAAATCCTCGTCGAAAACGGCCAGGCGGTCGAATACGGCCAACCGCTGTTCGTGGTCGGCTGACGCGGCACGCACTGCGCTCGCCGCCCGCGCGCCCGCTGTTCGAGGCGCGCGACCGATCCTCTGAGGCAGCCTGTGTCGTGAACGACCGGGCGCCCATTGATGAGTCGAAAACCCGCTATGTTTGAAAAAATCCTCATTGCCAACCGTGGCGAGATCGCGCTTCGTATCCAGCGCGCCTGTCGCGAACTCGGCGTCAAGACGGTCGTCGTCTATTCGGAAGCCGACAAGGAAGCCAAGTACGTGAAGCTCGCCGACGAGGCGGTCTGTATCGGCCCGGCGCCTTCGAATCTCAGCTACCTGAACATGCCTGCGCTGATCAGCGCCGCCGAAGTCACCGACGCCGAAGCGATTCACCCCGGCTACGGCTTCCTGTCGGAGAACGCCGACTTTGCCGAGCGTGTCGAGCAGTCCGGTTTCACCTTCATCGGCCCGCGCCCGGAAACCATCCGCATGATGGGCGACAAGGTCACGGCGAAGCAAACCATGATCAAAACCGGCGTGCCCTGCGTGCCGGGTTCTGAAGGCGCGTTGCCGGAAGATCCGAAAGAGATCGTGAAAATTGCCCGCCAGGTCGGCTATCCGGTCATCATCAAGGCCGCCGGCGGCGGCGGCGGCCGCGGCATGCGCGTGGTCCATACGGAAGCGGCGCTCGTCAACGCGGTCAACATGACGCGCGAGGAAGCCGGCCGTGCGTTCGGCAACCCGCAGGTCTACATGGAGAAATTCCTGGAGAACCCGCGGCACATCGAAATCCAGGTGCTGTCGGATTCGTTCAAGAACGCCGTATGGCTGGGCGAGCGCGATTGCTCGATGCAGCGCCGTCACCAGAAGGTGATCGAGGAAGCGCCGGCGCCGGGCATCGCACGGCGCCTGATCGACCGCATCGGCGATCGTTGCGCGGACGCCTGCAAGAAGATGGGCTATCTTGGCGCGGGTACGTTCGAGTTCCTGTACGAAAACGGCGAGTTCTACTTCATCGAAATGAACACGCGGGTGCAGGTCGAGCATCCGGTGACCGAACTGATCACCGGCGTGGACATCGTGCAGGAACAGATCCGTATCGCGGCCGGCGAAAAACTCGCGTTCCGTCAGCGCGACATCGTGTTCAAGGGTCACGCGATCGAATGCCGGATCAACGCGGAAGATCCGTTCAAGTTCATTCCGTCGCCGGGACGTTTGACGTCGTGGCACATGCCGGGCGGTCCCGGCATCCGCGTCGATTCGCATGCCTACAACGGCTATTTCGTGCCGCCGAACTATGATTCGATGATCGGCAAGCTGATCGCTTACGGCGCGACGCGCGAGCAGGCGATCAAGCGGATGCGCATCGCGTTGTCGGAAATGGTGGTGGAAGGCATTCAGACCAACATCCCCCTGCACCGCGAGTTGATGCTGGATGCGAAGTTCGTCGAGGGCGGCACCAGCATCCATTACCTCGAAAACCGCCTGGCCGCGAAGCTGCAAGCCGCGCCGGAAGAAGCATAAGCCATGAGCTACCGGGAACTGATCGCCGAGCTGGCACGCGAGCACGCGGAGGAGTTCTCCGACGCGCTGCTCGAGTTGGGCGCGCTGTCCGTATCGGTCGAGGACGCGGACGCCGACACGCCCGACGAACAGCCACTGTTCGGCGAACCCGGCCTCACGCCGGATCGCTCGGCATGGCAGCGTTCGCGCGTGATCGCGCTGCTCGCGCCGGAACACGAGCCGGCGGTGCTGCTCACCGCCGCGGCGAACCAGTTGGGTTTGTCCCCGGCGCCGGCGTTCACCGTGCGCGAGGTCGAGGAACAGGATTGGGTGCGGCTCACGCAGTCGCAATTCGATCCGATTCCGATCGGCCAACGTATCTGGGTCGTGCCGTCGTGGCACGACGCGCCGGACCCCGAAGCACTCGTGCTGGAACTCGATCCGGGCCTCGCGTTCGGCACGGGCAGCCATCCCACCACGCGTCTGTGCATGGAGTGGCTGGAGCAGTCGGTCGAGCCGGGGCAGTCCGTGCTCGACTACGGCTGCGGCTCGGGCATCCTCGCGATTCTCGCGAAGAAGTGCGGCGCCGATCCGGTGTACGGCATCGACATCGATCCGCAAGCGGTCGAGTCGGCTCGTCACAACAGCGAACGCAACCGCGCGGACGTCACCTACGGCCTGCCTGACGAATGTCCCACCGGCGAGTTCGATATCGTGGTCGCCAATATCCTGTCGAATCCGCTCAAGCTGATGGCCTCGATGCTCTCGTCGAAGGTGAAGCCGGGTGGCCGGATCGCGCTGTCGGGCATCCTCGCGCGGCAAGCGGACGAAGTGGCGCAGGTCTACGCGCGATGGATCGACATCGGCGTATGGCGCGAGCACGAAGGCTGGGTATGCCTAACGGGAACGCGCCGCGAAAGCCTTTAGAATAAGGGGTATTGTCCAACCAACGGCCTCCCCGGCTTATCGGCCCAATATGCTCCTGGCAACGCGCTGTCCCTTCTGCGAAACCGTTTTCCGCCTGCAACCGGCGCAGCTCGCGCTGCGTCGCGGCCTCGTGCGTTGCGGCAATTGCAATGAAGTCTTCGACGCGTCCAGCAGTCTGTTCGACATCACCGAAGGCGGAGACTTTTCCTCTGCCAAGCCGGTCGCCGCCGCCGCGGCGATCGAGGCGCTCTCCGGCGTGCGCCCCGAGCGGCTCGATTTCCGCGCGAGCAACTGGGACCCTCACGCGCCCTTTCTGGACGCCAAGGTCAACAACGGCCTGCCGTATGACGGGGGCAACGTGCCGCGCATGGCGGCTCTCGCCGGCGCGGCCGCGCCGCATCATCACGTCACGGATGAACCGGAATTTCCGGCCGGCGCTTTCACGGCGCCGACGGCCGCCGACGACGAACCTATCCTCGCCGACGCGCCACTCGACCCCTTCGCCTACCCGGCCGAGCCGCCGGCGGCAGATGCGCCGCGCGTCTGGCACAAGACCGAGCGCGCGCCTGAACCTCCCGTCGAAGAACCGCTTGCCGGAGAGCCGGCTTTCTTTCGCGGCATCCCCGACAACGAGCCGCGTTTCGGCGCGAGCGGTGCCGGCGCGGCCGGCTTCGGTGCCGTCGACCCCGGACCGGCGAGCGGCTTCGGCACGGCCGGTACAGCGCCGAGGGGACCCGCCGCTGCGGCCAGCGGCGAACCGTTCTCCGTCCATCCGGTGAACGATGGTGTCGATCCGTTCCCCGTGGTGCGTGAAACGCGTCCCGCCGAACCGCGCCGTGTCGGCTGGATCATCGTCGGGTCGGTGCTGGCGGTGCTGTTGATCGTCGCGCTCCTCGCGCAACTCGCCTGGTGGCAGCGCGAAACCGTGCAGGTCTATTTCCCGAGCTCGCAAGCGCTCTACGTGAAGGCCTGCGCGCAACTCCGCTGCCAGGTGACGCCGCCGCACGACATCGACGGCTTGCAGGTCGAGCCGTCCGATCTGCGGCAAATCGACGGTCCGCATAAGCTCGAACTGAAGATGCCGCTGCGCAACCGCTTCAATGTCGCGTTGGCCTACCCGGCCATCGAACTCACGCTGCTCGACGATCAGAACAACGTGGCCATGCGCCGCGTACTGTGGCCGCAAGACTACGTCGCGCCCGGCACGCCGATCGCGGCCGGTCTGCCCGCGCACACCACGCAAACCATGATCGTGCGCCTCGACACGGGCAATGCGGTCGCTTCCAATTTCCGCGTACAGATTTTTTATCCGTAACGCATCCTCGCGCGCCCGGCTTCGACCGGGCGCCTTCACCGTCATTCCTGACGACTTTTCGGAGCACGACAACATGAGTCAAGTTACGCTGGGCGGCAACCCGATCGAAGTGGCCGGCACCTTTCCGTCGGTGGGCCAGAACGCCCCCGCCTTCTCGCTGGTCGGCAAGGATCTGAAGCCGGTGTCGCTCGCCGATTTCGCCGGCAAGCGCAAGGTGCTGAACATCGTGCCGAGCCTCGACACGCCGACCTGCGCCACCTCCACCCGCAAGTTCAACGAAGCGGCCGCCAAGCTGAGCAACACGGCGGTGATCGTGGTGTCGGGCGACCTGCCGTTCGCCGCATCGCGCTTCTGCACGACGGAAGGCATCGAGAACGTCGTCACGGCCTCCACGTTCCGCGGCCATGAGTTCGCGCAAGCCTACGGCGTCGACGTGACGAGCGGGCCGCTCGCGGGTCTGACGGCGCGCGCCGTGGTGGTGATCGACGAGAACGACAAGGTCGTGCACGCCGAACTGGTCGGCGAGATCAAGAACGAACCGAACTACGATGCAGCACTCGCCGCGCTGAAGTAAAAACCTTCGCGCACGCACTCCGGCGCCGCGCTTGATGCGCGGCGCTGTCACATCGTCGCGCCTTTCTCTTCGTTGATTTTTACAGGAACGCTCGCCTTGGCTACGCTGATTTGCGGCTCGCTCGCCTACGACAACATCATGACCTTCGAGGGCCGTTTCCGGGAGCACATCCTGCCGGAGCAGGTCCACATCCTGAACGTGAGTTTTCTCGTGCCGACGATGCGCCGCGAGTTCGGCGGCTGCGCGGGCAACATCGCCTACTCGCTGAATCTGCTGGGCGGCGACGCGCGCATCATGGGCACGCTCGGCTCGGTGGATGGGCAACTCTACATGGACCGTTTCACGCAACTCGGCCTGTCGACGGAACACGTGCTGATGGTGCCCGACACCTATTCGGCGCAGGCGATGATCACCACCGACCTGGAAAACAATCAGATCACCGCGTTCCATCCCGGCGCGATGATGCAGTCGCATCTGAATCGCGCCGACGAAGCGCCGGGCATCACGCTCGCCATCGTCGCGCCCGATGGCTACGACGGCATGGTCCAGCACTCGGAGCATCTGGCCGCGGCCGGCGTGCCCTTCATCTTCGATCCGGGCCAAGGTTTGCCGCTGTTCGACGGCCCGTCGCTGCGGCGCATGATTGAACTTGCTACTTATGTAGCTGTCAACGATTACGAAGCCAAACTGGTGAGCAACAAGACGGGCTGGTCGATCGAAGAAATGGCCGGCAAGGTCGAGGCGCTGATCGTCACGCTCGGCGAACACGGTGCGCAGATTCATCACGCTGGCGGCGTCGAAGATATTCCGGCGGTCAAGGCACGGCAAGTGCTCGATCCCACAGGGTGCGGAGACGCATTCCGCGGCGGGTTGCTGTACGGCATCGAGAACAAGCTTGGCTGGGCTACCACCGGCCGTCTCGCCAGCCTGATGGGCGCGCTGAAGATCGAACACCAGGGCCCGCAAAACTACGCGCCCACTCGGGCGGAGATCAACGAACGGTTCGAGCAGGCGTTCGGATACGGCCTGCGGTAATACCGAGAGCTATTGGAGTTAGGGAATGAAAACAATGAGTCGCCTGGTGGTGGTCGCCTTGATCGCCGGTTCACTGGCCATGTCGGGGTGCGCATACAACAGCAGTTCCGCCGACGTCTACACCGCGTCGCAAGCGCAGCGTGAGGAAACGGTTCGCATGGGTACGGTCGACAGCGTCCGCGCGGTGAAGATCAGCTCGAACAACGGCCAGCCGAGCGGCTTGGGCGCGATCGGCGGCGGTGCCTTGGGCGCAGTGGCCGGCAGCGCGCTCGGCGGCGGCCGCGGCTCGATCGTGACGGGCATCATCGGCGGGCTGGCCGGTGCGGTGGCGGGCAATTCGGTCGAGAACGGCGTTGCCGTGCGCGACGGTCTCGAGATCACCGTGCGGCTCGACAACGGCGACATGCGCGCGATCACGCAAAGCGCCACCGGCGAAATCTTCCGCGCCGGCGACCGCGTGCGACTCCTCTCCAGCGGCGGCGTCACGCGCGTCACGCACTAGTTTCCCCTCTCGCGCGGCAGCGCTTTACGCGCCACCGCGGCGACCTCACACGCATGCCCTCCCCTGTGCATGCGTTTTTTTTCGCCTGTCGATTGCATGCGACATGAGATCCGCGAGCGAATCCTGGCATTGCTCGCACGCGGCGCAAAAAAAATCCCGTCGCCGGAAACCCGGCAACGGGACCCTGACCGAGTAGCGCTCGATCACACTGCGTTAAGCGCTACTCGATCATCGGACACATCATGCGACGTGTCGAAGTGCTTCTGCTTCTACCGCTTACGGACGGCTGCCCGTCGGGAACGGCCATGCCGCTGCCGGGTTCAGCGCGGTCTTCACCGTCGCCGCCGGTGCGCTCGAGACAGTAGTCGCAGCGGGTGCAGGCGCAGCCTTCTTGGCGACAGCCTTCTTCGCAGGCGCAGCCTTCTTGGCAGGAGCAGCGGCCTTCTTCGCGGCAGCCTTCTTGGCAGGCGCAGCCTTTTTAGCAGGCGCGGCCTTCTTGGCAGCAGCCTTCTTGGCGGGCGCAGCCTTCTTGGCAGCAGCCTTCTTAGCCGGTGCGGCCTTCTTTGCCGCAGCCTTCTTCGCCGGCGCCTTCTTTGCCGCAACCTTCTTTGCTGCAACCTTCTTCACAGCGGCCTTCTTCGCCGGCGCTGCCTTCTTGGCCGGCGCCTTCTTCGCTGCAACCTTCTTCACAGCGGCTTTCTTGGCGGCAACCTTCTTGGCCGGAGCAGCTTTCTTCGCTGCAACCTTCTTAGCCGGTGCCTTCTTCGCTGCAACCTTCTTCACAGCGACTTTCTTCGCCGCTACTTTCTTTGCCGGTGCGGCCTTCTTAGCCGGAGCAGCTTTCTTTGCCGCAACCTTCTTCGCTGCGGGCTTCTTAGCTGCGGCTTTTTTTGCAGTTGCCATCATTTTCTCCTTCAGGTTTTCAGATGAGAGTCAGTTCAAACTACACCCTTCGTCAAAACCCGCTTCCCGCGGACGCTTCTCAAGGCGCGCGCTACGAAGCGGGCTATTCATCGGCGTACGCAGGTGCTGCGCGCTTACGCTAATGAATGCGGTAAGGCGCGCCGTGCCCTTGGGCACCGCGCGCCAAATCTGGTCGGCACTGGATTCCAGCGCCGGCAATTGCTTGATCGAGCCGCCGGCGATCACGCCAACGGCTTTTTCCGGGGGGAAGTTTGCCCATCCCACTGAAGGGTTCGCAAAGTGCCGGTCATGTTCGTGGGCCGCGAAGGCACGCGGCGCACTGGGCACGCTTTGCATCAGGCGATTAAGCTCCTAAACATAAGTGCCGCGGCCTTGAGCCAACGGCATCCCCATCGATGAATACATCTGCGGCTCGAACCCGGATCACTCCCAGGTCAGCGCGCCGCCTGTTTGATATTCGATCACTCGCGTCTCGAAGAAGTTGCGTTCCTTCTTCAGGTCGATCATCTCGCTCATCCACGGGAACGGGTTTTCCTCGTTCGGATACAGCGGATCGAGACCGATCTGCTGGCAACGACGGTTGCAGATGAAGCGCAGATAGCTCTTGAACATCGACGCATTGAGGCCGAGCACCCCGCGCGGCATCGTGTCTTCCGCGTAACGATATTCAAGTTCGACCGCTTGCTGGAAGATCTCGCGGATTTCCGCGCGGAACGCAGCCGTCCAGAGTTGCGGGTTTTCGAGTTTGATCTGGTTGATCAGGTCGATGCCGAAGTTGCAGTGCATCGACTCGTCGCGCAGGATGTATTGGTACTGTTCCGCCGCGCCGGTCATCTTGTTCTGGCGGCCGAGCGCCAGGATTTGCGTAAAGCCGACGTAGAAGAACAGTCCTTCCATCACACAGGCGAACACGATCAGCGAGCGCAGCAGCGTCTGGTCCGCTTCGAGCGTGCCGGTCTTGAAGGCCGGGTCGGTCAGCGTGTGGATGAACGGAATCAGGAATTCGTCTTTCGCGCGGATCGAGGCAACCTCGTGATATGCGTTGAAGATTTCGCCCTCGTCGAGGCCCAGCGATTCGACGATGTACTGGTAAGCGTGCGTATGGATCGCTTCTTCGAACGCCTGGCGCAGCAGGAACTGGCGGCATTCGGGCGCCGTGATGTGGCGGTAGGTGCCCAGCACGATGTTGTTGGCGGCGAGGGAGTCCGCCGTCACGAAGAAGCCCAGGTTGCGCTTGACGATGCGGCGCTCGTCTTCGGTCAGCCCGTTCGGGTCTTTCCAGAGGGCGATGTCGCGCGACATGTTCACTTCTTGCGGCATCCAGTGGTTGGCGCAACCAGCCAGATACTTTTCCCAGGCCCACTTGTATTTGAACGGCACCAACTGATTGACGTCGGTCTGGCCGTTGATGATGCGCTTGTCGGCGACATTGACCCGCGCTTCGGAAGCGGCAGCCGTTCCGGCAGCGCGAGGAGCGGAAGCAACGGGAGCGACAGCGATGTCGTTCGCGAAGATGTCTTGAGCCGAGGGAGCGTGAGGAGCGGAACGCGTTCCGACTTGCGAACCGACAGCCGATCCCGCAGCGTTGCGCAACACGTTCTGTTGCGTAGCGCTCGAGGGAGTTACGGCAGTGATCTCGTCATCCCAGTTGAGCATAAATGTCACCATCAATTTAGAACGGTTTGTACCATCTTTTCACGAGCGATAAAAGCCTTCGCCGATGAAAAATCCTGTTTTCGATTCGCGTTGCTACGTTCATACAACACTTTGTTCGACACTGTGTGTGCGTCGCCTCATGTGAAGCGTGTTGAACGTGTGTCGTCGAGGTGCTTCGCGAGCTCGAGGAGCAACGTATCGAAGCCTCGTTTCGCTGCTCTGTCTATCTGTATCGCGGAGTGTGCGTGGAGCATGTTGCGTTGCCGACTGCTGCCTCGCTCGCGGCTTCTGCATTTACCCGCGTTTGCCATTTCGTCAGTGGCGGCGAGGTGAAGTTCAATGCAAGGTCGAGCGATGCATCTGGCCGGCTGCGTTGCCTTGGCCTCATCGATCGAAGCGTTTGCCGAGCGCACTGTGCCGCGCGCTTCGTTGGTGTCGCCGACTGCCGACTGCCGATCTACCGCTTCACGGCCTCAGTCGCTTGCCGTGCTTCGCTGCTTTCGATGAACGACGCGGCTTCGATCTCAACCACCGCGCCGCTCATCTCATTCGCTTCTGCGTCACTTCCACCAGGTTCGCTGCTCGCTGCATGCGGGTCTGCATGCGGGTCTGCATGCGGGTCTGCGTGCGGGTCTGCGTGCGGGTCTGCATGCGGGCCATTACCTACACCCGTCAGCAAACAACGATCCTGCTATCCGCTTCGTGCTTGCCGGGTTGTTACTGGCAAGCCTCGCACTCGTCGAAGCCGGGGTCGCCCGGACGCATCATGCACACCGGACCATCCGCTTCCGGCGCGGCTTCAACCGCGACGGCCGGCACTGCGGGCGCGGCCGCTGCCTGGATGCCGCCGCCAGCAACGCCGCCGCTCACGCCGAAGCCACCCGCCGCGCCGCCGCCGATACCGCCCGTGCCTTCACCGCCACCCGAGGACACCGCGTTCAGCGCGCCGTGCGCCACCGTCGATTTCTCGACGTGCGTCGCCGCCATCGTGCGGAGGTAGTAGGTGGTCTTGAGACCGCGCACCCAGGCGAGCTTGTAGATCTCGTCGAGCTTCTTACCCGACGCGCCACCCATGTAGATGTTCAGCGACTGCGCCTGGTCGATCCACTTCTGACGACGCGAGGCCGCTTCGACCAGCCACACCGGATCGAGCTCGAACGCGGTCGCGTAGATCGCGCGCAGGTCGGCCGGGATACGGTCGATGCGCGAGAGCGTGCCGTCGAAATACTTCAGATCGGCGACCATCACTTCGTCCCACAGGCCGCGTGCCTTCAGGTCGCGCACCAGGTAGTCGTTGACCACCGTGAATTCGCCTGACAGATTCGACTTCACGTACAGGTTCTGGAAAGTCGGCTCGATGCAAGCCGACACGCCGATGATGTTCGAGATCGTCGCCGTCGGGGCGATCGCGACGCAGTTCGAATTGCGCATGCCGTAGGTGGCGATGCGCTGGCGCAGTTCGGTCCAGTCCATCGACTCGCTCGAATCGACTTCGACGTAGCCGCCGCGCGCTTCGGCCAGCAGCTTGAGCGAGTCTTGCGGGAGGATGCCGCGATCCCACAGCGAGCCGCGGTAGCTGGAGTAACGGCCGCGCTCCTGCGCCAGTTCGGTCGACGCGTAGTAAGCGTAGTAGCAGACCGCTTCCATCGACGTGTCGGCGAACTTGACCGCCTCGTCCGACGCGTACGGCGTGCGCAGCAGGTGCAGGCAGTCCTGGAAGCCCATGATGCCGAGGCCGACCGGACGGTGCTTCAGGTTCGAGTTACGCGCCTTGGCGACCGCGTAGTAATTGATGTCGATCACGTTGTCGAGCATGCGCATCGCCACGCTGACGGTGCGCTTGAGCTTGTCGTGGTCGAGCGCGAGCGTGCCGTCGGCCTGCTCCTTCAGGTGAGCGACGAGGTTCACCGAGCCCAGATTGCAGACGGCGATTTCGGCGTCGCTGGTGTTGAGCGTGATTTCCGTGCACAGGTTCGACGAGTGGACCACGCCGACGTGCTGTTGCGGCGAGCGCACATTGCACGGATCCTTGAACGTGATCCACGGGTGGCCGGTCTCGAACAGCATGCCCAGCATCTTGCGCCACAGTTGCGCCGCCGGCAGCTTCTTGAACAGCTTGATCTCGCCGCGTGCGACCTTGTCTTCGTAAGCCGTGTAAGCCGTTTCGAATTCGGCGCCGAACTTGTCGTGCAGGTCCGGGCAGGTGGACGGCGAGAACAGCGTCCAGTCGCCGCCTTCCATCACGCGCTTCATGAACAGGTCGGGAATCCAGTTCGCCGTGTTCATGTCGTGGGTGCGGCGGCGGTCGTCGCCGGTGTTCTTGCGCAGTTCGAGGAATTCCTCGATGTCCAGGTGCCACGTTTCCAGGTACGCGCACACCGCGCCCTTGCGCTTGCCGCCCTGGTTCACGGCCACCGCCGTGTCGTTGACCACCTTCAGGAAGGGAACCACGCCTTGCGACTTGCCGTTGGTGCCCTTGATGTGCGAGCCGAGCGCACGCACGCGCGTCCAGTCGTTGCCGAGGCCGCCGGCGAACTTCGAGAGCAGCGCGTTTTCCTTCAGCGCTTCGTAGATGCCGTCGAGGTCGTCGTCCACCGTGGTGAGATAGCACGACGACAGTTGCGAGCGGCGGGTGCCCGAGTTGAACAAGGTCGGCGTGGACGACATGAAGTCGAAGCTCGACAGCACGTTGTAAAACTCGATCGCGCGCGCTTCGCGGTCGATCTCGTTCAGCGACAGACCCATCGCGACACGCATAAAGAATGCCTGGGGCATTTCGATCCGCACGCCGTCGTGATGAAGGAAGTAGCGGTCGTACAGCGTCTGCAGACCGAGGTAGCCGAATTGCAGGTCGCGGTTGTTGTCGAGCGCGGCGCCGAGGCGCTTCAGATCGAACTGCAGCAGCTTGTCGTCGAGCAACTCGGCTTGCACGCCGCGCTTGATGAACTGCGGGAAGTACTCGGCGTAGCGCTCGCCCATTTCGGCTTGCGTGACTTCTTCCTCGAGGATCTCGCGGCGGATGGTGTGCAGCAGGATGCGAGCGGTGACCTGGCTGTAAGCCGGATCTTTTTCGATCATCGTGCGCGCCGCCAGGATCGCCGAGTCGTAAACCTGGCTCATCGGCACGCCGTCGTACAGATTCTTGACCGTCTCCGCGACGATCGGCTCGGCGCTCACGGCGTCGCCCAGATTCGCGCAAGCCGATTCGATGATGCCGCGCAGCGCAGCCATGTCGAGCGGATGCGTCACGCCGTTATCGGTGACGTTCAGACCCGGCGCGCCGCCGGCCACCTGTTCGTCATGACCGCGCGCCTGGGTGCGCTTCTCGCGATACAGCACATAAGCACGCGCGACGTTGTGTTCGCCGCCGCGCATCAGCGCGAGTTCGACCTGATCCTGGATGTCTTCGATATGGAAGGTGCCGCCGTTCGGGCGGCTGCGCAGCAAGGCGCGCACGACGTTCTGCGTGAGCTGCTCGACCAGTTCGCGCACACGCGCCGACGCGGCGCCTTGACCACCGTTGACAGCCAGAAATGCCTTCGTCACGGCGATGGCGATTTTCGACGGCTCGAACGACACCACGCTGCCATTGCGGCGGATCACCTTGTAGTCGGCGTAGGTCGCTTGCGGCGCGAGCCCTTGGGCGCCTTGTGCCTGGCCGAACGCCTGGCCAGTCGGTGAACCCTCGTACCGGGTCGTCACGTTGTCGGTGGTTTGCATGTGCAAAGCTCCTGGTCCTGGAAATGTTGCGGCGAATGCCGCGGATTAAAACGAACGCTGCGCCGCCGCGTGCGCAAGCGATGGGGTGCAGGAAAAAGGCCGGCTGAGCCGGGTGGCGGGATGCGACAACGATGAAGCCTGGTTCGAATTCGTAACGGTCTTCATCATGTGTGTCGCGATCACTTGCCACGCCCCTTTCCTGAGTGCTTCTGGATGCCGCCGGTGGTCTCTTCCGGCCGCGCCGCAGGAATTTTTATCGCTGCCTGGAATGCTTGCGGCGCCATGCTCGAAGAGCGGGGCGCCGCTGACTTATCCACTAGTTGTGCACCCGTTGTGCACTCGGTTATTCACATGGTTATGCACAACAAAGCACAAGATATAGTGCAAAACTGAATTTCTGGCACCAAGTATAGTGGAGTTTCGGGACAGGTCAAATCGATTTATTTACTCTCGAAGGGTTGACTTTCGCATCGCCCGGCGCAAAGCCGTCTCCCCGGAGAACAAGGCGGCGCCTTGCTCTCGTCGCATCACGCGGTGTCGCACGAAGGGCCGTTACGGCGTTTTGGAAAACTTGAGATAGGGGAAATACTGAGCGGGAAGCGAGGTGTCGCGTTGCAGACGCCGCCAGTCGAAATGAGGACCTGGATCCGTCTTGCGGCCGGGGGCAATATCCGAGTGACCGGCAAGCGCCTCGACCGGATAGCGCGCCTTGAGCGCCTTCACGAGGGCGCCGAGCATGCGGTATTGCGCCGCTTCGAAAACAGTCGTGTCGCTGCCCTCGAGCTCGATGCCGATCGAGAAGTCATTGCAACGCTCGCGGCCGAAAAAATTCGACGGCCCCGCGTGCCATGCGCGCTCATTGCAAGAGACGTATTGCTCCAGCACCCCGTCGCGATGAATCACGAAATGCGCCGACACGCGCACGCCGCGCAGGTGCGTGTCGTAGTACGGATGGGCATCGCAGTCGAGCGTGTTCTGGAACAGTTCGGCGATCGCCGTGCCGCCGAACTCATTGGGCGGCAGGCTGATGTTGTGGACGACGATCAGCGTCGGCAACGCGCCTTCGGGCCGCGCTTCGAAATTCGGCGAGGGGAGCTTGCGTGCGGCGGCGACCCAACCGTCGGCGTCGACGGTGAACCCGACGCTCATCGAGCGTCGCGGCCCGTGGGTCGCGCGCCGTGGCGCTGCGCATGCGCGGCGCTGCAGAACGGCTGTCCCGCCACCACCACGGAATCGCTCTTCGGCGCATGTACGCCGCACTCGACGCAGCGGATCATCGGCTCGGCGAGTTGGGGCTGAGCTTGCGCTTGCGCGGAGCCGGCCGAGCGCGCGCCGTCATGCGGACCCTTGGCGCCCGCGGCGCCGTTCGCGCCCGCGCGTTGCGATGTCTGCGCGTCATGACGGCGCAGCGCCTTCACCAGCCACTGGCCGACGATGAACAACATGATCAGCAGAAATATTTGTCGCATGGCACACGCTCACACTACGGCTCGGTGCAACAGCACCTCGAAAACAAAACGGCTGCCGACGTACGCCAGCAGCAGCGCGACGAACGAAGCCAGCACCCAGCGCAATGCCGCACGGCCGCGCCAGCCGGATACCTTGCGCGCGGTCAGCAGCGCGCCGAACATCACCCAGGAAAGAATCGCGAACACGGTTTTATGATCGAGGCTCAACGCGCGGTCGACCAGTTGCTCGCTGAACACGATGCCCGAAATCAGCGTGAGCGTGAGCAGCACGAAGCCGGCGCCGATCAGGCGGAACAGCAGCTTTTCCAGCGTGAGCAGCGGCGGCAAGGTATCGAGCCAGCTCGACAGCCAGCCGTTGCCGGCCGCGGCCCCATGCCGTTGCGACACGCCGCCGCGCATGGCGTGCAAACGCCGCTCCACCAGCAGCATCAGAATCGCGTGCAGCGCCGCGATCACAAACAATCCGTACGCGATGTTCGCGATCAGAAAGTGCAGCTTGAACATGGGCGCCGCGGAATACGGCAGCACGCGCACGCCGTTGAACGCCAGCGGCAACAACGACGCGACGCAGGCGAGCGGCAACACCAGCAGGCGCAAGCCGTCGAGCGGAAAGAAGAAACTCTCGATCCAGTAGATGCCGGCGCCGAGCCAGAACATCGCCGAAAGCGCGAACGCGAAACCGAACACCATCGCGTTCTGGGGAAAGATGGTGGTATGCAGCAACACGCCGTGCGCGAGCAGCGCGAGGAAAAGCAGCGCACGGCCCGGCGTGCTCATGCCCGAAGCGGCCGACACGCCCGCGGCAGCCGGCGCGCGTGGCACGGGCGGCACGCTCTCGAGCATGGGGCGCACGGCGGCGTGCCGGTGCGAGCGCCAGCCGGCCACGGCAAGGCCGCCGTAGAGAAGCGCAGTGAGGGCATACAGTACAATATCCATATTCGAAGTTTACACTAGGCCCCTACTCCGCGACGTCTTCCACTTCGCGCGCTGCGCGGGCCGCACTGCTCATCGCTCCCCATGCTCGACAATCTGACACAACGGATGGCGCGCGTCGTCAAGACGCTGCGCGGCGAAGCCCGGCTCACCGAGGCGAACACCCAGGAAATGCTGCGCGAAGTGCGCCTCGCGCTTCTCGAGGCGGACGTCGCGCTACCCGTCGTGCGCGAATTCATCGCCAAGGTGAAGGAGAAGGCGCTCGGCGAGGAAGTCATCAGCAGTCTGTCGCCGGGCCAGGCGCTCGTCGGCGTCGTGCAGCGCGAACTCACCGCGATCATCGGCGGCGACTATGAAGGCAAGGCGGTCGAACTGAATCTCGCCGTCACGCCGCCGGCCGTCATTTTGATGGCGGGTTTGCAGGGCGCCGGCAAGACGACCACGGTCGGCAAGCTCGCCAAACTGCTGCGCGAAAAGTACAAAAAGAAGGTGCTGACGGTTTCGTGCGACGTCTACCGTCCCGCTGCTATCGCGCAGTTGAAGACGGTGACCGAGCAGGTCGGTGCGGACTTCTTCCCGTCCGAGCCGGATCAGAAACCGGTCGATATCGCGCGCGCCGCAGTGGACTGGGCCAAGCGCCACTATCACGACGTGCTGCTGGTCGACACGGCCGGCCGTCTCGGTATCGACGAAGCGATGATGCAGGAAATCACCGCGCTGCACAGCACGCTGAAACCCGCGGAAACACTGTTCGTGGTCGACGCGATGCTGGGTCAGGATGCGGTGAACACCGCCAAGGCCTTCAGCGATGCGCTGCCGCTCACCGGCGTCGTGCTCACCAAGCTCGACGGCGACTCGCGCGGCGGCGCGGCGCTCTCGGTGCGTCACGTCACGGGCAAGCCGATCAAGTTCGTCGGCGTCGCGGAGAAGCTCGACGGCCTCGAAATCTTCTACCCGGACCGCATGGCAAACCGGATTCTCGGCATGGGCGACATTCTCGCCCTCGTCGAGGAAGCGCAACGCGGCGTGGACGTGCAGGCCGCGCAAAAGCTCGCGGACAAGGTCAAGAAAGGCGGCGACTTCGACCTCAACGACTTCCGCGCGCAGCTCACGCAAATGAAGGGCATGGGCGGCCTGTCGTCGCTGATGGACAAACTGCCCGCGCAGTTCCAGCAAGCCGCCGCCGGCGCCGACATGAGCCAGGCCGAAAAGCAGATGCGCCGCATGGAAGGCATCATCAATTCCATGACGCCGCTGGAGCGCGCCAAACCCGATCTGATCAAGGCCACCCGCAAGCGCCGCATTGCCGCCGGCGCGGGCGTGCAGGTGCAGGAAGTCAACCGCATGCTGAACCAGTACGACCAGATGCGCACGATGATGAAGAAGCTGAAGGGCGGCAACATGCAGAAGATGATGCGCGGCATGAAGGGCATGTTGCCCGGCATGCGCTAAGCTTTAGCAAGACGGCGGGCGCGCGTGGCTCGGCGCATGAACAAGGGCACGCGCGGCCGACTCCGGTCCTTGCTGGTTTATTCCATACCGCACGCCGCCGTCGCCCAAGGGGACATCCTTCGGGGCGTTCTCACCCACACTATGTATACAGTTACCGCCTGTCAGACGTCATGAACCGCGAAGAAGCTCTCCACATTTTCAGCCACTCCGAAGAAATCGTTTCGGCCGACGACGTCAACGCGTCGATCAGCGGCATGGCGGCCGCCATCCGCGACGAGATGAGCGAGGACTTTCCGCTCGTGCTGTCGGTGATGGGCGGCGCGGCGGTGTTCACCGGCATGCTGCTGCCGCACCTCGATTTCCCGCTCGAGTTCGACTACATCCACCTCACCCGCTACCGCAATACCACCAAGGGCGGCAGCGAGATGCAGTGGCGCGTGGCGCCGGCCGAGTCGGTGAAGGATCGCGTGGTGCTGGTGCTCGACGACATCCTCGACGAAGGCGAGACGATGGCCGCGATCCGCGACCGCATCCTCGAGATGGGCGCGAAGCGCTTCCTGAGCGCGGTGCTGTGCGAGAAGATCATTCCGAAGGCGAAGCCGCTGCGCCCGGATTACTGCGGTTTCGAAGTGCCGGACCGCTATGTGTTCGGCTGCGGGATGGACGCGAGAGGCTACTGGCGCAACCTGCCGACGATTCGAGCGCTGACCGACGGGGCTTGAGCCGTTGAACCGCCTTTGAGCGCGGGTGCGAAGCGATGTGAAAAAGCGGCCGACTGGCCGCTTTTTCTTTGCCGTGATTGGCCGAAGCGCCGTTCCGCTGCATGCGGCCAGTCTCCGCGCCGGGCCCGACTCATAAGTGATTCACGAAAGACCGGATGCCGCCGAGCATCATCTCGACCGAGATCGCCACCAGCACCAGGCCCATCAGGCGTTCGAAAGCCATCATCGCGCGTTCGCCGAGCCATGCCTCGATACGCTCGGAGAGCATCAGCACGATCGCGCAGACGATCATCGTGACAGTCAGCGCACCGATCCACTCGAGCATCTTGCCGGGCGCCTGCGACGTCAGCAGCATCACGGTCGCCAGCGCCGAGGGGCCCGCCAGCGCCGGAATGGCAAGCGGCACGATCAGCGGCTCGCCGCCGCGCACGTCGCCGCCGAATGGGCCGTCCGGATGCGGAAACACCATTCTCAGCGCGATCAGGAACAATACGATGCCGCCGCCGATGCGCAGCGACTGGTCGGTCAGACTCATCATGCGCAGGAAGCGATCGCCGAGCACCATGAACACCAGCAGGATCGCGAAGGCGATCGCCACTTCACGGAGAACGACGATTGCGCGCCGCCTGGGCGCCACACCGCGCAGGCAACTGATGAAGATCGGAATGTTGCCGAGCGGATCGGTAATCAGGATGAGCAGGACGGTGGCGGACAGGAAGGTGTACTCCACTGTCCGCTCCGCTTAGCGCGCCAGGGCCGCGCGGACCTTCGCGATCACCGTTTGCGCGGCATCTTCGAGCGGCAACAGCGTCGCTTCGGCATCGCGGCGGCCCTGGTATTCGAGCTTGCCGTCCTTCAGACCACGGTCGCCGATCACCAGACGATGCGGCACGCCGATCAATTCCCAGTCGGCGAACATCACGCCGGGCCGCTCACCGCGATCGTCGAGGATCACGTCGATGCCCGCTTCGACCAGCGTTGCATACAGCTTGTCGGCTTGCTCGCGCACGGCTTCGCTGCGGTCGTAGCCCATCGGGCACAGCACGACTTCGAACGGCGCGATCGATTCCGGCCAGATGATGCCCTTGTCGTCGAAATTCTGCTCGATCGCGGCGCCCAGGATACGCGTGATGCCAATACCGTAGCAGCCCATTTCCATCGGCTGCGGCTTGCCGGTTTCGTCGAGGCAGTTCGCGTTCATCGCTTCCGAATACTTCGTGCCGAGCTGGAACACGTGGCCGACTTCGATGCCGCGGCAAATGTCGAGCACGCCCTTGCCGTCCGGCGACGGGTCGCCCTTCTTGACGTTGCGAATGTCGGCGACGACCGGTTCCGGCAGATCGCGGCCCCAGTTCACGCCGGTGATGTGGTAGTCGACCTCGTTCGCGCCGACCACGAAGTCGCTCATGTTCGCCACGGTGCGATCCGCGACGACCTTGACCGGCTTCTTCGGATTGATCGGACCGAGGTAACCCGGCGGCGTGCCGAAGGTCGCGATGATCTCGGCTTCGGTCGCCATGCGGAACTCGGACAGACCCGGCAGGTTGCCCACCTTGATCTCGTTCAGATCGTGATCGCCGCGCAGCATCAGCAACCAGATGGTCGGCTCGGCGCCTTCGTTTTCGGTAGCAAGGACGATCGACTTGATCGTGCGTTCGAGCAGAATGTCCAGCAGTTCGGCGACGGCTTCGCACTTGGCTTTGCCCGGCGTCGCGGTCTTTTTCATCGCCTCGGCGGGCGCCGCGCGTTCGGCGTAGAGCGGCAATGCTTCGGCCGCTTCCACGTTCGCGGCGAACTCGGAGGTCGGGCAATAGGCGATCGCGTCTTCGCCGGTTTCCGCGATCACGTGGAATTCATGCGAGCCGCTGCCGCCGATCGAACCGTTGTCCGCAGCCACCGCGCGGAAATCCAGACCGAGGCGCGTGAAGATGCGCACGTACGCGTCGTACATCTTGCGATACGTCTCACGCAGACCTGCCGCGTCCTTGTCGAACGAGTACGCGTCTTTCATGATGAATTCGCGGCCGCGCATCACGCCGAAACGCGGACGGATTTCGTCGCGAAACTTCGTTTGGATCTGATAGAAATTCACCGGCAACTGGCGATAGCTCTTGATCTGATTGCGCGCGATGTCGGTGATCACTTCCTCGTGCGTCGGTCCGAGCACGAAATCGGATTGCTTGCGGTCCGTGAAGCGCAGCAGCTCGGGGCCGTACTTTTCCCAGCGGCCCGATTCCTGCCAGAGTTCGGCCGGCTGCACCGAAGGCATCAGCAATTCGATCGCGTCCGCCCGGTTCATTTCTTCGCGCACGATGGCTTCCACCTTGCGGATCGAACGCAGGCCGACCGGCAGGTAGTTATAGATGCCGCCGGCGACGCGGCGGATCATGCCGGCGCGCACCATGAGCTTGTGGCTGACGATTTCGGCGTCGGCAGGCGCTTCTTTCAGGGTGCCGATAAAGAAACGGGAAGCTTTCATTCAGATTATCCAAAAGCGGCGGCTCCGGAGGGACCGCCCGAAAGGTGAAAACGGTGGGAAATCGACACTGATCCGGCACTTGGCCGGTACGGATTCGCCCGATATCGGCACGCACTGGCCGATCCCGGCGCAGAAGCCGCCGCGCAAAGCCTTTACACGTGGGATAAGGCGCGGAAAGACTGACAGGCTACCGCAAACAGGCCCTTTTGCGGCGAATCGTTCCATTCTGGGGCGAATCGGTGCGGCGGGACCGTTATCTGTTTATAATCAAAGCAATTTTAAAGGATTCGAAGGTGGTTGTATGCTGGATCGTGAAGGCTTTCGCCCGAACGTCGGCATCATCCTCTTGAACGCGCACAACGAGGTGTTTTGGGGCAAACGGCTCCGTGAACATTCCTGGCAGTTTCCGCAAGGGGGCATCAAGTACGGAGAGACCCCCGTGCAAGCGATGTATCGGGAGTTACACGAAGAAACCGGGCTGCTTCCTGAGCACGTCAAGGTGATCGGTCGCACACGCGACTGGTTGCGTTACGAGGTGCCTGACAAGTTCATCAAGCGCGAAGTACGCGGTCATTACCGCGGCCAGAAGCAAATCTGGTTTTTGCTCAGAATGGTTGGACGCGATTGCGATATCTGCTTGCGCGCCACCGACCACCCTGAGTTCGATGCGTGGCGCTGGAACGAGTACTGGGTGCCGCTCGACTGTGTGATCGAGTTCAAGCGGGATGTGTATCAGTTGGCGCTGACGGAGCTATCCCGTTTCATGCGCCGGGCTGCGCCGCGTGCGGAAAAACCTGGCGGGCACCACGGACCGCGTTATCCCCGGATAGCGTCGTCAATGGAAAGTCCGCCGGATTCCACGGTGATGACGGTGACCACTGTCAGCATCGAAACATCGATTCGCACGGCGGCCGAGTCCGATTGCGGTTCGGGCGCCAGATCGGCGGACGAGGTTGGCGCTGCTCCCGAACACGAAGACGAATCGGCTCATGAAACCGCCGGCTCGCTGTTCCGCCCGGGCGTGCGCAATTAACAACGCTGTGCGGCTGTCCATGCCGTCTCTCTCTGGCGCGGCTCCTCGAGTCGCGCCAGTGTTTCGAGGAAACCATATTGAAAGCACTTGCTCTCGTCGTGGCGTGCGTCGCCACCGGCGCCCTGCTGGCTGGCTGTTCGAGCGCCGGCAAACCCACCAACAAGGACGACAGCGCATTTACCTACCTGCTTGACCGACAAGGCACCTGGGTTGAGAACAAGGTGGACACCTTGCCGCCACTACCGCAAGAATCGAATCTGCTGCCCTTTGAGGTCTCCGGCAATACGCCGCTGCACTTTTCGATCGACCGGAATTCGCTCAGCGTCGGCTCCGACGGTGTGGTGCGCTATACCGTGGTCGTGACGAGCCCAGCCGGCGCGCGCAACGTCAACTACGAAGGGATTCGCTGCGATACGTATGAATGGCGCCTGTATGCGGGCCTGAACGCGGATCACGACGGTTGGGACCGGACGGTGGCGAACGATTTCACGCGTATCGAGAATGGCGCGCTGAACGCGTATCACGCCGCGTTGTACCAGGATTATCTGTGCGCGAACAAGATACCCACGGGTAACGCGAAGCAGATTGTCGAGAATATTCGCTACAAGCGCACCGCGGCTTCCATGGTCCGCTAAAGCGCTGTTCGCGAACGTACTTCGGGTCTGTAGGCGTCGGCGGATGTGAAAAAGCCGTTCCAGCTTTCGCTGGAACGGCTTTTTTTCTGTCTCGTTGCGCCTGGCAGTGAATCAGATCAACACCAGGTTGTCGCGATGAATCAGTTCCGGCTCCAGCATATAGCCGAGCACCGATTCGATTTCACCGCTCGGACGCCGTTGAATCAACTTGGTTTCCGCGCTGCTGTAATTCGTCAGTCCACGCGCCACTTCGCGCCCTGCGGCGCTCAGACAAGCGATCACTTCACCGCGCGCAAACGCGCCTTGCACACCGACGATGCCGATCGGCAGCAAGCTCTTGCCGCCTTCGGTGAGCTTCTCGACTGCGCCGTCGTCGATCACCACATGGCCGCGCACCTGCAGATGATCGGCCATCCACTGTTTGCGCGCCGCCATGCGCGCTGTGCGCGCGATCAACTGCGTGCCGATCGCCTCGCCCGAGGCCAGTCGCGACAACACGTCCGCCTCGCGCCCACTAGCGATCACCGTGTTGGCGCCGCTGTGAGCCGCGCGCTTGGCGGCAAGAATCTTGGTCAGCATGCCGCCGCGCCCCAGGCTCGAACCCGCACCGCCCGCCATCGCTTCGAGGTCCGGGGCACCGGCGTCGGCCTGCTGGACAAGCGTGGCATTCGGGTCCTTGCGAGGGTCGGCGGTGAAAAGCCCTTGTTGATCGGTGAGGATGACAAGCGCATCGCCTTCGATCAGGTTGGCGACCAGCGCGCCGAGGGTGTCGTTGTCGCCGAACTTGATTTCGTCGGTGACGACCGTGTCGTTCTCGTTGATGATCGGCACCACGCCCAGACGCAGCAGCGTGAGCAGCGTGGAGCGCGCGTTCAGATAGCGTTCGCGGTCGGCCAGATCGGCGTGGGTCAACAGAATTTGCGCGGTCTGGATCGAATGCTCGGCAAAACGGCTTTCATACACCTGCGCAAGGCCCATTTGCCCGACGGCCGCAGCCGCCTGCAATTCGTCGATTTCGCGTGGCCTCTTAGTCCAGCCGAGCCGTTGCATGCCTTCGGCAATGGCGCCCGAACTGACGAGCACCACTTCCTTGCCTTGCGCTCGCAGCGCCGCAATTTGCGCGGCCCAACGGCCGATCGCAGCATGATCGAGGCCGCGGCCGTCGTTGGTGACGAGGCTCGAACCGACTTTCACTACCAATCGCCGTGAGTCTGCGATGACGGAACGCATTGTGCGCGGTCTCCAAGATGACGCTTGATGCATGCCGGCAGCCCGCGAGGGCGCCGACGCTCGCGCTTGTTATTCCTGCGGATCGGCGCTGGATCCGTCCGCGGCGGCCGGTGCTTGCGGTTTCTCGCGAAAGCGCACGTCGGCGGCGAGATCTTCGGCTTCGGCCGCGCGTTGCGCGTCCGAATGCGCGGCGATGTAATCGAACACCGCATAGCAGAGGTTCTCGCAACCCTGGCCGGTCAGCGCCGAGATTTCGAATACCGGGCCGTCCCAGCCAAAGCCCTCGATGAAGGCCGAAACACGCGTTTTGCGCTCGTCTTCCGGCACCATGTCGAGCTTATTGAGCACCAGCCAGCGCGGCTTTTCATACAGCAACTCGTCGTACTTGCGCAGTTCGTTGACGATCGCCTTGGCTTCCGCCACAGGATCGACCGCGTCGTCGAACGGTGCGAGGTCGACGATGTGCAGCAACAGTCCCGTGCGCTGCAAGTGACGCAGGAACTGGTGACCGAGGCCGGCGCCTTCGGCCGCGCCCTCGATCAAGCCGGGAATATCGGCGATCACGAAACTGCGGCTCGGCCCCACACGCACCACGCCGAGATTCGGCGCGAGCGTCGTGAACGGGTAGTCGGCGATCTTCGGTCGCGCGTTCGACACCGACGAGATGAAGGTCGACTTGCCCGCATTCGGCATGCCGAGCAAACCGACGTCCGCCAGCACCTTCAGTTCGAGGCGCACCATGCGGCGCTCGCCAGGCTTGCCGTCGGTTTTCTGACGCGGCGCGCGGTTCGTGCTGGACTTGAAATGCAGGTTGCCGAGACCGCCCGCGCCGCCTTGCGCGATCTGCACGGTCTGGTTGTGTTCGGTCAGATCGGCGATCAACTCGCCGGTCTCCATATCGGTGATGGTGGTGCCCACCGGCATGCGCAGCGTGATATCGTCGCCGCCCTTGCCGTAGCAGTCCGCGCCGCGGCCGTTTTCGCCGTTGCGCGCCATGTGTTTTTTCGCGTAGCGGTAGTCGATCAGCGTGTTGATGTTGCGGTCCGCGACCGCGATCACGCTGCCGCCCCGGCCGCCGTCGCCGCCATCCGGGCCGCCGAACGGAACGAATTTCTCGCGGCGCATCGACGCGCTGCCATCCCCTCCGTCGCCGGCGATGACTTCAATCCTCGCTTCGTCAATGAACTTCATGCGTAACTCCGTCCCGTGGTGTACTGCTCAATGGTGCTGCCAGATTTGATGCTGCCGCATGCTTCTATTTTGCCGCGCTCGCCGCGCGATGATCAATCGGCCGAACGACATAGGCATGCCGGCATGAGGGATTCATTCCCGCCCATGCCCGCGGCGGAAAACACCGCAAATAAAAAAAGCCCCGCTAACTTCGCGGGGCCTTTTCCGGTCCTGAAGCCCGTGCCTGGGTAAAACTCAGACTGCTGCCGGGACGACGTTGACCATGTGCTTCTTCGCTGCGCCTTTGGTCGAAAACGTGACGTGGCCGTCTGTCAGCGCGAACAAGGTGTGATCCTTGCCGATACCGACGTTTTCGCCCGGGTGCATGCGCGTGCCACGTTGACGCACGATGATGCCGCCCGCGTTGATGGCTTGACCGCCGTACACCTTCACGCCGAGACGCTTCGACTCGGAGTCGCGGCCGTTTCGTGACGATCCGCCTGCCTTTTTGTGTGCCATTTGATTTGCTCCTTAACCGGTGCGCTTACGCGTTGATCGCGTCGATGCGCAGTTCGGTATAGTTCTGGCGGTGGCCGCCATGCTTCTGGTAGTGCTTCCGGCGACGCATCTTGAAGATGGTCACTTTTGCGTGACGACCTTGCGACACGACGGTAGCCTTGACGGAAGCCCCACTGACCAGCGGCGTACCGAACTTAATCGATTCGCCTTCGCCCACTGCGAGAACCTGGTCGAGCGTGATTTCAGCGTCAATGTCTGCCGGTATCTGTTCTACTTTAAGTTTTTCGCCGACGGCAACTTTATACTGCTTGCCACCGGTTTTTATGACCGCGTACATTGAGAACCTCACTCTGTGTTCATTTTTCCCACGCACCGCGCGCGGAAACCCGTGATTATACATAGAGTTAGCTGCTCGGTCAAAACTCGTTGAGAGCCGCCATGCGCACCGTCCGGCGCCTTGCCCGCCCAGCGTAGCCGCGCCGCCCGCCGTGGCGCAGATCGCCCCCGCGCCGTAGCCTGCGGCCCGGAACTGCCGCGATTCGCCTTATAATTCGCGGCACTACCCAATTCAGCCATCATGTCGTCGACCGCCACCCCCTCCCCCAACGCCGCCAGCCTGCTCGCCCCGATCGCCGAAGACATGGAGCAGGTCAATCGCGTCATCCGGCACCGCCTCGCGTCCGACGTGATGCTGATCAACCAGATCTCCGAGTACATCATCAGCGCCGGCGGCAAGCGGCTGCGGCCCGCGCTGCTGCTGCTGGTGGCGGGCGCACTGGGCGAGACCACGGGGCACCGGCACGTACTGGCGGCGGTCGTCGAGTTCATCCACACGGCGACGCTGCTGCACGACGACGTAGTCGACGAATCGGACTTGCGGCGCGGCCGTCAGACCGCCAATGCGCTGTTCGGCAACGCCGCGAGCGTGCTGGTGGGCGACTTTCTGTACTCGCGCTCGTTCCAGATGATGGTCGGCGTGGGCAAGATGCGCGTGATGGAAATCCTGTCGGAGGCGACCAACATCATCTCCGAAGGGGAAGTGCTGCAACTGCTCAACATGCACGACGCCGACGTAGACCAGTCGCGCTACATGCAAGTGATCCGCTACAAGACCGCCAAGCTGTTCGAAGCCGCCGCCCAACTGGGCGCGGTGCTGGCCGGGGCGGACGCGAAAACGGAAGCCGCCGCGGCGGAGTTCGGCCGGCGCATCGGCACGGCGTTCCAGATCATGGACGACTGGCTCGACTACACGGGCACGGCGCAATCCATGGGCAAGAATGCCGGCGACGATCTGCGCGAAGGCAAACCCACGCTGCCGCTAATCTATCTGATCGAGCGCGGCACGCCTGAGCAGTCGGCGCTCGCGCGTGAAGCGATCGAGCAAGGCGGCACCGATCGCTTCGACACGATTTTCGAGGCGATCACGCGTTCGGGCGCGCTGGATCACACGCTCGAATGCGCGAAACAGGAAGCACAGGCCGCAGCCGCAGCAATTTCGTCGTTCCCTGATTCCATTTACAAAGAAAGCCTGCTAGAATTATGTTCTTACTCGACGGCGAGACAGTCTTGAACGAGACTGAAACGCCGGGTTTGTCTGAATTGAGTCCGCAGTACCAAATTCGGGGTGTAGCTTAGCCTGGTAGAGCGCTACGTTCGGGACGTAGAGGCCGGAGGTTCGAATCCTCTCACCCCGACCAGATTTTCCTTGTTAATTCAAGGTTCGAAAAACCGCCCAGCTTGCTCGGCGGTTTTTTTTGTTTGCGTCTCGCTTTTCGCTTCCCATGCGTGACCTGCGCCGATGTGCCGATCGTCCCGGGCCATCCGAACGGGCGGCTCGCATAATCCCCTCTGCTATATTCACTCCATCCTGTCCCTATCCGTCACTACGCGTGGAACAACTTCCCTTATGGGCGCAGATCGGCGCCGTCTTTCTGCTGCTCATCTGCTCCAGCTTCTTTTCGATCTCTGAAACGGCGATGATGGCGCTCAACCGCCATCGCCTGAAACATCTTGCCAACCAGAACGCGTTCGGCGCGAAGACCACGCAAGGCCTGCTCGGACACACCGATCAATTGTTGAGCGTGATCCTGATCGGCAACAATCTGTTCAACACGATCATCCCGGTGCTCACCACGTCGATTGCACTGCACACGTTCGGCCGCAACAACGTGGTGCTGTCGATCGCGACCGGCATCGTCGCGTTCCTGATCATCGTGTTCGCGGAAATCACACCGAAAATCGTCGGCGCCACGTTTCCCGAAAAAATCGCGTTGCCGGCCAGTCTGCTGATCGCGCCGATGATGCGCGTCGCCAAGCCGCTCCTCTGGTTCGTCAATCTGTTCGCAAACGGCATCTTGCGCGTGCTGCACATCAATACGAAAGACGTGCGCGACCAACGCCTGTCCACCGAGGAACTGCGCACCATCGTGCTCGAGTCCGGCAGCTTCATGCCGACCAAGCACCGCAGCATTCTGCTGAACCTGTTCGACCTCGAGAATATTTCCGTGGACGACGTGATGATCCCGCGCCGCCGCATCGAATCGCTCGATTTCGACGCGCCGTTCGAACAGATCCTGCATCAACTGGAAACCTGCTACCACAACAAGCTGATCGTCTATCAAGGCGACATCGACCGCGTGCTCGGCGTGCTGCATGTTCGCAAGACGCTCGCCGCGCTGCACAACCAGGAACTGGAGCGCGAGACGCTGCGCGAGCTGCTGGCCGAGCCGTATTTCGTGCCGACCGGTACGCCGGTGTTCCAGCAACTGCAATACTTCCAGGAGAGCCGTCACCGCACGGCGCTGGTCGTCAACGAATACGGCGAACTGCAAGGACTCGTGACGCCGGAAGACATCATCGAAGAGCTGATCGGTGAGTTCACCACGTCGATTCCGCGTAGCGCCAGTTCACGCGGCGGCTGGAACGAAAATGGCGAATGCATCGTGGCAGGCAGTATGCCGCTGCGCGAACTGAACCGCTGGCTGCATCTCACGCTGCCCACCGACGGACCCAAAACGCTCAATGGACTGATCCTCGAAATTCTCGAGGACATTCCCGATGGCGACGTCTGCGTGCAGATTGGCGAACTCAAACTCGAGGTATTGCGCAGCGACGATCAGGCGATCCGCACCGTCAAGCTGTTCAAACCGCCGGTACGCGCCAAAACCGGCAAAGCGTCGCGCGGCTGACCCGGCGCACGCCAGCATCGCACACGAGCGCAGCGCGCGCCATTAGCCGAATGGCTGAATGGCGGCGGCCGCCGCCATACCGGATGATGAAGCCGTCACGTTCCACAGGCGGCTCATCACCGAATTCTCATGCAAGCTTCTTTTCAACCCGCAGCGGCATCGTTGCGCCCCGTCGCATTCGATAGCGAAAGCGCCGCCAAGGCGAAGCCCAAGGCATTCACGCCCGACGCCAGCGCCAATCTCACCGATCCGGACAACGCCCCCGCCGTGCGGCTGTTGACCGACACGCTGCAGGAAGCCACCCGCCGCAACGCGTCGGACCTGCACATCGAGCCGGCCGAACAGGGCTGGCGCATGCGTCTGCGAATCGACGGCGTGCTGCATGCAATACCACAGCCGCCCGCGCATCTGCGCGACGCCTTCATCACGCGCGTGAAGGTGCTGGCGCGCATGGACATCGCCGAGCGCCGGGTGCCGCAAGACGGCCGACTACGCATCGCCACGTCGCCGGGACGGGTCGAGGACTATCGCGTCAACTCGCTGCCGACCCTGTTCGGCGAAAAGCTGGTATTGCGTCGGCTCGACGCGCTGCCCGCCGATCTTTCCCTCGACTCGCTCGGCCTCGATCCGCGGCAACGCGAAACCGTCGATGCCGCGATTCGCGCGCCGCACGGCCTCGTGCTCGTCACCGGGCCCACCGGCAGCGGCAAAACGCTGTCGCTGTATTGTTTCCTGAATCTGCTCAACGGCGAGGCACGCAATCTCTGTTCGGTGGAAGACCCGGCGGAGATCCAGCTGGCCGGCATCAATCAGGTCAGCGTGCGCGAAAAAGCCGGGCTGACTTTCGCGGTGGCGTTGCGCGCGTTTCTTCGGCAGGACCCGGACGTGATCATGGTCGGCGAGATCCGCGACGAGGAAACCGCCGACGTCGCGGTAAAAGCCGCGCAGACCGGCCACCTCGTCCTGTCCACCTTGCATACGAACGACGCGCCCGCCGCCATCGCGCGCCTGATCGACATCGGCGTCGAGCCGTACAACCTGGCAGCGGCGCTGCGGCTGGTGACGGCGCAGCGGCTGGTGCGGCGACTCTGCGCTGCCTGCCGCGCGCCCGCGCCGCAATCGGCAGCGGCGCTTCGGGCAGCCGGCTTCACCGACGACCAACTCGACGGCTGGGAACCCTACGCCGCCACGGGATGCGCGGCATGCCACGGTATCGGCTACCGCGGCCGTGTCGGCGTGCATCAGGTGATGCCCGTCTCCGATGCGATGCGTGAAATGATCGTGGCGAGCGCGGGCACGCATGAACTCGCTCGGCTCGCGCAAACCGAGCAGGTGGCCACCTTGCGCGACGCGGCGCTGGCCCGTGTACGCGACGGCACCACGAGTCTCGCCGAAGCGCTCGCGGCCACCGAGGTTGCATGAGCGCCGTCACGCCCCGTCCGCCGCTAGCGGCCGACGTGCGCTTCAAATGGCGCGGCGTCGACGGCAACGGTGCAAGGAAAAACGGCGCGCTCATCGCGCCGGACGCCGGTTCCGCGCGCGCGATGCTCAAGCGCGACAACCTGTTCGTCGTCGAACTCACGGCGCAGGGGCCGGCGCCGCGCGCGAAAGCCCGCGCCGCGGACGTCACGCTCTTCACCCGGCAGCTCGCCAGCCTGTTGCGCGCCGGTCTGCCGCTCGCGCCCGCGCTGGAGCTGCTGGCGCAAGCGCAGACTTCGCGGCGGCAAGGCATGCCGCGCATCATCGGCGCACTGGCGCGCGACATCACCGGCGGCTTGCGTTTCTCGGCGGCATTGCAGCGGCATCCGGCGCAATTCAATGCGCTGTACTGTCAGCTCGTCGAAGTGGGCGAAGCAGCGGGCGCGCTAGCCGCCGTCCTCGCCCGCATCGCCGATGACCGGGAACGCGCCGCCGCGCAACGCGCGAAGGTGCGCGCCGCCCTGACCTATCCGCTTGCGATTCTGTTGCTGGCGTTGGCCATTACCGCGGCGTTGCTGATATGGGTCGTGCCGACCTTCAAGCAGATCTTCGACGGCTTCGGCGCCAAACTGCCCGCGCCGACGCAGTTCGTGCTGGCGCTATCGGCCGGCGCGGCGCGCTGGAGCATACCGGTGATCGCCATGCTCTTCGCGGCAAGCTCGGCTATGACCTTTCTGCTACGAACCTCTGAAGCGGCGCGCCTGCGCTTCGCGCGCTCGTCGCTGAAAATACCGGTCGCCGGTCCGTTGCTCGGCACGTTGTGCGCGGCGCGCTGGAGCCGCGCGCTCGGCACCTTGCTGTCGGCCGGCACGCCGCTCGCCGACGCGTTCGACTCCCTGACGCACGCCACCGGCAACGCGTTCTTCGACCGCGCCACCGTCGAAATCGCCGCGCGGCTGCGGCGCGGCGAACGGCTCGCAGCGGCAATGCGCGCGGCGCATTGCTTTCCGCCGGAGATCGTGCAGCCGGTTGCGGTTGCCGAGGAATCCGGCGCCCTTGACACCATGCTGCTCGACGTGGCCGCGCTCGCCGATCGTCAGGTAGACGAAAAGATCGGCACACTGGCAAGCCTGTGCGAGCCGCTTGTGATCATCGTGCTGGGTGCGCTGGTCGGCGGCCTCGTGATCGCGATGTATCTTCCCATTATTCAACTCGGCAACGTGGTGTAGCATCGCAGCCGAATCCACCCCTTTACCTATGCAGGCGACTCTTCCACTCGTGCCAGAAACCTCTTCCAGCCTGCTTTCGAGTCTACTGCCCGGTCATGTCGCAACGGGTCTCGGCCTCGCGTTCGGCAGCTTGCCGGCCGGCGTTCAGTTCACGTTCGCGATCGTGTTCGGCCTCGTGATCGGCAGCTTCCTGAACGTCGTCGTGCATCGGGTGCCGATCATGCTCGAACGCGCATGGCGCGAGGAAATCAGCGAGGCCACCGATAAGCCGGTGGAACAAGACGGCCTGCCGGCGCGCTACAACTTGTGGGTGCCGCGCAGCGCGTGCCCGCACTGCGGTCATGTCCTCAGCGCATGGGAGAACCTGCCGGTGCTGAGCTACGTGCTGCTGCGCGGGCGCTGCTCGGCATGCAAGGCGCGCGTGAGCCTGCGCTATCCGGCCATCGAAATCGCCAGCGCCGCGCTCGCGGCAGGCGCGCTCGCGCTGTTCGGCCCGACCGGCACGGCGCTCGCCGCATTCGGACTCTGCGCGGCGCTGCTCGCGATGAGCGCGATCGACATCGACACGCATCTACTGCCTGACTCGATGACGCTGCCGCTCTTGTGGGCGGGTCTCATCGTCAACTTCAACGGCATGTTCGCGAGCCTCCATGACGCGGTGCTCGGCGCGATTTTCGGCTACCTGGTGCTGTGGGCCGTGCATTGGTTATTCCGGCTGGTGCGCGGCGTCGAAGGCATGGGTTATGGCGATTTCAAACTGCTGGCGGCGCTCGGTGCGTGGCTCGGCTGGGCCGCGCTGCTGCAGATCGTGCTGATCGCCGCGCTGACGGGCGCGGTGGTCGGTCTCGCGGCCACATGGCGCGGCCGCATGCGCTTCGCGGAACCATTGCCGTTCGGGCCTTTTCTCGCGGCGGGCGGCGCTGTTACGCTGTTCGTCGGCACACCGCTTTTCATGGTTCTGGGAGGCTGAAGCATGTTCGTTGTGGGACTGACCGGCGGCATCGGCAGCGGCAAATCCACCGTGGCCGATCTATTCGCCGCGCATGGCGTACCGCTTGTCGACACGGATCGGATCGCGCACCGCATCACCGCGCCGCATGGCATGGCGATGCCGCAAATCGCCGCCGAGTTCGGCAATGTGTTCGTCGCGGCGGACGGCTCGCTCGACCGCGCCCGCATGCGCGCCCTGGTGTTCAGCGACGAAGGCGCGCGCAAGCGGCTCGAAGCCATCACGCATCCGTTGATTCGCGCGGAAACCGAACGGGAGCAGCGGGACGCACAGGGACCGTACGTCATCGTAGTCGTGCCGCTGCTCGTGGAGTCCGGCAACTGGAAAACGCGTGTGAACCGCGTTTTGACTGTGGATTGCAGCGTCGACACGCAAATCTCGCGCGTGATGCTTCGCAATGGTTTCAGCCGCGAACAGGTGCTGGCGATCATCGGCCACCAGGCGACGCGCGAAGCGCGCCTCGCCGCAGCCGACGACGTGATCGACAACGACAACGTGCCGTTCGATGCACTGAAGGCGCAAGTCGACGCCCAGCATTGCGTGTACCTGTCGCTCGCGGGCGCGTGAGCGGCACGCGCCCACATCTCCCGCTGCTGCGTTGAACTTTGCCGCCTTACGCGAGCCGAAGCACGCAGAAAACTGCCCGAAACACGTGAAGGAAGTTGCGAAAACGTGCCAAGAAAGTGCGTGATTGCTAGGGTAGTCCCACGGCATTAGAATGTCCTGCATTCCCGTCACCGACCACGCCCGAGGCGAGCCCGCTTGATCCTTTACGAGTATCCCTTCAACGAGCGAATCCGGACGCTATTGCGCCTCGAAGATCTGTTCGAGCGCTTCACGTTCTTTCTGACGCAGGAAGACGCCAGGGAACATCACGTTGCACTGACAACGCTGTTCGAAATCTCAGAGGTGGCGGGTCGCGCGGATCTGAAGTCGGATCTGATGAAGGAACTCGAGCGTCAACGGCAAACGCTCGCGCCGTTTCGGGGCAATCCGGGAATCGAGCAGAACGCGCTCGAAGCGGTGCTCGGCGAAATCGAGCAAACCTTGTCGGGCCTTTCGCAAATGCAAGGGAAAACCGGCCAGCATCTTGCAGACAACGAGTGGCTCGCCAGCATCCGCAGCCGAGCGATCATCCCTGGCGGCACGTGCAAGTTCGATCTGCCTTCGTACTACGCCTGGCAGCAAACTCATCCCGATCAGCGCCGGCAAGACATTGCCAAATGGGTGACGCCCTTGCTGCCGCTGCGCGATGCCGCCACGATCGTCTTGCGTCTCGCGCGCGAATCCGGCCAGGCGTCCAAGGTCATGGCGATGCAAGGCAGCTATCAGCAAATGCTGTCCGGCCGTTCGTATCAATTGATGCAGGTACGCGTGGCACCTGAATTGCGTGTGATCCCAGAGGCAAGCGCCAACAAGTACATGCTGTGGGTGCGTTTCACCGTGCAGGACGGCGATCTGCGTCCGCGCGCCGTCGATATCGACGTGCCGTTCCAGCTCACCTTGTGCAGCCTGTAACGTTCGCCCCGTAAAACCGGATCGCGGGGTCGCGCCTTTAAAGCGGCGGGAAACACCCTATATTCGACCTATATTCCATTCGCGATTGACTGCCTGACCGTATGCCCACTGTCGTCAAATGCCCTACTTGCGGAAAGGATGTCCGCTGGACCCCTGAAAACCGCTTTCGCCCGTTCTGCTCCGATCGTTGCAAGCAGATCGACCTCGGCGCCTGGGCCGCCGAGAAGTACAAGATCGGCGCCTCGGACCAGGACGCGCAGTCCGACGAGTCGCCGGGCGGGGACTACAACCCGCACTGAATGCAGCGCCGCGCGCACTGTTCCGCGCACCCGGACGCTGCGTCACACAGCGCTCGCGACCTCACGTCGTTCCATTAGTTTTTCTCAGCCGCGAGCCATTCCAACACGGGAATCGTCGCCGGCAACAGAGGCGAGACGTCCGCGGGCAGTGCCTGCCAGACAAACGCCTGACCCTCGCGCCCGTGCGGTTCGCCGGCCCAGTCCGTCACCTTGCAGAAGAACAGCCGCACATACGCATGCGGGTAATCGTGTTCGAGCGTATGCCAAAGGTGGCTCGCCTTGACGTCGATGCCCAACTCTTCGTGCAGTTCGCGAGCCAGCGCCGCTTCGACCGACTCGCCCGCCTCCAGCTTGCCGCCCGGAAACTCCCAATAACCCTCGTACGGCTTGCCGGCCGGACGCTGCGCCAGCAGATACCGGCCGTCGGGCTGAATCAGCACGCCGACGGCGACTTCCGTCACCGGACGGCCCGCGGCGTTGTTCCGCGCGCCGCTCATGCCTCGTTCTTGCGGCCAGACCAGTCGCGCGCGAATTGCCATGCAACGCGCCCCGAGCGCGACCCGCGTTCGAGCGCCCACACCAGCGCATCGCCGCGCGCCGCCTCGACTTCCGCGTCGTCGCAGCCGAAATGGCGCAGCCAGTGGCCGATGATCGACAGGTAGTCGTCCTGCTTGAACGGATAGAAGCTGACCCACAGCCCGAAGCGCTCGGACAGCGAGATCTTTTCCTCGACCAGTTCGCCGGGATGGATTTCGCCGTCGGACGTGTGCTTGTACGTCTCGTTGTCGCTCATGTACTCGGGCAGCAAATGACGGCGGTTCGAGGTCGCGTAGATCAGCACGTTGTCCGATTGCGCGGCGATCGAGCCGTCCAGCGCGACCTTCAGCGCCTTATAACCCGACTCGCCGTCCTCGAACGAGAGATCGTCGCAGAACACCACGAAGCGCTCCGGCCGCTGCGCGATCAGCTCGACGATATCGCCGAGATCGTGCAAGTCGTCCTTGTCCACTTCGATCAGACGCAAGCCGTCTTTCGCATACGCGTTCAGGCAGGCCTTGATCAGCGACGACTTGCCCGTGCCGCGCGCGCCCGTCAGCAGCACGTTGTTGGCCGGCTGCTTGTGCACGAATTGACGCGTGTTCTGCTCGATCAAGCCTTTCTGGCGATCGATGTTTTGCAGGTCGTCGAGCGTGATGGTCGAGATCGCCGGCACCGGCTGCAAGTAGCCGCGCCCCTGGCGCTTGCGCCAGCGAAAAGCGACCGCCGACGACCAGTCGATCTGCGGTGCGGCGGGCGGAAGCATTGCTTCGAGGCGAACGAGCACGGCTTCGGCCCGGGTCAGAAACTGTTCGAGTTTGTCCATGGCTGTGAGTGAGCGGCCGTCAGCCGCGTGATGAACCTGGTTACGAACGATAGTCGGCGTTGATGCTCACGTAGTCGTGCGACAGATCGCAAGTCCAGATCGTGGCTTGCGCGTTGCCGCGGCCGAGCACGACGCGAATGCCGATCTCGCTCTTTTTCATGACGCGCTGGCCGTCTTCCTCGCGGTAGGCCGGATTGCGGCCGCCGGCAGTCGCGACCAGCACGTCGTCCAGATACAGATCGATCTTGCCGACGTCGAGATCGTCCACGCCGGCATAGCCGATGGCCGCGAGAATGCGGCCGAGATTTGGATCCGATGCGTAAAAAGCCGTTTTCACGAGCGGCGAATGGCCGATCGCGTACGCGATCTGGCGGCATTCGCCGACGCTCGAACCGCCTTCGACATGCACCGTCATGAATTTGGTCGCGCCTTCGCCGTCGCGCACGATCAGTTGCGCAAGCGTTTGTGCGACTTCGGTCACCGCGTCGCGCAGCGCTGCGTAGGCGGGCGAATCGGTGGAGGTGATCGCCGGCAGGCTCGATTTGCCCGACGCGATCAGGATGAAGGAATCGTTGGTCGACGTATCGCCGTCGATCGTGATGCAGTTGAACGAGCGGTCCGCCACGTGCTTGACCAGCGCGTCGAGCACCGGCTGAGCAACCGCGGCGTCGAACGCGAGGAAGCCGAGCATGGTCGCCATGTTCGGCTTGATCATGCCGGCGCCCTTGCTGATGCCGGTTAGCGTGACCGTGTGGCCTTCGATCGTGACTTGGCGCGACGTGGCCTTCGGCAGCGTGTCCGTGGTCATGATCGCCTGCGCCGCGTCATACCAGTTCGCTTCCTTGCGGTTCGCCAGCGCGGCCGGCAGGCCCGCCTTCAAACGATCGACCGGCAGCGGCTCCAGAATCACGCCCGTCGAAAACGGCAGCACCTGTTCCGGCGCGATGTCGGCCAAACGCGCGAGTTCGGCACAGGTTTCGCGCGCATGCGCAAGGCCCGGTTCGCCCGTACCCGCATTGGCGTTGCCAGTGTTGATCACCAGCGCGCGAATCGGCTTGCCGCCCGCGCGCACGCGCTCCAGGTTTTCGCGGCACACCGTAACGGGCGCGGCGCAAAAACGGTTCCGCGTAAACACGCCGCCTACTGTCGCGCCTTCGTCGACGGAAATGACGAGCACGTCCTTGCGGTTCGGCTTGCGGATATTCGCCTCCGCCCAGCCGAGCGTGACGCCGGCGACGGGATGGAGTTGAGCGGGATCGATCGAGGGGAAATTGACAGCCATGGTCGCGACCTGTCGAAGAAAATGCCGGCGGACGCCGGCATCGAGGGATCGGAAACTGATGGCTCGGGTGTGTTGCCGAACCACCGCGAAATCAACAGCAAGCAGCGTACAAAACGACGCGGCGCGCTCGGAAGCGCGCCGCCTTCGGCATTACGCGATCTTGCCGTGGCACTGCTTGTACTTCTTGCCGCTGCCGCACGGGCACGGGTCGTTGCGGCCGACCTTCGGCACCTCGTCCGCGCTGACACGCGAGCCCGCCGCGTGCGACGACGAGCCGTGGCTCATCGCCTCGCCGATCATGGCGGCGGTGGCCGCCTCGGCGGCAACGGGTGCCGCGGCGGCGGCCTCGGCGAATTCGGCATGACGGAATTCGACGTTTTCGAGGTGGCTGCCCTGCTCCTCGAACTGCTCGGCCGCCTGTTCCAGTTGTTCCGGCGACTGGATCTGCACGTTCATCACCACGCGGGTGACTTCGAGCTTGACGGCGTCGAGCATGGCGGCGAACAGTTCGAACGCCTCGCGCTTGTATTCCTGCTTCGGATTCTTCTGCGCATAGCCGCGCAGGTGAATGCCCTGGCGCAGATGATCGAGCGCGGCCAGATGTTCGCGCCAACTGCGATCCAGCGTTTGCAACATGATGGAGCGTTCGAACGCGCTGAACGATTCGCGGCCGACCAGTTCGACCTTCGCTTCGTACGCTTCGTCCGCGGCGCCTTCGACCGCTTCGAGAATCTCGTCCACGCTGATCGAGTTCGACTCGTTGATCATTTCCTGGATCGCGAGGTCGAGCTGCCATTCGTTGCGCAGCACTTCCTCCAGTTCAGGCACGTCCCACTGCTCCTCGATGCTGCCGGCCGGCACGAACTGATGAACGATGTCGGCGATCACGCCATGGCGCATGGCGCCGATGGTTTCCGTGATGTCGTTCGCTTCGAGCAATTCATTGCGTTGCTGGTAGATCACCTTGCGCTGATCGTTCGACACGTCGTCGTATTCGAGCAATTGCTTGCGAATGTCGAAGTTGCGCGCTTCCACCTTGCGTTGCGCCGATTCGATCGAGCGCGACACGATGCCCGCCTCGATCGCTTCGCCTTCCGGCATCTTCAGGCGATCCATGATCGCGCGCACGCGGTCGCCCGCGAAAATGCGCAGCAGCGGATCTTCCAGCGACAGATAGAAGCGCGACGAACCGGGGTCGCCCTGACGGCCCGCACGGCCGCGCAACTGATTGTCGATCCGGCGCGACTCGTGACGCTCGGTGCCGATGATGTGCAGACCGCCCGCGGCCTTCACCTGATCGTGAAGCGCCTGCCATTCGTCGTGCAGCTTCTGGATGCGGCGCTGCTTTTCGTCGGCCGGAATCGTTTCGTCCTGTTCGATGAACGACGCCTGCTTTTCCGCGTTGCCGCCGAGCACGATGTCGGTGCCGCGGCCGGCCATGTTGGTGGCGATCGTGATGCGTTTCGGACGGCCCGCTTCGGCGACGATCTCCGCTTCACGCGCGTGCTGCTTCGCGTTCAGCACCTCGTGCGACAAGCCGGCCTGCTTCAGCAGATGCGACAGCAGTTCCGAGTTTTCGATCGACGTCGTGCCGACCAGCACCGGCTGCCCGCGCTCATAGCAATCGCGGATGTCGCGGATCACCGCGTCGTAGCGTTCCTTCGCGGTCTTGTAGATCTGATCCTGCTTGTCGATCCGCTTGGGCGGACGGTTGGTCGGGATCACGACCGTCTCGAGCCCGTAGATCTCGTTGAATTCGTACGCTTCGGTATCGGCCGTGCCGGTCATGCCGGCCAGCTTCGCGTACATGCGGAAGTAGTTCTGGAACGTAATCGAAGCGAGCGTCTGGTTCTCGCTCTGGATCTTGACGTGTTCCTTCGCCTCGACGGCCTGGTGCAAGCCGTCCGACCAGCGGCGGCCCGACATCAGACGGCCGGTGAATTCGTCGACGATGACCACCTCGCCGTTCTGCACCACGTAGTGCTGATCCTTGAAGAACAGCGTGTGCGCGCGCAGCGCCGCGTACACGTGGTGCATCAGCGTGATGTTCTGCGGCGCATACAGGCTTTCGCCCTCGCCGATCAAGCCCCACTCGGCGAGCAGACGCTCCGCCTTTTCGTGGCCCGATTCCGTCAGGAACACCTGACGGCCTTTCTCGTCCAGCGTGTAGTCGCCCGGCTTCTCGACGCCGGTGCCGTCCGCCTTCTCTTCGCCGATCTGGCGTTCGAGCAGCGGCGGCAGCGCGTTCATGCGCACGTAGAGTTCGGTGTGATCCTCGGCCTGGCCGGAGATGATCAGCGGCGTGCGGGCTTCGTCGATCAGGATCGAGTCGACCTCGTCGACCACCGCGAAATTGAGGGCTCGCTGCACGCGCGCGTCGGTCTCGTAGACCATGTTGTCGCGCAGGTAGTCGAAGCCGAATTCGTTGTTGGTGCCGTAGGTAATGTCGGCGGCGTAGGCCTGTTGCTTGGCCGCGTGATCCATCTGCGACAGATTGATGCCGACCGACATGCCGAGGAAGTTGTACAGCCGCGCCATCCATTCGGCGTCGCGCTGCGCGAGATAGTCGTTGACCGTGACGACGTGCACGCCGCGGCCCGACAGCGCGTTCAGGTAGACCGGCAACGTGGCGACGAGCGTCTTGCCTTCGCCGGTGCGCATTTCGCCGATCTTGCCGTAGTGCAAGACCATGCCGCCGATCAGCTGCACGTCGAAGTGGCGCATTTTCAGCGTCCGCTTGCTCGCCTCGCGACACACCGCGAAGGCTTCCGGCAGGAGCTTGTCGAGCGATTCGCCGCTCGCGACGCGCTGGCGGAATTCACCCGTTTTGGCGCGCAGTTGATCGTCCGCCAATTGCTCGATCTGCGGCTCGAGCGCATTGATCGCCGCGACGGTCTTTTGGTATTGCTTGACTAACCGCTGATTGCGGCTGCCAAAAATCTTCTGTAGAAAGCCGGTGGTCATCGGATCGGTGTCTGCGTCGCGGCTTCGGCTGGTTCGCGGCGTGCGGTTCATGCACGTGCGCTCCCGGGTCGGAAGGGCCTCGGCGGCTTAGTCCAAGAGTGAATTCGAATCGCGCATTTTAGCACGCGCCCCAGCCCGCGCCTGTGTCAGCGGTGCGACGGCGGCAAGGCGTCCGAAGCCCGTCGCAGCGAGCTCCGGCGGCGCCGTTCGAGGCGGACCGCGACGTGTCTCGCGCGGTACAATCGCGGCGTGAACGCGCATGGGGCGCGAACACGCCGTCACGATCGAACATGAGCCGTTCTCCGTCCTTTTCGAGGCCGCCGCCCAAGCAGTTCAACGCGCGCCGCCCACAGCCCGTCGCCGAGGTGCTCAAGCGCACCGACGCGTTCGCGGCCCTGCGCGCGGGCGTCGAGCAGATCGCCGCGCTGGAGAAGGATTTGCGGGAATTGCTGCCCGACTATCTGGCAACCAGCGTGGAGCCCAGCTTCATCAAGGAAGGCGTGCTGGCGCTGTTTGCCGCGCACAACGCTTTGGCGGCGCGTTTGCGGCACATCGAGCCGCGCTTGCTATCCGATTTGCAGCAGCGCGGCTGGCCGGTGAATGCGCTGCGAATCCGCGTGCGGCCGCAGCCTGTCAAGGAACCGCCGCCGGCCAAGCAGGCGCGCATGACGCCGGTCGGCGCCGACGCGCTGCACGCGTTGAGCGAATCGCTCGCGCCGTCGCCGCTACAGGAAGCGCTGGCGAAAATGGCGGCACGACATCGGAGAAATCGCTGAGCAAAAAACAAGCGGCCCGTTTGGGCCGCTTGTTTATCATCCGTTCGCTTCGAGGTTTTCAACCGCAGAGCTTATGCAAAAGCCGTCTGCGTCTCGTAGGCGAAGCCGCGCGGCGCTTTTTGCTGGTCGTCGAAGGTGACGATTTCGTACGCATCTTCATGCGCCAGCAGTTCGCGCAGCAGCGCATTGTTCAGGCCGTGACCCGACTTGTACGCGTTGTACGAAGCCAGCAGCGGATGACCGATCACATACAGGTCGCCGATCGCGTCGAGCATCTTGTGCTTCACGAATTCGTCGTCGTAACGCAGGCCGTCGTTGTTCAGAATGCGGTATTCGTCGAGCACGATCGCGTTGTCCATGCTGCCGCCGCGCGCCAGGCCCAGTTCGCGCATCATTTCGACTTCATGCGCGAACCCGAAAGTACGGGCACGGGCGATTTCCCGCACGTATGACGTATTGGCGAAATCCACTTCCAGCGCCTGACCGGTTTTATCCACAGCCGGATGACGAAAATCGATCGTGAATTTGAGCTTGAAACCGAAATACGGATCGAGACGCGCGAATTTATCGCCGTCGCGAATTTCGACTGGCTTGGTGACCTTGATAAATTTCTTCGCCGCGTTCTGTTCTTCAATACCGGCCGATTGAATCAGAAACACGAAAGAACCCGCGCTGCCGTCCATGATCGGGATTTCCTCGGCGGTGACGTCGACGTAAAGATTGTCGATGCCGAGACCGGCGCAGGCGGACATCAAATGCTCGACCGTCGACACGCGCGCGCCGTCTTTCTGCAGCACCGAAGCGAGGCGCGTATCGCCAATCGACATTGCCGATGCGGGAATATCCACCGGCGTGGGCAAATCCACGCGCGAAAACACGATGCCGGTATCCGGCGCCGCCGGACGGAGCGTCAAGTCGACTTTACGGCCGGAATGCAGGCCGATGCCGACTGTCTTGACGATCGATTTGATAGTGCGCTGCTTCAACATGGTGATCTTCTATTCGATTGAAAATCCCAATCGGGACTTTTTGTTCCATAGCACGAATTATACTCCATTACCCTAAGGAGCGTCGTCGCATGGAACGTATCAATCTGTTTCGCTCCATTACCCGCTGGGCGGCTGCCAGGGAAAGCGTGACGGGCCGATGTCCGGAACGGAGGCGTTTCCGGTCATCGGCCCGCGTAACGGCATGTCACAAAAGCGTCTTATCCGTCGTTGCCCCTGCACAACAGGCTCGCGGCGTACCGCTGCGTGATCGAGCGCGAGGACTCGACGTCGAGTGACTAGCTCAACGTAGCCAGAATACTCCCTGCATCGCTGACTTCGAATTTGCCGGCAGCCTCGACGTTCAACGTCTTGACCACGCCGTCGTCGACCACCATTGCGTAGCGCTGGGAACGGATTCCCATGCCGCGCGCCGACAAATCCTGCTCCAAACCGAGTGCCCGCGTGAAAGCCGCGCTGCCGTCCGCCATCATGCGCACCTTGCCCGAGGCGTGCTGATCGCGTCCCCACGCGCCCATTACGAACGCGTCGTTGACGGACACGCACCAGATCTCGTCGACGCCAAGCGCGCGACACTGCTCGGCATGCTCGACATAACCCGGTACATGTTTGGCCGAACAGGTCGGCGTGAACGCGCCCGGCAATCCGAAGATCACCACGCGCTTGCCCGCCGTCTGCTCGCGCACGTCGAAGCTGTTAGGCCCGATCGTGCAGCCCGCCCGCTCGTCTTCGACGAATTCGAAGAGTGTCGCGTCGGGCAGCTTGTCACCTGCCTGAATCATGCTCAGTCCTTTGCATCGATGCGGAGCATGCTCGCACGTCGTCGTGTCGCAGTGATTTCAGCGTCAGCCCAATCGCAGGCTGCGCCGTCCGGCGACAGTCGCCCCATCCGCTTCGCAAATCCGAAGAGGGCACTTGTCCTTGCCGCGAATCCGACGATACGCGGCCTGATCGCCGTTCACCCGCCACGCTGGTGCAGTCGTCCGCCAACGCTTTTAAAACAGCGCGGCGACGAAAGCCTGCTCGTGCGCTCAGTCCGCCTGCTTGCGCAGGAACGCCGGAATGTCGTACGTGTCGACGCCCTTTTCCTGCAACGCCTGCACATGCGACGCCGCCGTATCGCGCGACGTGCGCCACACAGCCGGCGTATCCAGCGCGCCGTAATCGGCGGTGCTCGCGTGCGACGGCGTATAGCCGGCGTGGTGCGCGTTGACCGGCTGGTTGTCGGTGCCGGTGCGCAGCAGCGTCATCGGTGCCGATTGCTGCTTCTTCGCCGCGCGACCCAGACCCGTTGCCACGACCGTCACGCGCAGCGCGTCGCCCATTGCATCGTCGTACACCGCGCCGAAGATCACCGTGGCGTCTTCCGCCGCATAGCTCTTGATGGTGTTCATCACTTCGCGCGTTTCCGACAGACGCAGCGAACGGCTCGACGTGATGTTCACCAGCACGCCACGCGCGCCCGACAGATCCACACCTTCCAGCAGCGGGCTGGCGACAGCCTGCTCTGCGGCCAGACGCGCGCGATCGACGCCGGCGACCGTCGCCGTGCCCATCATCGCCTTGCCCTGTTCGCCCATCACCGTCTTCACGTCCTCGAAGTCGACGTTCACCAGACCGTCGACGTTGATGATTTCCGCGATGCCGGCAACCGCGTTGTTCAGAACGTCGTCTGCGCACTGGAAGCACTTGTCCATCTCGGCGTCATCGCCCATCACCTCGAACAGCTTGTCGTTCAGAACGACGATCAGCGAGTCGACGTGATCCTCCAGTTGCTGCGAACCGGCTTCCGCGACGCGCATCCGCTTGCCGCCTTCGAATTCGAACGGCTTGCTGACCACGCCGACGGTCAAGATGCCCATTTCCTTGGCGATCTGCGCGACCACCGGCGCCGCGCCCGTGCCCGTGCCGCCGCCCATGCCGGCGGTGATGAACACCATGTGCGCGCCGCGCAGCGAATCCGCGATGCGTTCACGCGCTTCTTCCGCTGCCGCGCGGCCCATTTCCGGCTTGGCGCCAGCGCCAAGCCCCGTATTGCCGAGCTGGATCACCGCGGTGGCGCGCGAGCGCGACAGCGCCTGCGCATCCGTGTTCATCACGATGAAGTCGACGCCTTGCACGCCTTTGTTGATCATGTGCTGAACGGCATTGCCGCCAGCGCCACCGACTCCGATCACCTTGATGATGGTGCCGTTCGTTTCGGTTTCCAGCATCTGGAATTCCATGTTGCCTCCGTCAAGATAAAAAATTGCAGCCACTCGGCCGTTATTCGGCAGGAGATCGGGCAACCTCCTGTCGCGCGCCGGCCGCCGGCACCAGCGCGTATTTTTTAAAGCCCGTTCTTTAAAGCCAATTCGTTAGAAGTTGCCGAGGAACCAGTCCTTCATTCGCGTGAACACCTGCCCCATCGACCCCGACTGCACCGCGACCTTGCGGCCGCGCATGCGTTGCGAGCGTCCTTCGACGAGCAGGCCCATCGCCGTCGAATAACGCGGGTTGCGCACCACGTCGGCGAGACCGCCCGCGTATTCCGGCACGCCGATGCGCACCGGCTTTAGGAAAATGTCCTCGCCCAGTTCGACCATGCCGAGCATCATCGACGCGCCGCCGGTCAGCACCACGCCGGAGCTCAGCAGTTCCTCGTAACCCGACTCGCGCACCACCTGCTGCACGAGCGAAAACAGTTCCTCGACACGCGGCTCGACCACCGCCGCCAGCGCCTGGCGCGACAGCGTGCGCGGACCGCGCTCGCCGAGACCCGGCACTTCGATCATTTCGTCGGGATCGGCCAGCGCCTGCTTGGCGATGCCGTAATCCACCTTGATGTCTTCCGCGTCCGGCGTCGGCGTGCGCAGGGCCATCGCGATATCGCTCGTGATCTGGTCGCCGGCGATCGGAATCACCGCCGTATGGCGGATCGCGCCTTCGCTGAAAATCGCGATATCCGTCGTGCCGCCGCCGATATCGACCAGCACCACGCCGAGTTCCTTTTCGTCCTCGGTCAGCACCGCCAGCGACGACGCCAGCGGCTGCAGAATCAGATCGTTCACTTCGAGCCCGCAACGGCGCACGCACTTGACGATGTTCTGCGCCGCGCTCACCGCGCCGGTGACGATATGCACCTTCACTTCGAGACGAATGCCGCTCATGCCGATCGGCTCGCGCACATCTTCCTGGCCGTCGATGATGAATTCCTGCGTGAGGATGTGCAGCACCTGCTGATCGGTCGGGATGTTGATCGCCTTCGCCGTCTCGATCACGCGCGCCACATCCGTCTGCGTGACTTCCTTTTCCTTGATCGCCACCATGCCGCTCGAATTGAAGCTGCGGATATGGCTGCCGGCGATGCCGGTGAATACGTTGGTGATCTTGCAGTCGGCCATCAACTCCGCTTCTTCGAGCGCACGTTGAATGGACTGCACGGTGGCCTCAATGTTCACCACCACGCCCTTTTTGAGCCCCTTCGATTCGCTCTGGCCGAGACCGATCACCTCGTAGTGACCCTCGCCCTTCAACTCGGCGACGATGGCCACCACCTTCGACGTCCCGATGTCGAGGGCGACCAGCAGATCTTTATAGTCTTTACTCATAGCGTGCTCATTGCGTGTGATGTCCGTTTACTTCTTGCCCTTGTCGGGTTCGCTGATGAAGCGCATGCCAGCGGCACGAATCGCGAAACCGTTCGGATAGCGCAAGTCCGCATACTCAATGTCCTTCCCCCAACGTTGCGTCACCGCGTTCCAGGCCGCGGTCAGGCGCTTGCTGCGATCGAGCAGCGTGTCCTGATTGCGTTCGCGTCCAAGTTCCACCTGCATGCCGTTCGACAGCTTCACCGTCCACGCGTAGCGCGGCGACAGCGTCACTTCCTCGGGCGTCGCGCCTAACGGCGCAAACCATTTCTGGAAGTCGTGATACCGCGCGACGACTTCCTTCGCCGTTCCGTCCGGGCCGTCGAATGCAGGCAGCTCCTCTTCGAGTTCGCCCTGGTTCGCGGTGAACAGTTCGCCGTCCACGCTCACCAGTTGATCGCTGCCCCACGTCCCCAGCGGTTTGTACTCTTCGAGCGTGACAGCCAGCGCATTCGGCCAGACACGCCGCACGCTCGCGTGACGCACCCACGGCATCTGCTCGAACGCCTGACGCGCGACGTCGAGATCGACCGTGAAAAAGTTGCCCTTCAGACGCCCGACCACACCGGCGCGCACCGTCGGCGAATTGATGTGCTCGGTATCGCCGTCGATCTGAATCTCGTGCAGCGCGAAGTTCGGACGCTGGATCAGCCAGTAACCGCCTGCCGCCAGCAGCACGAGCACCAGCAACGCATGCAATGCGTTGGCGGCGAGATTGAGCTGGCGAACGTTGTTCCACATGGTGTTGCTTTCGAGTTGCCCCGTTTAGTCCTTCTCAGTCCTTCAAGGTCAGCGCCAACACGCCGACGACCAGTTCCTGATAGCTGATGCCCACCGCGCGCGCCGCTTTCGGCGGCAGCGAGTGATCGGTCATGCCGGGCGCCGTGTTCACTTCCAGGAAGTACGGGTTGCCGTCGGCGTCGAGCATGAAATCGGCGCGACCCCAATCGGTGCAGCCGAGCACGTCGAACGCGCGGCGCGCCAGCACTTTCAGACGCGCTTCCTCATCCGCCGTCAGGCCGCACGGAATCAGGTATTGCGTGTCGTTGGCGATGTACTTCGCGTGATAGTCGTAGAACTCGCCGGCCGGCACGATGCGGATCACCGGCAGGTCGAGATCGCCGGCGATGCACGCGGTGTACTCGCCGCCGCCCTCGATGCTCTTTTCGACCACCACGATCCTGTCGTACTTGACCGCTTCGATCAGCGCCGCCGGCAATGCGTCGGCGCTCTTCACCTTGATCACCGCGACGCTCGACCCTTCGCTCGCCGGCTTCACGAAGAGCGGCAAGCCGAGCTTCGCGACGATCTCGTGGGAGCGCGCTTCGTAGTCGTCGCCGCGCAGCACGGCTTCGAACGGCGGCGTCGGAATGCCGAGTTGCTGCCACACGAGCTTGGTGCGGAACTTGTCGAGACCGAGCGCCGAGCCGAGCACGCCGCTTCCCGTGTAGCGGATGCCGTAAAAATCGAGTGCGCCCTGGATCTGGCCGTTCTCGCCGTAGCCGCCGTGCAGCGCGTTGAACGCGCGCACGAAGCCTTCGTCCTTCAACGCGGCGAGCGGACGCTCGGCCGGATCGAACGGATGCGCGTCGATACCGGCGTCGCGCAGACCTTGCAGCACGAGGCGGCCGGAATTGAGCGACACCTCGCGCTCGGCGGAATTTCCACCGAGGAGCACTGCCACCTTGCCGAATTGTTTAGGGTCGATACTGCTCATCTCACACCTTCGTTTCCTGCGCGAGACGACCCGGCACACCGCCGATCGAACCCGCGCCCATCGTGATCACCACATCGCCGTCGCGCACCAATGCAGCGAGCGCGTCCGGCACTTCATCCACCGTATCGACGAACACCGGCTCGACCTTGCCCGCCACCCGCAGCGCCCGCGCCAACGCGCGGCCGTCCGCGGCGACGATCGGCGCTTCGCCGGCCGCATAGACTTCGGTGAGCACCAACGCGTCGACGGTCGACAGCACCTTCACGAAGTCCTCGAAGCAATCGCGCGTGCGCGTGAAGCGGTGCGGCTGAAACGCCAGCACCAGACGCCGGCCGGGGAACGCACCGCGCGCCGCCGCCACCGTGGCCGCCATTTCAACCGGGTGATGCCCGTAATCGTCGACCAGCGTGTACGCGCCGGTTTTACCGTCGGCCACGACCGGCACCTCGCCGTAGCGCTGAAAGCGCCGGCCCACGCCGTTGAAATCCGCCAGCGCTCGCTGGATATCGGCATCTTTCACTTCGAGTTCAGTCGCAATCGCAATCGCGGCCAACGCGTTCTGCACGTTGTGCTCGCCCGGCAGGTTCAACACGATGTCGAGCGGCGGCGCGTCTTCGCGCATCGCGGTGAAATGCATCTTGCCGCCGCGCGCTTCGACGTTGACCGCACGCACTTGCGCATCGGGCGCCAGGCCGTAGCGGATGATCGGCTTCGACACGAACGGCAGGATTTCCTTCACGCTCGGATCGTCGACGCACAGCACGGCAATGCCGTAGAACGGCAGACGATGCGTGAACTCGATGAACGCCTGCTTGAGCCGCGCGAAGTCGTGGCCGTAGGTGTCCATGTGATCCGCGTCGATGTTCGTGATGACCTCGATCACCGGGAACAGGTTCAGGAACGACGCGTCCGATTCGTCCGCTTCCGCGACGATGAAGTCGCCCGTGCCCAGCCGCGCATTCGCGCCCGCGCTGATCAGCCGTCCGCCGATCACGAAGGTCGGATCGAGCCCGCCCGCGGCCAGCACGCTCGCCACCAGCGACGTGGTAGTGGTCTTGCCGTGCGTGCCGGCAATCGCGATGCCCTGCTTCAGGCGCATCAACTCCGCGAGCATCACCGCGCGCGGCACGATCGGAATACGGCGATGGCGCGCGGCCAGCACTTCGGGGTTGTCGCTGCGCACCGCCGTGGAGACGACCACCGCGTTCGCGTCCTCGATGTTCTCCGCCGCGTGGCCGATCGCGATGCGCGCGCCGAGCGCCGCCAGCCGATCGGTCACGGCGTTCTTCGACAGATCCGAGCCGCTCACCTGATAGCCGAGATTGAGCAGCACCTCCGCGATGCCGCTCATGCCGACACCGCCGATGCCGACAAAATGAATGTGTTTGACGATGTGTTTCATTGCTTTCCTTCTGGGCTCGCGCCCGAAATCGAACCCGCCACGGTCGCGCAAATCTGCGCGACCTGTTCCGTGGCGTCGGGTTTCGCGAGCGAGCGCGAACGCTCCGCCATTTCCGCGAGGGTCTCGCGCGTCTGGCTGCGCAACCATTCGGCGAGCGTTTCCGCCGACAGGTCGCGTTGCTGCACGACAAGCGCCGCGCCGTTGTCGGCGAGGAACGCTGCATTGGTGGTCTGGTGATCGTCCACCGCATACGGGAACGGCACGAAAAACGCCGCCACGCCGACCGCTGAAATCTCCGCGACCGTCATCGCGCCCGCGCGGCAAATCACGAGGTCCGCGTTCGCGTAGGCGCTCGTCATGTCGTCGATGAAGGCGACGAGTTCGACGCCGGCTTGCTCGCCGTCGGCGGTTTGCAATCCCGCTTCCGTGTAGTTCTCGCGCAGCGCGTCGATATGCTTCGCGCCCGCCTGATGCACGATGCGCGGACGTTCGTTCGGCGCCAGCAGCGCGACCGCGCGCGGCACCACTTCGTTCAACGCGGCCGCGCCGAGACTGCCGCCCACCACGAGCACATTCAACGGGCCCTTGCGTTGCGCGTAGCGTGCTTTGGGTGCGATTGCGCGTGCAAGTTCCGCGCGGATCGGGTTGCCGGTCCATTCGCCGTGCGGCAGCGTATTCGGGAACGCGACCAGCACACGTTTCGCGAGCTTCGCGAGCACTTTGTTCGCGAGGCCCGCGATCGAATTCTGTTCATGCAAGACCAGCGGACGGCCGCTCAATACTGTCATCAAGCCGGCCGGGAACGTGATGTATCCGCCCATGCCCAGCACGACATCCGGCTTCACGCGACGCAGCACGCTCAGGCTTTGCGCGCAGGCACGCAGCAGATTCACGGGCAGCATCAGCTTGGTTTTGAGGCCCTTGCCGCGCAGGCCGCCAAAGCGCACGTATTCCATCGCGATGCCGTGCTTCGGCACCAGCGTCGCTTCCATGCCGGCAGGGTTGCCGAGCCAGACGACCTTCCAGCCCCACGTCTGCATCAGATGAGCGACCGCGAGACCAGGGAACACGTGTCCCCCGGTGCCGCCGGCCATCACCATCAGCGTGCGTTGCGGCAGGGAGGTCATACTTTTCCTCCGCGCATGAGAACCCGGTTCTCGTAATCCACCCGCATCAACACGGCAACCGCCACGCAGTTCAGTACGATGCCCGAACCGCCGTAGCTCACGAGCGGCAGCGTGAGCCCCTTGGTCGGCAGCAAGCCGAGGTTCACGCCCATGTTGATGAACGTCTGCGCGCCGAACCAGATGCCCACGCCCTTCGCCACCAGGCCCGCGAACGTGCGGTCGAGCGCGAGCGCCTGACGGCCGATCTCGAACGAGCGGCGCACGATCCAGTAGAACATCAGGATCACCATCAGCACGCCGATAAAGCCGAGTTCCTCGCCGATCACCGCGAGGATGAAGTCGGTATGCGCTTCCGGCAGATAGTTGAGCTTCTCGACGCTGCCGCCCAGGCCCACGCCGAACCACTCGCCGCGCCCGAACGCGATCAGCGAGTGCGTCAATTGATAAGCCTTGCCTTGCGCGTAGCGGTCGTCCCACGGATCGAGGTACGCGAAGATCCGCTCGCGACGCCACGGCGACGCCCACACCAGCAAGCTGAACGTGCCGACCGCGGTGGCCACGAGGCCGCCGAACAGCTTGCCGTTCACGCCGCCGAGAAACAGCACGCCCATCGCGATCGCCGCGATCACCATGAACGCGCCCATGTCCGGTTCGAGCAGCAGCAACGCGCCGACGAGCCCGACCGCCACCGCCATCGGCAAGAAGCCCTTGGCGAAGCTGTGCATGTATTCCTGCTTGCGCACCGTGTAGTTCGCCGCGTAAATCGTCACCGCGAGCTTCATGATTTCCGACGGCTGCATGTTCGTGATGCCGAGCGGAATCCAGCGGCGCGCGCCGTTCACGCCCTTGCCGACGTGCGGAATCAGCACGATCACGAGCGCAAGCAACGCGAGCAGGAAGAGTTTGGGCGCGTACTTGTCCCACGTCGAAATCGGAATGCGGAACGACACGATGCCGATCACCGAGCCCATCACCACGAAGATGATCTGGCGCACGAGGAACGCATAGTCGCGATACGACGCGTATTTCGGCGAATCGGGCATCGCGATCGACGCCGAATACACCATCACGACGCCAAGACCCAGCAGCGCGACGACCACCCACAGCAGCGAGTGGTCGTAGTCGAGCATGCGCGAGCGCAGCGGACGCACGCCGTTGACGGCGCTCGCGAGGCCGCTGCCGTCCGCGCGGCCGGCTGCGCGAGCCGCGCCGCCCACGGCGCCGGCGCTTTCGCGCGAGCCGCCAGTGCGCGAGCCGAATCGTTCGGACCAGCTCATATCATCGTCCCCCGTTCGGCAGCGATGTCTTCCACGGCGCCGCGGAACACCGCGGCGCGGTGCGCGTAGCTCTTGAACATGTCGAAGCTCGCGCACGCCGGCGACAGCAGCACGGCGTCGCCGGGCTGCGCTAGCGCGGTGGCCGCGCGCGTCGCTTCCTCGAGCGTGGCCTGATCGGTCAGCGCGATGCCGGTGTGTTCCAGCGCGGCGCGGATCAGCGGCGCGTCGCGGCCGATCAGCATCACGGCGCGGCACCAGCGCGTCACCGGCTCGGCGAGCGGTTCGAAATCCTGGCCCTTGCCGTCGCCGCCGGCGATCAGCACGACGCGCTGCGCGAGGCCGTCGAGCGCGGCGACCGTCGCGCCGACGTTGGTGCCCTTGCTGTCGTCGACGTAATCGATGCCGTCGATCGACGCGATCAGTTCCACGCGATGCGGCTCGCCGCGATATTCACGCAGACCGTGCAGCAACGGCGCGCCGGGCAAGCCGATCGCGCGCGCGAGCGCATAGGCGGCGAGCGCATTCGCGGCATTGTGCAGGCCTCGGATGCGCAAGGCGTCCGCGGGCATGAGGCGCTTGAGCGCGATGTTCGGCGGCGCGACCACTTCGTTCTTGCGGCGACGCTTCGGCGCGGCGGACTCGTCGCTCGCGTCGAGATCGTGCGCCTGAACCAGCCAGACCATGCCGTTATCGCGCAGCAAGCCGTAATCGCCGTCGTTCTTCGGCTCGGTGACGCCGAAGGTGATGATCGCCGCGTCGCTCTCTTCGGAGGGCGCGAGCGCCATGACGCGCGAGTCGTCGCGGTTCAGCACGCGCACGGTCTGTGTACCGAAGATGCGGCCCTTCGCGGCGGCATAGGCATCGAGGCCGCCGTGCCAGTCCAGGTGGTCTTGCGTGATGTTCAGCACCACCGCCGCGTCTGGGCTGAACGTGTGCGCGGTTTCAAGCTGGAAGCTCGATAGTTCCAGTACCCACACGTCGGGCAGCGCGGTGTTGTCGATCGCCTCGGTGAGCTTGTCGAGCAGAGCCGGGCTGATGTTGCCCGCGACCGCGACCTTCTTGCCGGCGCGTTCGCACAACAGGCCCGTAAGGCTCGTGGTCGTGGTCTTGCCGTTGGTGCCGGTGATCGCGACGACCTTCGGCGCGTAGCCGCTTTCGCCGAGCGTCCGCAGCGCCTGCGAGAAGAATTCGAGTTCGCCCCACACCGGAATGTCCTGCTCGCGCGCCGCCGTGATCAACGGCAGCAGGTCGGCGGCGAGCGGCGACAAGCCGGGGCTGATCGCCACGAGTTCGACGCCTTCGAGCAACACGGGAGAAAACGGCCCGCCGACGAATTCGGCGTCGACGGCATGCGCTTCGAGGGCGGACAGGTTCGGCGGCACCTCGCGCGTATCGGCCACACGCAGCCGACAGCCGTGCCGCGCGCACCAGCGCGCCATCGCGAGACCGGATTCACCCAGTCCCAGCACGAGCACCATCGGCTTTTGCCGATCCCGAAACTTCTCGCCGAACATCGCCTGCTTCCCCTAATACCTGCTGCTTAACGCAGTTTGAGCGTGGACAAACCGAACAGACACAACATGAGCGTGATGATCCAGAAACGCACCACCACTTGCGTTTCCTTCCACCCCGACAGCTCGAAATGGTGATGCAGCGGCGCCATCTTGAAGAGACGCCGGCCTTCGCCGAAACGACGCTTGGTGAATTTGAACCACGCAACCTGCAACATCACGGAAAGCGTCTCCGCGACAAAAATGCCGCCCATGATGAAGAGCACGATTTCCTGGCGCACGATCACCGCCACCGTGCCGAGCGCGCCGCCGAGCGCGAGCGCGCCGACGTCGCCCATGAACATCTGCGCGGGGTGCGTGTTGAACCAGAGGAACGCGAGCCCCGCCCCGCCCATCGCAGAACAGAAGATCAGCAGTTCGCCCGCGCCGGGGATATGCGGAAACAGCAGGTATTTCGAGAAGACCGAGCTGCCCATCACGTAGGCGAACACGCCGAGCGACGCGCCGACCAGCACGACGGGCATGATCACGAGACCATCGAGACCGTCGGTGAGATTCACCGCGTTGCTGGAGCCGACGATCACCAGATACGTCAGCACGATGAAGCCCCACACGCCGAGCGGATAGCTGATCGACTTGACGAACGGCAGCATCAGGTCGGCGCGCGCGGGCAAGCCCATCGACAAGCCGCTTCGCACCCATGCCATGAACAGGTCGAACACGCGCACGTTGTTCGCTTCCGACACGCTGAACGCGAGATACACGGCCGCGAACAGACCGATCACCGACTGCCAGAAATACTTCTCGCGCGACGACATGCCGCGCGGGTCCTTGTAGACCACCTTGCGGTAATCGTCGACCCAACCGATCACCCCGAAGCCGAACGTGACGAGCATCACGATCCAGATGAAGCGGTTGGTCAGATCTGCCCACAGCAGCGTGGCCACGGCGATGCCGAGCAGGATCAGCACGCCGCCCATGGTCGGCGTGCCGGATTTGACGAGGTGCGTTTGCGGACCGTCCTTGCGGACGGCCTGGCCGACCTTCATCGCGGTCAGCTTGCGGATCACCGCCGGGCCGCAGACGAGCCCGATCAGCAGCGCGGTGATGGTTGCCGCCACCGCACGGAAAGTCAGATAACTGAACACGCGCAAGAAGCTTGCGTCATTCTGCAGCCATTGCGCCAGCGCCAGTAGCATGCTTCGGTCCTTCTATTTCAATGTGCGGCGGGCGCATTGCCCGCCGGGTTGGGTTGTGGACTCGTTACGGCGTCCACCACGCGCTCCATTTGCATGAAGCGCGAGCCTTTCACGAGAAACGTTGCGGCAGCGACGAAACCGGCCTGCTGCAATTGCGCGACCAGCGTGCCGATATCGGCGACGTGATGCGCGTCGGCGCCATACGCGGCGCAGGCGTCGCGCGAGGCGTCGCCCATCGCGTACAGCGCGTCGATGCCGCGTTCCCTGGCGTACGCACCGATTTCGCGGTGAAACGCCGGACCGTTGTCGCCGACTTCGCCCATGTCGCCCATCACCAGCACGCGCGGCGCGGCACATGAGGCGAGCACGTCGATCGCGGCGCGCATCGAATCGGGGTTCGCGTTGTAGGTGTCGTCGATCACGGTGGCGCCGGCGAGCGCGCCGAGCGCGGCACGCTTCACCTGCAAGCGGCCCTTCACCGCGCCGAACGCTTCGAGACCGCGCTTGATCGCGTCGAGCGACACGCCCGCGGCGAGGGCGGCGGCCGTCGCGGCGAGTGCGTTGTGCGCGTTGTGGTTGCCGAGCACTTGCAGCGTGACTTCGACGTGGCCTTGCGGCGTGTCGATGCTGAGCACGTTGCCCACGAAGCTGCCTTTCACGGCCGCTTCGGTGACATGCTCGGCGTCGTTCAAAGCGAAGTCGATGATGCGGTTGCCGGTCGCCGCGACGCGCCAGATGCTCGCGTAGGCGTCATTGGCCGGAAACACCGCGACGCCGTCCGGGGCGAGCGCGTGAATCACGCTCGCATGTTCGAGCGCGACCGCTTCGACGGTCGCCATGAATTCCTGGTGCTCGCGCTGCGCGTTGTTCACCACCGCCACCGTGGGCTCGGCGATCTTCGCGAGCAGCGAGGTTTCGCCCGGATGGTTCATGCCGAGCTCGACCACCGCCAGTTGATGCGCGGCGTGCAGGCGGAACAGCGTGAGCGGCAAACCGATGTCGTTGTTGAAATTGCCGGCGGTCGCAAGGCGGGCATCCGCGCCCACCGCGGCGGCGAAGATCGACGCGATCATTTCCTTGACCGTGGTCTTGCCGTTGCTGCCCGTCACCGCGACGAGCGGCATGCCGAACCGGCGGCGCCAGCCGCGCGCGAGCGCGCCGAGCGCCACGCGCGTATCGGCCACGCGCAAGGCGGGCACACGCCAGTCGTCGGGTGTATGCGCGACCAGGACCGCCGTGACGTTGCGCGACGCGACTTCCGCAAGGAAGTCGTGCGCGTCGAAGCGCTCGCCCTTGATCGCGACGAACAGATCGCCCGGACCGGCGCTGCGGCTATCGGTCGACACGCGTTCGAACGCGACGCTGTCGTCGCCGATCACGGTGGCGCCGGGAATCAGCGCGGCGGCTTCCCGCAGCGAGAACATCGTCATTCGCCACCCCCGCGTGCATGCGTCGCCCGCGCGGCGAGCGCGAGACGAGCGTGATCCTGATCGGAGAAAGCGCGCTTCTTGCCCATGATTTCCTGGGTTGCCTCGTGCCCCTTGCCGGCCAGCACGATGACGTCTTCGCGCGCGGCGCCGCGGATCGCTTGCAGAATCGCGCTCGCGCGGTCCTCGATGCGGCGCGCTTTGGACGCGTCTTTCATTCCCGCGACGATCTGCTCGATGATCGATTGCGGATCTTCGCCGCGCGGATTGTCGCTGGTCACCACCACGCCGTCGGCGGTTTTCTCGGCAATCGCGCCCATCAGCGGACGCTTGGTGGCGTCGCGGTCGCCGCCGCAGCCGAACATGCAGATCAGTTGACCGCCGCGAGCGGCCGCCATCGGGCGCAGTGCTTCGAGGGTTTTTTCCAGCGCGTCCGGCGTGTGCGCATAGTCGATCACGACGAGCGGTTCGTCGTTCTGCAAGCGGCCGCCGAGGCGCTGCATACGGCCGTTCACCGGCTGGAGCTTCGCCAGTTCGGCAAGCGCGGCGTCGAACGGCACGTCCGCAGCGAGCAACGCGCCCAACACGCCGAGCAGATTCGCAACGTTGAATCCGCCGAGCGTTTGCACTTCGGCTTCGGCGTTGCCCCAGTCGGACGTAGCCAGATGAAACGCGGTGCCCGTGGCGGTGGCGCGAACCTTCGATGCGACAAGCCAGGCATCGGCTTGCGGCGCATCTTGCTGGGACGTGCCGGTTTCATCGAGCCCGTAGGCGATCGTGCGCGCGTGCCCTTGCGTGCTTGCCAGCAGGCGCCGGCCAGCGGGGTCGTCGCGGTTGATCACCGCCGCGCGCAGTTCGGGCCACGCGAAAAGACGCGCCTTGGCTGCTTCGTAGGCTTCGAAGGTGCCGTGGTAGTCGAGATGGTCTTGCGTGAGATTCGTGAACACGGCGATGTCGAACGCCGTGCCGTTCACGCGACCCTGATGCAATGCATGCGACGACACTTCCATCGCGACCGCCTGCGCGCCTGCGTCGCGCAATCGCGCGAGGCTGCGTTGCAGTTGCGGCGCGTCGGGCGTGGTGAAACCGGTGTGCACGAGTTGACCCGGCAACCCGGTGCCGAGCGTGCCGATGATCGCGCAGCGCGTGCCGAGCGCGGCCAACGCCGCCGAGATCCACTGGCTGCAGGAAGTCTTGCCGTTCGTACCGGTGATGCCGATCGCGAGCATCGTGTCGCTCGGATCGCCATACCAGGCGCTCGCGATCGAGCCGGCGAGCTCGTTCAGCGCCGGCACGGCCAGTGTCGTGGCCGGATCGACGATGCCGTCGTAGCCTTCAGGCTGAACCAGCACCGCGGCCGCGCCGCATTCGAGCGCGCCGTCGATGAACGGGCGGTTGTCCGCGCCGTCGACCGCGTAGGCGAAAAACGCGTCGCCCGCCGCGAGCGAGCGTGTGTCCGCATGCAGATGCGCGCCTGGCTGCACGCGCGCGCGCAGCCAGGCCAAGGCGTCGACGATCTGCCGGTGCGCCGGATGTCTGTTACGGAGTACGCTCATCGCACGACTCCGGGATGGTTTTTCGCGCTGGCGGAGATCGTCATCTTCTTCGCGCCGGCGTTAGTGGAGAGCTTCCTGGCCGTTGCGGCCGTGGCCGGCGTGTTCGGCGCGGCGGGCGCCGCGTCGTCCGACACCACCATCTGCTTGACGGGCATGTCGGGCGGCACGTTCAGCGAGCGCAGCGTATCGCCGACGATGCCGGAGAACACCGGTCCCGAGACCTGGCCGCCGAAGTGGCTGCCCGCCGTGGGTTCGTCGACCGACACGGCCACCACGATGCGCGGATTCGGCATCGGCGCCATGCCGACGAACGATGCGCGGTACTTCGAGTGGTCGTAGCCGTGCGGGCCGTGCTTGTACGCGGTGCCGCTCTTGCCGCCGACGCGATAACCCGGCACGGCGGCGTCCGGCGAGGTGCCGCCCGGCGCCGTCACGGTTTCGAGCATCGCGCGCACCTGGCGAGCAGTGGTCGGCGAGAAGATTTGCGGGCCCGCAGCCGGCTGATCGCCCGGCGCGCGGAAAATCGACACCGGCATGATCTCGCCGTCGTGCGCGATCGCGGTGTATGCGCGGCCCAACTGGAACAGCGACACGGACAGGCCGTAGCCGTAAGACATGGTCGCCTGTTCGATGCGGCGCCAGTTCTTCCACGAACGCAGACGGCCAGCCGCCGCGCCGGGGAAGCCGACCTTCGGCGCCTGGCCGAGACCGATGCTGGTGTACATATTCCACATCTCTTCGGGCTTGAGCTGCATGGCGATCTTCGTTGCGCCGATGTTGCTCGATTTCTGGATCACGCCGCCCACGGTCAGCACGCCGAAGGCGCTGTCGTCGGTAATCGGCGCACCGTCGAGCACGAAGCGGCCCGAACCCGTATCCACCAGTGTAGTCGGCGTCACGCGGTGCAGATCCAGCGCGAGCGACACGGTGAACGGCTTCATGATCGAGCCGGGCTCGAAGGTGTCGGTCAGGATGCGGTTGCGCAACTGATCGCCGGTGAGGTGTGAACGGTCGTTCGGGTTGTACGTGGGGTAATTGACGAGCGCCAGCACTTCGCCGGTGCGTACGTCGATCACCATCGCAGCGCCGGCCTTCGCCTTGAATTTCTGCACGGCCGCTTTCAGGTTCGTGTACGCGATGTACTGGATCTTGCTGTCGATCGACAGATCCACGTCCTTGCCGTTATGGGGCACGACCTGCTCGTCCACGTCCTCGATGATGTGGCCGATGCGGTCCTTGATCACGCGGCGGCTGCCCGACACGCCGGCGAGCAGCTTCTGGTCGCCGAGTTCGACGCCTTCCTGACCTTCGTCTTCCACATTGGTGAAGCCGATCAGGTGCGCCGTGATCTCGCCTTCCGGGTAGAAACGCTTGTACTCGTCGCGCGCGTAAATGCCGGGAATCCCGAGCGCGGCGACCTTCGCGGCGACGTCGACCGGCACCTGGCGCTTCACGTAGACGAACGTCTTGTCTTCCGACAGCTTGGTGCGCAACTCCTTGCTCGTCATGTCGAGCAGCTTGCCGAGCGCGGTGAGCTTGTCGGCGCCGAGATCGTCCGGCACGGATTCGGGAATCGCCCAGATGGCGCGCACCGGCAGACTCGTGGCGAGCACGAGACCGTTGCGGTCGAGAATCTTGCCGCGCGTGGCCGGCAGTTCGAGGCGGCGCTGATAGCGGATTTCGCCCTGCTTCTGATAGAACGCGTTGCCCGGCCCCTGGATCCAGAACGCGCGCCCGGCCAGCGCGACAAACGCCATGAACAGCAGGAACACGACGAGCTTGGAGCGCCACATCGGCAGACGCACCGAGAGGATCGGGTTCGCCGAGAAAGCCACGCTTTTGCGAGCCGACGATTTTTTCATCGCACGCCTCCGCGGGCGGTCGCGGACGGCGCCGACGCCGGACCGGAAGTCGGGATGGGCGCATCTTCGGCCTTGGCGGCGTGCGGGTCGAGCGTCAGATATTGCGTGCGGCCGGTGCTGACCGCCTGCATTTTCAGCGAGGCCGTGGCGAGCTGCTCGATACGCGACGTTTTCGACAGCGCGCTCTGCTGATATTGAAGCTGCGAATAATCCTGCTGCAGTTGACGCTCCTGGGATTGCGCGCGCTGCAACTGAATGAAGATCTGACGCTGCTGATTGGTGGCGTTGACGACCGACAAGGCGCAGCCCATCACGATCATCAGCAGGAAGATATTGAGGCGATTCATGGTGCGATCCGCTCCGCCACCCGCATTACGGCAGAACGGGCGCGCGGATTCGCGGCGACTTCAGCGTCGCTCGGGAACACGCGGCCGATGACTTTGAGCGGAGGGCTCGGCAGATCGACGGCGCGAATCGGCAGGCGGCGATCCACCGCGGGCGTACTGGCGTGCGCCTGCATGAATCGCTTGACGATCCGGTCCTCGAGCGAATGAAAGCTGATGACCACCAGCCGCCCCCCTTGCTCCAACAGCGACAACGCTGCTTCTAAAACGACTTGCAGCTCCGCAAGCTCTTGATTGATGTGAATCCGTATAGCCTGAAAGGTGCGGGTTGCCGGATCCTTGCCCTTCTCACGGGTTTTGACGACGTTAGCCACGATTTGGGCAAGCTCGCCCGTGCTGACGAGAGGCCCAAGACGGTCGGACTCTGCCCGGCGAGCAACAAGCGCCTTTGCAATCTGAAAAGCAAACCGTTCTTCCCCATAATCTCGTATCACCTCCGTCAATTCCTGCACCGTGGCCCGCGCCAGCCAGTCAGCGGCAGACTCGCCGCGCGTCGGGTCCATGCGCATGTCGAGCGGACCGTCGGCGCGAAAGCTGAAGCCCCGCTCCGGGTCGTCGACTTGCGGCGACGACACGCCCAGATCCAGTAAAACACCCGACACCCGCCCTACTCCGCGCTCCGCGATTGCGCTGCGCAGTGAAGCAAAACTCTCGTGCACGATCTCAAAGCGCGGATCCTCGATCTGCTGCGCGGTGGCGATGGCGAGCGGGTCTTTGTCGAACGCGATCAGACGCCCGGCTTCCCCCAACCTCTCCAGCACCAGCCGGCTATGACCGCCGCGCCCGAAGGTGCCGTCCACATACACGCCGTCCGCGCGCGTGACCAGCGCATTGACCGCTTCTTCCAGCAGCACCGTGCGATGCTGCAATTCGTTTCCCATCGCAGGTGCCATATATGTATGCCGCGATCAGAACGTGAAATTCTTTAACGCTTCGGGCATGCCCTCGGCGATCGCCGCCTGTTCCTTCGCGGCGTAGGTTTGTGCGTCCCACAGCTCGAAGTGCCGGCCCATGCCGAGCAGCGTTACTTCCTTTTCCAGCGAGCCGGCCATGCGCAATTCCGGCGACACGAGCACGCGGCCCGCGCCGTCCATATCGACGTCCATTGCATTGCCGAGAAAAATGCGGCGCCACCAGGTCGCGTTCATGGGCAGATTGCCGACCTTCTCGCGGAAGATCTCCCATTCAGGGCGCGGAAAGAGCAACAGGCAGCCATCCGGGTGCTTGGTGATCGTCACCCGGCCCTCTGCCTGTGTCTGCAGCGCATCCCGATAGCGAGAGGGGATCGACATCCGCCCTTTCGCATCGAGTGTCAGCGCCGACGCCCCTTGGAACACTTCGCTCTCCCGTCTTGCGGCGCTTTTGCGCCGGCTGCCCGTTTCGTGAAAATCTACCCCAAACTACCCGTGAGATCACACAAAAATACACTTTCTCACACTGTCTCCCACTTTAGAGGAACGCTAAACAGGGGTCAAGGGAGAAACACGCTTTTCGGACGAATTTTGTTTGTTAGAACAAGGACTTAGCGCCACTCCTTCATGTCAGACATAAAACGGAAAACCGTTATAAATGAATGAGCTAGTGCAACTTGTGAAGGTGATACGTGAAAAGCGCGAGGGAAAGGCGCGCGACGTAAGAGATCGTCAAGCGAAGCGGGGAGGTGTTGGCGGGCGTTCGGAGGAGTTTCAGGGACGACGGGTGACGGGCCGTCCCACTTTCGGGCGATGCCTGGGGCAACCCGCTCGGGCTTATATGTAATAGGCGGTGCGCGTCATGACTTTCGATACCGCGCGCATCATGGCGCGCGCCGGGAACGGCAATTCGACGCCGCCCGCATCCATGGCGGCCTTACCGTGCCGTACTTCGTCCGCGCACATCTGCTCGACGATCGCGCGCGACTCGCGGTCGGCCGCGGGCAGCTTGTCCAGATGGCTATCGAGGTGTTGCTCGACCTGGCGCTCGGTTTCGGCCATGAAGCCGAGACTCACCCGGTCGCCGAGGCGCCCCGCCGCGAGTCCAATCGCCAGCGCGCCGGTGTACCAAAGGGGGTTCAACAGGCTGGGGCGCGAGTCGAGCGCCTCGAGGCGTTTGGCGGTCCACGCGAGATGATCCTCCTCCTCGATTGCAGCGTGATTGAACACGGCGCGCAGGGACGGAGACCGGGTAGCCAGTTTCTGCGCCTGGTAAAGCGCTTGGGCACATACCTCGCCAACATGGTTCACGCGCATTAAACCGGCCGAGTGCGCGCGTTCCGCCGGTGACAATTCGACCGGCTCCGCCACCGATTCTTGCGGAACCGGCAACGGACGACTCATCCGCGATACACCGGTCATTGAGCGTAAACCCCGATCAAACTCGCTAATCAACTCGTCCAGAAACATTAAGCGCTCCCTGATTCGACAACCGCTTGCCGCTCCGACAGGCCCGCGCGACAAGCATTTGCGGGATCAAGCCGGTTCTGCGGAAACCTCCAATTCGCATGAATCGGGCGGCCAATTTCGAATTTTAGACCATGTTGCGTAAACGAAACAGGAGCGTTCCCGGCTATCTCCTTTTTCTTTGTGCCATGTATGCCTTTTGTTACATTACGTGCAACTTCTCGCGAAGTTGGACAAGCAAGGCCTCAACGCTACATAAATATTCGCCTTGTACAAAAGATTCGTAATTCTTGGAGATCATTCGATGAAAAAGTCGCTTCTCGCTCTTGCAGCACTGGGCGCATTCGCAGGCGTCGCTCATGCTCAGAGCAGCGTGACCCTGTACGGTATCATTGACGAAGGCTTCAACATCAACACCAATTCGGGTGGCAAGCACCTGTACAACCTGTCCAGCGGCGTCATGCAAGGCTCGCGTTTCGGCCTGCGCGGTGCGGAAGATCTGGGCGGCGGTCTGAAGGCCATCTTCGTGTTGGAAAACGGCTTTGACGTGAACAACGGCAAGCTGGGTCAAGGCGGTCTGATGTTCGGCCGTCAAGCTTATGTGGGTCTGTCGAGCCAGTTCGGCACGGTCACGCTGGGTCGTCAGTACGACTCCGTCGTCGACTACGTCGGTCCGCTGGAAGCCGGCGACCAGTGGGGCGGCTACATCGCTGCTCACCCGGGCGACATCGACAACTTCAACAACGCATACCGCACGAACAACACGGTCAAGTTCACGAGCGCCGACTACGCCGGCCTCAAGTTCGGCGGCACGTACAGCTTCGGCGGTATTGCTGGCGACGTCACGAAGAACCAGATCTGGTCGTTGGGCGCGGGCTACAACAACGGTCCCCTCGTTCTCGGCGTTGGTTACTTGAACGCACGTACGCCGGCAGCTTCGGGCGGCCTGTTCAACAACGGCGGCCAGTCGCCGCTGCCGGCTGCTAGCGCGGCTGTGTCGTCGCCGGTTTATGGCGCGTACACCTCGGCGAACACGTACCAGGTGATTGGTGCCGGTGGCGCGTACACGTTCGGCGCCGCAACGGTCGGCCTGACGTACTCGAACATCCGCTTCTCGAACCTGGGCGTGGCGTTCGCGCAGCCGGCGGTCCGCGGCCAATCGGTTACGTTTAACAACGCGGAAATCAACTTCAAGTATCAGTTGACCCCGGCATTGCTGGTCGGCGCTGCATACGACTACACGCGCGGCGCGACCATCGAAGGCGCATCGCGTGCCCAGTACCACCAAGGCTCGCTCGGCGTGGATTACTTCCTCTCCAAGCGCACCGACGTGTACGTGATTGGTGTGTACCAACACGCCTCGGGTGACGTGCTGAATGCAGCAGGCACCGGCACGGTCGCTGCAACGGCTGGCATCAACGGCCTGTCGGGTTCGTCGAACCAGAACCAACTCGCGGCTCGCGTTGGTATCCGCCACAAGTTCTAATAAGTCGTAAAAAAGCAGTTTGCCTCAAGGCGCCTTCGGGCGCCTTTTTTTGTGACCGTCGCCGCTGCACTGGCATTGCCGGCCTTGCGGCGACAGCGCGAAAAAAGCCCGGCCGACTTTCGTCGTGCCGGGCTTTTCGTTTTAGCCCTACCGTGCGTGAGTTGCGGCGCAACTTAGCGCTGCGGCCCAAGCGTATGCGGGTCCGGCCTACGCCCGGCCGTCGCGCAATTCCCGGCGCAGAATCTTGCCCACGTTGCTCTTCGGCAGTTCCGCGCGAAATTCGACGATCTTCGGCCGCTTATAGCCGGTCAATTGCTGCTTGCAGTAGGCGAAGACATCCGCGTCGGTGAGCGCAGGATCTTTCTTCACGACGAACAGCTTCACCGCTTCGCCGGAATGCTGGTCCGGCACGCCGACCGCGGCGACTTCGAATACGCCGGGCAGTTTGGCGACCACGTCCTCGACTTCATTCGGATAGACGTTGAAACCGGACACCAGGATCATGTCCTTCTTACGATCGACGATCTTGACGAAGCCGCCCTCGTTCATGACGCCGACGTCGCCGGATTTGAAGAAGCCATCTTGGGTCATCACCTTGGCGGTTTCGTCCGGCCGGTTCCAATAACCCGCCATGACCTGCGGCCCGCGGATGCAGATTTCGCCCGGCTGGCCGAGCGGGACTTCGTTGTTTTCGTCGTCGCGGATCGAGATTTCCGTCGACGGCAGCGGCAGACCGATCGTCCCACTGTATTCAGTGACCGTCACCGGATTGCAGGTGACGCAGGGCGACGTCTCCGACAAACCATAGCCTTCGATGATCGGTGTATGCGTATGCTCGTACCAGCGTTTGGCGACCGCTTCCTGGACCGCCATGCCGCCTCCGTTCGCCGCAATCAGCTTCGAAAAATCGAGCTTATGAAAATCCGGACTATTCAGAAGCGCGTTGTACAGCGTGTTGACGGCGGGAATCGTCGTGATCGGATAGCCTTCCAGCGCCTTGATCATGCCGGCAATGTCGCGCGGGTTCGGAATCAGCACGCCGAGGCCGCCGGTGCGAATCGTCAACAGGCCGCACACCGTCAGCGCGAACACGTGATAGAGCGGCAACGCGACAACAGTGATGAACTGGTCGATGTCCGCACGGTTCGCGCGAACCGGATCGAGCCAGACTTCCGACTGCAGCACGTTGGCGATCAGATTGCGATGCAGAAGCGTCGCGCCCTTGGCCACGCCGGTGGTGCCGCCTGTGTACTGCAGAAACGCGACGTCGTCGGGACCTTGCTGGACTGGCTTGAAGCTTTGGCGGGCGCCTTGCGCGACTGCGGTGTTGAATTTGACGTGGCCCGGCAGGCTCCAGGCCGGCACCATCTTCTTCACACGGCGCACGACGAAGTTGACCAGCGCGCCCTTGATACCCATCAGGTCACCCATCGCCGCCACGACGATATGCTTGATCGACGTGTTGCGGACGATTGCCTGCACGGTGACCGCGAAGTTTTCGAGCAGGATGATCGCTTCCGCTCCGCTGTCCTTCAACTGATGTTCGAGTTCACGCGGGGTGTAAAGCGGGTTCACGTTGACAACCACGTAACCCGCGCGAAGGATCGCGGCAATCGCCACCGGGTATTGCAGCACGTTCGGCATCATGATTGCGATGCGCGCGCCGCGAGCAAGGCCCTTGGACTGGAACCATGCGGCGAGTTTATGCGAGAGCGCGTCGAGTTCGCCGTAGCTGATCTCCTGCCCCATGCAAACGAATGCCGGTTTCGCGCGATGATCTCGGAAGGCTTCTTCAAGCAGTTCCGAGACTGACGAATAGCGGCTCGGATCGATCTCTGCGGGTACGCCGGGCGGATAGGATTTCAGCCAGATTTTGTCCATGCAGCGTCTCCTTCTTTATTTTCGAATGGTCGTGCTAAAAACGCATCGTAGCATGGGCACCTCGGTACTATTCGCGAAAAGCGGCATAGTTAGACGGCAGCCTCGAACCAGTTCAGGACGAGGCTCGCGCAATCATTTGAATGTATTTCAGGCCCGCTCGACTTCGACGAGACAGTCGTAAAAGGTTGCCGACCCACCCAGATCGGTGAGCGCCTGACTGGTCACCTGGTTGGCGTTTCGGCCGTCCGGCGCGAGTTTCTTCCACCAGATCGACAGGCCGACGACGAGCCCTTCGCGCGCCTTGTCGGTGACACGGGCGCGCGCTTGCATCGAGCCGCGGTCGTTGAAAATGCGTACCTGATCACCATCGACGATTTTTCGCTGTCGAGCGTCAACCGGATGAATATCCAGGTGCGGCACGCCTTCCGTCGAGCGCAAACTTTCAATGTTCACGAAGGTGCTGTTCAGAAAATTGCGGGCGGGCGGTGAAATCATCGCAAGCGGATAGCGGGCGGCCAGTTCGGGCGCCCCGTCGGCCGATTCGTAGGGCGGCAAGTAATCCGGAAGCGGGTCGAGCCCTTGCTGCGCGAGGCGCTCACTGTAGAACTCGCATTTGCCGGACGGCGTGCGAAAGCCGCCTTCGGCGAACGGCGCGTCGGGCAAGTTCAGCTTCGCCCAACCGGTCTGCTTCAGCGTATTCCAGTCGACGCCTTCGAGCGTTTTGTCTTGCCAACGGAATGCAGCTTGCGCGACCGTTTCGTCGCTTTCATACAGCGCCGGCTCCTCGATGCCCATGCGACGCGCGAGGTCACGGAAAATCTCGGTGTTCGGCCGAGCATCGCCAACCGCAGCGATCGCCGGCAAATTGACCATCACGTGGGTATGCCCATACGACTTGTGCACGTCGAGGTGTTCGAGCTGCGTCGTGGCGGGCAGCAGTAAATCGGCGTAGTCGGCGGTGTCGGTCTGGAAATGCTCCAGCACGATCGTGAACAGGTCCTCGCGCGCAAAGCCCGCCGCGACTCGCTCCGAGTCGGGAGCAACGGCAACTGGATTCGAGTTGTAGACGATCATTGCCTCGACTTTAGGCCCGAACGCGGCGCCGCCCGGGTGCAGCAAGGCGTCGCCGATCGCATTCATATTGATGACGCGAGACGGCTTAGTCGGCCAACCCGGCATCAGGTCCGGGCGCTGCAACGCGTGCGAGTCGACAGGCGCCCATCCGGACGACGACAGCAGCGCACCACCCGCTCGTTCCCGCCATGCGCCTGTCAACGAAGGCAGGCTGGCGATGGCGCGCACGGCGTTGCCGCCGCCGCGGACCCTTTGCAAGCCGTAGTTCATTCGGATCGCGGACTTCCTCGTGCTGCCGTAAAGGCGCGCGAGGTCGACGACCACTTGTTCGTCGATGCCGCAAATGTCGGCAACTCGTGCCGGGGAATAGCTGAGCGCGCGAACCTTCAGTTCGGCAAAACCTAGCGTATGGGCCGCGATGTACGCGTGGTCGAGCCGGTTTTCCGTGATCAGCACGTTCATCATGCCGAGCGCCAAGGCGGCGTCGGTGCCGGGTTTCAGCGCGATGTGCTGGTGACATTTCTCCGCCGTCAGCGAGCGATACGGATCGATCGCGATCAGGCGCGCGCCGCGGCGTTTGGCTTCCTGGGCACGCGTCCAGAAATGCAGGTTCGAAGCGATCGGATTGGAGCCCCAAATCAGAATAACCTCGCTCTCGGAGAAGAACTCGGTCAGCATGCCGAGGCTCGCGCCATAGGTGTATTTCAAGCCTGCGGCGCCGGCTGCCGCGCAGATGGTGCGGTCCAGCTGCGATGCGCCCAGCTTGTGGAAAAATCGCTGCGCGATGCTATCGCCCTGAACGAGGCCCATCGTGCCGGCGTAGCTGTACGGCAGGATTGCTTCCGGTGCGCGGCTCGCGATTTCGGAGAGACGCGCGGCGGCCAATTCCAACGCCTCGTCCCAACTGATCGGCTCAAACCGACCCTCGCCTTTTCGGCCGACGCGCTTCATTGGGGTCGTTAGCCGATTCGGATGGTGCACACGCTCCGCATAGCGGCTGACTTTGGTACACAGCGCGCCTTGAGTCGGCGGATGCTCCGGGTCGCCGACGACTTTGATCGCCCGCCCACCCTCGACGGTCACGCGCATCGCGCAGGTATCGGGGCAATCGTGTGGACACACGGCGCGAGCGAATTCGGTCGGAGCATTCATCGGGCGACCCGTCCAATGTAATGGTGAGTGGAGGCAATCTCGAATTTTAGCGTCCATTGCGGTTTAGCCTCGCGATGCCTCCAAAAATGCCTTCGGCGTAGAATCGGTTATCACCGTGCCCGGGCCACATGGCCCCGAGCGATTCCACGCAAGCCCAAGCACAGGCGCAACATCACTTCCATCATGAAACTGATCCCCGAAATTCAAGCCGCTCATGGAGAAATCCAAACCCTTCGACGAACGATCCATGCTCACCCGGAGTTGCGCTATGAAGAGACAGCAACAGCAGACCTGGTTGCGAGGAATCTTGAGTCCTGGGGCATCGAAGCTCACCGTGGCTTAGGCAAAACAGGCGTAGTCGGCGTACTGAAGCGCGGCAACAGTGCGCGCTCGATTGGACTGCGCGCAGACATGGACGCTTTGCCCATTCAGGAACTGAATGCCTTCGATCATCGCTCGCAACACGATGGAAAAATGCATGCATGCGGCCACGATGGGCATACTGCGATGCTCCTCGGCGCAGCGCGGCATCTGGCAAGTCACGGCGAGTTCGACGGCACGATCGTGTTCATTTTCCAGCCAGCCGAAGAGGGCGGCGCTGGCGCCCAAGCAATGATCGACGATGGCCTGTTCGTCAAGTTCCCGGTAGACGCCGTGTTCGGCATCCATAATTGGCCAGGCATGCCAGCGGGCCACTTTGGTGTAACCGAGGGCCCCATCATGGCGTCGAGTAACGAATTTCGAATTGAAATCAAGGGCGTAGGATCCCATGCGGCGCTACCGCACAACGGACACGACCCGGTGTTTACTGCGGTGCAGATTGCGAGTGGTCTGCAGAGCATCATTACGCGGAACAAGAAGCCAATTGACACCGCGGTTTTGTCGATTACCCAGATTCACGCCGGCGATGCCGTCAACGTTGTCCCGAACGTTGCGTGGATCGCCGGAACGGTACGCACTTTTACCACCGAAACACTGGATCTGATTGAAGCGCGTATGCGCAAAATCGCTGAAAGCACTGCGGAAGCCTATGATTGCTCCGTCGAAATCCAGTTTCACCGAAACTATCCGCCGACAATCAACAGCGGCGAAGCGACGCGTTTTGCGGCAGCGGTCATGAAAGAGGTTGTAGGGCCAGAAAATGTCGACGATGCAGTCGAACCGACGATGGGCGCCGAGGACTTTTCCTTCATGTTGCTGGCGAAACCGGGCTGTTACGCATTTCTGGGCAACGGCGAGGGTGGCCACCGGGATTCGGGGCATGGTGCTGGCCCTTGCATGCTGCACAACGCGAGCTATGACTTCAACGACGAGCTATTGCCAATCGGTTCAACGTACTGGGTGCGATTGGCGCAACGGTTTCTTGCGCAAGAAAAATGAGGTAATTATGCGGGCGTGAGGCGGTTTCTTGTCGCCGCCTCCTCGCTCTCGCGAGCGCATGAGACGGTGAGCGGGGCTTTGTATGGACCTTTCTGGTTTTGCACCGCTTTGCGGGACATGGCGATTTTTCGGGGCCGTAAACGCACAAACCCCACCGGTGTGGGGTGGGGTCTGTGTTTCTGCATGGGAGCCTGACGATTACCTACTTTCACACGGGCAATCCGCACTATCATCGGCGTGGAGTCGTTTCACGGTCCTGTTC
>Ga0207713_1000250_pt1 | contig 68534 bp, 55 predicted proteins | sample KBSS64metaG_FD_184404 | JGI IMG/M metagenome (GOLD analysis project Ga0207713, IMG submission 184404) | Switchgrass rhizosphere microbial communities from Kellogg Biological Station, Michigan, USA - KBS S6-4 metaG (SPAdes) (version 2) | ecosystem: Host-associated > Plants > Roots > Rhizosphere >...
CTCCACCCGGAGCAAGGCCAAATAGGGGTTCACAAGGTACGGCCCGTACTGAACCCGGGTAGGCTGCTTGAGCCAGTGAGCGATTGCTGGCCTAGATGAATGACTGTCCACGACAGAACCCGGCTTAACGGTCAGCTTCGACTTTTTACCAGAAACCCCGCTCCGGCGGGGTTTTTGCTTTTGCGGGCTATGTGCAGGCAGCGATGAATGACTGTCCACGACGCTCTCTATGAAAAGAACGCGGCTTAACGGTCAGCGTCGACTTTTTACCAGAAAACCCGCTCCGGCGGGGTTTTTGCTTTTGCGGGCTATGTGCAGGCAGCGATGAATGACTGTCCACGACGCTCTCTATGAAAAGAACGCGGCTTAACGGTCAGCGTCGACTTTTTACCAGAAACCCCGCTCCGGCGGGGTTTTTGCTTTTGCGGGCTATGTGCAGGCAGCGATGAATGACTGTCCACGACGCTCTCTATGAAAAGAACGCGGCTTAACGGTCAGCGTCGATTTTTTACCAGAAAACCCGCTCCGGCGGGGTTTTTGCTTTTGCGGGCTATGTGCAGGCAGCGATGAATGACTGTCCACGATGCGCTCCATGAAAAGAACGCGGCTTACCGGTCAGCGTCGATTTTTTACCAAAAACCCCGCTCCGGCGGGGTTTTTGCTTTGTGGCGCTATACGAATGCAGCTTAACCGCGGCCGTGCGGTTCATCCCAGTCAAACGCTGGCCCAAGCGAAATCACGCCGTTCGGGTTGATGGTCTTGTGACTGCAGTAATAGTGATGACGGATATGCGGCAGATTGACTGTCTCTGCAATGCCCGGCATCTGATAGATATCACGCAGGAAACCGCTCAGGTTTCTGTAATCACTGATCCGGTGGCGATCGCACTTAAAGTGAGTCACATAGACGGGATCAAAGCGCACCAGCGTGGTCCACAAACGCAGATCCGCTTCGGTCAGCTGATCGCCGGTAAGATAGCGATGCTGGCCCAGAATCTGCTCCAGCCGCGACAGCGAGTGGAAAAGCGCCGTTACAGCTTCATCGTATGCGGACTGCGACGTCGCAAAACCCGATTTATAGACGCCGTTGTTCACCGTGTCGTAGATCCAGCTATTCAGCTCATCAATCTTTTCGCGCAGTGCAACGGGATAGTAGTCACCGGCACGGGCACCGACCGCATCAAACGCACTGTTGAACATGCGGATGATATCAGCCGATTCATTGCTGACGATGGTGTTCTGCTGCTTGTCCCATAATACCGGCACGGTTACACGGCCACTGTACTGCGGGTCAGCATGCAAATAGAGCTGATAAAGGAACTCGTTCTGATAGAGCTTATCGCCCGTCGCATCCTGAAAGGTGTCATCGAAGGTCCAGCCGTTCTCCAGCATCAACGGATGCACCACGGAGACGTCGATCATGCTATCCAGACCCTTCAGCTGACGCATCAGTAGCGTACGGTGCGCCCAGGGGCAGGCCAGCGAGACATAAAGATGATAGCGATCGCGCTCAGCAGCAAATCCCGCTTTGCCCACCGGGCCGGCGCTACCGTCCGCCGTGACCCAGTTGCGAAAAGCCGACTCTGAACGTTTGAAACGTCCGCCGGTAGATTTAGTATCGTACCAGGTGTCATGCCAGACACCGTCAATTAACTGTCCCATAATGGCTCCAATGCAAGCAGGGCGGGGAAATGTCCCCGCCCTGCTAAGTATATGTGGCATTACGCTTTATGTGAGATTAGCGCGCAATCGCCTATGATTTTCTTTTGCTGATCAGGCGATCAATGCTGTATGCGCCTGGACCCACCAGACCTAACACCAGGAAACCACCCGCGATAGAGAGGTTTTTCATGAACATCAACTGATTCACACCTTCGGCAAAGTTACTGTGAAACAGAAACGCGGTCAGGATGGTGAAGCCTGCAGTGAACAGGGCAGTGAAACGGGTCAGGAAACCAAACAGAATGGCCAGACCGCCGCCAAACTCCAGCAGAATAACCAGCGGCAGCATAAAGCCAGGGACGCCCATCGCTTCCATATATTGCTGAGTACCTGCATAACCGGTGATCTTGCCCCAGCCGGCCGTAATGAACAGGATTGGCATCAGGATGCGAGCCACTAATAAACCGACATCTTCGAATTTTTTCATCATCTACTCCAGCGCTATCAGGAATGCAGGGCAAGCTGCCCGCAGGGTTTATGCCCGCTGAAAGCACTACTGCGTTCATTGGGTTGATGGCTGGAGATGATAATCGCGGAGTGGAAAGGTTGTAAGCGAGATATACTGTCTGTGTTTTTCAGAAAATCTGATGAAGAAAAGCCGGCCTTTTCAGGACCGGCTATTAACAAAATTAACGCGGTGGCAGAGCCGATTTAATCATGCGCCAGGTACTCCAGGCACCGAATCCCCGTTTGGCCCAGCGTAAGAGCTTACTGGGACTACGAATTGAGTAGACGGCCAGCGCGCTGCTGCCAATAGCCAGATAGCGACGTAAGCTGAGGAAAGTAAACCAGCCACGATCGTAATGGGCGGTCCCTTCCAGCCAGTCACGCCGCGCAGCGCTTAAATCCAGCCGCTGCTGCTGCACATGCTTAAGCAGTTCATGGATGCGTTCTTCACGCTCGCGGCGGCTCATCAGCGTTGTTCCTCAAGCAAATTACGATCAGTTTCCAGCTCTTTACGCGTATGGCGTAACAGCGTTGACTGACGCGACTTGTGAAGTGTCCAGAGTCCCAGAATGACCGCCAGCAGGAACAGTGTGCCGGTTGTGATGCCAATGGCCATCAGACGGTACTGTGCATCTACTGCCCAGATGATCAGAACCATCAGGCTCATCAGACCAAATGCAGTGAACAGCATGGTCAGGCCAACCATCAACAGCAGCTGAATCAGGTTAGCTTTCTCATGCTCCAGTTCCACCACTGCCAGACGAACACGCGTCTCGACCATGCCAACCAGCGTGGTCACAATACGCTGGCCGATGTTAATGACCCCTTTAGCCGGGCCGTGGTTATGCTGTGAGTCAGCCATAGTTAACGACGCGAAATGAGCATGCCCAGTGCGACGCCAATCGCTGCACCGATGCCCACACCATGCCATGGATTTTCACGCACATAGCCTTCAGCTCTCTGTGCCGCTTCACGCGTAGTCGCAGCGATGCGCTCGCTTGATTCGCCCAGACGTTCACGTGAGCTGTCCAGCGCATCACGCGCTTTGCTGCGAAGTTTATCCAGCTCACCTTTGGATTTTTCAGTACTGCTGCTCAGTACTTCTTCCAGGGTATCGGCGAGGTTTTTCAGTTCAGCACGCAAATGTTCCGATGATGTGTCTTTAGACATAAAATACTCCTTTAACATCAGTTGGTTAATTCCAATTAATAGGGCTCCGCCTGTAACTTTTTCAGTTCCCGGCGCGCTTCATCCAGTTTTTGTTGTCGCTTAGCAATCTTTTCCCTGTCATGGCCCTCTTCACGCTCTTCCCTGAGTGCGTGCTCACGCTCTGCAACTTTCTGCTTTTGCGCGTTAATTCTTTCCAGATGGGCGGCTTCAAGCTTTTTATCGCTGCAATCTGCCCGGACTTCGGTCAGCGCGCGCTCCAGACCATTAACCCGGCGCTGGTTGTTATGCTTTTGCGCCATCCCAATTTCACGCTGAATATCCTGCTCTTTCTGCTCACACAGCGATTCTGCTGCCAGCAGCGAACCCGATAGCGAAAACAGAGCAATGCCCATCAATACTTGATATTTCATCGGTCCTGAACCTTCCATTGCGACCTGACTCCTCATCACCTGCGCGATCTTGTGCCTGCGGGTGCTAAGAATCGACTCTCGCTTAAGCATAGACACCGATAGTAAAAAGTTCAAAGAAGACCGGGAGATAGAGCGGCTTTCAGACCGTCGCGGCATGCGGCAACGGTCTGAAAAAGAGGGAGAGGGGGATTACGCCAGCGAAAGGTGCTGAGAGTGATCGTGCTGCGCCACAATAAAGCCTTGTGGCAACAGGCGGCGCAACACCTTCTGTGCTGCCAGACTCTGTTCTTCGCTGTCAAAATGAATGATCAGCGCATCACCCGCGGGCGTTATGCTTTTGATACGAATACCTTGTGCGCTTAATTGCTGATAGAGATAAAAACCATCTGGCAGCGTTGCACCTGCATGAGAAACCCGAATCTGCACCACTGTCTCGTGCTTCATCAAAGGTGGGATCGCACAGAGCGCGACCAGCGCAAACGCGCCAGCAATCAACCACGGTAACCACCGTTTAGGAATAGCCTGCAGCAGTTTCATTACTCGGCTTTCCCGTTTTGATTCGCCTGTCGTTTACGCCATAACACCACCAGCGATCCCACCAGGCCAAATACCAGCAGCGCCAGTGGCAGCATCATCAGGAAAAACATCATCTCATCTTCGTAACGACGGAAAATCGGGGTTTTTCCCAGCGCGAAGCCGATTACGGTCAAAATTACCACCCACAGGAATGCACTTACCCAGTTAAAGAACTGAAAACGGGCATTGCTGAGGCCTGACAGCCCGGCAATGGTGGGCAGCAGCGTTCGGACAAAGGCGATAAAGCGACCAATCAGAAGGGCAGATAAGCCGTGACGGTGAAACATGCTGTGCGCGCGCAGGTGGTATTGGGCTGGCAGATGAGAGAGCCATTTCTGAACCGTGGGCGTATTACCCAGCCAGCGGCCTTGTATGTAGCTCACCCAGCAGCCCAGACTGGCGCCGGTCGTCAGAACCAGAATCGTTAAAGGGAAACTCATGGTGCCTTTGGCAATCAGTACGCCGACCAGAATCAGCAGACTGTCACCTGGCAGGAATGCGGCAGGAAGAAGGCCATTTTCTAAGAATAAAATCATGAACAACACGCCGTAAATGGCCCATACCAGCGTGGGATCGGAGAGAGTCTCATAGTCCTGTTGCCACAGGGCATGCAGCAACGCTTGCAAAATATCCATCAATCATTCCTGAACATCATTGTTAAACATGTCCCACAGGGACTTAAACGCAGACCGGCATTTCGTTATAAATTTTAGGCGCGCAGCCTGGGCGGGATTTTCCGGATCCTTCCAGAATCGATTGTTAAATCAGCAACTTTATAAACCCTTGTCGCAAAGGGTAATAAAAGGGCGATAATTGTAACAAAAATCGCCTGTCTGAGACAGTAAAACTCTCTTGCGAACAGGAGTTTTACCTTGTGAAACGCCCTGTAAAAAGGAGCTTTACATGACCTGACACTATTGCAGATTAACTGACCATCTCAGGCTGTTTTCAGGCGCTTTTAGCGGGCGTTATTGGACCCATCAGGCAGGATGACCGGATTCTCACCGAACATGTAACGATCCACGTTAAATTCAAAATCATCCGCCGTCGCGTTAAACAGCATCTGTTTAGTATTTTCCAGATGTTGCCACATCGCCAGTTTGCTGGCGGCGGGATCTTTACGCATCAGCGCTTTGAGGATCTGATCGTGGTCGTCGCACCAGCTGAGAATGCTGCGCTGGTCGATATGTTCATGAAGTTTGAGCCAGTAGGGATTGTGCAGGCGGTGCAGCCACATTTTTTCAACGATGGCGGCTAAAGCACTGTTCTGGGTGGATTGCGCGATGCGCACATGAAACTGCATGTCCCACTCGGAATCACGGAAGTGATCCTCCTGGCGGGCTTTTTCCTGAATCGCCATCAGGTCGATAATGTCCTGACGCGTGACCTGGGTGGCTGCGAACTCGGCCACGTTACTTTCAATGAGCTGGCGCGCCTGCAGTAGCTCAAACGGGCCAAAGGTGGCAAATTCCAGCTGGCTGCTGGTGGGGGCGATGCGATTCTGCTGCTGGCTGGCAATGACGTGAATACCCGATCCTTTACGGACCTCAACATAGCCTTCCACTTCCAGCATGATGATCGCTTCACGGACAACGGTGCGGCTCACTTCCATCTCTTCGGCAATCAGGCGTTCAGCAGGCAGTTTGTCGCCCACCGGATAGATTCCGGTTTCAATGCGGCTTTTGAGCTCGCTGGCAAGCTGTTGGTAGAGTCGACGGGATTCAGTGAGGTCCATAGCACAATCCTGGTAGCAGACAGATAAGTTGTTATACCACTTCAGGCGGTGCGAGGAAATGGGCTGGCTCGCGCCAGCCCGGCAAATCAATTGTGAACGGCGCTGGCTGGTGGAATCACCGTTTCCGCTTCCAGCTCTGAAATCGGTTTATTTTTCAGGACTGTCCAGATCACTGCGGCACCCAGCAGATCGAACACCGCCAGGGCAGCAAACAGCGGGCTGAAGCCCAGCGTATCGGCCAGGGCACCCACGACCAGCGCAAACATCGTGCTGGCGGTCCAGGCTGCCATGCCGGTCAGGCCGTTAGCCGTCGCGACTTCATTACGGCCGAAAACGTCTGACGACAGGGTAATGAGCGCACCTGAAAGGGCCTGATGCGCAAAGCCGCCGACGCACAGCAGACCAATGGCGACGTAAGGGCTGGTGAACAGGCCAATGGTGCCTGGCGCAATCATTAACAGCGCACCCATCGTCACCACCATTTTACGGGAAACGATCAGGTTAACGCCGAACCAGCGCTGAAACAGCGGCGGCAGATAGCCGCCCAGGATGCAGCCGAAGTCCGCGAACAGCATCGGCATCCAGGCGAACATCGCAATCTCTTTCAGATTGAAGCCGTACACCTTAAACATAAACAGCGGAATCCAGGCGTTGAAGGTTCCCCACGCCGGTTCTGCCAGAAAACGCGGCAGAGCAATGCCCCAGAACTGGCGGTTACGGATAATCTGCAGCGCCGACATTTTGCGGGTGTTGCCGGTCTGATGCTGCGCTTCCTGACCGGAGATAATGTAGTCGCGCTCTTCATCACTCAGCTTCTTCTGCTGTTTCGGATGTTTGTAAAACACCAGCCAGCAGAGTGCCCAGACCATGCTCAGCACACCGGTCATGATAAAGGCCATCTGCCAGCTGTGTGCCACGATTGCCCAGACCACCAGCGGCGGAGCCAGCATCGCACCGATAGATGAACCGACGTTGAAGTAGCCCACCGCGACCGAACGCTCTTTGGCCGGGAACCACTCACTACTCGCTTTGAGACCCGCCGGGATCATCGCCGCTTCAGCCGCACCGACGGCGCCACGCGCCAGAGCAAGGCCGCCCCAGCTGCCTGCCATCGCCGTGGCGGCACAGAAGATTGCCCACAGCACAGCAAACACGGCGTAGCCGACTTTGGTGCCCAGCAGATCCAGCACATAACCCGCCACCGGTTGCATCAGCGTATAGCAGGCTGAATAGGCCGCAATGATGTATGAATACTGCTGCGTAGTGATATGCAGCTCTGTCATCAATGTCGGGGCCGCCACGGCGATGGTATTACGGGTCAGATACCCTAATACCGTACCGATCGTCACCAGTCCAATCATGTACCAGCGTAACCCTTTGATCTTACGCATCCTCTACCTCTTCCAGTTCTGTATGCGGTCTTGCCGCTGTTGTTATCTGGAGCGGGACAGCCCGTGATGCAGCTCTGCTCACGCCCGCAGGTTCTGTCTGAGCAACCCTGTTCTTACCTTGCCATTTGTGGGCCGCTAACGACCTCACGATAGGACGAGAGCCTAACTTGTTATACAACTTTAAAAGTTGAGAGCCATCACAAAAACCCTTTCTGCACTGTGGGATACTGGAAACCTGCGTAATGACAGCCATTTAGCGCGCTGCGGGCGACAAAAATGTCCATAACGGTAGCCAGACATCGCCGTTTATGTGAGCAGGATCGCAAATAAATCCGTAACGGACTAAAATTGGTATGATAACTTTGGGCCATCAGTGGTTCAGTAGATGAGGAAGCATGTATGTCACGTTTCATGACCGAGGATTTTTTGCTGGATAGTGAATTCGCCCGCCGTCTCTATCACGACTACGCGAAGGATCAGCCGATTTTCGACTATCACTGCCACTTACCGCCGCAGCAGATTGCCGAAAATTATCGCTTTGCCAATCTTTATGACATCTGGCTGAAGGGCGATCACTACAAGTGGCGGGCAATGCGCGCCAACGGTGTGGCTGAGGCGTTCTGTACCGGCAACGCCAGCGATCGTGAAAAGTTTGACGCCTGGGCGCGTACCGTGCCGCACACCATCGGCAACCCGCTCTATCACTGGACCCACCTGGAATTACGCCGGCCTTTCGGCATTACCGACACGCTGCTTTCTGAGAAAACCGCCGACAATATCTGGCATCGCTGCAATGAACTGCTGGCGCAGGATAGCTTTACCACGCGTGGCATCATGCAGCAGATGAAGGTGAAGATGGTCGGCACCACAGACGATCCGCTGGATGACCTGCGCCATCACCGCGCGCTGGCAGACGACACCAGTTTCAGCGTTAAAGTGCTGCCAAGCTGGCGTCCGGACAAAGCCTTTAATATCGAAGCCGACACCTTCCTGCCGTGGATTGAGACGCTGGAACAACTGACCGACATCAGCGTGCAGCGTTTTGACGATCTGCGCAGCGCACTGTATCAGCGGCTGGATCACTTTGCGGCGCATGGCTGTAAAGTCTCGGATCACGCGCTGGATGTGGTCTGTTATGCCGAGGCGGACGACGCCACGCTGGATGTGATTCTGGCGCGCCGTCGCAGCGGTACAGCACCGAATCCGCACGAAACGGCGCAGTTCAAAACGGCGGTACTGGTCTGGCTGGGCTGCGAATATGCCCGCCGTGGCTGGGTACAGCAGTATCACATTGGCGCACTGCGCAATACCAACCCACGCCAGTACCAGTTGCTGGGGCCGGATGTGGGCTTTGACTCCATTAACGACCAGCCGCTTGCTGAACCGCTGGCCCGCCTGCTGGGCGCACAGAACCTTAATAATGCGCTGCCGAAAACCATCCTCTATTGCCTGAATCCGCGCGATAACGAAGTACTGGCGACGATGGCAGGCAACTTCCAGGGTGAAGGTCAGGCGGGGAAAATGCAGTTTGGTTCCGCCTGGTGGTTCAATGACCAGCTGGACGGTATGCAGCGTCAGATGACCCAGCTGGCGCAGATTGGCCTGCTGAGCCGCTTCGTCGGGATGCTGACCGACAGCCGCAGCTTCCTCTCTTACACCCGCCACGAATATTTCCGCCGGTTGCTGTGCCAGATGATTGGCCGCTGGGTAGAGCAGGGTGAAGCGCCAGCCGATGAAGCGCTGTTAGGCCAGATGGTTCAGAACATCTGCTTCAACAATGCCCGCGATTACTTCGGCATCGAGCTGGGAGCCTGATGATGAAAAGGCTAAACCGCCACGACTTCCCGGGCGCACGCTATCGCGACCGGGTGATTCAGTTCGGCGAAGGTAACTTCCTGCGCGCCTTTATTGACTGGCAGATTGACTGGCTGAATGAACATCAGGGCACCGATGCCGGAATTGTGGTGGTGCGGCCGCGCAACCGTGAAGTCAGCGACAGCCTGAATCAGCAGGATGGCCTCTACACCACGCTGATCCGCGGACTCAACGATCAGGGCGAGCAGGTCAGTGAAACCCGGCTGATCCGCAGCCTCAACCGTGAGATCCAGCCCTGGCAGCAGTTTGGTGAATTTATGGCGCTGGCCCGGAATCCCGACCTGCGCATGGTTTTCTCCAACACCACTGAGGCGGGCATCGCCTTTGTTGGCACGGATCAGCTCACCGATCAGCCCGCCAGCAGCTTCCCCGGCAAACTGACGCAGCTGCTGTGGGCGCGCTATTCCCATTTCAATGGCGCCAGCGATCGTGGCTGGCTGGTGGTGCCGTGTGAGCTGATTGACCATAACGGCGACGCGTTGCGCGATCTGGTGCTGCGTTACGCCGATCACTGGCATCTGCCATCCGAATTTAAAACCTGGGTTCATGAGCACTGTGCTTTCTATAACACCCTGGTTGACCGCATCGTTACCGGCTTTCCGGCGGAAAGCGAGCAGTTGCAACGTGAACTGGGTTATGAAGATCGCTATCTGGTGGCGGGCGAAGTCTACTACCAGTTTGTGATTCAGGGGCCGTCGGCGCTGTTCAGTGAAATGAAACTGGCGGCGCTGTCGCCACACGTGCGTCATGTGGATGACATTGCGCCCTATAAAGCGCAGAAAGTGGCGATCCTCAATGGCGCACATACCGCGATGGTGCCGGTGGCGTTTCTGGCCGGTCTTGAAAGTGTCGGGGAGGCGATGGCCGATCCGGCGATTGCCGGATTTGTGGATAACCTGCTGCGTCATGAAGTGATCCCGACGCTGGATCTGCCAGCCGATGAACTGCACGCCTTTGCTGATGCGGTACAACGCCGCTTCCGCAATCCGTTCATTCGCCATGCGCTGCTGTCGATTGCGCTTAATGGCATGACCAAGTTCCGCACCCGTCTGTTGACGCCACTGCTTGCCGCGCATCAGCAAACGGGCAACTGGCCGACACACATCACTTTTGCGCTGGCGGCGCTGATCGCCTTTTATCGCGGCGAGTCAGCCGGTAAAAGCTGGCCATTACAGGATGAGCCGCAGTGGTTACAGCACTACGCCGACGCCTGGAAAGCACTTGATGCGGATCAGCTGTCACCGCAACAGCTGGTGCACGGCGTGCTTAGCGACGCGCAACACTGGGGCGAAGATTTAACCCGTCAGCCCGGACTGGCTACGGTTGTCACCCAACACCTGCAAAATATCATCGCCCACGGAATGCGTGAGGCGCTGAGCCAACTGAGATAACGCTATGCAAGACGCAATTAAAATTGACCCCCGCGACAATGTAGCCGTGGCGTTACGTGACTTAGAGGCGGGCGCCACCATAGAGCTGCCACCACTGAGTGTGTCGGTGCAACAGGCGGTCGGGCGCGGGCATAAATTTGCCCTGCAGCCTATCGCCCAGGATGAGCTGGTGATCAAGTATGGGTTGCCGATTGCCCATGCCACCCAGCCTGTGGCCGCCGGTGAGTTAATCCATTCGCAGAACGCCCGCACCAATCTCAGCGATCTGGATGAGTATGCGTATCAGCCTGAGTTCGTGACCTTACCGCCGCAGCCGGGTGATCGTGAGGTACAGATCTATCGTCGTGCTAACGGCGAAGTCGGCATCCGCAATGAGCTGTGGATCCTGCCGACCGTCGGCTGTGTAAACGGCATTGCGCGTCAGATCCTGCAGCGTTTCCTGAAAGAGACACAGGAGGCCGAAGGAATCGATGGCGCATTCCTGTTCAGCCACACCTTCGGCTGTTCGCAACTGGGGCAGGACCACGAAAATACCCGCACCATGCTGCAGAATATGGTGCGCCACCCTAATGCGGGTGCGGTGCTGGTGATTGGTCTCGGTTGTGAAAACAATCAGGTCGATGTTTTCCGTGAGACCCTCGGCGCGTTTGAAAGCGACCGGGTCGAATTTATGGTGTGCCAGCAGCATGATGATGAGGTTGAAGCCGGGCTGGAGCGCCTGCATGCCTTGTATGAAAAAATGCGGCATGACCGGCGTGAACCAGGCAAACTCAGCGAGCTGAAGTTTGGTCTGGAGTGCGGCGGTTCGGACGGTTTGTCTGGCATCACGGCCAACCCGTTACTGGGGCGTTTCTCGGACCAGATGATCGCTAATGGCGGCACGACCGTGCTGACTGAAGTGCCAGAAATGTTTGGCGCAGAGCGGATTCTGATGAGTCGCTGTCGCGACGAAGAGACCTTCGGCAAAACAGTAGCCATGATCAATGACTTCAAGCAGTACTTTATCGATCACCAGCAGCCCATCTACGAGAATCCGTCGCCGGGCAATAAAGCAGGCGGCATCACCACGCTGGAAGAGAAGTCACTGGGCTGTACTCAGAAAGCGGGGCAGAGCCAGGTCGTCGATGTGCTGAAGTATGGCGAGCGGTTAAAAACGCCTGGTCTCAATCTGCTGAGTGCGCCGGGCAATGATGCGGTCGCTACCAGTGCGCTGGCAGGAGCCGGTTGCCACATGGTGCTGTTCAGTACCGGACGCGGCACGCCATATGGCGGTTTTGTGCCAACAGTGAAGCTGGCGACCAACACGCCGCTGGCGGAGAAGAAACCGCACTGGATCGACTTTAATGCCGGACGATTGATCGAGGGCATGAGCATGGATGCGCTGCTGGAAGATTTTGTCGACAGCATTGTGGCGATTGCCAGCGGTCAGCCGACCAACAACGAGAAGAACGACTTCCGCGAGCTGGCGATTTTCAAAAGTGGTGTGACGTTATAGTCTGCCGGACGAAATGGCGGTCTTGAGGTCGTCATTACCGTCGGTTAATCCTGTGCCCTTCGCGGATGGCAGAGTCCGATCGCAAAGTCGCTTAAAGCATCCCTGCTCGCTCGGCCCGCGCCTTCCCTGGCGCGGGACGCTTTGCTCTTCGGACTCTGCCACCCGCTCTTTGAGCTTTTGAGCTATCTGAAAGATTAAGCCCGGCTGGTTTCGCGCTCTGCTTCTGCCTGACAGACGGCGGCAGTAAACAGAATATCAGTAGAGGAATTCAGCGCGGTTTCCGCCGAATCCTGCAGTACGCCGATAATAAAGCCGACCGCCACCACCTGCATCGCCAGGTCATTCGGAATGCCGAACATATTGCAGGCTACCGGAATCAGCAGCAGCGAACCGCCCGCCACGCCCGATGCACCACAAGCGCAGAGTGACGCCACCAGACTCAGCAGAATCGCCGTCGGCACATCAATGCTGATCCCCAGCGTATGCACCGCCGCCAGCGTCAGCACGGTAATCGTGATCGACGCACCCGCCATACTGATGGTTGCGCCCAGAGGAATCGACACCGAATAGGTATCCTCATCCAGATCCAGACGTTTCGCCAGCGCCATATTCACCGGAATGTTGGCAGCAGAACTGCGGGTAAAGAAGGCGGTGACGCCACTTTCACGCAGGCAGGTGAAGACCAGTGGATAAGGGTTACGGCGGATTTTAGAGAACACCAGCATCGGGTTCACCACCAGTGCCATCAGCAGCATACAGCCGATCAACAGCGCCAGCAGATGCGCATATTGCCACAGTGCCCCAAAGCCGGTTGAAGCCAGAATCGATGCCACCAGACCGAAAATACCGACTGGCGCGCAGCGGATGACGCAGCGTACCAGCCAGGTTACGGCATGAGACGCATCATTCAGCAAGGCGCGGGTGCTGTCACTGCTGTGACGGAACGCCAGCCCCAGGCCAATGGCCCACACCAGAATGCCAATATAGTTAGCCTGCATCAGCGCGGTGATTGGGTTGGCGACCATGCTCATCAGCAGCCCATGGAGCACTTCGGTGATGCCGGAAGGAGGAACGATTTCCGTGGTGCCTGCCGCCAGTGTAAGTGTCTGCGGAACCAGATGGCTGAAGACCACCGCGACCACCGCCGCGAAAAAGGTGCTCAGCAGATAGAGCATGATAATTGGCCGGATATTACTTTTCTGGCCCTGCTGGTGGTTGGCAATCGAGGCGATCACCAGCATCAGTACCAGCAATGGCGCGACCGCTTTCAGCGCACTGACAAACAGTTCACCCAGCAGACCGACTGCCAGCGCGGCATCGTGTGAAATCCAGGCGAGCGCCACACCAGCGATCAGCCCAATCAAGATTTGCTTCACCAGGCTTCCGGCGAGCAGCGTGCCCAGTCGTGCGGAGAAAGTTTTCTGCATAATATTTTCTGTATTTTGTCGCGGATGTAGTTTCAGACGCGATGTTTTACATCGGCTAAAACGGTTTGCCCGGCGGAGTATAAGGAAAACATCAGATGAGAAAAGAGAAAGTTCTGTCAGTGTGGCGCAGGTCAGATTTTAATTATGCTGAATAGTGGAAGTGTGACAGAGGGATGAAATGGCACGACAGTCTGTCGCAAAATAAAACAGGGGCATACGCTGCCCCTGCAGGTAATTATGGTGCGATCTTTTTCTGATCTCTTTTGCGGTTAACCCAGGCATTAATCAGCAGGGTTGAGGCCAGAATGGCGCCGACCACACCCAGTGAGATACCAACCGGGATATGGTACAGGTCCACAATCAGCATCTTAAAGCCGATAAACACCAGCACAATCGCCAGACCATACTTCAGCATCGAGAAGCGTTCTGCCACGTTTGCCAGCAGGAAGTACATGGCACGCAAGCCCAGGATAGCGAACAGGTTTGAGGTCAGCACGATGAACGGGTCGGTGGTTACGGCGAAAATGGCCGGGATACTGTCGACGGCAAAGATCACATCGCTGAGTTCCACCATGATTAGCACCAGCAGCAGCGGGGTCGCAAACAGCACGCCGTTTTTGCGGGTAAAGAACTTCTCGCCGTCGAGATCATCGGTCATGCGTAAATGCTTACGCAACCAGCGCACCACCGGTTTGTCACCCACTGCACCGTCATCCTCTTTTGCCAGCGCCATCTTCACACCGGTAAACAGCAGGAAGGCACCGAACACATAGAGGATCCAGCTGAACTGGGTGACCAGCCAGCTACCGGCAAAGATCATGATAGTACGCAGCACGATAGCGCCTAACACGCCGTAGATCAGTACACGGCGCTGCAGGTTAGCCGGAATAGAGAAGTAGCTGAACAGCATCAGCCAGACGAAGACGTTATCTACCGCCAGCGCTTTTTCCAGAACGTAGCCGGTCAGGAAGGCGAGCGTCTGGGTGTTAGCGACTTCACGTCCCACGCTGCCCTCCAGATACCACCAGAAAGCGGCGCTAAACAGCAGTGAGACGGAAACCCAGATCAGCGACCAGACAGCCGCCTGTTTGAAAGACATGGTCTGCGCGCCGCGGCGTCCCTGCAACAGCAGGTCGATAGCCAGCATGATAAGCACCACAACCGCAAAGCTGCCCCAGAGTAAAGGCGTACCCACAGTTTGCATATTCGTATCCTGTCTTAAAAAGAAAAAAAACGGCTGAAGTCAGAAGACGTCAGCCGCTTATTTTTGTGTAAGCAAACCTCGCCTTCCGGCAAGGTCTCACTTACAACACAGAAATCGATTCCGGGTTGCCTGATGACCGGATGCTTTCGCAACGTAGTGACGATCAATCAGCTTACAAGTTACTCCCCTTTGCAGGAGAGTAAGTTACGGTTTAGCCGCACAGGAAGCAACCTATCTCAGACATATTTAGAAATATTTACACAGCAGCCTGATCGGCCGGGAAGATGACACCGGTCTGGCGGCGGATTTCGGTCAGAAGCGCGGCGGTAATCCGCGAAACCTCCAGTCCGGGATGGTCCACCTGACGCTGCTCAACCAGCCGGGCAAACGCAGCCGCTTCATATAGCATGGTGTTGATATGCTGCGGCTCACTCAGCGCCTGCTTTTCAGCACCACGAGGAATAAAGTTCAGCTTCTGGCACTCCGAAAGCTTCTCAATGACCAGCGTACCCGCTTCACCCTGAATTTCGCTGGGCAGTGAAGAGTCACTCACCTTGGAATGCAGAATCGTCACGTCGAAATCGCCGTAGCTCAGCACCACCACGCCATGGGCATCCACGCCGCTCTCCAGCAACGTCGCGGTGGCCTGCACACGGTCTGGCTCGCCCCATAGTGCTACTGCCGATGCCAGGCAGTAATAACCGATATCCATGACTGAGCCATTCGACCAGCGGGGATCAAAGGTATTAGGGTTCTCGCCGTTGAGATAACGCGGATAACGTGAGGAGTACTGGCAGTAATTCAGCAGGGCTTTTCGCAGTGTACCCACGTCTGGCAGCGCCTGCTTCAGCCGCTGGAAGTTTGGCAGGCTGGCGGTTTTAAACGCCTCGAACAGCACCACCTGATGCTCACGGGCGCAGGCGATCATCTGCTCCACTTCCGCCAGGTTAGAGGCCAGCGGTTTTTCGCAAATCACATGCTTGCCGTGCGACATAAACAGCAGCGCCTGCTGGCAGTGCAGGGCATTGGGGCTGGCAAGATAGACCGCGTCGATCTCCGGGCAGGCGGCCAGGGCATCCAGTGAGGTAAAGGTCTGTTTGCAGGGATAATCAGCAATAAAGGCGTCGGCCTGCTGCTGACTGCGTGAGTAGACCGCACAGAGCTTCATCGCTCCGGTTTCATGGGCGGCATCAATAAACTGGCGTGTAATCCAGTTTGTTCCCACAATGGCAAAACGAATCACGTCATCTCTCCGGCAGCGTTAAAGCGGCAGAGTAACATCTCCCCGAGGCGGTGCAAGGGGGCCGGGTACGCAAGGATTGATCCTGCGATCCGCATTCCAATAATATGCTGAAGCCATGATATTCAGGCATCAACCAGGGAGCGAAGGTGAAAGCAAGTAAGCACGCATTAAACTGGACCACACTACTGATCGCCATTCCGGTCGGGTGTGCGGCGTCGCTGGTGACGCTGGCTTTTCGCGGCGTGATAGAACTGATCAACCATCTGCTCTTTGCCCGAAGTGGCGAAATTACCGAATCCCTGCATCTCTGGCCGTGGATCTTCTGGCCGCTGCTGGTGGGGGCGGGCGGGGTGCTGGCGGGCTATTTTTTGCGTTATGCGGTCGCCATTGAGCAACAGCAGACGGTGAAAACGGATTATCTTGAAGTGATCAACGCCCGACTCGATGCGGTACCGACGCGAACCTCGCTGTTCCGTGCCTTATCGTCGATTGCCAGTATCGGCAGCGGTGCGTCGATCGGTAAAGAGGGGCCGATGGTGCAGCTTTCGGCGCTGTGCGGCAGTGCGATTGGCCGCCTGTTACCGGCCTCACTGAACCTGAAAAACAGTGACGTGGTGGCGATGGCGGCTGCGGCGGGCCTGGCGTCGGTCTATCATGCGCCGCTGGCCTCGGCGATTTTTGTGGCGGAGATTGCGTTTGGCATTTCTGCGTTGCAGCGGCTGATCCCTCTGATTATCGCGTCGGCGACAGCGGTGATGACCATGTGGACGCTGGGCTTCCGTAGCGCGCTCTATCCGCTGGCAGACGCAAACTTCGCCATGGATCTCAGCAGCCTGTTGATGACGGTGGTCATTGGTTTGAGCGCCGGTCTGGCGGGCTGGCTTCTGATTAAATGCATCGCCCGCAGCAAAGTGTTGTTCAGCGGCATCGCTTCTCTGCCCTTGCGCCTGGGCGCGGGTGGATTCGCCGTCGGCTTACTGGCGCTGATCTCAACTGATATTCTCGGCAACGGCTACGAAGTGATCGTCAAAGTCATGGCAGGCGACTATCTGCTGCCGGGATTACTGCTGTTGCTGGTGCTGAAGACCCTCGCCACCAGCCTGTCTGTGGGGTCCAACGCTGTCGGCGGACTCTTTACGCCTTCGCTGCTGATAGGCGCGCTGCTTGGGGTGATTATCGCGATGATCGGGGCGGCGCTGCATCTGCCGCTGGGCAATGTGCTGCTTTATGCCGCGATTGGCATGGCGGCGGTGCTGGCGGCGGTCAGTCAGGCGCCATTGATGGCGATGCTGATGGTGCTGGAGATGACGCTGAATAGCAGCCTGCTGTTTCCGCTGATGATAGCAACAGTGCTGGCGTCGATGGTGGTTTATCGCCTGCAATCCGCCAGTACCTATCCAGTGGTGAGTCATCACTTCAGCCGTTCAGAAGCGAAATACGATTTCGATAACATGCGCATTGCTGAGCTGATCATTCCTGGTGCGGCGTTGCAGCCTGAGGAGTCAGTGGGGCAGGCGCTGGCAGTCAGCTCGCTAAAACGTGAACGCTACGTCTATGTAATCAACGCTGCAGGGGCATTCCTTGGCGTAGTGTCGATTCATGAGATCTCACGGCGGGTACTGGCGCAGGAGATCACCCTCGACTCCCCGGTGCAGTGCGTCATGGATCAGGATTTCCCGGTGGTCTTTCAGAATCAGAGCATGCGTGAGGGATGGGAGGCGTTTGCCGCGGTCACGCTGGAGCGTCTGCCGGTGCTGAATAATCCTCAGGAGCGACGCTTTCTGGGGGCGCTGACTAAAACCAGCCTGATTCAGAAAGCGCAGGAGTTTCTTTAAGCCGCATTGCCGCGCATCGCCTGGTCAGTCATCCACAGGCGTGCGTCAAATTCGAGCTGGTGGTAATCCGGCTCCATATGGCAGCAGAGCTGGTAAAACGCTTTATCGTGGTCTTTCTCTTTCAGGTGGGCCAGCTCATGCACCACGATCATCCGCAGAAATGGCTCAGGGGCGAGGCGGAAAAAGGTTGAGATACGGATTTCCGCTTTCGCCTTGAGTTTGCCGCCCTGAATCCGCGAGATAGCCGTGTGCAGTCCAAGTGCATGCTTCATCACCTTGATCTTGTTATCCCACATCACTTTGCTGATTGGCGGCGCGTTGCGCATATAGCGGTTTTTCAGCGCCTGCGTGTAGTCATACAGCGCCTTATCACTCATCACGTCGTGGGTGTCAGGATAGCGTTCCTGCAGAAATGCACCTAAGCGCTGGTGGGCGATTAGCGTCTGGACCTGCTCAAGAAGAGGGGCAGGATAACCCTGAAGGTAGATTAGTGAGGACATTAGGGATTCCTGGCGAAAGACAGTATACTGCGCCCCCGATTTTGGGGCGAAAATCAATCAAAGTGTACCACGCCGGAGAATTCATGAGCCAACTTGAACTGAACGATCGCACACTGATCCTGCATCGCTTCCCGCAGATGCGTGACGAAAGTCCATTACAAGCCTGGGATGCGGCTGATGAATACCTGTTACAGCAGGCGCTGCCAGAAGGACCCGTGCTGATCTTCAACGACAGCTTCGGGGCGTTAACCTGCGCCCTGAATCCGCGCACTGTCTGGCACGTCAGCGACTCCTGGCTGAGCCAGCAGGCCGCCCGCCAAAATCTGAGCTTCAATGAGATGGATGACAGCAACGTACACTTTGTTGATAGCCTGGCTGAGCTGCCCGCGGCTCCGGCGGCGGTGCTGATTAAAGTGCCTAAAACGCTGGCGTTGCTGGAGCATCAACTGCGTGCTATTCGTGAAGTCGTCACGCCAGATACGGTGATTGTGGCGGCGGCGCGTGCCAAAGAGATCCACAACTCGACTCTGCAGCTGTTCGAACAGATCATCGGTGAAACCAAAACCTCACTGGCCTGGAAAAAAGCGCGCCTGATCTACAGCCAGTTCAGTCAGCCTGAACTGCGTGAGGCCACGCCGACGCTGGTCTGGCCGCTGGATGGCACCTCTTATCAGATCCACAACTACGCTAACGTCTTCTCGCGTTCTTCGCTGGATATCGGCGCACGACTGTTTGTGCAGCATCTGCCGGAAAACATTGAAGGTGAGATTGTCGATCTGGGCTGTGGCAACGGTGTGGTAGGACTGGTGGCGCTGGAGCAGAATCCGCAGGCCGAGGTGCATTTCCTTGATGAGTCTTATATGGCGGTCGCCTCCAGCAAGCGGAACGTAGAAGTAAACCGTCCTGATGACCTGTCGCGCTGTCAGTTCCTGGTGAATAACGTGCTGAGCGGCTATCCATCAGATCGGCTGCACGCGGTGCTGTGCAACCCGCCATTCCATCAGCAGCACGCTGTTACCGATCATCTGGCATGGCAGATGTTCCGCGATGCGAAACGCTGCCTTCAGTATGGCGGCGAGTTGCGCATTGTCGGCAACCGCCACCTCGATTATCACCACAAGCTGAAGAAGTTGTTCGGCAACTGTACACTGATCGCCTCAAACCAGAAGTTTGTGGTGCTGCGCGCGGTGAAAATGCGCTAGTCAGATCGTCAAAGCGAGTTGCGTCGCCTGTGCTATCGCGCGGCGCGCATCCAGTTCCTCCGCGACATCTGCGCCGCCTATTACGGTTACCACCTGTCCTTTTGCACGCAGCGCGGCTTCCAGTTCGCGCTGCGGCTCCTGGCCGGCACAGATAATCACGTTATCGACCTCCAGCAGCAGCGTTTCACCGTTACGCCTCAGGTGCAGGCCGCTGTCATCAATGGCCAGATATTCAATGCCGCCCCACATCTCCACGCCGCGCGCCTGAAGGCTGGTGCGATGAATCCAGCCGGTCGTTTTTGCCAGCCTGGCACCCGGTTTCCCTGATCGGCGCTGCAATAGCCAGATTTGCCGTGATGCGGCAGGCGGCTGTGGGGCAACCAGGCCGCCGCGCTGTGTAAGGCTGTGGTCGATGCCCCATTCTGTGTAAAACGCCGCCAGATCCTCGTCATGCGACGGCTGAGACAGATACTCCGCCACATCAAAGCCAATCCCACCCGCGCCAATAATCGCCACCCGTTTACCCACCGGGCGCTTATCGCGCAGCACCTCCAGATAACTCAGCACGCTGTGGTGATCGATGCCCGGAATAGCCGGTGTACGCGGCTTAATGCCGGTTGCGAGCACCACTTCATCGGCGTCACTCAGCTGATCGGGCGTGACCCGACAGCCCGTCTGAACCGTCACGCCTGCTGCCGCCAGTTGATAGCGGAAATAACGCAGCGTTTCACTGAACTCAGATTTGCCGGGGATCTGCCGGGCAATATTGAACTGACCGCCAATCCCGGGCGCGGCCTCATAGAGCGTCACCTGATGTCCGCGCTGCGCCGCCTGCAGGGCAAACGCCATTCCGGCCGGGCCGGCACCCACCACTGCCAGTCTGCGCGGTGCGGTGCTGGCGATGACCGGCATCAGCGACTCATGGCAGGCGCGTGGATTGACCAGGCAGGAGGTGATTTTACCGGCGAACACCTGGTCAAGGCAGGCCTGATTACAGGCGATGCAGGTGTTGATGCTGTCCGGTTCGCCGCGCTGCGCTTTGCTGACAAAGGCGGGGTCGGCGAGGAAAGGGCGTGCCATCGACACCATATCGGCACAGCCCGACTGCAACAGGGCCTCAGCGACAGCGGGATGGTTAATACGGTTGGTGGCGATCACTGGCACCGAAACGTGGGCACGCAGGCGCTGCGTCACCCAGGCAAAGGCCGCGCGCGGCACGCAGGTGGCGATGGTCGGGATGCGCGCTTCGTGCCAGCCGATGCCGGTATTGAACAGCGTGACGCCGCACTGTTCCAGCTCGCCCGCCAGCAACAGGGTCTCCTCCAGCGAACTGCCTTCTTCGATCAGGTCGAGCATCGACAGCCGGAAGATAATGATAAAAGCGTCACCGGTTGCGGCGCGAACCGCGCGGGTAATTGCCAGTGCGAACTGCATCCGCTGCCGGAAGTCGCCGCCCCAGCGGTCGGTGCGCTGATTGGTGTGTTTCACCAGAAACTGATTAATCAGGTAGCCTTCGGAACCCATGATCTCCACACCATCGTAACCTGCCTGCTGGGCAAGCCGTGCGCAGCGGGCGAAGTCCTCAATGGTCTGTTCAATCGCCGTCTCGCTCATCGCCTGTGGCGTAAACGGGTTGATGGGTGCCTGACGGGCGGAGGGCGCGACCAGATCGGGCTGATAGCTGTAACGGCCAGTGTGCAGGATTTGCAGGGCGATTTTGCCCTGATGCTGATGCACCGCCTCCGTAATCTGCCGATGCCAGCTACATTGTGCTTCATCGGTGAGCATCGCGCCATGCGCGGTGGTAACACCCTGCGCATTGGGGGCGATGCCGCCGGTGACAATCAGCGCTACGCCTTCCCGTGCCCGCTCGCCGTAGAACGCCGCCAGCCGGGCTGCGCCATCCGGATGCTCTTCCAGGCCGGTATGCATCGACCCCATCAGAAAGCGGTTTTTCAGGCGGGTAAAGCCAAGATCCAGCGGCGTAAACAGCGCAGGATAATCAGGATTGACGGACATGGTAGTCACTCACAGCAAAGTGGTCGGATGAGTTTACTCTAGCCCCTTCTGCATTAAAAAAAAGTGAAAGAATGTCAGGGTGTGAGTGAAATCATAAACATCGGCAGGTGAGCAGGGCGAGCGAGCGCAGGGAACCCGGGCCTTAAGCAACACGGCCATCCGTGGCGTGCGTGGCTTTTAATGTTTCTGGCTCTGAAACCGTTAACGCCGCCGGATCCACGAATAGCGCGAACGATAGCCGCTGCTATGGTGGGTATTGAAGCGGTAGCTGGAACCGCTCTCGGCCATGCAATAGGTGCAGACATTAACGTTGTCGATCTGCGCGGCCGGCACACCCGCGTTGACCAGCAGCTGCGTCGCCAGTGCGGGCAGATCGAACCAGACACCCTGCTGATGGGCTGCGGCCTGTGGACGTTGTGCTTGTGGGTTTACCGGTTGATTCCGGTGCCAGCGTAGCCCGCTGGCAAACGCTGGGTTCTGCGCAATCTCCGCCAGCTGCGGTTCGGCCAGCTCATAGCAGCAGGGGCCCATCGCCGGGCCAATCGCCACCACCAGATCCTGCGGGTTGCAGCCCTGCTCGCCCAGTTTTTCCACGGCGCGGGTCAGCACACCCGCCAGTGTGCCCTTAAGTCCGGCATGCACCGCCGCCACGATCCGCTGTTGGCGGTCGGCGAACAGCACCGGCAGACAATCGGCGGTGTAGACCGCTACCGGTCGCATTCCGCTGCCGATCACGCCATCGGACTCACAGCTTTTGGGCGGAATGTTCTCACTATCGGTGACCACGGTTGCGCTGTGGCGCTGATGTCCATAGGCGGCATCGGCGGGAGGTGGCTCACCGGCTGGCTGAAACGCATAATCGAGCCACTCCAGCGAATCGAGCAACGGCGAGCGCGGGATCACGGCCATAAGAATCTCCTGTTATAACAGCGTGCGTTGGGCTGCCAACAGCTTACGTTAACTGCTACATTTTTGAAGCTTCTCCTCAGACCTTTCTCACCTTAAGGATGAAATGATGAAAACCTCCGCAAAACTCGCAGCATCCGGACTGGTCGCGCTGCTCCTGACCGGCTGCGCCTCGTCGACACATCAGACCGCGCAACAGCAACTCGGTCAGCAATCGGTGCTGGCTGTAAACTGGTTCCAGCAGTCTGGCGAATATCAGGCGCTGACCTGGCAGGCGTTTAACACCGCGCGCATGGCATTTGATCAGGCACCGTCGCTGACCGGCAAACCCAAAGCGGTGATTGTCGATCTGGATGAAACCATGCTGGATAACAGCGCCTACAGCGCGTGGCAGGCGAAAAACGGCCAGCCGTTCAGCAGCAAAACCTGGTCAGCCTGGACGCAGGCGCGTCAGGCGAAAGCGGTGCCGGGCGCGGTTGAGTTCGCGCGTCATGTGACAGAAAATGGCGGCACGCTGTTTTATGTGTCGAACCGCGATCAGAAAGATTACGCTGCCACGGTCGCCAATATGCAGCAGCTCGGCTTCCCTGACGTCAGCGATAAAACGGTACGTCTGAATACCGACAGCTCCAATAAGCAGGCACGTTTCGATGCCATCAAAAATGCGGGCTATAACGTGGTGCTTTACGTCGGCGATAACCTCAACGATTTCGGTGGGGCGACCTGGCATAAGGGTAATCAGACGCGTCGCGATTTCGTGAATCTCAACCATCAGCAGTTTGGTACGCAGTTCATCGTGCTGCCCAATCCACTCTACGGCGACTGGGAGAGCGGAATGGCGGAAAACTACAATAAGCTGACCCCGGAACAGCAGTTGTCGGTGCGTGAATCACGTCTGCAGAGCTGGAACGGTAAATAATTCGTCAAGAAAAAGAGCCTGCTCGTTCAGGCTCTGTTTATTATTGGTCCTTATTTACTTACTGTCGTCACTATTTTCCTGCAAATTAAATTAATCATCTCTTGCTCCCTTCTTAACTCAATACAGGTATATCTGACTGGCTTATACCCATTAAGCCGGTTGATTGTGCTAATGGTTAATTTTTTAATTAAGAGGATTCCTGGTGAAATGAGCGCTGGCTGGTATGGTGCTGAAAAACCCCTTTGTTAATGCTTGTATTTATTTGTCAGCATTAACTTTAGTTAATTTTCTAACTACATGTTTTTGATTCATTAAAAATGAATTCTGGCTTTTCCCTTTCGTCTTTGCTGCTTAATTAAATTTACGTAACCCTGACTCTTACTGACGGAAAATTGACAAAACCCGTGAGAACAAAGCGTTGTGAAATATTGCCCGTGCATTGGAAATGGTTAGCGTCTATAACCTTTTTCTGTGATTCAGTTCTTATTTCCCTGGCGGCTCATGCTTTATTTGTGTGCCGACACATGTTGTGGTTAGCCAGGATGCGACATCCCGGTAGTAGAGAGAAGATGATTGTGACGACACTTAAACCCTTATTAGCGAAAAATCGCAGTTGGGCCTTGCAGCGCCGCCAGCGTAATCCGGATTATTTTAAAAAATTCCTTCATCAGCAAAAGCCGCACTCACTCTGGATAGGTTGCTCTGATAGTCGCGTTCCGGCTGAGGTATTAACCGGCTCCCATCCTGGCGAACTCTTTGTACATCGTAATATCGCCAACATGGTGATTGAGGACGACGACAATTTGCTGAGCGTACTGCAATACGCGCTCTTCTTTCTCGGTGTGAAACGCATTGTCCTTAGCGGCCACTATGGCTGTGGCGGCGTAGAAGCCGCGCAAAACCTGCCGGGCAGCGTGCTGGACGGACAGGAAAGCGCGCTGGCGAGACGTATTCAGACGCTGCGAAATGATATTCAGCAGGGGCTGGCAGAAAGCCCGGCCTCAGACGTGGCGCCGGGTGAACAGCTTGATCGGCTGGTTGAGGCCAACGTGAAGGCGCAATTCGCCAGACTGGTGAAATCTGAACCGGTCCGGCAAATCTGGCAATCGGGCCAGGAACTGGAGGTGTTTGGTTGTGTTTATGACCTGCGCTCCGGTCATCTCAAAGAACTGATTCATCAATCTGCAGAGGAACCTTCATTATGAACCTCGATACCCTGCGTCGCGATATTCCGGCGGGTCTGGTGGTGTTTCTGGTCGCCTTACCGCTCTGTCTTGGCATCGCACAGGCCAGCGGATTACCGCCGTTTGCCGGTCTGCTGACGGGTGTGATTGGCGGTCTGGTCGTGACGTCGCTGAGTCCATCCCGATTTGCCGTCAGCGGCCCGGCAGCGGGCCTGGTCACTATCGTGGTCGCCTCAATGGCGTCGCTAGGCAGTTTCTCCGCGTTTCTCACTGCACTGATTATTGCCGGGGCGCTGCAATGCCTGTTTGGTCTGCTGCGTGCCGGACGGTTTATTTCGCTGGTGCCGGGCAGCGTCATCAAAGGGATGCTGGCGGCGATTGGTTTGCTGCTCATCATGCAGCAGATCCCGGTGGCACTGGGTGCCGCTGGCGATGCGGAGCTGGTGTCGCTGGTGACCGGCGAGATGACCTTCTCGCTGCCCGCCATCCTGGTAGCGGGTGTCGGTCTGGCCATTTTATGTCTCTGGACCACCGCACCGGTTAAACGGATCAAAGCGCTGGCCTGGATCCCCGGCCCGCTGATAGCCGTGCTCATCGGCTGCCTGGCTACCGTGCTGGGTGGGAGGCTGTTTCCTGAGATGACGCAGGGTCTGGCTCGCATTTCGCTGCCCGCTTTTGACAGCGTCTCTGCGCTGGTGGCGGAGCTGGAAACGCCTGACTGGATGGCCTGGCAGAATCCGCAGGTCTGGGTGGTTGCGGTGACCTTAGCACTGGTCGCCAGTCTGGAGACCCTGCTGAGCCAGGAGGCGCTGAAAAAACTGCGTCCTCAGACGCCCGCGCCGTCGCCTAACAAAGAGATGTTCGCGCAGGGTATTGGTAACCTGGCGGCCGGTTTCCTTGGGGCGATGCCGATCACGGCGGTGATTGTGCGCAGTTCAGTGAACGTCAGTGCGGGTGCGCAGACCAAATTGTCGATTTTCATTCACGGTGTACTGCTGCTGATTTGCGGCATGTGGTTCAGCGAGATGCTGAATGCCATTCCGCTGGCCAGCCTCGCTGCCGTACTGCTCTATACCGGTTATAAACTGGCGACACCGCGACTGTTCGTTGAGCAGTTCCGGATGGGCGCGCAGCAATACGTGCCGTTTCTGGCCACCATCATCGGGATTATCACGCTGGGTATGCTGGTCGGTATTGGTATCGGTATCGCCACGCAGATCCTCTATAGCATCTATAAGAGTCATCGCAACGCGCTGCAGCTCACCCGCTATGATGACCACTATGTGCTGCGCTTTCAGCAGAACCTGACCTTTATGCATAATCCCAGGCTCCAGGGATTGCTGGATGAGATCCCGGAGAACAGCGTGGTCATCGTTGATAACGACAATGCGGAATATATCGATCCCGACGTCAAAGCGGTGCTGAAAGATTTTGGCGATAACGCTGATAAACGCGGCATTCGCCTGAGTCAGTGGCCGGTTGCGGTAAAATAGCGATAAACGCAACGGTAAAGTCGTTTGAGAGGCAAAAATCGGATATCTCGGATATCCGATTTTTTTATTTGCGAGGCATAATAAGTCCCCAATTTTTACTGTCATCTGATGGGGTTAGACTCTTCAGGGTCACTTTGCGGAGTCAGCCCAGGAAGGGCGGTTGACCGCCGGATGACAGTGAGAGTATCCAGGATTTAATCATTCTGACACCACGCGCCTGTGCAGGCTGACGTGGACAGCCAGCCTCTCTGCGACAAGGTCCGGATGTATGCGCATGCAGCTGTTTGAAGAGCACAACGCTAAGAAGAACGCATTTTCGCTGTTTTTAGTGACGTTGTTATTTTGCTTTATCGGCGGACACCTGCGCATCCCACAGGAGCTGTCACTGTTCTGGCCAGTCAACGCGATCGTCACTGGCGTTATCGTCCGAAATCCTTATCTGCATCAGACCCGCTATTACCTGGCTACGTTTGCTGGCATGGTGTTTAACGACACTGTTTTTTCAGGCTGGGCGCTTTCTGCCTTCACGCTGAACCTGGCGAATCTTCTGTTTGTGCTGATAGCGGTTACGCTGCTGATAAAACATCTTCAGAATGATTCCGGAAGGGAGCGCATTATCAATGTGCTACGTATTTTCCCCGCCTGCCTGCTGGCCGCGTTAGCCTGTGCCAGCTGGGGGGCACTGGCACAGCAGGCTGATTTCACTGTCGGTCTGGCGATGGCCTGGGGTGAGTGGTTTAGTGAGCAGTTCTCTACCGGGCTCATGGTACTGCCGTTTTTGCTGACGCGTGACTGGTCGTCGCTGTCGCCCCGCCAGTTTTTGCAGCTGCGCAAGCTGGCGCCCGTTATCGCTCTGATCTTTTCGATGATGATTGGGGCAATAATGGGTGGCGCAGGTAGCCTGACGTTACCGGTTCCGGCGCTGGTGTGGTGTGCCATCGTGTTGCCGATGCCGCTGACCAGCCTGGTGATTCTGCTGAGCGGTATTGTCGAAATCATTCTGGTTTCGCACGGCGTAATGAACATTCAGGGCGATGATACCCTCCTGCCCGTCAGCCACCTGACCTCGGCGCGATTGGGTGTGGCGACTATCGCAATTAGCCCGCTGATCGTGGCCGCGAGCATGGATGCCATTCGCCAGCTGAATCAACGGCTCGCGCTGCGCGCGAATTACGATTTCCTGACCCGGCTGCTGTCGCGTTCCGGCTTATATGAAAGCCTGCGTGCGGAGCCTATTTTCCCGGATCGTAAGGTGGGCGTGATCCTGCTGGATGTCGACTACTTCAAAGCGATTAATGATAATTTTGGTCATGACGCGGGTGACAGCGTGCTGGAAGAGATCGCTCGCCGGATGCAGCAGGTTATCGGTAAAGAGGGACGCGTCTGCCGGTTTGGCGGAGAGGAATTTGTGGTGGTGCTGTTCGACCAGAATCCCGCAAAGCTCTATTTTCTCGCCGAGAGCATCCGGCAGAAGATGGCGAAAGAGAAATTCTGGCTACAGGGCAGTACGGCTACCGTGACCGTCAGTCTGGGGCTGGCGCATAGCAGTGCCGGAGAAGCGACGGAGTGGCACCGTGTGATTAACCCGCTCATTTCGGCGGCGGATAAAAACCTCTATCTCTCGAAGCGCAATGGCCGTAATCAGACCTCACCCGTCAACTATTGCGGCATCTCCAGCGACGTGGCATAACGCCACGCCGCCGGAGCGGGTCAGCTGACGCTGCTTTTCAGCGTGCTGGCCTGCTGGTGGCGTTCAATCGCCAGGTCGATCAGACGGCTGATCAGATCCTGATAGCTGAGCCCGGCCGCCTGCCAGAGTTTCGGGTACATGCTGATATTGGTAAAGCCGGGCAGGGTATTCACTTCATTGACGATAATTTCGCCGTCGTCAGTCAGGAACACATCGACGCGCGCCATGCCAAAGCACTCCAGCGCGGTAAAGGCCTTGATGGCGACATCACGAATCGCATCGCTGGTTTCCGCTGCGATGGCCGCCGGGACCACCGTCTGTGCTCCGTTCTCAGAAATATATTTGGTGTCATACGAGTAGAAGGCGTCATGCACCACCACTTCGCCGCAGGGGCTGGCTTCAGGTGCATCGTTGCCCAGCACCGCGCACTCAATCTCCCGACCTTTTATCCCCTGTTCAATCAGTACTTTGCGGTCAAAGGAGAAAGCCAGTGCCAGCGCGGCATCAAACTCTTCAATGCTATCTACTTTGCTCACGCCCACTGAAGAACCCTGGTTGGCGGGTTTGATAAATAGCGGCAGTCCAAAGCGGGCAATCACCGCTTCTGCGTCCAGCTGGTGTCGTTGTGCCTGGGTGACGCTCAGCCACGGCGCGACGTTGAGGCCGGCATCGCGTAGCAGGCGTTTGGTGAAATCTTTGTCCATGCTCACCGCAGAACCCAGCACATCGGACCCGACGAACGGTAAAGAGGCCATACGTAGCAGACCCTGCAGAGAACCATCTTCACCCAGCGTACCGTGAACAATCGGGAAGATAACGTCGATTTGCGACAGTGGATGGGCGTTGTGACGGGTGATGATCTGCTGCTGCGTCTTGCCCGGCACCAGCGCCACATCTTCAGCGGCGTGATTCAGTGCGATCAGCGCCGGATTTTCAGCGTTAAGTAAGAAGTTGGACGCATCATTCAGACGCCAGTGTCCCTGTTTGTCGATGCCCAGCAACACCACGTCAAACCTGGTTTTGTCGATCGCCTCAAGGATATTTTTGGCCGACTGCAACGACACCTCATGCTCGGCCGACTTCCCGCCAAACACGATCCCTACCCGCAACTTTGTCATCTGTTTTGCCCACTGAAAAAATCAAAACCACAAGATAGCATGGGGTTTGCGCGGGTTAAATTACCTGAAATCTAAATGCTGGCGACAGTAATTGCCTCGTCAGGCTGTTTTAATCGCAGCTACCTTTTCTCCATACGTTATCGACAGGTCGCAGGGATAACTTCGGATGAAGAGCGGTTGCAGATCACAAAGGATGAGAGATGACTAAATCTGACGATCAGGCAGAGGGCAATGCGGGATATCGCCAGGTTTGGCTGGAGAATATCACAACCCGTTGTCGTACCTTACCCAGTATGGTGTTGCGGGCGCTTTCGGGATAATGATCTGCGATGTGGCGATGACGCCACATTCAGGACTATCGCTGACGATTCGCGGTGCCGCTTGAGAGGATGAAAACTGTGAGCTGAGGTAAAACGGTCAGCGTGGAAGATAGCTTCTGCCAGTCTCGCTTGTGTTCACACCAGCAAATATGAGGATGAGTACGTTTTCTCAGTTGCTCTCATCTTTGTGCGGCACATCATTTCTTTTTTGGTCGGGCGTTATCTTGCATAAAGGTTCGTAGGCAAGACCTGAGATCTTCCTGGTGTCCTTGGCGGGCTTCTTCTCCTTTCGCTTTCCCGACATGACAGGCCACGCGCTAAATAACTCTGAGAGTATTTCGAAAATCTGATGCATAGCTGTTGCTCACTTGTTCGAGTCAGGCAATGCCAATGACTTTAACATGAAGCTAATATTTAATGGGCCGGATTTATGAGAGGCGTTGAGGGTTAGTTACAGGTGAGAAACCGGGTCGCTGTTTCCGGCTTCAGCCATTATTGATGCGTGGTGGACTCTTTGAAACCGTCTACTGATTCTGCTGTGTGGCGCCAGCCGTGCCATTGATGATAAAGACTCGCAGAAGGCTCTGCAATTCACGGTCTTGATTCGGGCTGCTCAGGATAATCAGTTGAGGATTTCCCATGGCAGTGAAAATGCATCGCCACTTTGCCGCCACTCGAAAAGCCAGTAACAAAAAAGCCGCTTCAACGAGCGGCTTAAGTATATGTTTTTTTATCACTAAATTTGGTGGCCCCTGCTGGGTTTGAACCAGCGACCAGGGGATTATGAGTCCCAATTCGAAGTGATTGAAATCAGTAAATTACTGATTTTTATGTTTTCTTTAGGCCAAATAGTGATGAAAAGTGGCACATAGCGTTGAGCTCTGCTGCCACTTTGCTGCCAATCATCAATAGAAGATTTCACTTAAATGATAAGTACAATTTTAGAACAGGATTTAAGTTATACATATTTTATCTCTAATTTAAGAACTCCATTTTGAACAGTTTTTTGATGTAACTTTCAATGATTTTTTATTTTAAAGGGTTTGTAAAATTCGCCTTAATAATAGTTATAGATTAATAGCTGTTGAATTTTCTTAGCTTTAATTTACTTTAACCTAACATTGAATTGACGAGATTTGAAAACTGTTCAGCAATTTTCGGGTCAAAGGGTTCTTTTCTACCTGTAGCTTCCTGTGCCTCATCAAATGTATTAGCTTGAATTTTATCGAGCTCAAAATATTTTTTGGTAAATTCCCCTTTTGCACTTCCGGGCATTACATTATAATAAACAATTTTTCTTCTATTAACTTGAGCTACTAAATATGTTAAGTTTTCATCCCAATTATCAATGTTGGGATGAATAAACTTATAACATTCGGTTTGATAATAATTTTCAGAAGCTTTGAAATCTTCAAAATCTCCCTCAATAAAAGAAACATCCTCACCTTTAATTCTCATGTTGCATCTTTTACAAGATACTGCCAAATTCATCATCTCAAACATTTCTGACTTGATTTTTGATTTTGGAATAATATGCTCAATGTCAAGTACCATGTTAAATTCATCGTCAATGTTACGAGAACAATAACAACAACATTCCTGCTGATTTTGTCTAAGGTGATTTTTTATTTTTCTTTTAAGATCACCAAGAGACTCATCACTCCAGAATGTATGGCCTTGCTCGATAGCGTTTGCCATTAAGACTCTTTCCTCTTCTAGAAATGAAATGTTATTCATTATTCAATCCCTTTCTTAATGGCAACTTTTGAAATTAACTCACCAACACCAATAAGGAATTTTTCTTGAGCAATGTCATTTGCCATGTCTTGAAATTCCGCAAGACGTTCTCTTGCAGTTTTTAATGATATTTCACCGCTTGTAAATTTATCAATGATATCTACACATCGGTTTGATAAGGCTCTGTTCTTAGGTGTCAGCGTGTCAAAATAATCAATATATAACTCTTCAGCATTATCACTAAAAGATACAACTCTGGAAAAAAAGTCATTTTCTCTCTTGAAAATTGCCACTTCATTCTTTTCTGAAACAGAAGATATAATAAGAGGTGAATGTGTTGCTACAATAACTTTACATCGATTGTATCCAATAGCTCCCTTCAGAAGGTCGAAATACTCCCTTTGCCATTGAGGGTGAAGACTATTCTCAGGTTCATCGATAAAAATAAATGAGCGGTCATTTGCACAAAAAGCAATATGTACGAGTAATGCTATAAAAGATAGTTCTCCTGAACTTGCAAAACTCAGTGGAAATGACGTTTTTCCTTTTCTCAAAAAAACTTCTATTCCTGATATTATTTTTGCCTTTTTCAAAATTTTTTCGAACTTTAGTAAAAGCAAATAGGCGTCGAAATTACCTTCATAAAATACATTGCTTTCATTATTTAGCCAAACTAAAGCGCTGTAACCGTAGTTTATCTGATGAATAGCTTTATCTATGGCCATTTTAAGCTCATCAGGTATTTCTTCATCGCTGCTATCAAAGAAAATTGGATAGTAATCGCCTGCTGAGTTTTTATTATATCTTATTGCATCTTTGAATTTTTTCTTGAATTTCACTGAAATTCCAATTGTCTGTTCATATCCTATATGGTCTAAAACTGAAAATATGCTATTGACTTTATTCTTGCTTTTAGTGGAAAGAGTTTTTTTGATCGCTTGAGCAGGAAAATTCCTACCAAGTTTATTGCCGATATAGTTGTAGTTTAGGCTTTTTTGATGAGTTCGAAATTTATCAAAAAGAGTATTTGAAACTGCAATTGTAGTGTATCCTGAATCGTGAAACTCTTCAGCTAAATTGTGCAGCAGCCTACTTTTGCCGCTTCCATTTTTTCCTACTAAAATAAAATAATCTTTTGAGGAATTTATAATGTCTTTAGAGTTTAACATTTTTCTCCTTAATAATTTTGATGCCCATATACTCTGATGAATCAAGGTTTCGCTATTTGCTAAGTTTCTATTTTCTATGGCGCGACGTATTAATCATATTATTGAATCTTTAGTGCTTAAAGGGATTTGTTATTTAGTTCGTTATCTATATGATGATTTTAATTGAAAAATAGATTCAGTGTGATTTGGAGGTTGAGTATTATGAATAAGCTCACATTTCATAATAATTATAGCTCCACGAAGTTTAATGGGTTAAGCAACATTGCTTCCGACAAATGATCCGGTGCAAAATGTGCGTACCGCATAGTCACCTTAATATCTGTATGTCCCAATATTCGCTGAAGCACAAGGATGTTGCCACCATTCATCATGAAGTGAGACGCGAAGGTGTGGCGCAAAACATGCGTAAGCTGCCCTGCAGGTGTCTCGATACCAGCGCGTTGCATAGCCTTTCTAAAGGCTGAGTAACAAGGTTTAAAGAGCTCCTGCGCTTTCCTGCTGGATGGCAGATCAGCCTGTAATTTTTCAGTTATCGGCACCGCGCGGTTTTTCTTGCCTTTAGTTTTCACGTAGATGATCTGACCGGTGCGGATTTGGTTGCCCTTCAAGCCTTCGGCTTCACTCCATCGTGCACCTGTTGCCAGGCAGATTTTCACAATGGTCGTCAGATCTTTAGATCGGCTGTTCTCACATTCGGCGAGGAGGGTTCTGATTTCCTCAATGGTGAGATACGCCATCTCGGATTCACTGATCTTAAATTCGCGTACGTTCTCAAGTGGATTAGCTGCGGTCCATTCATCCAATCGACGCAGCTCGTTGAACATCGCCCTGAAATACGCCAGCTCTAAATTAACTGTGCGCGGCGTAACTGTCTTCACTCGGCTGGAGCGGGTGATCTTCCCGCTTAACCGCTGCTCGCGATAAGACGCAAAAATCTTCGCGTTGAACTCGGTAGCGAGTGGATTTCCCATCGCTTCGCAGGCGAACGCCATCGTAGTTCGCCGCTTCTCACCATCCGCCAAGGTGATGCCATGCGTGTTGAACCACAATTCAACCAGCTCAATTATCCGGCGCTTATCTGTTTTCTCACCCAGCCAAGGCTTGTCCTGACGCTGATCTTTTACGAACTTCTTAAAAGATTGCGCTTCGCCTTTAGTGGCGAACTGGCGGCGTATTCTCTTATCGTCTCGGCCGTTCGGGAAAACCTGAGTCTGCCATTCCCCAGTGGGTAATTTACCTATCGCCATGCTATGCCTTTCTCTGAGCGGGCAACGACTTGCCCAAAAACTTGATATTATGGCCGCGCTCACCGCTTGGATGAAGTACGTATGGGCAGTGCAGATCACCAATGTGTTAGCCACGCCGCATATCAGTTGGCCCGAAAAGCCCGCCTGACGGGCGAACTGGCAATGGATTAACAACCTGGCACACAGATGGTAAAGTAAAATTCGCTAACCATTTAACGAAAGGGATCAGCAGGTATGGATACAACAGAGCAACTGGATGGTACGTATTATTTCAACCAATTGCCTAATCTGACGCCGCAGGAGTTGCTGTTCTGGATACTTATTGATGAGACACAAAAGCAACTAGGCGTTCAGGATATTTTGGCCGTTGCGGGATTAATTCTGGGCAACAATAATATCGACGTTCCGGGGAAACCTAACACGGCAACCCCCGGTACTTCCGTTGCGTCGCTCTTTTTCCGCAAAAACCTTTCTTACAAATTCCGGCGGCGCATTCTGCCAACGCTGACCGCCAAATCTTTCAGCCTGCGTGGGCTGAAGATTTTCTGGGTAAATAATCTGGGGGCATTTGTAGGCAGAGCCGTGCCTGTTGTCGGATGGTTGATTCTGGCAAACGATGTTGCACAAATTAGTTTCCACACTGTCCATCGCTATAACCTGATTGTGCGATCGGAGGATAAAATCTGGTGAATAATATGACAGTAACCCCTGATGCAGTGCGCGAATTTATTCTGCGTGAACTGCCGCTGGTGACGACTTTTCTGTTGAAGAAAATTGAAGTCGGCGACGATGACATTCTGCAGGAACAGTTCGAGGCGGATGATATCGCTGAAATGGCGAAAAATTTTTTTAATGACTTTGATGTGCAGCCAGCAGGCTTCAATCTTGTCGCTTATTACCCCTGGAAATCCTCCTCGCTGTTCTCACGCAAAAATGTAAAACATGATAAAGAGCCACTGACCATAAGAATGTTTATTGAGTCAGCCCGTGCAGGGCGCTGGCTTTTCTGATTGCTCATAGCAGGTGATAAAGTTCCCCGTTTTGTCAGCTGCCACACAATTACAATAATATGATTTACTTTCCCTAAGGCCTGACCATAACGGAACTCCTTCACAGAAGTATCGCCATATAACACAGAATTATCACCTGGACGCCGCGAAACCGCACAACAGGCCAGCCGTTGCAGAAAACACCCGTACAGCGGCAGGTTGAAAGCCATTATCCGGAGCTGGCCAGCGGTCTGCACCTGCCTAAAATGGCGCGTGTTGTTGCCCCGTCTGAGGCGGTTAAAAGCGGAAACTTTGCTGACCCATTCAGGCCGCGCTATGCCGTCGATCTGCAACTGCTGGACGCTGACGGCAATCCGGACGGCAGCACGCCGGTTTATCCTGCCGTGCCGCTGCCCGTTCCGATGGCCGGTAATGATTCCGGCATGTTTCAGTTTCCGCCAGAGGGTACGCTGGTTGAGGTCGGTTTTACCGGCGGACGTCCGGACAAGCCGTTTGTGCGCCAGACCATGCCGGGCGGGACCAGCCTGCCGGACGTGAAGCCGGGCGAACAGCTGCAGCAGCAGCGCGCGGAAGTATCACAGCGGGTAACGCAGGCAGGAGACTGGGAGCGCCAGACCGATCAGGCCATCCGTGAAACGTCCATGAGCCGGGAGGTTAAAGCCGATACGGAAACGCGTGAACTGGTCAGCAGGGAAACGACTGTCAAAGCCACGGACAAAACCACGGTGATCGGTACGTCGTCACTGATGGCCGGGGCAATTCAGCACGTAACAACCGGCAGTTACAGCATGGCCGCACAGCAGAGCCAGCTGATTACAGTGGGCGGTGATACGGAAACGGACGTCACCGGCAGCGCGGCTATAAAAGTCGGTCTGGCACTAACTGAAAAAATTGGCCAGCTGCGCCAGAGCATTGCCGGGACGCGTCAGGAAATTATCGCGCCGGTGGTGTGGATTGGTTCAGAGAAGATTAAAGTGGCCCAGCTGATGCTTGATACCGTGGCCCTTATGCAGCAACTGGCGGAACAGCTGGCCAGCCACACGCACCCGTCAACAGGACAGCCCACGAACAGCAGCGCTATCGGGCAGAGTAGCCAGCAGGCTGCTGCGCTTAGTAAGAAGTATTCCCCCGTCATTGGCTAAGCCATCACACTGACCCGTTATCACAGCGGGTTTTTTATTACCCGTCACCAGAACGCCTCAGCCGCACTATGCACCACGCACATGCGCAGCCATCTCGCACAGTAACCATAGATAGATCATCCGCACAGCGTGGCACTGGCTGCGCGTCAGCCCCGGCAAAATAATCGCTGCGCAGACAAAATCGGCGCTACACCGCACCCGCCTGCAGGATTTGGATCATAAAAATTTTTCAGTTTAATTTTTTTACAAAGAGTATGGCCAGACCGCACCGGTGCTGGCTTTATGCCTGAGTTCGCAAACTGAAAAGAATGAAAAGAATTTCATTTTTTTTACATTTTTGGATCTCAAACGGATCTCGTATGAATTTCATATCATTGATTTAAATGGTTATTTAATATTTTAGGTCATTTTGTGGATCTCAGTCGGATCTCTGTAAGAGATTAGTGGTTAATCAGCAAAGCCAGACAGGGTAGGGGCTACAGAGTATTCAGAGCATTTTACTAAACTGAAAAACTCAGTAAGCTATATACTGTTTTTATGTACAGTGTTGTTGGTGAGAGGGCGAAAAAATGCGACGTTTTTCACTCAATGGCGCGCTGTTTATGTTTATGGAGCGTGGGGAGAAGCTAACTCACGACGCGATCTGGAATGACCGCTGGGGACCGGGTAGCAGATACGTTCTATGGCCACGAGGAGGGTATTGGGATGTCCGATTCAGGCATATAAAAGACAACAAACTGGAGTGGCTTCCTGTGGCAGACAAGCCATTTGTGAGTGAATGCGCAGCCTGGCAAGCTACTTATGCTGATTGGGAATGCAAACTAAAGCGACTGGAATCGTATAAGTAATATTCATCGTGATGAAAATCCCATACATCTGTACTTATTATCGACGAGGCGATTTTTTTTTATGATCAGCGATAAAAGTTAGGAAAAAACCATACACGTAAGTAATGCATATAGCTAAAAAAAGCAAGGATAATGGAATGGTAAAATTTTTGTAATCTGTTGTATATAGTTTTAATTGTTCAGGCGAAAGGTTTAATTTTCTCTCAGCATAGCTTTGGCTGTAATCTAGTCCAAACCAAAATGAACCTATAATCATAAATAAATAAAAAGATACTTTTGAAACTATTTTTTCAAGAAATTCTAGATAAAAATCGGGGTCAGAATATGCAACTTTTGTGAAGATGGCCATAAGTGCTATAAATCCTCCAATCAGCCACTTGTATAAATCTTCACTCATAACAACTCCAAAATTTTAAATAGCTAAACTAGGTTAAAGGAACTTCTGTCACTTACATGCTCTTTTTTGAAAGGTGAGCTGACTTAAGTATCAAAAGCTTGAAGGAGAACTTTGCAACATGAAGCAATCTATTAAGTCATGCGCAATGAAATATAAAGCGTAAGGGCAGGAAAATAAATAGAAAACTGCTAGTCCAGCTTGAATTAAAACAGCAGTACTCGCCATATCCTTATCAGAACCAGACACGGATCAAAACGCTATCAGCCCCAGCCTGTTTTTTCATGCGACACTTTTGCGACACTCATAAACAGGATAACAAAAAAACCACCATGAGAGGTGGCTTAAATGCATGATTTTAATCACTAAATTTGGTGGCCCCTGCTGGGTTTGAACCAGCGACCAAGCGATTATGAGTCATATGAATAGCTTGTTTCATCATTTTTCACTTTTAACCATATTTTGCTTTTAATAGTTTTAAAACAGTATGTTATCGACGACATGTCGTTTCATGTTGTGCCGGGTATTTGCTTTCAGTATCATCCTTACGTCACCTGCTACATCACCCAGAAAACAGCAATATAATTCTTGTAAGGACTCTCTTTTGGCAGACAATCTAACGGACTCAATGGTGCGCGGCCTTAAAGCTCGCGATTCGGCTTATCAGGTTTGGGACAAGAGTGGTGAGCGCGGAGCAGGGCGTCTGGGCGTTAAAGTTGAGCCATCAGGGCAGCGAGTTTTCTACTATCGCTACTACTGGGATGCTAAGCGCCACTTTATTCAGTTAGGTCGTTACCCTGAAATGTCGTTAGCTCAGGCTCGTCAGCTTGCTAAAGGTTATGCTGGTACGCTGAAGGAAGGTAAGAACCCTAAGGTCGAAAAGGCTGAACAGGAAATTGCGCTGGAAAAGCAAAAGCGTGCTGAACAGTTAAAGGGCAGCATCGAGCAGCTTATTCAGGGCTACACCAACAAAATGCGGGAAGATGGAAAGCGGACATGGCAGCAGGTGCTATACCGTCTGGAAAAGGAGACCTATTCCTTTATCGCCAAAGATACGAAAGCTAACGAAGTCACACCGCTACATATTAAACAGATTTTGTCTGCCATCATTCAGCGCGGGGCGAGCGTTGAAGCGAACCGTGTGCGCTCTTATCTGATGGCAGCTTTCAACTACGGGCTCAAAGCGGACAACGATCCGGCCAACCACCAGCAGAACGTGATGTTTGGACTTGAGATGAACCCGGTGAGCGTCATCCCTAAGCAGTCGGCAGCAGAGAAAGCGGGAACCAACTGGCTGAAGTTGAATGAGCTGCAACAGCTGATGGGTGACTTTCCCAAAACGCCAAGCGTTGGCTGCACGGTGAGCTTGCTGCTTAATTTATGTGTTTACGCTGGTGGTCAGCGCCCGCATGAACTGGCTTCCAGTCGGTGGGATGCCGTTAATTGGGAAGAAAGAACGCTGTTGATCGTCGCTGATGTATCAAAGAACAAGCGTGACCATCTCGTTCCCTTAACAGATTCAGCGGTAGAAATTCTTGAAAGGCTGAAGGTGGAAAACGTTAACGATAGTCCGTTTATCTTCTCGCAGCGACTGGATGCGGGCAAGCATCTTCGAACTGACAGCTTTGCGCAGGCAATCATCTATTATCGCGAGCATTTCCCTGATCATCCGGTTTTTGTTGCGAGAGATTTGAGGAGGACCTGTAAAACGCTGATGGGCGAAATCGGTGTATCCAAAGAGTTGCGCGACCGCATTCAAAACCATGCATTACAGGATGTCAGCTCAAAGCACTATGACCGTTATGATTATCTTGTAGAGAAAAGAAGGGCATTAGAACAGTGGGAAAACAGGGTTAATCATGTTGAGCTGGCCACCAGCAATGTAGTGAACTTATTTCAGAGAGGATGAGAATTGGCTAAATCTAGTCTCAATTCTTTGAAGCGCATACGCCAGTCTGGTTCATCGGACAGCGTATTGTTGAATAGACTGGGTGACCAGCCCTCAGAATTAAATACAAGGCTCAGTTAGTAATGTCAGATCCTTCACTCTCAGAATTACCCTTTCTCCAGCTCGCTGAAAATTCAGACGGCGTCTGATAATTCAGCGTGGAGTGCGGCTACATTCGTTATAATCCTGACGCCATTCGCTGATGGTTTTCCTGGCATGATTGACGTCGCTGAACCAGTGTTCATTCAGGTATTCATCGCGAAAGCGTCCGTTAAAACTCTCAATAAATCCGTTCTGTGTCGGCTTGCCGGGCTGGATAAGTCGCAGCTCCACTCCATGCTCAAAGGCCCACTGATCGAGCGCGCGGCAGGTAAACTCCGGGCCCTGATCGGTTCTGATGGTAGCCGGATAGCCGCGAAACAGCGCAATGCTGTCCAGAATATGCGTGACCTGCACGCCCGAAATCCCGAAGGCAACAGTAACCGTCAGGCATTCCTTTATGAAGTCATCGACGCAGGCAAGGCACTTGATCCTGCGACCGGTAGCCAGCGCACCCATGACGAAATCCATCGACCAGGTCATGTTGGGCGCCGCCGGGCGGAGCGGCAGCAGACGTTCTGTTGCAAGCCCTTTACGACGACGTCTGCGTTTAACGCCCAGCCCGTTCAGATGACAAAGGCGGTACACGCGCTTGTGATTAACCATAAGCCCTTCACGGCGCAGTAACTGCCATATGTGGCGGTAGCCAAAACGCCTGCGCTCCAGTGCCAGTTCAGTCATGCGCTCTGATAAATGGGCATCAGCCGCCGGACGCTGAGCGTCATAGCAGCAGGTCGAAAGGGACAAACCTGTGAGTCTGCAGGCACGACGTTGCGACAGACCGGTCGCATCACACATCAACACCACGACTTCGCGCTTCTGGTCTGTCGTCAGTACTTTCGCCCAGGAGCCACCTGAAGCGCCTCCTTATCCAGCATGGCTTCTGCCAGCAGCTTCCTGAGTCTGGCGTTCTCTTCCTCAAGTGACTTCAGGCGCTTAACCTCAGGCACCTCCATGCCGCCATACTTCTTACGCCAAATATAAAACGTGGCGTAAGAAGTATGGCGTGCTTACGGCAGAGCTCTCGGGCAGAAACTCGGGCTTCAGCCTCGCGAAGAATACTGATGATCTGTTCATCGAAAAAACGCTTCTTCATGGGGATGTCCTCATGTGACTTATGAAAACATTACTAACACCGCAGAGTATTAATCAACGGGGAGCAGGTCAATCTTACTGAAGAGCTGACAAATGAAACCTGCAGACAGCTTTTAAGCCAAACCAGAACATAAAGGGGGATTAAGAGTAAGAATCGTCCTGGTCTCTGTGCGCTCATGAAATTTATAAGCTTTACTAATGGGGTAAGTTCCCTAAGGCCTGAAGCAATATTGCCTGGCAGGAGTATTAAGCTATGAGCGCACATCGTGGTGGTAAAGGTAATTTCGCCGAGGACTCAGTACGCGCATCTGAGGCCGGCAGAAAAGGCGGGAAGGACAGCGGCGGTAACTTCAGAAATAATCCTGACAGAGCAGTTGATGCCGGTCGTAAAGGTGGCTTAGTCAGTCGGCGTGGTAAAGCGCAGTAAACCAGTGTGTAAAACTGTCGTTTATGCATGGTAAATAAATCAATTCAGGTATGAGTAATCCCCTTGGCCGCAATATGGCCTTTTTACTTTTGACCACTATATGTTTGCAATTGTGATAGTAAATATATGGGCCCTGTGGAGTTGATGGCAGCACAATCTGAAATTACGTGAAGATGATAAACGCAACCCGTACATTTTTTTGTCAAAGCCTCACAACTGACTAATTTCAAATCACCCATCACGAAGTTTGCCGAGATAGGCGTAGTACATGTCTGCCCCCTCGCCGGTTTTTTACCTGTCGGTTTTATATTAAGTTACCGCTTACGCTTGAAGCTCACTCTTAAGTAACTAATATAGATAGTGTTGTGCCATAGGTGAGCGCTCCTACCGCTCAGTGACAGGAGGATGTCTGACGGGATTGCTAGGCGTCTTCCTCACAACATCGAAAACTATATAACAGCACAATACGCTACCTCCGCGTTTTGTACCTGCCCTCCTCCTCGGAAGGCAGGTATTTTTTTTCTTGCCATTAGAGGGGTAGCAACTTCTGCTTTTGCCTGCAGTCACCAACTAAAGTTGTATTGTGTCTTGCATACGCATTGTTGCTGCTTTATGGCACCGTCTCTTCTTCTTATCGCTGAATAATATCAACCCTGTGATTGTGTGCGTCATCCACTAAAAGAATATTGTCGTCAGGCAACTGGATGCCATCCAGTGTCACCTGATACTCATTTTCGCCACGGGAAACAGTGATGCGATACTGACTCTGCCCGTGTTGATAGGTCATGCTAAACGAAGGCCATTCATCGGGTAACAGCGCATGGATGATAAGCGTATCGCCGTGACGTTTTATTCCGAGCAACTCTTCAGTTACCAGACGATAGGCCCAGCCCGCGGAACCGGTGTACCAGCTCCACCCAGCCCGCCCGGTATGGGGGGGGACGCTGTACACATCCGCACTCATGACATAAGGTTCAGCCTTGTACGTGTTAATGCCATCAGGCTGTAGCGTGTGGTTTATTGGGTTGATCATGGACCAAAGTCGCCAGGCTCGAGCTTTATCCCCCATACGTGCAAACGCCATGACAGCCCAGATTGCACCATGCGTGTACTGCCCCCCGTTCTCCCTTACGCCCGGCAGATAACCCTTTATGTAACCCGGGTCAGGCCCGTGGCCATCAAACGGGGGTGTTAACAGTTTGATTAGGCCCGCATCTTTATCTACCAGATAACTATCCATCGACCGCATTGCCTGAGCACTACGTGCAGGATCAGCTGCACCGGACAAGACGGACCAGCTTTGGGCAATTGCATCAATACAGCACTCCTGTGACCCTCGTGATCCCAGCGGCGCACCATCGTCAAAATAGCCGCGCAGGTACCACTCACCATCCCAGGCCGAAGATTCGAGGTTTTTTTGCAAGCGCAGCGCTTCTGAATGGCATAATGCCGCCACGTCCGCGTCCTGTCGCTGTTCAGCCAGCGCCGCAAAGCGCTGTAAAATATCGTAGAGAAAAAAGCCGAGCCAGACGCTTTCGCCTTTGCCTTCGATTCCAACCAGATTCATACCATCATTCCAGTCGCCAGCCCCCATAAGCGGCAGACCATGCTGGCCAAAGAGCAATCCTCGTTCAACGGCTTTTACGCAGTGCTGCCACAACGTCTCTTCGATGTGGCTTATAACCGGAGTATCGTAAACAGATTCTTCGCCGGGCTTGAGCGGACGGCCTTCGAGATAGGGAATGTGCTGTTCCAGCACGCTGATATCACCCGTTATATCTACATAGTGACAAACCGCGAGCGGGAGCCACAGGTAGTCATCTGAACAGCGGGTGCGCACACCATTGCCGTGCGGAGGATGCCACCAGTGCTGAACATCCCCTTCTGTAAACTGCCGTGAGGCACAGAGCACGATCTGGCTGCGCAATCGCTCCGGTGCAACGTGGCTTAGCGCCAGCGTATCCTGCAGCTGGTCACGGAAACCAAATGCACCGCCGGACTGGTAATATCCGCTGCGCGCCATAATGCGGCAGGCTATTGTCTGGTAGAGCAACCAGCCGTTCACCAGCAAGTCAACGCTGCTATCGGGTGTCTGAACCACAACTTTATCAAGAATTTTGTGCCAGAAATGATGAACCTGGTCCAGCGACTGGCGTGCGTTATCCTCATTCAGAAAATGGGCAAGCGTCTCCTGAGCCTGCACAAGGTTGCCTGCCACGCCGAGGACAAAAACAAAGGTTTTCTGATCACCATCGATAATGGTCGCTGTCGACTGTAGCGCGGCACAGGGATCAAATCCGGCCCCTGTCTGGCCCGAGAGTCTGCGCATTTTCATGGCGGCCGGCGCGTGTAGTGAGCCATTGCGCCCCACAAACTCACGACGGTTACCGGTTACCGTACTCAGAGGATCATTTACGGCGAAAAAAGCGGTGCGTTCACTGCCGTCAGAACCATAAAAGTTATTTGCCATTACTGCACTACCGCAAGGCAGGGGGTGCGAATGCGTAATGATATGCGCGGCAGAGTGTGCACGCGTTGCCCCGAGTGTCCACTCCACGTAGCCAGTGACCGCTAATTTACGCGTGCGGCCCGAATGGTTGCTGAGCTTCAGGATGGCAAGCTTAACCGGCGCCTGTTCGGCTACCAATATCGTCAGTTCACTGTCTACCCCGCTTTCACGGTGCGCGAAGACGCTATAACCAAAACCATGGCGGGTGAGATAGTCGCCTTGCCCGCGCGCGGGTAAGGTCATGGGTGACCAGTACACGCCGCTCTCTTCATCCCGCAGATAAAACGCTTCGCCGCATCGGTCACTCACTGGATCGTTTTCCCAGGGCGTTAAGCGGTATTCATGGGCATTTTCAAACCAGCTATAGCTCTGCCCGGCTTCAGAAATTACGCTGCCAAAATGTTCATTTGCCAGTACGTTTGACCAGGGCACTGGCGTCGGTTCATTTTCTCTTAAGAGAATCTGATACTCCCGGCCATCCTGAGAAAATCCGCCGTATCCATTGAAATGACGTAACGGGCCCGTATCCGGTATCCAGTCTGTATGGTGATTGTTACCTGTTGTTATCTCCGGCACAAAAGGCCTGCCGATTTTCTTTGTCGCGCCAGTACGCTGGTTAAGTTGTTCTTTAATACCGTCAGCGCGATCATCCAGACTCAGGCAGGCCACGCTCATCAGCAACAGCTTATCCTCAGCGCTGAGATGTTCACCGTTACGGACAAAAATCCCTCCGGGTTTATCCAGCAGGCTGGCTTCTGAACCCGCATTGATTAAATCCATAATCTGCGTCTGTAACACCTGCTGGTAGCCACCGGCACTGTTATTCAGAATCACGAGGTCCACCTCCAGCCCTTTCATTCGCCAGTATCGATGCGCCTGGATCAGTGTGGCAACGGAGGCGATTCTTTCCTCGCTGGTGAGACAAAGCAGAACAATCGGCAAATCACCTGAAATACCCCAGCCCCACAGGCCGGACTGACCACGCCGGTTACGACTGATAGCCTGTTGGTCACTGCGTAATTCCTGACCGGGATAGATTACTGCGCTGGCGAGGCGGTTAAATAAGGTTGCGTCCTCTTCACTGGCATTCATCTGCCGCAACACGACCAGACTGTGAGACCAGGCCAGTTCAAAAACGCGATTGGCGATAGGATGGTCGCGATATTTTTCCATTAATTCGAGGCTTTGCTGACGGTTTTCGCTGACACCATACACGATATCAATGATGACAGGCTGTCCGGGCTGGAGCCTGATCGCGTGAGATATCGACAGTATCGGATCCAGCACGGCCCCGAAGGTATTACTGAGTGGCCCGCCCGTGCTGACCGCCAGGGGATCAGCCGGATGTCTTCCACGGCCAAGAAATTTGGCCCTGTCGGTTTCAAACGATGTGTTCCCGGAACTTTCGCCATGTACCACCATCATATGAAACAGGTACGGACTTTGTTCATCCGGTGAGCGTGAACGTCGGTGGCACAGAATGGCATCCCGAGCGGGATCTGTCTCAGTCTGGATAAACAGGTTGCTGAATGCAGGATGAGCCTGATCGCTGGCGTCCGGTGCCAGCACCACTTCGGCATAGGTTGTCAGTTCCAACGTCCGCGGTGTACGACCATGATGCACCAGAGTGACACGACGTAGCTCGATGTCATCTTCCGGGGAAATGACAACCTGAGTTTTAACGCTAACCGATCCGAGCACGCGTGTGAATTCAGCGCCCGCATCGGTAAAAATGATTTCATCATTGCTGATATCCGCGTTGCCACCCATGGGTTGCCAGGTATTACTCCACACCTCGTCGGTCAGTGGATCGCGGATATAGCAGAATGTTCCCCAGTTATCACGGGTGGTGTCGCTGCGCCAGCGCGTGAGTGCGATGTTTTTCCAGCGGCTGTAACCGCCACCGCCGGTTGTTATCATCAGATGGTAATGCCCGTTGGAAAGTAACTGTATTTCCGGGGTCGGGGTGACCGCCTGGGTGAAAATGCGCGGTTCATAGCGTACCGGTTTAACCCTTCCTTCATGGGACTCAAAATGACGACGCGGACTATAGAGCTCGACTGCATCGGGTACGCGCTCCTGCAACAGCAGGCTGGCCGATCTGAAAGCAGGATTCAACATAAATCGTGTGGCCATTGGCGCATCAAACAGCAGATGCCCCAGCGCCTGGAAAGCCATACCCTGATGGTGCGCCATCCAGGACTGTACGACTGAAAAAAGCTGGCCGGATGCCAGCCGCGATGGCGTATAGTCCAGCGCTTCATAAAACCCATATTCGCCGCACGCGCCGTTCTTCTCCAGGGTGAACAGATTTTCACAGGCTTTCTGCGGAGCAACTAACAACGCCAGCAGGGTGGCATAAGGGGCAACAACCATATCGTCGGCGAGTCCGCGCCGGAGCCCCAGACCAGGTACGCCAAATGCCTGATACTGATAATTGTGCTGAACATCAAACGCATGATAGCCAGACTCGGAGACACCCCATGGCACACCACGCTCTTTGCCCCAGCCTATCTGCCGTATAACCGCGGATTTGCTCATTGTATCCAGCAGACTGCCGTGCCATGACGGCATCACCAGATTCGGCATCAGATATTCAAACATTGAACCGCTCCATGACATCAGAGCAGTTTCCCGATCCAGGGTGGTAAACAGGCGGCCGAGTGCATACCAGCTTTTAAGCGGCAGCTGATTCGTCGCTATTGCAACAAAACTGGTCAGGCGGATTTCAGAGGGCATGAGATCGTAGTGGCTTTTATCCAGCGTGGTGGTGTCGCAGTTGTAACCAACGCTCAGCATACTGGTAGCCGTATTGTACAGAAACGCAAAATCCATTCGTGCATGATCAGCCAGCCGTTGTTCCAGTTCGCTGATAATATACAGTCGTAATCTGACCTGGGTTATTAAGGCGGTCGGAAGAGGCACTCCATGAATGGTTTTCTCGCCAGCCAGCTCACTTAGCGCAGGCAATGATTGTGCATTATATGTTGTGGGTAACCACCCAAGCAATGTCGACCATTCATCGCAAAGCTGTTTCAGTTGAGTGACCAGATGCGCCGTCCACCGCTCAACAATCGTGCTCTCCAGGTGACTGCGTTGAGTCAGGTCGTGGCAATGCGACTGCATTTTTCTTAGTTTTCTGAGCAGCTGTCCGGCAGGTAATGATGCTGCACTTAAACAATCTATGCGCAGCAGTCGCAGACTGGCTGGCGCTTTATATCCCCAGTATTTCTCCAGAACACTTAAAGTGTCGCTCAGCCCCTCCACGATGAGCTGAGGATTAAATACCGGCTGATGGCGCATGGCAGACAATCCTTCACGCAGTGTCAGTAAATGCCCCGCCATATTGCCGCTGTCGACACTGGAAACATAACGCGGACTAAGCGGGGACAGCGTGCGGGTGTCATACCAGTTATACAAATGTCCCCGGTAGTGCTCCATCTTATCCAGCGAGTCCAGCGTCTGTGTGATGCGCTGCAATACAGTCCCGCCAGGGATATAGCCAAAATCCCAGGCCGTGAGGTTAGCCAGAAGGGAAAGTCCGATGTTGGTAGGAGAGGTTCGATGTGCAATCTTTGGCTCCGGGATTTCCTGATAATTGTCAGGAGGAAGCCAGTTTTCATTTGCCGTTGCGAATGTCTCAAAAAAAGCCCAGATTTCCCGGCTGGTCTGACGCAAAAGTTGTTTCTGCTCCGGAGTGGGCAGGAAAGCCTTACGCGCCGGCGTGCGGCTCAACCAGCTCAGCAACAGCGGCGCCATGCACCACGACAGGCCGATGATCAATGCTATGGTCAGCCATTTCGGTGCAAAAACCAGGGTAAGTAAGATAAGTGCCACACCACAAGCCACATTCAGATACATAGCCCGATAAAAACGGAAAACAGAAAAAGTGGACTTGAAGCTATCAGGAGTGTGACGGGACCACTCGGTCAGATTTCGCTGGCTAATACCAAGGCGCCAGAGTGTCACTGTGATTGCGTACAGCGAATAGCCCGCTTCATGGGGCAGTAAAACAAAATTAAGCCCAACACGGGAAACTCGTTTCATCGCTCCGGCAGTGACGAGCATCAGTTGCTGCCTCAAAGTACGACGAAGCGGCTTATTGATAAGATCAAGTATGATACATAACGCGGCAGGCAGCAGCCAGATGAGGGTCAGTACACCTGACCAGTACCACGGATTGGGCACCCACAGCAGCGTACTGAATAGCAGCACCAGTAGAGAGGGTGCGACCAGGCTGCGGCGCAGATTATCAAATAGCTTCCACCGCGACAGCGCGGACAACGGATTTTTATCCTTTGTGCCATCCGCTTTTCTGACACGGAGCTTAAGCCAGTTAAGCAGTTGCCAGTCGCCACGGATCCAGCGCGTACGGCGTGCAACATCGGACAAATAGTTATTCGGATACTGCTCGTAGAGTAAGACCTCGCTCAGCAGTCCGGAACGGGCATAACATCCTTCAAGCAGATCGTGACTGAGAACCAGATTTTCGGGGCAGGTATTGTTGGTGGCCTGCGCAAAGATATCGACATCATAGATGCCTTTCCCAACGAAGGACCCTTCTTCAAATAGATCCTGATAGATATCTGAAGACATCATCGAATAAGGGTTATTACCCGGTACGCTGCTACGCATAGCTGCATAGCGACCCTGACCTTCACGGGGCATCTCTTCTGCCAGTCCCGGTTGTAAAATACCGTAACCTTTAACAACCCTCTGACGGACAGGATCATACTCTGGCTTGTTCAGCGGATGCGCCATCGTAGCCACCAATTTATGCGCAGTATCACGTGGCAGAAGGGTGTCACTATCCAGTGTGATGACATACTTTATAAGGCCAGGTAAACGGTTTGCGGGCATGCCTGCAACGCTGGAAAATTGTGTGTCAGGATGGCGTAACCAGCTGTTCAGCAACGCGAGCTTGCCCCGTTTGCGTTCATAACCCATCCAGATATCCTGGGAAGCGTTCCATTCAGGCGATCGGTGAAGCAGATAAAAACGCTGACGGCAACATGGGTAGCGCCGGTTGAGTGTTTGTATGTCTGACATCGCCTGGCTTAACAGCGCGCATTGTTCTTTTGTATTCTTAGTTGTTGAGTCAGCGAAATCAGTAACAAGCGCGAAGCAGAGACTATCATCCTGATTGCCAAGCCAGCACACTTCAAGACTGGTGAGGAGCTTGCCAAAACTTTCGCTGCTCGTCAGCATGCAAGGGATGGCCACCAGGGTCGCAGAAGCAACCGGGATCCCGTTGGAAAAATCCATTGCTGGCAGCGGCCGGGGAACGCGAAACCGGGTCGTCGCCTCACTCAGCATATCGCTTACCAGCTGACTCACCGCAATAATCAGGGGCAATGCCAGTAGTATCAACCACAAGGCCATTCCCTGATTCGCGGTTCTGAATAGAATTGCGGCCGTCGCCGCCGTGGTCAAAAGGCTCATGCTCCCCAGCCAGGATAGCAGGGGGAATTTGTTGAAATTGTGCCGCAAACGTTTAAGGCCAGAAGTATTTACTGAAAGGCGACGCTCCAGCTGATGTCGCCCTTCGCCCATCAGATAATAACCAATATGGAATTGTGGCAGGCCGGGTTCTGATTGATCCGACAGCGCCAGTATGCGATTTGCCACTTCCGGCTCACTGAATTGGCTCCCCCTGGCCAAAATCTCAATCACATGGCGATAATGATCGCGGGTATCAAAATGCATGGAGGGGTAAATACCTGCAGGATCTCGGCGTAAAGTCTGCTCCACGACACTAATGTTCTCGGCTAAGTCGGCCCAGTTGGTTTCATTGATCAAGCGTAAACCGGCAATACTGTTGCTGACAGAAAGTTGGCTGGCCGCAAGCTGCTGGTTAAAGCGATGTATCAGCGCCTGGGTAGTAAGGCTTTGTTCGGCAAGCCGATGTTCAATCCAGCTAAGAGGTAGCGCCAGCGCAATGCCATGTCCGTGCAACCGACGAACCATTTCAGCGACAAAGGCACTGCTCAATGGTGGGCGTGCACGCGCCATGTCGGCAATGACCATGATTAAGTCGGCTGGCGCTTTTTCCGCGCATTCGGTCATGCGTGTAATCCACATATCAGCAAGACTGCGTTCCTGCTGAGCCTGAACAACTTCGATGCTCACCCGGCGGAGGTTTTCAATAAGTGCAAGGCGCAGCATGCCGGGTAAAGCCCAGACTTCGCCCAACGTCAACGGAGTCACCTGCTGGTAGGCGTTAATGTAGCTGGTCAGGCTGGCGATATCCCAGCGCCCGTCACCATGCACAATGGCCTCCGTAGCAATATCATAGATACGCGGACAAAGTTGCGGCGAGATGAGGGAGGGAAGACCCTTACCAAAGCTGGGCGGCAAATGCTGACGGACGTTACGAATTTGCTCCTCAATCAGGTAATAATTGTCCAGCAACCACTCCCCTGCAGGCATAATCCCCGACTTTTTACCCTCGTTAAGCGTGTAACAGTTTTGGGTAATGACGGCTTCGTTATCTCCCAGCCGTTTGAGCAGGTAGTACGGCAATTTTTCCGGGGACAATTTGTGGGTATGCGCCAGTTTCTGGCCATAGCGCTCAAGCTGAGGCGTTGAGAACAAATCGGGATGCGGACTGTTTTCAAGCCTTATGTCACTGGACGTAATCGCAGCACATTCGGGTGCTTTTGCCAGGAGATGGGAGGAGCGAAACCATGCCATGGGATTTATTTTCATAGAGTTACTCTAGTGCGACGTTAACGCGCAAGAGCAGTTGAAAAATCAGTTCAGAAACGTTCTCTCAGGATGTGCATAAGGCATCAGGGATTTATCAGCTGCTGGCCCAGGTATTCACTGCAGGATATCTAAGATCGTTAGTCACCCAAGTCAGGCGCTATTGTGGTGAGACAAAAAGGGCTTTACACCCGGGACAAAGCATTGCCTGTTTCAGGCGCACTTTTGAGGCTGGCTGGTCTGAACGTAAACCACAGGCAGGACAGACGACCCTAGACGTACCACTCATGAGCTTCCTTGCGTAACTGAGAAGAGACATGGTGATTAACCCTTCAAGGAATGAGTCCCATACTAACATCAATGCTTAAATTTTAGTCGATTTGTTTTATTTTATTGTTACTGGCCTGACCGTGACCTGATAGAGAACACTGAAGTTTTCCGCTGGCTTAAGCCTGCAATTAACACCAGCTGGTGTCAGGAACGCGCTAATCGGACACAAACTGGCAAAATAGCTCAGGGATGAAAAGCAGCGTTTGCCAGGATGAATATGGCAGCATTGAGAATATTTGCATAGTAAACATCAGCAACTTTAAACGAAGCTGGTCAGACGCGATGCTTTTGCATGCTGAATATATTCCTTGCACTGGCGAGGGTTAATGCGATCATTTTTAAACTTAAGCGGCATAACAAATCAGATTAAATAAATATTTAAAACTTTTTTCTAAAAGATGGTGTGGGTAAGCAGATGCCCGGCATGCGTTGAAACGTCACAATCGCCTCAGGGTTGGCGCTCCGGTCGCCAGCCTTAAAAGAAATCAGGTTTACTCTGGAGGGCCTTCTGCCCCCATCTTTCTGGCCTCTATAGTTAAAAAAAGCCGCCGCCGGGCGGCTTACTAATAGAGCTTGAGAGTATCAGCCATTCACTTAATTTTGTATGACTGTTATGTACTAATCAGTCAGGCTTTACAAATATCGACTTGCAGTGTGGGCAGAGCAAAGTTCGTTTTTTACCTATTTTTTTTATCGATTGTTGTGACTCTTTTTCGCATATCGGACAGATAGATGCAGAGGTTATTTCGGTAATTTGGTCCATGATTCGATTGAAGAAGGACATTATGTTTAGCCTTAGAAATGAATAAAACCTACTCTACCATTGCTGGTTTTTTTTGTATTACCAATAAGCGTTTATGGTCTTAATAAATATTTTAACTGGACGGATTTACAGGTTGTTAAACAGTAATATGAGAAACGTCTGCTTCTGGGACAGGGCTGCTGTTGCAGCCCTCAAAAATTAAACTTCAATAGACTCAGATATCTCCAAGGCATCATCCACTTCAATACCGAGATAACGGACTGTACTTTCGAGTTTTTTGTGACCTAACAGTAGCTGGATCACTCGAAGATTTTTCGTTTTTTTATAGATCAGATATGGCTTGGTTCTTCGCATAGAATGCGTACTGTACAGAGTCTCGTCGAGACCTAGCTTATCAATCCATCCATGAAAAATACGGTTATATTGCCTGGTTGAGATATGTCGTGAAGAACCGACGCGGGACTGGAATAGATAGTCGCTACTACGTAGATGAGCCATTTTAATCCACGCGGCTACAGCCTCTCTGGTTCCCTTAGTCTGTTCAAACTGAACGGGGCTTCCTGTTTTTTGCTGCAGCACTGTCGCTCTGCCCGAAACAGAGTGCCCATACGCCACATCAGAAACTTTTAGCTTAACCAGATCACAGCCCCGAAGTTTACTGTCCAGAGCCATGTTAAACAGAGCTAAATCGCGTACTTTTCCTTCCAGCTCAAGTCTGATACGGATTCCCCAGATATGAGAGATCTGAAGAGGCCGTTTCTGGCCAATAAGACGGCCCTTGTTACATGGGAATGTTGTCATGCTCAATCTCCTTTGGGTTAAGAGATGTGATTATGGTCGTCCAATATGAGCGAAAAGCAGATGTTGACAGAACCTTTCCTATGCTGGCGTTTTATGTTTTCCTTCGCTTAACCATCTGAACGAGTACTCCGCTATGAAAATCTACTGGACCTACAAAAGTATCCCCGAACTTGAAGAGTTATCTAGGCGGGAGCGTGGAAGGCGTTGGCGGAGCGCGTATAAATCGGCTTTCCGGCACTGGCAGACCTGGGGTGGTCTCGTTCTCTGCGGAGTCCTAGCTGGCGCGGGTGCGCACTTTGGCGGCATAATCGGCGCCGTAATATCAGGTGGGGTGGGCGGATTTATTTACAGTCAGATCGTGACACTCGTTGTCCTGAAACATTATCGTCACCGGCTAAAGGACGAAGCCAACTAATCTTTGAAGCGTTTAAGGCTGCCAGACTCAGCAAGTTACACATGACGGGTCTTCGTTCATGCGTCTCAGTGTATGCCTCGTGGTAGCAAATAATCGTCATCCCGCTGCGCCACACGGGTCCCCCACAGCGATGAGGGCAAAAGGTCTGCGGCACGCCAATAACGCTGGCACTGCTCAGTCGCAGTGATTTTACGGTTGCTGAAGCGCGCAGTGATGTTGAAACGCGCACACCCCCTCTTTCCGCTGACCGTGAGAAATCCTGGTTGTCAAAGCGGGCGCCTTATTGCGCTAACCGCATACAGGCAATCACGCGACTGGCATAAAGCAGGCCTGCAAATGCGTAGTCCGCTATGAGCGACGAGCGGACAGAGTTTTAACAGGGGTATGGATTAAATTCGTAGTTGATTTTTTAAATTAACTATATATGATTGACTAATCACTCATCTAAGGTTCCATCATGGCACGTCCCCTTGACCAAACAAAACGCAGAGCAATTCTCGACGCCGCATTACGCATCATCTCCGGGGAGGGACTTAGCGCAACTACGGCTCAGATAGCACGTGAAGCAGGTGTTTCAGCAGGGTCTTTGTTCACTTATTTTCCCGATAAAAACACGCTGTTAAACCAGCTCTATCTGACCATCAAAACAGAAGTGGCTGCTGCACTGATGCAGGATTTTCCACTTCAGGCAAACATAAGAGACAGGGCTTTCCATGTCTGGTCTGCCTATATTGGCTGGGCATGTCGTTGCCCGCAGGAGCGTGCGACACTCCAGCAACTGACGGTTTCACGTGTGGTTACTGCGGACGTGCGTGAGCAATCTGCTATGCTTTTTGAAGCAACTAATGTCATGCTCAGAGAGCTGAGTTCAGCGGGTATTTGTGATGATGTTGATTTTGTCACAACAGTCCTTGCGTCTCTTGCAGAGGCAACGGCTGACTTTGCTATGCGTAGCCCTGAACAATCGAATAAGTTTATCGAAAAAGGCTTTGAGATGTTTTACAGGGCAACAGGCATTTAGCTTGCCTTTTTAAACTTTAAATGACTGACCAGTTAATCATTTAATGGTTTCTTTATCGGCCCTGAGTGTTAACAACAACTGAGCGCTTCGCTCATCAAACTGCCATTATCAGGAGAAGTGTAATGACTAATCAGGTAGCTCTAATCACCGGTGGCGCAAGCGGCATTGGTAAAGCAACGGCTCTTAAACTCGCAGCGAAGGGGATTACTGTCGTTATAAGTGGCCGGAATGCTGAGCGAGGCCGCGAGGCTGTTGCGGCGATTCAGGCTGTTGCAGCAAACGAGGCTGTGGTGAGATTTATCCAGACCGATGTGACCAGTGAGAACGAGGTTAAGTCCTTAATCGGGCATGTCGTTCAGGAATTTGGACGCCTGGATATGGCCGTTAACAATGCAGGGATATCTGTCGAGACGACGACTATCCCGCAATCTGAAAGTACAAAATTCAGTGCAATGATCGATACTAACGTTCTGGGACTTTATTACTGCATGAAGTATGAACTTCAGCAGATGGTAAAACAGGGGCATGGCTCAATAGTTAATCTTGCTTCCATTGCCGGTCTGAATGGCATGCCGTGGGCCGGGACTTATGCTGCCACCAAACATGCCGTTGCAGGGCTGACAAAATCTGCTGCACTTGACCATGCCACTCAGAGTATCCGCATAAACGGTGTGGCACCGGGAGCCACCAAAACAGATATCATTGCCGCTCAGCTGGATGGTAATGATGAAAATTATAATGAAGACGTTATCAGCGCCATGCATCCGATGAATCGCCTCGGCAAACCAGAAGAGATCGCAAATGGGATTGCCTGGTTACTTTCAGACGAGGCAAGCTTTGTTACGGGCCATATTCTGAATATCGACGGTGGCTTTCAGGCGAAGTAATTCCGACAGAGGGCCGGGGAACCCCGGCCAGTCAGGAGTCAGGAAGTGAACATTTTGATTTATGGCGCGTCCGGAATGGTTGGTCAGGGTGTATTACGTGAGTGTCTGCAGGCTGAGGATGTTGAATCAGTCACCATTGCAGGGCGCTCAGTATCACCCTATCAGCACCCAAAGCTCAGGCAGATTGTTATGTCAGATATTGCCGAAGCATGGGGCGATAGCTCATCACAATTTGATGCCTGTTTTTTTTGCCTTGGCGTGAGCGCATCAGGTATGACAGAGGACCAGTACAGTAAGATAACCTTTGATTTAACACTGAATATTGCCAGAAGACTGGCTGAGTCAAACCGGAAAATGACATTTATATATGTCTCAGGAGCTGGCACAGATAGTACTGGAAAAGGGAGGGTGATGTGGGCCAGGGTAAAAGGAAAAACGGAAAATGCTCTGCTGGCACTGGGTTTTGATTCAGCCTTAATGTTTCGCCCTGCTGTCATCCAGCCTCTTAACGGTATTGAATCTAAAACATCCAGCTATCGCCTGTTTTACCGGCTTGCAGCCCCCTTTTTTCCTGTCCTCAGATTTATATTCCTCCGGTCAATTTTAACTACCGGTGAGATGGGCAATGCTATGCTGAACGCCGTCCGGTATGGTTCCAGCAAAAATATTCTTGAAATGGCTGATATAAGTTTATTGGCAAAAAAGCGGCACCACGAATGACTTCAGGATATTCATACTGACTGGCACTGGTCCGTAACTGGCACATAACGAACTGACGTCTGGCCGGGGTCCGCTATGAGCGAAAAGCGGCCGTCAAATGTACGATGACAGTGTAGTTTTGCCAAAATAGACATAACATACCTATCGCACATGCAGGCGACAGGCAAAAAACCGCCATCTGAGTGGGTCAGCTGCGGAAGCAGCCGGGGAGAAAAGGTTATGCATCCCGGAAAATCCGGCGTTCAGCGAACGCTGTCACCTGTAAGCCTTGCTAAAAAAAAGCGAACGGCACAAACCATGTGCTGCCGATCACGTAACGCCGAGAGAAGAATAAAAAAACCGCCGTGCAGGCGGTTCAAAGAGGTATTCAGTGGCTTTTGCTCTTATCGTGGCCGGTCGGAGCAGCCGCCGTTTGAGCTTAATGATAAAAGGCATCGGCAAGATAGCAAGCGTATCTCGGGCCGCGTTCCGGACGGATCCCACGGTATCTGCAGGATAAATAACCCGCTTTAGGCAAAAAAAAACCGCAGGGGGCCGAAGACGTGCAGTGGCTGAAAACTCCTGAATCCCTGGCCTGGTGTTGGCTTGCCGCTTATCTTGAATCTACTATGTGTAGTATCGATAGTAGCTTAGAAAACTACAACATATTGTATCTGCGACAGCTCGTTGCGGTCCGACATTCAGAGTTATAGGGGTTTTACCAACCAGCGGAAGATTAAGAGTACTAATGAGGGGGCCATTATTCTGAATCAATCGTAACCAATTTTATATCACCTATAATTTTCAGGAGTGTACAGCATAAAATCAACCTTTCCTGACTTATATTCATCAGGCTGCTCACCCATTTCAAGATAATGTAGCGCCAGTGTTATTGCCAGCTGAGCATGCCTCAACGTATTTTGATCTATGGTCAATGTCAGCACTCGTTGTTCGAGTAATTGCCGTGTTGTATTGTAAAGTTCATGAGTGACGTAAACTACTTTACCTCTAAGATTATAATCATTCAAAATCTCACTAACCTGAGTGTTACCCATGCCTGTATTATAAATTCCGACAATATCTTTATCAGATGCAAGGGTTCGGTTTAATAAAAGACTGATAAGCTCCCGTTCATCCTGACTGTAAATAGGTTCGCGCACATTGATTTTAGGATAAAATTTCTGCATTACTGAAATAAAGCCATCGACACGCTGACGATGGACTGCGTATTGCGTACGGCCGCTAATTATCACCACGTCCCCATGTGATGGTAGCATACCACCAAGTACAAAGCCTGATGTACGGCCTGCGCTATATTGATCAATTCCTACGTGGCACAATCTATCAGATCCTGGTAAATCTGCCACAAGGGTTATTACCGGGACACCGCGAGATTTACACAGGGTCAGCATTTCATAAATAAGTGGGCTCTCATGTGCAAATATAATCAAAGCGTCCATTTTTTTACTGCTGGCTTCAATGTGTTTTGCCATTTTTTCCGGAGAAGCTTCAGAGAATAAAGTTTTATGAAGTGTTATTCTGCGATAGCCTAAGTTATCAGCCAGCATGGAAAAATCTTTAGCAAGCTGTTCGAAAAAAAAAGATTTATTACTGCTCAACAGGACCTCAAGCTGCCAGGAGGGTCTATGCTTTTCCGGCAGAATACGCTTAAGTCCCGCATCACGGGCGGCCTTGAGTATTAGATTCTCCATGGCCGGCGATACTCCACCCCGATCATTAAGCACCCGATCAACTGTTGCAACACCTACACCTATTTTCTTTGCAAACTCAGTAATAGTTAATTTTTTCATATTTTATCGTATTTACTTTAACAGGTTTCGTCACTATCAAACTATAGATAAGTAATCTATAACACTGCCAGTGTTACAATCTTAACTTCAATTTATATTCTTTTCACATAAAAGACAAATAAATTTCACTTAAAATTAAGAGTAACACTCCAACAAAACTCTACTTTAAGAAATACATAAAACTTACTCGCATAAAAATTAACTTGAACTTATAGAGCTTTTTCAAAAGCAACGCTGCGAGACATCGCATTCCTTACGAACAAATCAGCCGACTCTAAGTTTGACCAAAATGGCATTTAATTTTTAACAGAATCATATCATTAAAAAATGAGTAGAATTATTTGCCACAATAAATAATGGCAATATTTAAAGTGTTATTTACTCTGGATTTTTGACGCGATTTAAATATAGACCCTTTTTTCATGCAACAAATAGATGCATATGAAAAACATTAATATTCAGCCTTACCATGTCAATCAGCTTTTATATTAGATTATACTTAATAATAGTTTGATAGGATAAAATTTTACTCTCTACGAAAGTTTTCAGCCGGCGTAAGGAACTAACAGCATGAGTGAGTTAAATTGAAGATGTTAACAGCAATAGATGCTAACCATAATGTTCACTGCCTGAGTCAGCAGAGCCCGTCAGGAACCCGGACTCAGCAAAGTTATTAAAAGCTTAGTTATTTTTATAGCTCTGAGCCCGTGTTAAACAGGGGATTCACCTAATATCCAGTTAGGCCCGGTATCAGGAAAGCCTGCCGGATAGCGGCTCGCGGCATTATATGACTGAATCCATCCGGGATAACGTGTACCCGGATGACTGACCTTGTCCAGCATTTCTTTTTCCTCCTCGCTGAGATTAACAGACAGCGCGCTAAGGTTATCTCTGAGCTGATGCACATTGCGCACACCCGCTATGACGCTCGTCACCTGCTCAGAAGACAGCAGCCAGGCTATTGCGATGCTGGCAGGAGTAGTGCGGTGTTTTTCAGAAATTGTTTTGAGAACATCCACGATGTCCCATGCCAGGCTTTTATCAACGGGTGGAAATTCAATTTTTGCGCGTCTTGCAGAGGCCTCATGACTACCACTGCGGTCAAATTTGCCTGAAAGCAGGCCTCCTGCAAGAGGGCTCCAGCATAACAGTCCGGTTTGGCTATCCTTAATTGCCGGAAGGAGTTCATGTTCAATGTCGCGGCAGGCCAGTGAATAAAAAGACTGTACGCTGGCAAATTTCTCCAGCTTATGTTCACCTGAAATACCCAAAGCTTTGGCAATCTGCCAGCCGGCATAATTCGAACAGCCTATATAGCGAACCTTGCCCTGACGCACCATGTCGTCCAGTGTCCGCAGAACCTCTTCAATCGGTGTTACGGTATCAAAATTGTGGACCTGATAAAGGTCAATGTGATCGGTCTTAAGCCTTTTAAGGCTGGCTTCCAGCGCCTGCATAAGGTGATAGCGCGACTGCCCTGCATCGTTTGCGCCCGCATTCATTCTGCTGTGCGCTTTTGTTGCAAGAAAAACCTGACTGCGTCGCTGTGCCAGCACTTCGCCCAGCACGCTTTCAGAGCCCCCCATACCGTAGATATCCGCGGTATCAATAAAATTGATGCCGGCGTCCAGCGCTTCACCAACGATAATGTCCGCCTCTTTGCCCGTCAGGCGGCCGATGGCATTACCGGCGGCATTATCCGCCCCGCCAAATGTCATCGTCCCGAGACAAATGCGTGAAACATAAATCCCAGTTTTACCCAGTTCTGCGTATTTCATTTTGTTTTCTCCGTTAAGCTTCAAATGATAATGACGCAGACAAACGCTTTCTTTTATTATAGAAATCCCTTTTTTATTATTCATTCGTCCAGGAAGTTATGGATCCGTTGTCTGATATTCTTTCACTTCTGAAGGCAGAGGCCATCCTTACGGCCCGTATGGAAGCACGTGGCCCCTGGGCAATGCGGTTTCCCTCTTATAAACACATTAAGTTCGGCACTGTGCTTGAGGGGAATTTCTGGCTTTGGATGGACGGAATGCAGCCTCTGCTGCTTGAAAAAGGGGACTTCTATCTTCTGACTTCGGGTGACGCTTACTGCTGTGGCTCAAGTCCGGCATTGATGGTAAGTGACGGACGGCAGATATTCTCTTCTCACCGTGAAGCGGATGGTGTGGTCCGCTACGGACAGGGAGAACTTATCAGTGAGGGGATTGGGGGGAGATTCGTATTTGAGGAGGCTTCCAGCCCGCTGCTTTTAAAACATCTGCCTCAGGTGCTGGTTTCACGACGAGAGGAAAGTTCTTCTCCTGCACTCACCGCCCTTATCACTTTGCTTTCGCATGAAACATCAGCGCTTCGTCCCGGACACGACATTGTGGCCAGTAGCATGGCAATACTTGTTCTGGTGCAGATGCTGAGGGAATACTTAGAGATTAATCAGAAAGGGACATCCTGGCTGAATGCCCTCGGTGACAGGAAAATAGGACCCGCACTGACACTGATACATTCTTCTCCATCTGCAGACTGGACGCTGGCAAATCTGTCTGCAAAATCGGCTATGTCCCGCAGTGCGTTCGCCAGTAGGTTTCATCAGCTTACCGGTTCAACGCCCGGGAATTATCTGACGTCATGGCGAATGGAGCTGGCATGCGCTGAACTCAGAAAGCATCACTTAAGTATTACTGAGATAGCCAGATTAACCGGATATAAATCTGTTCCCTCTTTTTCTCTGGCCTTCAAACGTCATACCGGAAGAACGCCAGGAGGCTATCGTAATCTGCATAAGAACTGTTAACAGGCCACTCCGATAATTGTCTTTTTAATGCATATGCATAATTATCAAAAATTTATCGCAGTATTCAAATATACAATGTCCGCTTCTGGCACTAAGCGTACAGGCTGACTGAGCTGATGGTCCGCTTTGAGCGAAAAGCGGAAGTTTGAAATGGCTCTCACCTCTGATGAAGGTATTACTTAAAATTGCGGTGTTAATCAATGTGGCGCAAGTCATATAACCGGGATGCTTCGCGGTGTCGCGCTAGCATGTTTTATCGCCGTCAGCCCAGCGCTTGATATCAATTATCTTTGGCGACCTGATTCCCGTGCTCAAGACGTTCTTGGTTGTATATAGGCTGACCTGTGCGTTGCCACCATCACGGCTCTCGATCTCAATTAGCGTGTTATTTATCAACAATCCTTGTGAAAGGAACTTTTGATTAATCTCCCCTGCTTTGCGCTCACCATCAAATTCGCTCATTACAATGACCGGATTTCCTGAATATGCCTCATATTCGAGGCACTGTCTTGCCATGTACCTTAGGGTTCGATAAGTATCAGATGAGCCTGCCTTGCTCACGAAACTGCCGTCAAAAGAGGATTGGCTGCTTTTTAGTTCACTGACCGTAATAGCGCACCCGCTTAGTGAGAGCGAAATTAACAGGCTTGCAAGAACAACGTATTTCACATTTAACTCCATCATTCAGGTAACGGCCATTCGCCGGGGCGGATCAACGTTGTCCTTGCTTTCAGGCGGACTTGTGATTTGGGAAATCAACCGAAACCATCAGCCCACCTTCTGCCGACGTACTGAGGCTTACGCTGCTGTTGTGTTGCTGCGCAACGGCTTTAACGATGGCAAGCCCCAGCCCACTCCCGCTTTGCAGCTGGTTAGGATCACGAAAAAATCTGTCAAACACGCGCTCCCTCAATTCAACGGGAATGCCAGGCCCTGCATCTGAAACACGTAACTGCGTGGATTGATTTAAGGATCGTAATTCCACCTCAATCCTCCCGCCCCAGGGGCTATACTTCACGGCATTTTCAATTACGTTATCGATAAGCGACATCAACCGTTCCCTGACGCCAGTCACCCAGATTTCCTCTTCGGCGTAAAATTCAAGTTCAATCCTGCGTTCCGCCGCGAGCGGTGCCAGCCCGGCCATGCGTTCCTGTATGAGCGTTGTCAGCGGCAAAGGCTCCATAACCATGTCAATGCGCGCTTCGCTGTGCATCAGCAGCAGCAACTGATTGACCAGACGAGCCGCACGGCTGTTGCTGCGAACAATGCCCGCAAGCAACTCTTTTTGGCTGTCACTGCTCACATAAGATTCCAGCGCCTCAACATTGATTCGCATCGCTGCCAGGGGGGTACGCAACTCGTGAGCGGCATCGGCAATGAAAACGCGTTCCCGTTCAGTACTTTCCCGCACCCTGGCAAGAAATCCATTAACCGCGTCAACCATCTGGCGAAGCTCCCTGTGCTTTGGCACTGCTTTTAAGGGCGAGAGATCGTCCGGCGTGCGCAAGGACACTTCATTTACCACTTTATTCCATGGGCGCATTGCGATGCGGATCGACAGCCATGCAGGGAACAAAAGAAAAGGAATGCATACCAGCAGCGGCATCACGTAGTAGCCACGCGAGTTCAGATAGATAAAGAAATTCCAGCCTCCAGCAGGGGTGATAAGCGTGACCTCTGTGTCGGCGTTCCCGGACTTTAAGGTACGGCTGTTCCAGGCGCGACCATCACTCTCCACGCGCTCAATTTTTCCATAACGGCTATTTATCACTCCGACTGGCGCACCATCAGAGGCATAAATTATCTCTTTATTCTCGCGTACGATAAGGCTGATTGAGAGTGCTGGATCTTCACCGCCGCCATAATTTTCCCGTACTGCCTTACTTAATGCAGCCAGCACATGCGTTCGCTCCTGCGGGCGATCGTCCATACTCTTAACCACCGTAAAAATGGTTTCGTACGTCTTACTGCCCGTTAATATCGGCGGACTACGTAAGTCCTCCCACAAAACGTAAGTCAGAAAAAGACACCAGAGCAGAGTGAGCAATAGCATCTGCGCTACCATAATTCGCCGTACGAACGTTGGGGTTCTCAGATGGCGCCAGACATTTCGCATCAACCTGCTCCCTTCTGAATGGGTACGGTATCAATGACATACCCAACGCCCCTCACCGTTCGTACATAGCCTTCGCCGATTTTGCGACGCAAATTCCCCATATGCACATCAAGCGCATTACTCATATTTTCTTTTGCGCCGAAGATCCTTTCTTCCAGAAAACTGCGAGTAAGCACGCGGTCAGTGCGTAACATCAACGTTTCAAGCAGCGCGTATTCACTTGCCGTCAACTCAATATGCCGTGCATTCACGGTCACGCGTCGTGTGGGCACAAAAAGTGATAATCCCCGAAGTTCTATCGCCTCGTTCTGAAAACCATAACTGCGGCGCGCAAGCGCTCTCACCCTCGCCAGCAACTCGGCGAGAACAAACGGTTTGACGAGATAGTCGTCTGCACCCGCGTCCAGCCCGGAAAGGCGATCGTGCAGTGTGCCTCGCGCCGTCAGGATGATCACGGGAATGCCCTTGTGCTGCTGACGCAGGCCCCCCATCAGACTCATGCCATCGCCGTCGGGTAATCCGAGGTCGAGCAACACAAGTTCAGGCACGCAGACATCAAGCTGATGCAGCGCATCCTCTTTGCGGCGAACCCATATAACATCAAATCCTTGATCTGCAAGGGCAATACGTATGCCGTTACCGAGATCCAGGTCGTCTTCAATCAGGAGTATTTTCACAATGGTTACGGTATCAGCAGTGAATGAAGAACGTCTGAAGAAAAAAACGGTATCAGGAAATCTATCAGCTTTGCAGCATCTGTGGTTGCTTCACCCTTTCTTCATTTTTGGCTCATGAGAACTTTAGCGGGCGCATTCAAAATGAACGTTCTGGCATTTACAACCCGCTTGCATCGTAATCATTTGAATGCATAAGGACTTCTTTAATGAGAAATAACACACTGCGTCATAAGTTCCCCCTTTCACTCACGGGGTGCAGCCTGAAAAAAATGTTGTCGGGCGCAGTCCTGGCGTTACTGGCCACCCCGATACTGGCGGCAGCACAGAATCAGGGCAACGCGTTGACGGTGGGAGGAGGCGCGAACGTGACGCCACGCTATTCTGGTTCGGACAAAAGCCGCGTCACGACTTCCCTGGTGCTTGATTACACCATGGAAAATGGTTTCTTCGTCAGCTCCACGCGGGGCATCGGTTATGGCAATAACATCGGCAAATTCGATTACAACGCTGCGGTGAGCTATCGCGCAGGCCGTAAGGATCGTGACGTGGACAGTGACTCCCTAAGCGATGGCAGCGACTATTTGCGTGGTATGGGGGATGTCAAAGGCTCGGCTCTCGGTGTGTTTAGCCTGGGATACGGGGTGACCGACTGGCTTAATTTGCAATTGCAGGCTGAAGTGCCATTTTCTGAGCAAAACAATGGCACGGCATTGCATTTTGGCATTAATAGCCCGCTCTATACCTCACCGAATAATACAGTAACGCTGGCGCTGACCGGCAGTTGGGGGACGGACAAATACATGCAGACTTACTACGGAGTCAGTGCATCTCAATCGGCTGCATCAAGGTTTATCCGATATGATGCCGGATCGGGAATTTATGCCTGGTCGATGAATCTTGACTGTACACACAAGTTCAATGAGGACTGGAGCGCGATTGCCGCAGCAGGCGTTACGCAGTTAACGGGAGATGCGCGCAATAGCCCGTTTGTGCAACGAGAAATATCACCCACAGGAAGCCTGCTGGTGACATACCGCTTCTGATCGTTATTCAATGTGAGTTTCCCGCCAGCTTATGGCTCTTCTCTGCCAATAAACACGCTTTCAATCCACCCTCTTTTCAGCTAACGGGGCAGTACGCAACAGATTGCAAAACCTAAAGCTTCAGCCCCGAACATGTATAACATCTGTTCACCTCCGCTGGCGCAACAGCAAAAGCGCGCGCGCCGAAGAACATGCCTACCTTGCTGGTGTTGCGGAATTCGCCAGCAATGCATTGGCGATATCCAGTATGGACCGCAGCGATCGATATGCCGGAGATAATAGTGACATCCCTCGGCGGCATGGGAATACTCTGCAATCCGGCGATGGCGTCGGCATGAGTCCCTGGCAGCATGGCGGCAATCCCTATTCCCCGATGGCACATCTGCGCCTGAACGTCCCGGCAGGTGCTGGTGAACATGCACCGCGATTGAGGGAATCTATCGGGCAACCAGGCGACGTCAAAAAAGCGGGATGTACCGTATTAATAAGAATAAGCCCAGTGTCGTACCTACAATGAAGCGAGCATGCGATAGAGCGAGTTGCCTGCCTCCGCCACGGTGATGGATTAAGACGCGGAGTAAAGACAGTCACAAGGATAATGCCGACTACTTACTTTTGAGAACAGTCTCGGACATAAGCTTAACTATACCCACTCAGAAAATGATATGGCTGTAGATTGCTCCCTGCAAATGAGTTCATCTTGATGTCAGTAATGTCAGCTTATGGCACCAAGCGGCCAGTCTCATCAGGTGCTGGGTCCGCTAAGAGCGAAGAGCGGACCTTTAAAAAAGTGATATTTGTTGGATTGATTATGTAGAACTAAATGATTAGCATCTGCTCTTTCGGACTAAGAAATGACTGTTAACGATTCCCTTTTCGCATTCTCTCTCGCAGCACTGTTACTTACCCTGACTCCCGGCCTTGATACGGCACTTATTCTGCGCACCGCTTGTGCTGAGGGCGGCAAAAAGGCTTTTCACGCTGCGCTTGGCATTGATGCTGGCTGTTTTATATGGGGCGCGTTGGTCGCGTTGGGTCTTGGCGCTCTTCTGGCGGTTTCAGAGATGGCTTACACTGTGCTGAAAGTTTGTGGCGCGGTCTACCTGAGCTGGCTGGGCTTACAACTCCTGATACGTCCTCGATCATCATTCAGTGATGGTGATGACAACAACGTTTCTCAGGGGAGTTGGTTTATCAGAGGAATGCTGGGGAATGTGCTCAATCCCAAAATGGGCATTTTCTATGTCTCTTTTTTGCCACAGTTCGTACCTGCCGGTCACTCACCTTTAATATGGACTTTTATCCTGGTCAGCATCCACGTAGCGATTGGGACTATATGGTCAATCACTCTCATTTTATCCACGCAATTTGCGTCAGCCGTATTGAAGAAAGGTCGCGTCGTCCGTGTGATGGACAGAGCAACAGGGGGCTTATTTTTATGCTTCGCGGCTAAACTTGCTATTAGCACGAGGTAGCTCTGGACTGACTAGCTTTGTCCGCTTTTGGCACGGGGCTGCTGTTGCAGCCCTCAGAAATTAAACTTCAATAGACTCAGATATCTCCAAGGCATCATCCACTTCAATACCGAGATAACGGACTGTACTTTCGAGTTTTTTGTGACCTAACAGTAGCTGGATCACTCGAAGATTCTTCGTTTTTTTATAGATCAGATATGGCTTGGTTCTTCGCATAGAATGCGTACTGTACAGAGTCTCGTCGAGACCCAGCTTATCTATCCATCCATGAAAAATACGGTTATATTGCCTAGTTGAGATATGTCGTGAAGAACCGACGCGGGACTGGAACAGATAGTCGCTACTACGTAGATGAGCCATTTTAATCCACGCGGCTACAGCCTCTCTGGTTCCCTTAGTCAGTTCAAACTGAACGGGGCTTCCCGTTTTTTGCTGCAGCACTGTCGCTCTGCCCGAAACAGAGTGCCCATAGGCCACATCAGAAACTTTTAGCCTAACCAGATCACAGCCCCGAAGTTTACTGTCCAGAGCCATGTTAAACAGAGCTAAATCGCGTACTTTTCCTTCCAGCTCAAGTCTGATACGGATTCCCCAGATATGAGAGATCTGAAGAGGCCGTTTCTGGCCAATAAGACGGCCCTTGTTCCATGGGAATGTTGTCATGCTCAATCTCCTTTGGGTTAGGAGATGTGATTATGGTTGTCCAATATGAGCGAGAAGCGGACATTTGCAGTTGTTCTAACAATGTTAAGAGTATTAATTACAGCGTTGTGTATTAATCTGCACGGAGGATGTCAGTCGCCCTGCATGTTGGTTAATTGATGTTGTAAGTTCATGCACAATGACCAGTGCTCATCAACAGACACAGCTGCTCGTGAACGCTGCTCTATAGGCAATTGTGGCTCGGTCCACAGGAAAGGATAAAAGGAGTAAACCGCGTCACCATTCATTCCAGATGTTTCTTCATGCCAGCCTGTCCAGCGTACGCCTTGATAGAATCGATTTAAATTGCCACAGAGAACCCATTGTAGGAAACCTGAATAGTTAGTACCAAGGCTCTCCCATTCCAGAGAATCCGGTGCGAAATAATATATGCCGCCTCGATCTTCACCGAATTCACCACCGTTAAGTGCAAAAAAGCCCCCTGATACATCATCAGCAACCAAGAGCGCCTGAAATATCCGGCCTGTTGTTACCGATTGCGTCCAGGAAGCAGGAGCTCGTGCCAGCTTGGGATGCCCAGAGCCTAAAATCCGCAACCAGCCGTTATCAACCAAGATGCCTCCCGTTTCGTATAACACAGCGCCTAGCGGGGAGAGCGTTGTAATCTGAAGCTGATGTAAGGCAGATCTTGCGAGCGCCGGGTCACAGGGAAGCACTTCATAATTATTGTTCGCTTCTTCCAGCCATTGCTGCACCATAAGCCAGCCAGAGCTTTGCTGATCAATTAATTCAGTCAGTTCCCTCATGCATTATCCTTTATCGCACTTAGCCTCTTTAGCTGATATATCGGACGGCTAACCGATAACCTGAACATGGTCACTTACATTCTCCTTTAAATACACACAGCATTAGGTTAGCAATGTCCGCTTCTGGCACAAAGTGGACATGAAGCATGTATAAAATTCGTTAAGAGAGAAGTTGATATTAACAATCTTTCCTACCTCTTATGAGGTAATTGTTAACATCAGTATTGTCTAATTACTGGGTAACAGGTTAGACCTTGTTGCGATTCAACCTAAATATTCTCTTTCTTACTCCTGCTATAAAGTTAATGAATAGTTAACCGATAATGATGATTAAGATGCTTTTAATCTGCATTATTTGTGTTCTTATAAAAATTAATTCAGCAGGGTGTAAAAATGAGTAATATTCTTAACAATATTAATCTTACCGCTAAGTTTGCAATTCTGGGCTTTTTTTGCCTTGTTCTTTTTTCAGTTCCTACCGTGCTTTTTGTGTCAGAAGGTAATAAATATATTCAGGACAAGCAGAAAGAAGTAACAGGAGTGCCTGCTGAAAACAAAATCCTTGCCCTGTTGAATCTGATACAGCGCCATCGCGCTGAAACAGCCCTCGCTATTGCGCAAAAAAATCCTGCCACCTCATCGCGTCTAAGTGTTAGAGATGACATTGTTACTATCACCGATGCCATCAAGAAAGAGATGGCGCAGACAGAAGGCAGTGCGGGTTTAATCGAAAAAATCAATGGGGTGCGTGCACAGTGGGACGCGCTGCAGCAGGACATTGATGCTTCGAAACTGGATCAAACGACCAGTCTTGACGCACATGCGCAACTCATCCGCAAACTTCTTAACACAAACCGCGACGTGCTGGATTTTTACGGTTTGTCGCTTGATTCAGATATCAGTACGTACCGCCTGATTATCAGCAATTTCTCATCATTGCCTGAGCTTACCGAAAGTCTGGGTAAAATTCGTGCGTTCGGGACTTCACTGCTTGCCAGGAAAGAAGCCGTTAGTGAGGCTGACTCTGTCCGTATGGAATCATTAATCAGCACGGGTGCCTATAATCTGGATATGTTTGCTCAGGACTCAGAGAAGCTTTTTTCGTCTGATACAGGGCTGAAGCAGAAATTCAGTGCCGATGCAGACGCGGCCGTGCAGGAAGCCCAAAATGCCCTGAAAACTGCAGGGGCGTTATTTATTAGCCGCAGTATGACGAATCAGAATCCTCAGGACTATGCCGCAATTTTTACCAGCGCGATTAACAGATTCAGCACCTACGCGATTGCGGGCGGTAATGAACTGAATGACATGCTGAACCAGCAGATTACGGACCACCGGAATGCACAGTATGGTTTGCTGAGCGTTCTTCTCTTTATGGTCCTGCTTTCTGTCTTTTTCGCATTGATCATTATCCGTTCTGTTACACGACCTATCGGTGCCGCGTCAAAGCTTGCGCTTGAAGTAGCAGAAGGCGATCTGACAGCATCTTTTTCCGTGACAGGACGCAATGAAACAGCCGGTCTGCTTAAGGCATTACTGCAGATGAGTCAGCGCCTGACGGTGACGGTAGAAAACATTAAATCTAATGCCGTCACCATTGCCACCTCATCTGAGGAGATTGCCCGCGGTAACGGCGATCTTTCTGCGAGGACGGAAGAACAGGCTGCATCACTGGCTGAAACAGCCGCCAGTATGGAACAGCTCTCTTCGATCATCGGCAACAATGCTGAAAACACCCGCCATGCTGCAGAAATGGCCAGCTCGGCTACCAGCGCGGCATTGCGTGGCGGTCAGGCAATGGAATCAGTGCTGGGTTCCATGGAGAAAATCAGCAGCAGTGCAGGGCAGATTAAGGAAATCATTTCTGTCATTGATGGGATTGCGTTTCAGACGAATATTCTCGCGTTAAACGCGGCTGTTGAAGCTGCCCGGGCCGGTGAGCACGGTAAAGGCTTTGCCGTTGTTGCGGCGGAAGTCAGGTCGCTGGCACAGCGCTCGGCTGGCGCGGCGAAAGAAATTAAAGGACTGATCGAAAAGTCTGTGGAGAATGCTGAGCAGGGCATTTCGATGGCCCGGGATGCAGGTGAAAAAGTGAAGGAGAGTATGGATGCGATTGAACAGACAGCACAGCTGGTGAGAGAAATTTCATCTTCTTCAGAAGAGCAAAGTGCAGGCGTATCGCAGATAAATATTGCCGTTACTCAGATGGATCAGGTCACACAGCAGAATGCCGTGCTCGTTGAAGAGTCAGCATCGTCTGCTGATGAACTTGCAAGTCGAGCCGCTAATCTGAGGGACGCTGTTAGCGTGTTCCGCACAAACGCTGGTTAAAATTTCCGTTAAGTGCTTCTTTTATATGTCTGTAAACGGCGTGCTGTCGGCGCATTTCTGAGGTCTGTCATCTCAGTAACAGTATCTCATAAGCCATCCTACGGGATGGCTTAATTCCTTCCTTACGTAACTTTGGCACAAAGCGGACATACGTGCTGCAAGGTCCGCTTTGAGCGAAAAGCGGACCTGGGATTGAGGCCGATTACGCATTAGTAACCGGACTCCAGAAGAGTTAACTTTGCTTGTTCTGGTAAAGATCCCAGCTGTTGCCGTAGATGTCTTCAAACACAACGACCAT
>Ga0207713_1000251_pt1 | contig 68244 bp, 58 predicted proteins | sample KBSS64metaG_FD_184404 | JGI IMG/M metagenome (GOLD analysis project Ga0207713, IMG submission 184404) | Switchgrass rhizosphere microbial communities from Kellogg Biological Station, Michigan, USA - KBS S6-4 metaG (SPAdes) (version 2) | ecosystem: Host-associated > Plants > Roots > Rhizosphere >...
AGAGCACATTCGCTGACAATAAATTCATGTATAGCGGTAGGTGGCCCACCGGTTTCGTGGTTAACTTCGTTTTTTTGCAACACCCTTGCGGCACCCTCAGAATCGCAACTTCAGAATAAGGACTCAGCTCATGGCTCAAGTGACTCGTCGAGGCTCCCCGGTAAACATCAGCGGCGAACTGCCAAAGGTCGGCAGCAAGGCGCCTGCCTTCAAACTGGTCGGTGGCGATCTGGCTGACGTGACCCTGGAAACCTTTGCCGGCAAGCGCAAAGTGCTGAACATCTTCCCAAGCGTCGATACCCCGACCTGCGCCACTTCCGTGCGCAAGTTCAACGCCCAGGCCAACGACCTGAACAACGCCGTGGTGCTGTGCATCTCCGCTGACCTGCCGTTCGCCCAGGCGCGTTTCTGCGGCGCCGAAGGCCTGGAAAACGTGAAGAACCTGTCGACCATGCGTGGCGCTGACTTCATGGAAAACTACGGCGTTGCCATCGCCGACGGCCCGATGGTCGGCCTGACCACGCGCGCTGTGGTGGTGCTTGACGAAAACGACAACGTCCTGCACAGCGAGCTGGTCCCGGAGATCGGCCAGGAGCCGAACTACGACGCCGCGCTGGCTGTTCTGAAATAAGTTGTCTGTTGCGTATTGGCCGCGTTATCCGGGCAATACATCGCAACACAAAACGGCCTGACTCGATCAGGCCGTTTTTATTTGCACGTCAGCACCTTACCAAAGTAAGCACTAGGTAAATTGCCGGTAAAGGCCCTTTGCTTGGCAGGTATCTATGCTTATTGTTCAGCCTTCCGAAGACGCTCACGCGCACACTGGTTGACTTATTCATGCAATCGTCTGGTCCTCGCAACTCCCGTCGCTGGCTGTTCAGCCTGCTGGTTCTCTTGATCGTCGCAGGCGTCTGCTGGCACTTCTGGCCCCGCCTGGGTGGAGAATCGTCGGCTGCTAAAACCGACGCCACCGCACAGAAAGGCGAGCAGGCGCACAAGGGCGCGAGCCGCAGTGGCGGGGCGGGAAAAATGGTCGGTCAGCGTCCGGGCTTTGGCGGTGCGACCGGGCCGGTTCCGGTGCGTGTGGCGCCTGCGACCACCGGCGATTTCCCTGTCTATTACAAAGCCCTGGGCACTGTCACGGCGATGAACACCATCAACGTGCGCAGCCGGGTGGCCGGCGAGCTGGTCAAGATCAACTTCCAGGAAGGGCAGCAGGTCAAGGCTGGCGATTTGCTGGCGGTGATCGACCCGCGCAGCTACCAGATTGCCCTGCAACAGGCCGAAGGCACGCTGATGCAGAATCAGGCGCTGCTCAAGAATGCGCAGATCGACGTGCAGCGCTACCGCGACCTCTATAAAGAAGACAGCATCGCCAAACAGACGCTGGACACCGCCGAATCGCTGGTCGGCCAGTATCAGGGCACCATCAAGACCAACCAGGCGGCCGTGGGCGACGCCAAGCTGAACCTGGATTTCACCCAGATTCGCGCACCGATCTCCGGCCGCATCGGCCTGCGTCAGCTGGATGTCGGCAACCTGGTGGCCGCCAATGACACCACGGCGCTGGCCGTTATCACCCAGACCAAACCGATCACCGTCAACTTCACCCTGCCCGAAAAAGACCTGGCCGACGTTATCGGCCACTACCGCAGCGGCGACAAGCTGCCGGTGGAAGCCTGGGACCGTGGCGATGTGAAAATGCAGGCCCGCGGTGTGCTGGCCAGTATCGACAACCAGATCGACATCACCACCGGCACCCTGAAATTCAAGGCACGCTTCGAGAACGAAAGCGAATCGCTGTTCCCCAATCAGTTCGTCAATGCGCGCCTGTTGGCCAGCACCCTGAAAAGCGTCGTGCTGATTCCTTCGGCAGCAGTGCAGTTCGGGGTCAACGGCACCTTCGTTTACGTCATGGACGGCGACAAGAAGGTCCGGATTCGTCAGATCAAGGCGGGCCCCAGCGATGAAAACTCCACCGTCATCACCGATGGCCTGGTTGCCGGTGATCGTGTGGTGCTCGAAGGCACCGACCGCTTGAAAGACGGCAGCGACGTGGAAGTGGTCAACGACAGCAAGGACGTTCCGGCCACCCCCGGCCAGAAGCTGCAGGGCAAGCCCTCCAAGGAATCCGGTGAGTCGGCCGGCGCCGACACCGAGCAGAAAGGCAACGTATGAACCTGTCACGCCTGTTCATCCTCAGGCCCGTCGCCACCACGCTGAGCATGTTGGCCATCGTGCTGGCAGGTTTGATCGCGTACACCCTGCTGCCGGTTTCGGCCTTGCCGCAGGTCGATTACCCGACCATCCGGGTCATGACCCTGTACCCCGGCGCCAGCCCGCAAGTGATGACCAGTGCCGTGACCGCGCCGCTGGAGCGCCAGTTCGGGCAGATGCCGGGGCTCACCCAGATGGCCTCCACCAGTTCCGGCGGCGCCTCGGTGATTACCCTGCGCTTCAGCCTGGACCTGAACATGGATGTCGCCGAGCAGGAAGTGCAGGCGGCAATCAACGGCGCCACCAACCTGCTGCCCAGCGATTTGCCCGCGCCGCCCACCTATAACAAGGTCAACCCGGCCGATACGCCGGTGCTGACGCTGGCCATCACCTCCAAGACCATGCTGCTGCCCAAGCTCAATGATCTGGTCGATACGCGCATGGCGCAGAAGATCGCCCAGATCAGCGGTGTCGGTATGGTCAGCATCGCCGGTGGCCAACGCCAGGCGGTGCGAATCAAGGTCAATCCAGAGGCGCTGGCCGCCAACGGCCTGAACCTCTCGGACGTGCGCACGCTGGTCAGCGCCTCCAACGTCAACACCCCCAAGGGCAACTTCGACGGCCCGACCCGGGTGTCGATGCTCGACGCCAACGACCAGCTCAAGTCTCCGGACGAATACGCCAACCTGATCCTGGCCTACGCCAATGGCGGGCCTCTGCGGCTCAAGGACGTGGCGCAGATTGCAGACGGTGCGGAAAACGAACGCCTGGCCGCCTGGGCCAACGAGAACCAGGCAGTGCTGCTCAATATTCAGCGTCAGCCCGGCGCCAACGTCATCGAGGTGGTCGACCGGATCAAGGCGCTGTTGCCGAGCATCACCGACAACCTGCCCGCCGGTATCGACGTCACCGTTCTGACCGACCGCACCCAGACTATTCGCGCCTCCGTCAGTGACGTGCAGCACGAGTTGCTGATCTCCATCGTCCTGGTGGTGCTGGTGACCTTCCTGTTCCTGCGCCGCCTGAGTGCGACGATCATTCCTTCGGTGGCCGTGCCGCTGTCGCTGATCGGTACCTTTGGCGTGATGTACCTGGCCGGCTTCTCGGTCAATAACCTGACCCTGATGGCGATGACGGTCGCCACCGGTTTCGTGGTGGACGACGCCATCGTGATGCTGGAGAACATTTCACGGCATCTGGAGGAGGGCCAGACCCCACTGCAGGCCGCTCTCAAGGGCGCAAGGCAGATCGGTTTCACCCTGATTTCCCTGACCGTCTCGCTGATCGCGGTACTGATTCCGCTGCTGTTCATGGCCGATGTGGTCGGCCGGCTGTTCCGCGAGTTCGCCATCACCCTGGCGGTGGCGATCCTGATTTCCTTGGTGGTGTCCCTGACCCTGACCCCGATGATGTGCGCGCGGCTGCTCAAGCGCGAGCCCAAGGAAGAAGACCAAGGCCGGTTCTACCATGCCAGCGGCGTGTGGATCGACTGGCTGATCGCCGCTTACGGTCGCAAGTTGCAGTGGGTGCTCAGGCATCAGCCGCTGACCCTGCTGGTCGCCATTGCCACGCTGGGCATCACCGTTCTGCTGTATCTGGCCGTGCCGAAGGGCTTCTTCCCGGTGCAGGATACCGGGGTGATCCAGGGCATTTCCGAGGCGCCGCAGTCTGTGTCGTTCGCCTCCATGAGCGAGCGCCAACAGGCGCTGGCGAAGATTGTCCTGCAGGACCCGGCGGTGGCCAGCCTGTCTTCGTACATCGGCGTGGACGGTGACAACGCGACCCTGAACAGCGGGCGCATGCTCATCAACCTCAAGCCGCACAAAGAGCGTGATCTTTCGGCAAGCCAGGTGATTCAGCGCCTGCAGCCGCAGGTCGACCAGCTCTCGGACATCCGCCTGTTCATGCAGCCGGTCCAGGACTTGACCATCGAAGACAGCGTCAGCCGCACCCAGTATCAGTTCAGCATGTCGTCGCCGGATTCCGAGCTGTTGGCGCTGTGGAGCGGCAGGCTGGTAGAAGCACTGGCGCAACGCCCCGAGCTGAGTGACGTGGCGAGCGATCTGCAGGACAAGGGTTTGCAGGTTTACCTGAACATCGACCGGGATGCGGCCAGCCGCCTGGGCGTTTCGGTGTCCAACATCACCGACGCGCTGTACGACGCCTTTGGCCAGCGGCAGATCTCCACCATCTACACCCAGGCCAGCCAGTACCGCGTGGTGCTGCAAGCTGCTGCGGGCAACGATCTGGGGCCCAAGGCGCTGGAGCAGATTCACGTCAAGACCACCGACGGCGGGCAGGTCAAGCTGTCGAGCCTGGCGCGCATCGAGCAGCGTCAGGCGCAATTGGCGATCTCCCATATCGGCCAGTTCCCGGCGGTGACCATGTCGTTCAACCTGGCGCCCGGTGTGGCGCTGGGGGAAGCCGTCAAGGTGATCGAGCAGGTGCAGCAGGACATCGGCATGCCGCTCGGCGTGCAGACCCAGTTCCAGGGCGCGGCCGAAGCGTTCCAGGCCTCGCTGTCCAGTACGCTGTTGCTGGTGCTGGCAGCGGTGGTGACCATGTACATCGTGCTGGGGGTGCTCTATGAGAGCTACATCCACCCGATCACCATCCTCTCGACGCTGCCGTCGGCGGCCATCGGCGCCTTGCTGGCGCTGATCCTGAGCGGCAACGACCTGGGCATGATCGCGATCATCGGCATCATCCTGTTGATCGGCATCGTCAAAAAGAACGCGATCATGATGATCGACTTCGCCCTGGACGCCGAACGCAACCGCGGCATCGATCCGCAGACTGCGATCTACGAAGCTGCGCTGCTGCGTTTCCGGCCGATCCTGATGACCACCCTGGCAGCGCTGTTCGGCGCCATTCCGCTGATGTTCGCCACCGGCTCCGGCGCAGAACTGCGCCAGCCACTGGGCCTGGTAATGGTCGGCGGCTTGCTGGTCAGCCAGGTGCTGACGCTGTTCACCACGCCGGTCATCTATCTGTACTTCGACCGGATGGGGCGCAGGTTCCGTCGCGCCGAAAAGACCGAGGTGGCCGTATGATCGGCACCCTTCATGCGCCGGACTTCAAGCTGACAGGCGGCGCGGCTTCGGCTTGCAGCTTGCGGCCTGTGGCTTGGAGCTGCTCATGAACCTTTCGGCCCCCTTTATCCGCCGCCCCGTCGCGACCATGCTCCTGAGCCTGGCGATCATGCTGTTGGGCGGCTTGAGCTTCGGCTTGCTGCCGGTCTCGCCGCTGCCAAACATGGATTTCCCGGTGATCGTGGTCAGCGCCTCGCTGCCCGGCGCCAGCCCGGAAATCATGGCGTCGAGCGTGGCCACGCCGCTCGAGCGGTCCTTGGGCACCATTGCCGGGGTCAACACCATGAGCAGCCGCTCAAGCCAGGGCTCGACGCGGGTGATCCTGCAGTTCGACATGGACCGCGACGTCAACGGTGCGGCGCGGGAGGTGCAGGCGGCGATCAACGCGTCGCGCAACCTGTTGCCCAGCGGGATGCGCAGCATGCCGACCTACAAGAAGGTCAATCCGTCCCAGGCGCCGATCATGGTGCTGTCGCTGACCTCCGATGTGCTGGAAAAAGGCCAGCTGTACGACATGGCCTCGACCATCCTGTCCCAGAGCCTGTCCCAGGTGAGCGGCGTGGGCGAGGTGCAGATCGGTGGCAGCTCGTTGCCGGCGGTGCGGGTGGAGCTGGAACCCAAGTTGCTGGATCAGTACGGCGTGTCGCTGGACGAGGTGCGCACCACCATTTCCGGCTCCAACGTTCGCCGGCCAAAGGGCTTCGTGGAAAACGCCGACCACAACTGGCAGGTGCAGGCCAACGACCAGCTGGAAAAGGCCAAGGATTACGAGCCGCTGATCATCCATTACCAGAATGGCGCGGCGCTGCGTCTCAAGGACGTGGCCAAGGTCAAGGACTCGGTGGAAGACCGCTACAACAGCGGCTTCTTCAACAAGGACGCCGCGGTGCTGCTGGTCATCAACCGTCAGGCGGGGGCCAACATCATCGAAACGGTGGCGGCGATCAAGGCGCAGCTCCCGGCGTTGCAGGCGGTGTTGCCTGCCAGTGTGAAACTGGACCTGGCGATGGACCGTTCGCCCGTCATCAAGGCCACGCTGCATGAAGCGGAAATGACCTTGCTGATCGCCGTGGTGCTAGTGATCCTGGTGGTGTTCCTGTTTCTCGGCAACTTCCGTGCCTCGCTGATTCCGACCCTCGCGGTGCCGGTGTCGCTGGTGGGCACGTTCGCCATCATGTACCTGTGCGGTTTCTCCCTGAACAACCTGTCGCTGATGGCGTTGATCCTGGCCACGGGGCTGGTGGTGGATGACGCCATCGTGGTGCTGGAAAACATTTCCCGGCATATCGACGAAGGCGTGCCGCCGATGCAGGCGGCGTATCGCGGGGCGGAGGAGGTGGGCTTCACGCTGCTGTCGATGAACGTCTCGCTGGTGGCAGTGTTCATCTCGATCCTGTTCATGGGCGGGCTGGTGGAAAGTCTGTTCCGCGAGTTCTCCATCACCTTGTCGGCGTCGATCATCGTCTCGCTGGTGGTGTCACTGACCTTGACCCCGATGCTTTGCGCACGCTGGCTCAAACCCCACGTACCGGGCACCGAAAACCGCCTGCAACGCTGGAGCCAGCGGGTCAACGATCGCATGGTCGCCGGCTACGACCGAAGCCTGGGCTGGGCCCTGCGCCATCGGCGCCTTACCATTCTCACGCTGCTGCTGACCATCGGCGTCAACATCGCGCTCTATGTGGTGGTGCCCAAGACGTTTCTGCCGCAGCAGGACACCGGGCAGTTGATGGGCTTCGTGCGCGGGGATGACGGCCTGTCGTTTTCGGTGATGCAGCCGAAGATGGACGTGTTCCGCAACGCGATCCTCAAGGACCCGGCAGTGGAGAGCGTGGCGGGCTTCATCGGCGGCAACGGCGGAACCGGCAACGCCTTCATCATCGTGCGTCTCAAGCCGATTGCCGAGCGCAAGATCGGCGCGGAGCAGGTGGTTGAACGTCTACGCAAAGAGATGCCCCAAGTGCCGGGCGGGCGGTTGTTCCTGCAGCCCGACCAGGACCTGCAACTGGGCGGTGGCCGCGAGCAGACCACCTCGCAGTATCAGTACATCCTGCAAAGTGGCGACCTGGAAAGCCTGCGCTACTGGTATCCGAAAGTGGTTACGGCCTTGAAATCCCTCAAGGAACTGACCGCCATCGACGCCCACGACGGCGGTGGCACCCAGCAAGTGACCCTGATCGTCGACCGGGACGCAGCCAAGCGCCTGGGGATCGACATGAACATGGTCACCACTGTGCTCAACAACGCCTACAGCCAGCGGCAGGTGTCGACCATCTACGACCCGCTCAACCAGTATCAGGTGGTGATGGAGGTCAATCCGAAATACGCCCTGGACCCGATAACCCTGGAGCAGGTGCAGGTCATCACTGCCGATGGTGCGCGGGTGCCGTTGTCGACCATCGCCCATTACGAGCGCAGCCTGGAAGATGACCGGGTGACCCATGACGGGCAGTTTGCCTCGGATAACGTTTCCTTCGACCTGGCCGACGGCGTGACGCTGGACCAGGCCACCGCCGCCATCGAGCGCGCTGTGGCAGCGGTCGGCTTGCCCGAAGACGTGATCGCCAAGATGGCCGGCACCGCCGACGCCTTCTCCGCGACCCAGAAAAGCCAGCCGTGGATGATTCTCGGGGCGCTGGTGGCGGTCTATCTGGTGCTCGGGATTCTCTATGAAAGCTACATTCACCCCCTGACCATCCTGTCGACGCTGCCGTCTGCCGGTGTCGGCGCGCTGCTGAGCATCTACCTGACGGGCGGGCAATTCAGCCTGATCTCGTTGCTGGGGCTGTTCCTGCTGATTGGCGTGGTGAAAAAGAACGCGATCCTGATGATCGACCTCGCCTTGCAACTGGAGCGGGGCAGCGGCATGACGCCTCTGGAGTCGATCCGCAATGCCTGTCTGCAACGCCTGCGACCGATCCTGATGACGACCCTGGCGGCGATTCTGGGCGCCGTGCCATTGCTGCTCAGCAGCGCCGAAGGTGCGGAAATGCGCCGTCCGCTGGGCCTGACCATCATCGGCGGCTTGATTCTGAGCCAGATTCTCACGCTCTACACCACCCCCGTGGTTTACCTCTACCTCGACCGTCTGCGCCACCGCTTCAACAAGTGGCGCGGTGTGCAGACGGATGCCGCTCTGGAAACGCCGCTATGAACACTCGTCTGAACGCCTCTGTGACACAGCGGACCTTGCCTTTTCGGCGCATTTTCAGCGTCAGCCTGTGCGCCTTGCTGCTCAGCGCCTGCGCCGTCGGCCCGGACTATAAAAAGCCGGACGCCGCCACCCCCGCGCACTTCAAGCAGGCCGAAGGCTGGACCCAGGCCAACCCCAGCGATGCCATGGCCCGTGGCGCCTGGTGGGAAGTCTATGGCGATGCCCAACTGAACGGGCTGGTGGAGAAACTCAACACCTCCAACCAGACCATCGCCCAGAACGAGGCGCAGTATCGCCAGGCACTGGCGCTGGTCAAAAGCGCCCGAGGTGCGTTCTTCCCGACGCTGGACCTGACTACCAGCAAGAACCGCTCAAGCCAGGGCACCGGCAGCTCCAACTCCAGCCTGAGCAGTTCCAGCAGCGGGATTCGCGACACCTACAACGCGCAATTGGGGGTGAGTTGGGAAGCGGACGTCTGGGGCAAACTGCGCCGTGGCCTGGAAGCGGACAAGGCCAGCGCCCAGGCGAGCCTCGCCGACTGGGCCTCGATTCGCCTGAGCCAGCAGTCGCTGCTGGTGCAGAACTACCTGCAATTAAGAGTGATCGACGAACAAAAACGCCTGCTGGAGGCTACGGTTCAGACCTATGAGCGCTCGCTGAAACTGACCCAGAATCAGTACCGCGCCGGGATTTCCGGGCGCGATGCCGTGGCCCAGGCGCAAACCCAGCTCAAGAGCACCCAGGCCGACCTGATCGATCTGGCCTGGCAACGCGCACAGTTCGAGAGCGCCATTGCCGTTGCGATGGGACAGCCACCTGCCGATTTCAGCCTGGCGCCGACCACCGACATTCCGGCGCTGCCGCAGATTCCCGCACAACTGCCTTCGCAGTTGCTGGAGCGTCGTCCTGACATTGCCGCCGCCGAACGCTCGGTGATGGCCGCCAACGCCAATATTGGCGTGGCCAAGGCTGCTTATTATCCCGACCTGACCTTGAGCATGAGCGGTGGCTACAGCAGCAGTACGTTCAGCAACTGGATCAGCCTGCCGAACCGCTTCTGGTCCGTGGGGCCGCAACTGGCGATGACCTTGTTCGACGGTGGCCAGCGCTCGGCGGAAGTTGACCGCACTGAAGCGGTGTATGACCAGACCGTGGCCCAATATCGCCAGACCGTGCTCGACGGCTTCAAGGAAGTCGAGGATTACATGGCGCAATTGCGCGTCTACGAGCAGGAGGCAGGGGTGCGCAAAGAGGCGCTGGATGCGGCCCGCGAGTCGCTGCGACTGACCAGCAACCAATACAAAGCCGGATTGATTGGCTATCTTGATGTAGTGAATGTACAAACCACTGCATTGAGTAACGAACGCAGCGTGCTGACTTTGCTGCAAAGCCGACTGATTGCCAGCGTCCAGTTGATCGCGGCATTGGGTGGCGGCTGGAATACCGAGACAGGTCTTGCGCAGGAACCTGCGTTTTCTCGTCGCTGATCATGAGTAGAGGCGTATTGCCATGATTGCGACGGAATAACCGCGACATTCTTGCGAAAATCGGTAGAATCGCCGCCGAATTCCTGGGCTGTCAGAGCCTTTCCTGGTTGAGTCATGAGTCGCGCGCCATGCTGATTGGACACTACACGTTGTCGCTGGTCCTGGTTTCCATTGTGGTGGCGATCCTGGCGTCTTATACCGCTCTGGACCTTGCCGGGCGCATCCAGGCATCCCAAGGGCGATCGCGTCTGATGTGGATCGGCGGCGGCGCATTGTCGATGGGCATTGGCATCTGGTCCATGCACTTTATCGGCATGCTGGCCTTCCAACTCCCGATCGATCTGGGCTTCGACCTCTCCCTGACCTTGTTGTCGCTGGCGGTGGCCGTCCTCTCTTCCGGGTTCGCCCTGTGGCTGGTCAGTCATAGCCACGTGCCGCTTTTGCATGTGCTGTTCGGCGCGCTCGCCATGGGCACCGGCATCAGCACCATGCACTACACCGGCATGGCCGCGCTGCACATGCAGCCGGGCATCGATTACGACCCCACACTGTTTGTCGCCTCGCTGGTGATTGCCGTAACGGCTTCGGGTGCCGCCCTGTGCATCGCGCTGCGCCTGCGTGCGCAAACGCCACACGTGCAACTGTGGCGGGGTGGTGCGGCGGTGATCATGGGCTTTGCGATCGTCGGCATGCACTACACGGGCATGGCGGCGGCGAATTTCCCCGAGGGCAGTTTCTGCGGCGCGGCGGTCACCGGGCTGCGCACCGACGGGCTGGATAAACTCGTGCTGGTGACCAGCCTTGCCGTGCTGACCATCACCTTGCTCACCTCGGTGCTCGATGCGCGCCTGGAAGCCCGCACCGCGCAGCTCGCGCAATCCTTGAGCGAGGCCAATCGCGAGCTGACCCAACTGGCGCTGCACGACACCCTGACCGGGCTGCCCAACCGTATCCTGCTGGCCGACCGTATCGAGCAGGCCATGCGCAAGGTCGATTCCCAAGGCGGCCTGTTCGCGCTGATGTTCATGGATCTGGATGGCTTCAAGCCGGTCAACGATGCCTTCGGCCATCACGTGGGTGACCTGCTGCTCAAGGAAGTGGCCTCGCGCATGCGAGAGAACTTCCACCGCCACGACACCCTGGCCCGCATCGGCGGCGATGAATTCGTGCTGTTGGTGGAGCTCGAAGAGGTAGACGATGCCACCACAGTGGCGTCGCGCCAGGTGGCGTTGGTCGGCAAGCCGTTCAACGTGCAGGACCACGATCTGCAAGTGACCGTGAGTATCGGTATCAGCCTGTACCCCGGCAACGGCCGCACCCAGCAGGAACTGCTGATGAACGCCGACGCCGCGATGTACCACGCTAAAAGCGCGGGCAAGAACGGCTACAGCTTCTTCGATGTGTCGATGAACACCAACGCCCGGAATCAGCTGCAACTGCTCCAGGATTTGCGCGTGGGTTTGCGCGAGGGTCAGTTCTGCCTACACTACCAGCCCAAATTTGCCGCAGGTTCCGGCGATCCGGTTGGCGCCGAGGCCCTGGTGCGCTGGAATCACCCGGAACACGGCCTGTTGATGCCGGACAAATTCATCGGTCTTGCCGAAAAGACCGGCCTGATTATCAATATTGGCGAATGGGTGCTCAACGAAGCCTGTCGTCAGATGCGGGTCTGGTACGACGCCGGTTACACCGAGTGGCGTATGGCGGTGAACCTCTCCGCGCTGCAGTTCTGTCACGCGGGGCTTGTGAAGACCGTCGCCACGGCCTTGTCGGCGCACGGTCTGCCGGCCAACTGCCTGACCCTGGAAATCACCGAAACCACCGCCATGAGCGATGCCGATGCCAGTATGACCGTGCTGCAGAGGCTTTCCGACATGGGAGTGGACCTGTCCATCGACGATTTTGGCACTGGCTATTCGAGCCTGATGTACCTCAAGCGTCTGCCGGCAAACGAGCTGAAGATTGATCGCGGATTCGTCCGCGAGCTGGAACGCGACAGTGATGATGCCGCCATTGTCTCGGCCATCGTCGCCCTTGGGCAGGCGCTGAACCTGCGTATCGTCGCCGAAGGCGTCGAAACCATCAGCCAGCAAAGTTTCCTGACACAACTGGGTTGCGATTCGCTGCAAGGCTATCTGCTGGGGCATCCATTGCCAGCGGACCGTTTCATGGCGGATATTAGCGCGGCGCAGAAACGGGTATCCGAGAGCACTCTCTGACGTTTACGTATGACACCCCTCTAAAAGGCTTGGATTTTTAATCGGAAATTCCATGGATAAAAACCTCCTCATCACTGGCGGCTCCAGAGGTATCGGCGCGGCCACGGCAGTTTTGGCGGCATCGCAGGGTTATCGCGTCTGCATCAACTACCTTTCCGATCACGCAGCGGCCGAACGGGTCTGTGGGCAGATTCGCGAAGCGGGCGGGCACGCCATCGCGGTCCAGGCGGACGTCAGCAACGAAGATGAAATCATTCGCCTGTTTTCCCGTGTCGACGCAGATCTTGGGCGGATCACTGCGCTGGTCAACAACGCCGGAACCGTGGGGGAGACGTCCCGGGTCGATACCATGTCCGAGTTTCGCCTGCTCAAGATGATGATGAGCAACGTGGTCGGGCCGATGCTGTGCAGCAAGCACGCATTGCTGCGCATGTTGCCCCGCCACGGCGGGCATGGCGGCAGCATCGTCAACGTGTCCTCGGTGGCGGCGCGGCTGGGTTCGCCTGGCGAATACGTCGACTACGCGGCGTCCAAGGGTGCGCTGGATACCTTCACCATCGGCCTTGCCAAGGAAGTGGCGGGCGAGGGCGTGCGCGTCAATGCGGTGCGTCCTGGGTACATCTTCACTGAGTTCCACACCCTGAGCGGCGACCCGCAGCGGGTTAGCAAGCTGGAGCCGACCATCCCCATGGGCCGCGGCGGGCTGGCCGACGAAGTGGCCGAGGCGATTGTCTGGTTGCTGTCGGACAAGGCATCGTATTCCACCGGCACCTTCATCGACCTGGGCGGCGGCCGCTGACGGGGAGAGACCTCTATCCCCTCGTAGCAGTCCGGCTTGCCGGCGTCAGCGATCTTGAGGGCGCCTCGCCGGCAAGCCGGACTGCTACGACAGGTATTTGCGTGCTATTTAACTTCCCATCATCGACCGGATGATCTTGCCCAGGGTTTCCATCGCACGCTCACACGTCTCGTTCCAGGGACTGCCGTAGTTCAGGCGAAGGCAGTTCTTGAAGCGGCGGGTGGGGGAGAACATCGGGCCGGGTGCGATGCTGATGCCTTGAGCCAGCGCGATCTGAAACACTTTCAACGAGTCGATCTGCTCCGGCAGCTCAAGCCATAGAAAATACCCGCCTGAAGGCTGGCTGACCCGCGTCTGCGCCGGGAAATACCGAGCCACGGCGCCCAGCATCGCCCGCAATTGATCTTCCAGGCTGTTGCGCAGTTTGCGCAGGTGCCGGTCATACCCGCCATGTTGCAGGTAATCGGCAATCGCGGCCTGGGCGGGCATCGAGGCGCACAGCGAGGTCATGAGTTTCAGCCGCTCGACCTTCTGCGCATAACGCCCGGCGGCCACCCATCCCACGCGATACCCCGGTGCCAGGCTCTTGGCGAACGATCCGCAATGCAGCACCAACCCTTCGGTGTCAAAGGCCTTGGCAGGCTTGGGTGCGTTTTGTCCGTAGTAGAGTTCTGCGTAGACATCGTCTTCGATCAGCGGCACCTGATGCCTGCGCAACAACTCCACCAGATCCCGCTTGCGTTCCTGGGAGACGGTCGCGCCGGTGGGGTTCTGAAAGCTGGTCATGCTCCAGCAGGCCTTGATCGGGTGGCGTTGCAGGGTCTGTTCCAGCACGGCCAGATCGATACCGGTTTGTGGGTGCACGGGAATTTCCACTACCTTGAGCTTCAAACGTTCCAGCACCTGCAGGCATGCATAAAACGCAGGTGCTTCGATCGCCACCAGATCACCCGGCTCGGTCACGGCCTGCAAGCACAGGTTCAGGGCCTCCAGGGCGCCGTTGGTAATCAGCAACTCATCCATGGGCAGTACTTGCCCTGCAACCATGTAGCGCAGCGCAATCTGCCGGCGCAGCACCGGGTTGCCCGGCGACAGGTCGCTGACCACCATGCTCGGGTCCATGTCCCGTGTCGCGCTGGACAAGGAGCGGGCCAGGCGTTGTAGCGGAAACAGCCCTGCGCTGGGGAAGGCCGAGCCGAAGGGCACAGTGTGCGGGTCCTTGATCGATTCAAGCACGGAGAACACCAGCTCACTGACATCCACCTCGGTGCTCTCGCTGACCTGAGTGTCAGGCGCAGCTTCCAACGCAGCCGGAATCTCGAAGCGCTGGCTGGCGATGCTTTCATTGACGAAGCTGTCGTTGACGAAGTAGCCCGACCGCGGCCGCGCCCGGATCAGGCCGCGACGTTCAAGCAGGTAATACGCCTGGAACACCGTGGACGGGCTGATGCCGTGGGTCTGGCTGGCATAACGCACCGAAGGCACGCGCTGACCGGCGGCGAGGACGCCGGACCTGATCATTTCGGCGATGTCGTCGGCAAACTTTTCATAACGCTTCATTATAGGCTCGCGCATATTCGGTGCAGATGAGCACAGAATATGCGCGTCAGACTGTTTTCAGTACAGATGCAGTTCACCGATCTAATTGCAGATCAGATGGGACATGCGTGCCCGCGGTTTCAAATGACCGGCGAATCCTCACCCGGCTTCACGCCGATGGTGTGATGGCGCAAATCCTTGGCCTTGTAAACGGTCAAGGCATCGGCTTCCGCCTCGGTGATCGGCACCTGTTTTCCGCCGATATCAGCCTGGGACATGTGGGTCGCGTCGTTGGTGGTAATGACTACATCCGCCACCGCACTGCGGTACTGGGCGCCGTCTATATAAGCAGAGCAGTACTCATGGGTGCTGTCGAATTCCAGTGGCATGATCGCACTCCTTCAAGGTGTATGTACGTGCGACTGCCAAGGTTTTGTATCGTTTCCGGATTCCGACCGCCAGCACTCCTCGCGCTGAATGCGGTCAATTCTTAAACGGCATCAGAAGGAATGGCGATGAACACCTGGTGGCAAGAAGTCGTCGACACGCTGCAGTCCGAGTTTTCGGACATTACGGATGCTAAACAGCTGACCCAGGTGGTGGTGCGTCTGGTGATCGCGGCAGTGCTGGGCGGCATTCTTGGCTTCGAGCGCGAACACAAGGGCAAGGCTGCCGGTGTGCGGACGCACATGCTGGTGTGCATGGGGGCGGCGTTGTTCGTGCTGGTGCCGCGTTTGGCAGGTGCCGATGATGCAGCGTTGAGTCGTGTAGTGCAGGGGCTTGTTGCAGGGATCGGCTTTCTCGGCGCGGGCACCATCCTCAAAGGCGAGAAGCTCCACACCTCCCAGGTCAAGGGCCTCACTACTGCCGCTGGCCTGTGGATGACCGCAGCAATCGGTATCGCCGCAGGCATGGGGCGGGAAATGACAGCGGTGGTCAGCACCGTTTTGGCGCTGGGAATCTTCAGTCTGGTGCCTTTGATTACCGATCGGTTCGAACCGCCGCAGGACAGGGATTCACATCAGCCGTAGCAGCCCGCCTGGGCTGCTACATATCACCTTTACTCATACAACACCGCAGGCGGGTCCTGGCTGGGCGGATCGCCCTTGGGCGGTTCGATCACCGGCGGCATGGTCGGTGGCGGCGGCTCCTCGGGTTTGGGCACCGGCAATTCGGGGTCGTCGATGTTCGGATCGGGCGTTTCTGCGGGAATGGGAATGTTCATTGCTTCACCTTCCTGAGAGCGCAGGTTTGAACAGGCGGGAATACCGGATTTCAGCGCGCTTGCAGGGTTCGACAGCGCGTCTGTTTGAAGATTTCCCGAAATTGCACGTGCTTTTCGATCCTGCGGCTAAGCTGGGCAACGGATCGATTTTTTGCGGCACAAGCTCTTTGAACTTTTCCCCAAGGCAGGCTTCGGAACCTATGCGGCCAATTCCGGGCGGGTTCAGTCCGGTGGCCTTCCTTTACGTATCAAGGATTGGATGTCGATGGAATGGACTCTTAACAAGGAGCGTCCCTGGGGCGTGAGGAGTGATGCTCGATGAATGTGACTGCAGATCAGCCATACGGCCCGGATTCTCTGGCTACCGATGTTTCCCACCCAACCCAGCCTTTACCCCTGACCCAGGCCTTGCAGCTGCCGCGCATCGTCATTGAAGACACGCAGCCGGTGATTGAGGCCGGCACGCTGGCCGCCAAGGCGATCATTGGCCAGCCCGTCACCGTGACCAGCAAGGTGTTCGCCGACGGGCATGACAAGATGTCGGTGCGCATTCGCTATCGCGCTGCAGACGAGCAGGAATGGCACAAGGCGCCGATGCGTGATCTGGGCAACGACAGCTGGATTGGCGAGTTCACGCCTACCAGCGTGAGCCGCTACCTGTTCCGCCTGGAAGCCTGGATCGATCTGTTCGCCAGTTACCGTTACGAGTTGGAAAAAAAGTACGCAGCCGGTGTGTCCATTGGCCTGGAACTGGAAGAAGGGCGCCTGCATCTGGTGCACGCTGCCGAGCGCAGCCAGCATGAACTGCGCGGGCAGATCGACAGCTTGTTGCAGCGTCTGGGCGAAAATACCGAGCATGAAGCGCAGGTGGCATTGCTGCTCAACAGCGAAACCGCCGCAATCATGTCCCATGCCGACAACCACGCGTTCCTGAGCCGCAGCCTGGAATTCCCGCTGGACGTGGAGCGTGAGCTGGCCCAGTTCGCCAGTTGGTACGAGTTGTTCCCGCGCTCGATCACCGACGACAAGCAGCGTCACGGCACCTTCAATGACGTGCACAGCCGCCTGCCCATGATCCGCGACATGGGCTTCGACGTGCTGTATTTCCCGCCGATTCACCCCATCGGCCGTGCTCACCGCAAAGGCCCGAACAATTCGCTGAAGGCCGGCCCCGACGATCCGGGCAGCCCGTACGCCATTGGCAGTGCCGAAGGCGGCCATGAGGCAATTCACCCGCAGCTGGGCAGCCGCGAAGACTTCCGCAATCTGGTCAAGGCCGCGGCAGGCCATGGGCTGGAAATAGCGCTGGATTTTGCCATTCAGTGCTCCCAGGACCACCTCTGGCTCAAGGAGCATCCGGGCTGGTTCTCCTGGCGTCCGGACGGCACGATTCGTTACGCGGAAAACCCGCCGAAGAAATACCAGGACATCGTTAACGTCGATTTCTACGCGCCCGATGCCATTCCCAGTCTGTGGCTTGAGCTGCGCGACGTGGTGCTGGGCTGGGTGGAAGAGGGCGTCAAGATCTTCCGCGTCGACAACCCGCACACCAAGCCGCTGCCATTCTGGCAATGGATGATCGCGGACGTGCGTGCCCAGCATCCGGAGGTGATGTTTCTCGCCGAGGCGTTCACCAAGCCTGCGATGATGGCGCGGCTGGGCAAGGTTGGTTACTCCCAGAGCTACACCTATTTCACCTGGCGCAACACCAAGGCCGAGCTGGCCGAGTACTTCACTCAGCTCAACCAGTCGCCATGGCGTGAATGCTACCGGCCGAACTTCTTCGTCAACACCCCGGACATCAACCCGTATTTCCTGCATGACTCGGGTCGCGCAGGCTTTCTGATCCGTGCTGCTCTGGCGACCATGGGCTCGGGATTATGGGGCATGTATTCAGGGTTCGAACTCTGCGAATCGGCGCCGGTGCCGGGCAAGGAGGAATACCTGGATTCGGAGAAATACGAGATCCGTCCGAGGGATTTCACAGCGCCCGGCAACATCATCGCCGAGATCGCCCAATTGAATCGTATTCGTCGGCAAAACCCGGCGCTGCAAACCCATCTGGGCCTGAAGATTTACAACGCCTGGAACGACAACATCCTGTTCTTCGGCAAGCGCAGCCACGACGGCAACAACTTCGTGCTGGTGGCCGTGAGCCTGGATCCGCATAACGCACAAGAGGCGAACTTCGAGCTGCCATTATGGGAGATGGGCCTGCCCGATGACGCTGCGACCTTTGGCGAAGACCTGATGACCGGCCATTCCTGGACCTGGTATGGCAAGAACCAATGGATGCGGATTGATCCTTCCTATCAGCCGTTTGGCATCTGGCGCATCAAAGCCACACACCAATAACAGGAAGCAATTGGCCATGGCGAAGAAAACCCGGAACGCTGCCTTTATCGACGATCCGCTCTGGTACAAGGACGCGGTGATTTACCAGGTACATGTAAAGTCTTACTTCGACTCCAACGATGACGGGATCGGCGACTTTCCCGGCCTGATCGCCAAGCTGGACTACATCGCCCAGCTTGGCGTCAACACTATCTGGTTGTTGCCGTTCTACCCCTCACCGCGGCGTGACGATGGCTACGACATCGCTGATTACCGAGGCGTTCACACCGACTACGGGACGATGGCCGACGCGAAGAAATTCATCGCCGAGGCCCACAGGCGCGGGCTGCGGGTCATCACCGAGCTGGTCATCAACCACACCTCGGATCAGCACCCATGGTTTCAGCGCGCTCGGCATGCGAAAAAGGGCTCCAAGGCCCGGGATTTCTACGTCTGGTCCGACGACGATCAGAAGTACGACGGTACGCGGATCATTTTCCTTGACACCGAGAAATCCAACTGGACCTGGGACCCGGTGGCCGGGCAGTACTTCTGGCACCGTTTCTATTCGCACCAGCCGGACCTCAACTTCGACAACCCGCAAGTGATGAAAGCGGTGCTGGAGGTGATGCGCTATTGGCTGGACATGGGCATCGACGGCTTGCGCCTGGACGCGATTCCGTACCTGATCGAGCGCGACGGCACCAACAACGAGAACCTGCAAGAAACCCATAACGTACTCAAGCAGATTCGCGCCGAAATCGACGCCAACTACCCGGACCGCATGCTGCTGGCCGAGGCCAACCAGTGGCCCGAAGACACCCAGCTGTATTTCGGTGACCGCAAGGGCAAGGACGGCGACGAGTGCCACATGGCGTTTCACTTTCCGCTGATGCCGCGCATGTACATGGCCGTGGCTCAGGAGGATCGCTTTCCGATCACCGACATCCTGCGCCAGACCCCGGAAATTCCGGAAAACTGCCAGTGGGCGATTTTCCTGCGCAACCACGATGAGCTGACGCTGGAAATGGTCACCGACCGTGAGCGTGACTACCTGTGGAACTACTACGCCGCCGACCGCCGTGCGCGCATCAATCTCGGCATCCGTCGGCGATTGGCGCCCCTGCTGGAGCGGGACCGGCGCCGGGTGGAGCTCCTCAACAGCATGCTGTTGTCCATGCCAGGCACGCCGACCCTGTATTACGGCGACGAAATCGGCATGGGTGACAACATTTATCTGGGCGACCGCGACGGCGTGCGCACGCCCATGCAATGGTCCATCGACCGCAACGGCGGGTTCTCCCGGGCCAATCCGGCAAGCCTGGTGCTGCCGCCGATCATGGATCCGCTGTACGGCTTCCAGTCGGTCAACGTCGAGTCCCAGGATCAAGACCCTCATTCGCTGCTCAACTGGACCCGGCGCATGCTGGCGGTGCGCAAGCAGCAGAAAGCCTTCGGGCGCGGCACGCTGAAAATGCTCTCGCCCAGCAACCGCCGGATCCTGGCCTACACCCGTGAATACACAGGGCCCGACGGCAAGACCGAAATCATCCTGTGCGTCGCCAACGTCTCGGCGGCGTCCCAGGCCGCCGAACTCGAGCTGTCTCACTATGCCGGCACGGTGCCGGTGGAGATGCTTGGCGGTAGCGCCTTTCCACCTATCGGCCAGCTCAATTACCTGCTGACGTTGCCACCCTATGGCTTCTACTGGTTCTTGCTGGCTGCGGAGAATCAGATGCCCAGTTGGCACGTCGAGCCGGCCCAGAGCATGCCGGACTTCCCGACCCTTGTGCTCAAGCAGCGCCTGGAAGAACTGCTCGAAGAACCCCTGCGCCAGACCATGGAGCAGACCTCGCTGTCGGTCTACTTGCCCAAACGCCGCTGGTTCGCGGGCAAAGGCACGGCGATCGACAAGGTGCACATCGCCTATGCCGTGCGCTTCGGCACCACCCAGCGGCCAGTACTGCTGAGCGAGATCGAAGTCTCGGCAGGCGGCGAAGTGGCCCGCTATCAACTGCCGTTCGGTTTCCTCGCCGAAGACGATTTCAGCAGTGCCTTGCCACAGCAACTGGCGTTGGCGAGAGTGCGTCGCGGGCGGCAGGTCGGGCTGATTACCGATGCGTTCACCCTTGAGCCGTTCATTCGTGCGGTGATCGCCGGGATGCAACAGCAGGCCGTCCTGCCCACCGGCGACGGCGAACTGCGCTTCCAGCAAACGTCCCAGCTGGCACCGTTGGGGCTTGGCGATGAATCCGAGGTGCGCTACCTGTCGGCCGAGCAGTCCAACAGTTCGGTGGTGGTGGGCAGCAGCCTGGTGCTGAAAATGATTCGTCGGGTCAGTGCCGGCACCCACCCGGAACTGGAAATGGGTGCCTACCTGACCGAAGCCGGCTACGCGCACATCTCGCCGCTGTTGGGCGCTGTGGTGCGGGTCGACAACGAAGGCCAGAGCAACCTGTTGATGATCGCCCAGGGTTACTTGAGCAACCAGGGCGATGCCTGGGAGTGGACGCAGAACAATCTGGAACGCGCCGTGCGGGACGAAATGGCCCACGGGCGGTCGGATCTGGAGCAACATTCCAATGCATTGATCGAACTCAAGGATTTTGCCGAGCTGTTGGGGCAACGTCTGGGAGAGATGCACGTGGTGCTCAGCGCGCCGACCGATAACCCGGACTTCAAGACTGAAGTTACCACGGCCAAGGACGCCCAGGCCTCGGCGAAAAGCATCTCGGCTCAGGTCGAGCGCGCACTGGGGCTGCTGGAGCAGCATCGTGATTCGCTGGAAGCGGACGATCAGCAACTGGTCAGCGAGCTGCTCGGCCAGCGCAAGGCCCTGCTTGCACAGGTGCAGGCCCTGGCCAAACAATCGGTCGGCGGGCTGCGCATGCGGGTGCATGGCGACTTGCACCTGGGGCAGATGCTGGTGGTCAAGGGCGATGCCTATCTGATTGATTTCGAGGGCGAACCGGCCCGGCCGCTGGAGGAAAGACGGGCCAAGTACAGCCCGTTCAAAGATGTCAGCGGTGTGTTGCGATCTTTCGACTACGCTGGCGCCATGGCCATGCGAAATGCGCTGGCGGCCGACACATCGCCCGCCGCAAATGCTGCACGCGAACAGGTTGCACAGATCTATCTACGGCAGGCGCGGGAGGCGTTTCTCGGTGGCTACAACAAGGCCACCGTCGACGTTGCCCACGCCTGGAAGGATGCCAAGGGGGAGGCCGCAGCACTGGCGTTGTTCACCCTGGAAAAAGCCGCTTATGAAGTGGCCTACGAGGCCGAGAATAGGCCGACCTGGTTGTCGGTCCCGCTTCAAGGCTTGCGCGGGCTGTTGAACTTGTCTGATGGAGAATGAAAATGAGTGCGTCTGACCAATTCGGCAAGGGCAACCGGGATGTGTTGCCAACCGCCGGCGATATGGACGCGTTGATCCGCGCCGAACACCCCGATCCGTTCTCCATACTCGGCCCCCACAGCGACGGCAAGAATGGCCAGGTGATCCGTGCCTATCTGCCCAATGCCCTGGGGGTGCGGGTACTGTCCCGCGATGGGGAGCGCGATCTGGGCGAACTGAGCATGAGTGACAAGCCCGGCTTCTTCGCCGGGCACTTCGAGACCCGCGAACCCTATCTGTTGAAAATCAACTGGGCCACGGGCGAGCAAGTCACGGAAGATCCCTACAGCTTCGGCCAGTTGCTTGGCGAGATGGACCTGTACCTGTTTGCCGAGGGCAATCACCGTGACCTGAGCAGCGCCTTGGGCGCACAGGTCAAGAACGTCGATGGCGTCGACGGCGTGCGCTTCTCGGTCTGGGCGCCCAATGCCCGACGGGTGTCGGTTGTCGGGGATTTCAACAGTTGGGACGGACGCAGGCACCCCATGCGCGCGCGGCATCCGAGCGGCGTGTGGGAGGTCTTCATTCCCCGTATCGGGCCGGGCGAGGCGTATAAGTACGAGATTCTCGGCCAGCACGGCGTGTTGCCGCTCAAGGCCGACCCGATGGCACTGGCCACCAAGCTGCCGCCGGACACCGCCTCGAAAGTGGCCGCGCCGCTGAGTTTCGACTGGCAGGACCATGACTGGATGCAGTCACGGGGCGACAAGCACGATGTGCACAAGCCGCTGTCGATCTACGAGCTGCACGCGGGCTCATGGCGCTGGCACCACGGCGGCGAAGACGAACCGGATCGCCCGTTCAACTGGCACGAGCTGGCAGACCAGTTGATTCCCTATGTGAAGGACCTGGGCTTCACCCACATCGAACTGATGCCGATCATGGAGCACCCGTTTGGCGGCTCCTGGGGTTATCAGTTGCTGTCGCAGTTCGCCCCGAGCGCGCGCTACGGCTCGCCTGAGGATTTCGCGGCCTTCGTCAACGCCTGTCACCAGAATGACATCGGCGTGATCCTCGACTGGGTCCCGGCGCATTTCCCCACTGACACCCACGGCCTGGCGCAATTCGACGGCACCGCGCTGTATGAGTACGGCAACCCGCAAGAGGGCTTCCATCAGGACTGGGACACGCTGATCTACAACCTGGGTCGCACCGAGGTTCACGGGTTCATGATTGCCTCGGGCCTGCACTGGCTCAAGCATTTCCACGTCGACGGTCTGCGGGTGGATGCCGTGGCCTCAATGCTGTACCGCGACTATTCGCGCAAGGCCGGGGAGTGGGTGCCGAACCGCTACGGCGGCCGTGAGAACCTGGAGGCGATCGAGTTCCTGCGTCACCTCAACGACGTAGTGGCGCTGGAAGCACCGGGTGCACTGGTCATTGCCGAGGAATCCACGGCCTGGCCGGGTGTCAGCCAGCCGACCCAACAGGGCGGCCTCGGGTTTGCCTACAAGTGGAACATGGGCTGGATGCACGACACGCTCAAATACATCGAACAGGACCCGATCCATCGCCAGCATCACCATGACCGGCTGAGTTTCGGGCTGGTGTACGCATGGTCCGAGCGGTTCATCCTGCCGATTTCCCACGACGAAGTGGTGCACGGCAAGCATTCGCTGATCGACAAGATGCCGGGGGATCGCTGGCAGAAGTTCGCCAACCTGCGGGCCTATCTCACGTTCATGTGGACCCATCCGGGCAAGAAACTGTTGTTCATGGGTTGTGAATTCGGCCAGTGGCGCGAGTGGAACCACGACACCGAGCTTGACTGGCATTTCCTCAACTACGCCGATCACAAGGGCGTGCATACCCTGGTCGGGGACCTGAACCGGTTGTACCGTTCGGAGAAAGCGCTGCATGAGCAGGATTGCCAGCCGCAGGGCTTCCAGTGGGTGATTGGCGACGACGCCGGCAACAGCGTCTATGCCTACCTGCGCTGGAGCCGCGAGGGTGAACCGTTGCTGGTGGTGGCGAACCTGACCCCGGTGCCGCGTCATGGTTATCGGGTCGGCGTGCCGTTCAGTGGCAAGTGGGCGGAATTGCTCAACACTGACGCCGAGTTGTATGCCGGGTCCAACGTGGGCAATGGCGGGGCGGTGACGGCGGACGAGATCAAGAGCCACGGGCAGGCGGTTTCGTTGGCGTTGAATTTGCCGCCGCTGGCCGTCGTTGTCCTCAAACCCCTGCGCGAGGAATAACCTTCGCCCCGATAAGGACCGTTCCCACGTTCCCGCGTGGGAACGCCTCACCTGTAGGAGCGCGCTTGCCCGCGATGGCGATCTCAAGACCGCCCCCGCCGGCAAGCCGTGCTGCTACGGGATGTGAGTGTATCGACGATCACCGGTCAATGAAGTCCTGTGGGAGCGGGCTCGCCCGCGAAAGCGGTGGGTCAGTCACCATAAATGAGTCGGGCCCGACGCACTCGCGGGCGAGCCCGCTCTCACAGGAATGTGCTGGCGCAGCGGATGCGGATGCGCACGTGAAATCGCCCCTAATACCAGGCCCGCCAACCGTCCATTTTCACAATCCCGCGCACAATCTGAACTACGCTGAAACGGTCGATGCTGCGCTGTCGACACCGTGATCGAACACTCTCCCGGCCTTGTACCGGGATCATCCCCTGATGAGGAGTGCACGATGGACCTCAACCGTCGGCAGTTCTTCAAGGTCGCCGCGATCGGCCTTGGAGGCTCGAGCCTGGCGGCGTTGGGCATGGCGCCCGCGCCGGCATTCGCCGAGCAGATACGCCACTTCAAGCTCGCCCACACCCATGAAACCCGCAACACCTGCCCGTACTGCTCGGTCGGCTGCGGACTCATCATGTACAGCCAGGGCGATGCGGCCAAGAACGTGGCGCAGAACATCATCCATATCGAAGGCGACGCTGACCACCCGGTCAACCGCGGCACCCTGTGCCCGAAAGGCGCGGGCCTTCTGGACTTCATTCACAGCCCCAGCCGCCTCCAGTACCCGCAGGTGCGCAAGCCGGGCAGCAAGGAATGGACGCGAATTTCCTGGGATGAAGCCCTGGACCGCGTGGCCGGCCTGATGAAGGAAGACCGCGACGCCAACTTCATCGAGAAAAACGCCAAGGGAGAGACCGTCAACCGCTGGCTCACTACAGGCTTTCTCGCTGCATCTGCCGCTTCCAACGAAGCAGGCTACATGACCCACAAGGTCATTCGCGCAACCGGCATGCTGGGGTTCGATAACCAGGCACGTGTCTGACATGGCCCGACGGTGGCAAGTCTTGCCCCGACGTATGGCCGTGGAGCCATGACCAATACCTGGACCGATATCGCCAACGCGAACCTGATTCTGGTAATGGGCGGCAACTCAGCAGAAGCGCACCCGTGCGGCTTCAAATGGGTGACCGAAGCCAAGGCGCACAACCAGGCGCGGCTGATCGTGGTCGACCCGCGTTTTACCCGTACTGCCTCCGTGGCCGATTATTACGCGCCGATTCGCACCGGTAGCGACATCACGTTCATGGGCGGGCTGATCAATTACCTGCTGACCCAAGACAAGATCCAGCACGAATATGTGCGCAACTACACCGATGTCTCGTTCATCGTCAAAGCCGGCTATGGCTTTGAAAACGGCATTTTCAGCGGCTATGACGCGACCAAGCGGGTGTATACGGACAAATCCGGCTGGGGCTACGAGCTGGGCGAGGACGGTTTCGCCAAGGTCGATCCGACCCTGCAGGACCCGCGCTGTGTCTATCAATTGATGAAGCAGCATTACAGCCGCTACACCGCTGACATCGCCAGCCAGATCTGCGGCATGCCCCAGGACCAGATGATGAAGATCTGGCAGGAAATCGCCACCTGTTCGGCCCCCGGCAAGACCATGACGATCCTCTATGCCCTGGGCTGGACTCAGCACTCCATTGGCGCGCAGATCATCCGCAGTGCGGCCATGGTGCAGCTGGTGCTGGGCAATATCGGCATGCCTGGCGGGGGGATGAACGCCTTGCGCGGGCACTCCAACATTCAGGGCCTGACGGACCTTGGGCTGCTGTCCAACTCGCTGCCGGGTTACCTGACCCTGGCCAGCGACGGCGAGCAGGACTACAACGCCTACATCGCCAAGCGCACGCAGAAACCGCTGCGGCCAGGGCAGCTCTCCTACTACCAGAACTACAGCAAGTTCCACGTCAGCCTCATGAAATCCTGGTACGGCGCCAACGCCACGGCCGAGAACAACTGGGGCTATGACTGGCTGCCCAAGCTGGACATCCCCGGCTACGACGTGCCGAAGATGTTCGACATGATGGGCAGCGGCAAGGTCAACGGCTACCTGTGCCAGGGCTTCAACCCGATTGCCGTGCTGCCGGACAAGAACCGCGTGATGAAGGCCCTGGCCAAGCTCAAGTGGCTGGTGGTGATGGACCCGCTGGCCACCGAAACCTCGGAGTTCTGGGACAACGTGGGGCCTTACAACGACGTGCAGAGCGAGAACATCCAGACCGAAGTCATTCGCCTGCCCACCACCTGTTTTGCCGAAGAGGACGGCTCGCTGGTCAACAGCAGCCGCTGGTTGCAATGGCACTTCAAGGGTGCAGAAGGCCCCGGCGAGGCGATCACCGACGTGCGCATCATGAGCGAGCTGTTCCTGCGCCTGCGTAAGATGTATCAGGAGAAGGGCGGGGCCTACGCCGAACCTTTGCTCAAACTCAGTTGGCCGTACAAGATCCCCGAGGAGCCTTCGCCGGAAGAGATCGCCAAGGAGATCAACGGCGCGGCCACCACTGACTTTACCGACGCCTCAGGCGCGGCGGTCAAGGGCGGGGCGCAGTTGACGGCCTTTGCGCAGCTCAAGGATGACGGCAGCACGGCATCGGGTTGCTGAATCTTCTGCGGCAGCTGGACCGAGGCCGGCAACCAGATGGCCCGGCGCGACAACAGCGATCCGTTCGGCATGCACCAGCATCAGGGCTGGGCCTGGGCGTGGCCGAACAACCGGCGCATTCTCCACAACCGCGCCTCGGCCGACGTGCAGGGCAAACCCTGGGATCCGAAGAAGCGCCTGGTGTGGTGGAACGGCAAGGTCTGGACCGGCACCGACGTGCCCGACTTCGTCGCCACCTCAGCACCCGAGGCGGGCATGAACCCGTTCATCATGAACCCCGAAGGCGTGGCGCGATTCTTCGCCGTGGACAAGATGAACGAGGGGCCATTTCCCGAGCACTACGAACCCTTCGAAACACCCATCGGCATCAACCCGCTGCATCCGAACAACAAGCAGGCCACCAGCAATCCGGCCGGGCGCGTGTTCGATTCGGTGTGGGATACGCTGGGCGTGGCCAAGGACTTCCCGTACGCGGGCACCAGCTACCGGCTGACCGAGCATTTCCACTACTGGAGCAAGCATTGCACCCTCAATGCGATCGCCCAGCCGGAGCAGTTCGTCGAGATCGGCGAGGCGCTGGCCAAGGAGAAGGGCATCGTGGCGGGGGATCGGGTGCGGGTCAGCAGCAAGCGCGGTTTCATCGAGGCCGTGGCGGTGGTGACCAAGCGAATTCGCCCTTTGCAGGTGAACAATCAGGTGGTGCATCAGATCGGTATCCCGATCCACTGGGGCTTCACCGGGACCACGCGCAACGGCTACCTGGCCAATACCCTGGTGCCGTTTCTGGGTGACGGTAATTCCCAGACTCCGGAATCCAAGTCGTTTCTGGTCAATTTGGAGAAAGTCTGATGGCCATTCAGGATGTGATTGCCCGCTCGGCCACCACCACGGTGCCGTCTTCGGTGCGCCAGCTTGAGGAAGTCGCCAAGCTGATCGACACCACCAAGTGCATCGGTTGCAAGGCCTGCCAGGTCGCGTGCTCGGAATGGAACGAGCTGCGCGACGAGGTCGGCCACAACCACGGCACCTACGACAACCCGCAGGACCTGAGCGCTCAGACCTGGACCCTGATGCGCTTCACCGAACACGAAACCGCGGATAACAATCTGGAGTGGCTGATTCGCAAGGACGGCTGCATGCACTGCGCCGACCTCGGCTGCCTCAAGGCCTGTCCCAGCCTTGGCGCGATCATCAAGCACGCCAACGGCATCGTCGATTTCAACCAGGACCACTGCATCGGCTGCGGCTACTGCATCACTGGTTGCCCGTTCAACATTCCGCGAATTTCGCAAAAAGACCACAAGGCGTACAAATGTACTCTTTGCTCGGATCGGGTCTCAGTAGGGCTGGAACCGGCCTGCGTGAAAACCTGCCCGACCGGGGCGATCGTCTTCGGCACCAAGGCCGACATGAAGACCCACGCTGCCGAGCGGGTGGTGGACCTCAAGTCCCGTGGCTTTGAAAACGCAGGCCTGTACGACCCGGCCGGGGTGGGGGGCACCCACGTGATGTACGTGCTGCATCACGCTGACGATCCGAAACTGTATGCGGGACTTCCGCTCAATCCGGAAATCAGCCCGCTGGTGGGCTTGTGGAAAGGCGTGACCAAGCCGCTGGGCCTGCTGGCCATAGGGCTGGCGGTGCTGGCCGGGTTCTTCCACTACGTGCGCATCGGCCCGCAACGGGAGGAAGACCCGCACCAGCACGGCAAGGATCCGGACGTGCACGAGGTCGATCCGGCGGTGCATGTCTATGATCCGCGCGGCGCCCAGCCAGTCCAATCAGGACCTGAAGGGGAGCGTCGGCCATGAACGAAAACCGCGAACCGGGCAAGACCATCCTGCGCTATAGCGCCAACGAGCGCACCAACCACTGGATCGTCGCGATCCTGTTTTTCATGGCCGGGCTGTCGGGGCTGGCGCTGTTTCACCCGGCGATGTTCTGGCTGACCAACCTGTTCGGCGGCGGGCCGTGGACGCGCATCCTGCACCCGTTCATGGGCGTGGCGATGTTCGTGTTCTTCCTGGGGCTGGTGTTGCGCTTCTGGCGCGCCAACCTGTTCATCGCCAATGACCGCCTGTGGCTCAAGCGCATCGACCGGGTGATGAAAAACGAGGAGGAGGGCGTGCCGCCGGTGGGCAAATACAACCCTGGGCAGAAACTGCTGTTCTGGACCCTGCTGCTGTGTATGCTCGGGCTGCTGGTCAGTGGGCTGGTGATCTGGCGGGCGTATTTCAGCGAGTACTTCGATATCACGGTGATTCGCCTGGGCGCCCTGATTCATGCGCTGGCGGGATTCGTGCTGATTACCAGCATCATCGTGCACATCTACGCCGGCATCTGGATCAAGGGATCGGTGAGCGCCATGCTTCACGGCTGGGTCAGTCGTCGCTGGGCGAAGAAACACCATGAATTATGGTACCGGCAGGTGGTCGATAAAGAGCAGACACCCACCCGTGTGACGAAAAAAGGATGAACCGTTGAGCCAGATTCTCGAAGCTGGGGAAATCGAAGCGGCGGCCGGTTCGCCGCCGTTTCTGCACTTGCCGCCGCCTGATCTGTTCGCCTTGCGGGCGGCACGCCTGGAGCACCTTGCCCAGGGTCATCCGCTGGCCGCGTATCTGCGCCTGATCGCAAGCCTTAGCCGCGTGCAGCAGGACCTGCTCGATCAGCCCCCGGCGCAATGGACCATGGACGCCCAGAGCCTGGAGCTGTGCCGTAAGCGCGGTTTGCCACCGCTGGCCGCCGACAGCATGGTGCGTCAGGTGCAATGGCAGGTCTGGCTGGATGCGCTGCTTGAACGCTTTCCAGCGTCCGATTCTGCCCAGGTGAGCCAGGCCCTGGCCCGCCTGCGTGAGGCTAATGAGGGGCAGCGCAGGGCCTGGGCCTTGATGCTGCTGGGCGGCCAGTTCACAGGCCTGCCGCCTGCGCTGGTGCCGTTCCTTGGTGCAGCCTTGCAGGCGGCGTGGACTCATTGGCTGCTCATGCTGCCGACCCATGAGTTCAAGGCCTGCGACGCGCGGAGCCTGTGCCCGGCCTGTGGTTCACCGGCCATGGCCGGGGTACTGCGTCACCGGGGCAAATACAATGGCCTGCGCTATCTGGCCTGTTCGCTGTGTGCCTGCGAGTGGCACGTGGTGCGGGTCAAGTGCGTGTACTGCGAGCAGAGCAAGGGCCTCAAATACATGAGCCTGGACAGCGATCGCGTGGCCGTGGACAAGACGCCGTTGCGGGCCGAGGTCTGTCCGGGGTGCAACACCTACTTGAAGCAGATTTACCTTGAGTACGATGCGTACGCAGAGCCGCTGTCAGCTGATCTTGCGAGCCTTGCGCTGGACATGCGCCTGGAGCTGGAAGGCGTCGCTCGCATGGCGCCGAACCTGATGCTGGCGCCGGGAGGGGAGTGAGATAGGCGGCTACACTGATGCCATGCCGTTCTCCGTAGCAGTCCGGCTTGCCGGCGTCAGCGATCTTGAGGACGCCCCCGCCGGCAAGCCGTGCTGCTACGAGGTCGCGAACATTCATACATTTTGCGTCCAGCATTGGCCCCGTTGCAGTCCGGCTTGCCGGCGGGAAGGGCTGAAGACAGGCATGAGTCCAGACGAACGTCACCCCCCACCACTGAACCTGACACCGTTTGAACTGTCAGTAGACCACTGTGCGCGCAGCGTATCGCGCGCCGCCGCCCGGTTTTTGTCCATTGCACGGGGCCCGACCATCCGGCCTTTCTTTTTTTATTTTTTGTTGAAGATCATCCATGTCTCTATCTCCTGATCGCGCCTGCACCCCTCAAGTCTCCCCACTGCCGGGCGTTCGCCGCCGTTTGCTCGGCATCGGCCTGGTGAGCACGCTGCTGTCGCTGGGCCTGTCGGGCCAAGCGCTGGCGGAAGGCAAGGATCGCTGGGTGGCCGACACCTTGAGCACCTACGTGCGCAGTGGACCGACCGATGGCTATCGCATCGTCGGCACGCTGAAGTCCGGGCAGAAGGTCGAGCTGTTGACCACCCAGGGCGATTACAGCCAGGTAAAGGGCACTTCCGGTGACACCGTCTGGATTCCATCCTCCGAACTCCAGGAAGTACCCGGCCCGGCTGAGCGTCTGCCGCAACTGACGCAGCAAGTGGCTGACCTCAGCGCACAACTGAAGACCATCGACGACGACTGGAAAACCAAGGTCCAGGGCATGCAGGAAACCCTCGACTCGCGCAAGAAGCTGGTGGATGAACTGGAGTCGCGCACCAAGGACCTCAACGCCCAGTTGACCGACGCCCAGTCCGAATTGCGCTCCACCCAGGCCAAGCTGGGTGACGAGAACAATCAGGTGCTGATGCGCTACATGGTCTACGGCGGCAGCATTGCCGGCGCGGGCCTGCTGCTGGGGCTGATCCTTCCGTCGCTGACCCGTGGTCGCAAGCGTAACGATCGCTGGTTCTGACCGGCGCCACAGTTGAATCCGGTATCACCTCGCACCCGTAGCAGTCCGGCTTGCCGGCGATGGGTCTTCAAGATCGCTGACGCCGGCGAGCCGGACTGCTACGTTCGGTGTCGATGCGGGCATTCGCATTTGGCCGGGGATTATCGGAAATATTCTGTCAAACTCTCTTTCAGGCGCTACTTTTACAGGGCCTCGATTGAACATCGAGGCCCCTACCAAAAGAAGAAGAGAGTTGCCCCATGAAGTACGAACCCTTGGCCAAGTCGCTCGTCGCGACGGCACTGACCCTGGCTTTTTCCTGCTCCTACGCTGCCTCTGTGGCACCGGTTGCCGCTGAAAACGGCATGGTGGTCACCGCACAACACCTGGCGACACACGTGGGTGTCGATGTTCTCAAATCCGGTGGCAACGCGGTAGACGCTGCCGTTGCCGTGGGCTATGCGCTGGCGGTGGTGTATCCCGCAGCGGGTAACCTGGGCGGTGGCGGTTTCATGACCGTGCAACTGGCCGATGGCCGCAAGACTTTCCTCGATTTCCGCGAAAAGGCGCCGCTGGCCGCCACCGCCAACATGTACCTGGACAAGGACGGCAACGTCGTCCCCGACCTTAGCTCCAAGGGCCACCTGGCGGTCGGGGTGCCGGGCACGGTGTCTGGCATGGAGCTGGCGCTGAGCAAATACGGCACCAAAAAACGCGCCGAAATCATCGCACCGGCGATCAAGCTGGCTGAAAACGGATTTGCGCTGGAGCAGGGCGACGTCGATCTGCTGGACTACGCCACCAAGGAATTCCAAGCCGACAAGGATCTCTCCGGAATCTTCCTGAACAAGGGCCAGCCGCTGAAAGTCGGCGACAAGCTGGTGCAGAAGGATCTGGCAAAAACCCTTAAGGAAATTTCCGCCAAGGGCAGCGATGGGTTCTACAAAGGCTGGGTCGCCAAAGCTATTGTCGATTCAAGCAAGGCGGGCAAGGGCATCATCGTCCAGGCTGACCTGGATAAATACAAAACCCGCGAACTGGCGCCCATCGAGTGTGATTATCGTGGATACCACGTGGTTTCCGCGCCACCACCCAGCTCGGGCGGCGTGGTCATCTGCGAGATCATGAACATCCTCGAAGGCTACCCGATGAAGGATCTGGGCTATCACTCAGCCCAAGGCCTGCATTACCAGATCGAGGCCATGCGTCACGCTTACGTGGACCGCAACAGCTACCTGGGCGATCCGGACTTCGTGAAGAACCCCATCGCCCACCTGCTTGACCGCGACTACGCCGCCAAGCTGCGTGCCGCCATCGAACCGCAAAAAGCCGGTGACTCCCAGGCCATCAAACCGGGCGTTGCACCTCACGAGGGCAATAACACCACCCATTACTCGATCGTCGACAAGTGGGGCAACGCCGTTTCGGTCACCTACACCCTCAACGACTGGTTCGGCGCGGGCGTGATGGCGAGCAAGACCGGGGTGATCCTCAACGACGAAATGGACGACTTCACCTCCAAGGTCGGCGTGCCGAACATGTACGGCCTGATCCAGGGCGAGGCCAACGCTATCGCACCGGGCAAGGCGCCGCTGTCGTCGATGAGCCCGACCATCGTCACCAAGGATGGCAAGACCGTTATGGTGGTGGGTACGCCGGGTGGTAGCCGGATCATCACCGCGACATTGCTGACCATGCTCAACGTCATCGACTACGGCATGAACATCCAGGAAGCGGTGGACGCGCCGCGTTTCCATCAGCAGTGGATGCCGGAAACCACCAACCTGGAAACCTTCGCGGTCAGCCCTGACACCCAGAAGATTCTGGAAAGCTGGGGCCACAAGTTCGCCGAGCCTCAGGACGCCAACCACTTGGCTGCCATTCTGGTGGGCGCGCCGTCATTGGGTGGCAAACCGGTGGGCAACAACCGTTTCTACGGGGCGAACGATCCGCGTCGCAATACCGGGCTTTCGTTGGGGTATTGAGCCTTAACCGTTGCCGACGGGCGCTCTCAAGCACGCCTCGCCGGCAAGCCGGACTGCTACGGGAGCGCGGGATGGCTGCCGGGATCGGAACTGGGGGAGCGGGCTTGCCCGCGAAGGCGTCAGGGATGACGCTTCGATGTAGCTTGATACACCGCATTCGCGGGCAAGCCCGCTCCCACAGGTTATCGATACACCCCGTCCTTTGTGAACACCCCGATCCCGTAGCAGTGGGAAGTCTGCATTTGAAATGTTATGTTATAACTATCAAATGCGCTTCGAGACTTCATCCTTCCCATGAACAATCCGCTTCCCGACGTTGCCTCTTCCGAATTGTCCCAAGCCCTGCTGCCGCTCGACTGGGTCGGCATGCAGGGCATCGACATCCCCCTGACCCTCGACGAGCCCGGTGCCGCCGCTCCGGTTCACGCCCGTGCCGATTTGCACGTGGATCTGCCGGTGCCGCAGATCAAGGGCATTCACATGTCGCGGCTGTACACGCTGCTCGACCGTTTTGCCGAGCATCAGGCCGTAAGCCCGGCAAGTCTCGCTGCGCTGCTGGAGTTGATGGTTGCCAGCCACGCCGATTGCCACAGCGCCCAGGCCAGGCTGCGCCTGACCTTCGATCTGTTGTGCAAACGCCCGGCGCTGGTCACCCAGGGCTTGAGCGGCTGGAAATCCTATCCGGTGGTGATCGACGCGCAATGGCAGCAGGGCCGTCTGTTGCTCGAAGTGGGCGTCGAGGTGACCTATTCATCGACCTGCCCGTGCTCGGCGGCGCTGTCCCGGCAACTGCTGGAACAGGCGTTCATCCTGCACTTCGGCGCAGGTCCCGTGGACAGCACGCAGGTGTCCGCCTGGTTGCGGAACAACGGCTCCCATGCCACGCCGCACAGCCAGCGCAGCGTGGCCCGGGTTCAAGTGCGGATCGACGAGGACGCCGAGCGCCTGGGATTGCACAGCCTGATCGATCTGATCGAGGACGCCCTCGGCACACCGGTGCAGACGGCGGTCAAGCGCGCCGACGAACAGGCCTTCGCCCGGCTCAACGGGCAGAACCTGATGTACGTCGAGGATGCGGCGCGCAAGGTTCAGCAAGCGCTGGCCATGGGTTTTCCGGTGAGCAGCGTGTCGGTCAGGCACCTCGAAAGCCTGCACCCCCATGATGCCGTGGCGTCGTCGTCCATGGGGCGGACGCCGGCGTTCCAGGCTGTGGGGGAGGGGCGCCGTCCATGAGCCGTTTCCAGTCCGTATTGCCGGCGATCCAGACCCGATTGCAATCGATCGACGCCCTGCGGGGCCTCATCATCGTGTTCATGCTGCTGGATCACGTGCGCGAAACCTTCTTCCTGCACCGTCAGGTGTCCGATCCGATGGACGTCGCCAGCACCAGCCCGGAATTGTTCGTGAGCCGCACCCTGGCGCATTTCTGCGCGCCGCTGTTCGTGTTTCTGACCGGGCTTTCGGCGTTTCTCTACGGCGAGCGTCATCCAGAACCGGGGCAGGTCAGCCGTTTCCTGTTCGTTCGTGGGTTGGTGCTGATTGCGCTGGAGGTGACGCTGGTCAACTTCGCCTGGACCTTCCAGTTCCCGCCCGCTGTGATCTACCTGCAAGTGATCTGGGCCATCGGCCTGAGCATGATCGCACTCGCAGCGCTGGTCGCCTTGCCGCGCTTGGCCCTTGCCGCTTTGGGCATCGCAATCATCGCCGGGCACAACATGCTCGATACCCTGCATTTCGGGACTGATTCGCTGATGCACATTCCCTGGGCCGTATTGCACGACCGCGGCTGGATCGAGGTGGGCGAGAGCCTGCGCCTGCGCACCTCGTATCCATTGTTGCCGTGGATCGGCGTCATCGCGGTGGGTTATGCCGCCGGGCCGTGGTTCGCCCGTGGCGCAGATGCAAACAAGCGCCAGATCAACCTGGTCGCCTGGGGCTTTGGCCTGCTGGCGCTGTTCCTGGCCTTGCGCGGTATCAACGGTTACGGCGAGAAGCCCTGGATGCCCGGCGACACCATGACCCTGACGTTGATGAGCATTTTCAACATCACCAAGTACCCGCCATCGCTGCTGTTCCTGAGCCTTACGCTGGGCGTGGGCCTGCTGATGCTGGCGTGGCTGGAGCGCGCCGGGTCGTCGAAATGGCTCAAGCCTCTGGTGATTTTTGGCGCCGCGCCGATGTTTTTCTACCTGTTGCACCTGTACGTGCTCAAGGTGCTGTACCTGATCGCCGTCGCGCTGTGGGGGCAGAATCAGGGCCGTTACTTCGGCTTCGATTCGGTCACGGCGGTGTGGCTGTGCGCTGCGGTGCTGATCGTGGCCCTGTTCCCGACCGTGCGTTGGTTCGCCGAGCTCAAGGCCCGGCGCCGCGACATCACCTGGCTCAAGTATTTCTGACGAGCAGGCTGCGTTCCATCCGCGCCAGTGCTTCTTCGAGCATTGGTCGCGGGCAGCCAAAGTTCAGGCGCACGAACTGCCCGCAGTCATCGCCGAATTCCAGACCTGCGCTCAGCGCCACTTTCGCCTGTTCAAGGAAAAACCGCTGCGGGTTCTCGATGCCCAGCCCCGAGCAATCCAGCCACGCCAGAAAGGTGCTCTGCGGCAGGTTCATGGCAATGCCGGGGAAACGGGTCTTGATGGCGTGGGCCAGATAGTCGCGGTTGTCCTGCAGGTAAGCCATGACCTGGGTAAGCCAGGGCCCGCCTTCGCTGTAGGCTGCCTGAGTGGCTACATAGCCGAGCACGTTGACGCTGTCGACCAGGCCGCGCTGTCCGCCGTTGAAGCGCTTGCGCAGCTCAGGGTTCTGCACGACGGCGAAGGCGGTCTTCATCCCGGCGATGTTCCAGGCCTTGCTGGCGGACATCAGCGTGACTGTCCGCGCGGCGAATTCCGGGCTCAAGGCTGCGATGGGGGTGTGCTTGCGGCCGTCGAACAGGATGTCGGCGTGAATTTCATCGGAGATGATCAGCACATCGCGATCGACACAGGCCTGGCCGATGGCGCGCAATTCCTCGCGTTCGAAGACCTTGCCCAGCGGGTTATGCGGGTTGCTCAGCAGCAAGGCGCGGGCGTCGGACAGGGTGTTTTGCAGGGCGCTGATGTCGGTGTGATAGTTGCCATCTGCATCGGCAAGCAACGGCAGATCGATCCGCGCCAAGTCCCAGTTGCCGGGGGCATCCAGCAGCGGCGAGTAATTCGGCGTTTGCACCACGACTGCGCTGTCAGGCTGGACCAGCGCATTGAGCGCCATGTTCACCCCAGGCTCCACGCCCGGCAGAAACACCAGGTCCTCAGACGCGATGTGCCAGCCATACTGGTCGGCCAGGCGGCTCACCAGCGTTTGCCGCAGACGTTCCTGGGCCACCGAGTAACCAAGCAGCGGATGCTCCAGACGATTCTTCAGCGCCTGCATGATCGGCTCGGCCACCGCGAAGTCCATGTCCGCTACCCACATCGGCAACACGTCCTGCGGGTACAGGCTCCACTTCTTGCTGCCGGTGTTCAGGCGCTGATAAACGCTGTTCAGGTCCATGCTCATGACTGTCTCGGAAAAACGGATGAGCGATTGTGCCAGAGAGTGGGGTGGCTGTCTGGCGGTCGGGGCCCTGTTTTCAGAGGCGTTGGCAAGTTTTCCGCGAATTGAGGTGTAACCTTTTTAGGTTACTTTTCCGAAAGTAACCTAAAAAGGTTACTTTTTTCGTTTTTGGCCTATAGTGGTCGTTATCGCAATCTCCTTTATGGGCCTCCCATGAGCACCAAAGCCGTACTGACTGGCGATCTGATGCAATCACAGACCGTCAGCGACACCCATGCCTACCTCGACGGGCTCAAGAGCGTCCTTTCGCAACTGAAGAAGCCTTATGGCCTGACTGTCGATACATTCAGGGGTGATGGTTTTCAAGTAGACCTGAAACACGTCGCCAAGGCGTTTGAATGTGCGCTGGCGATTCGTGCGGGGTTGATCTCGGCGAGCCCGACAGGGGAGCGCTGGGACGCGCGGATTGCCATTGGCATTGGCGGCGCGGCGTCCGCAGGCGGCTACGGCGAAGCTTTCGTGCTGTCGGGGCAGGGGCTCGATGGCATGAAAAAATTGACCTTGGGGCTGTTCAGTCATGACGAACTGTTGCAGCGCGGTGCCGGGCTGGTAACCGAGTTTGTCGCCGCCGTCGTCGACAAATGGACGGTGGTGGAGGCCCAGGCCTATTACGCGCATCTCCTGGATGGCGGCGACCAGCAAAGCATCGCCGAGCAACTGGGCAAATCCAGGGTCGCGGTCAACAAGGCGTTGCAGCGCGGGCAGGCACGTTTGCTGGACCGTTACCTGGCCTGTACCGGCCAATGGCTGCTGGAGGTGGTCGATGCGTGATGCTTCTACCGTCCTGCTGGCGCTGATTCTGGTCAACCTGCTGCTGGAGTTCCTGTTCGGTAAATGGCAGGACCATCGAGGTCAATCGCCGAGTTTGGCGTTAAAGGGACTGCAAGCGCTGGTGCAGGGCGCGGCGGTCGCTGTCTTGGTGTTTGCGTTCGATCGCCACGGGCTACCGGCGCTGGGCGCAGGCCTGGGGTTTGCGTTGAGCCGGGCGTTGATCGGCTGGCTAATGACGAAGGTCAGATCGGCATTTGCCTTCGTGCTGCAGTTCGGCTTGCAGGTCAGTGCACTGACGGTGATCTGGCTCAGTGCCGAAGGGTACTGGAACTGGGCCTGGGAGCTGTGCAAAACCCAGTTCACCGGCCACAACCTGCTGGTGCTGCTGGCGTATGTCCTGGTGTTGCGCCCGGCCTCGGCGCTGACCGGCGCGGTGTTGACGCCGTTCATGGCGGCCGTCGAGGCCAGCAGCAAGGATTCACTGAAGAAGGCAGGCACCTGGATCGGCTACCTGGAGCGGGTGTTGATTCTGACGTTCGTGCTGCTGGAACAGTGGTCCGCCATCGGCTTTCTGCTCACGGCCAAGAGCATCCTGCGGTTCAACGACATCAAGGGTGCAGACCAGCGTCCGCTCAGCGAATACGTGCTCCTCGGCACGCTGGTGAGTTTCACGGTGAGCATCGCGATTGGCTTGGCGGAGCTCAAACTCTCAGGAAAGTAACCTCTACGGGTTACTTTTCGTAATGTAACCCGTATAGGTTACAGCTCACCAGAAGGTCGTGGCCTGGCTGCTCAACCGCTGGGCGATCACGGCGATGGCTTTTTCCACGTCTGCGGCCTGGGTGTAGCGGCCCAGGCTCAGGCGCAGGCTGCTGCCGGCCTGTGCCTGGCTCAGGCCCAGCGCCAACAGCACGTGGGAAGCGCCGCTGCTGGCCGAATTGCAGGCCGACGTCGATGACACCGCAATATCGCCCGCCAGGCTCAGGGCGTTGAAGCCGGCCTTGTCGACGCAGATGTTCAGCGTGTGGGGCACGCGCTGAAGCGGATCGCCATTGAGGCTGACTCCCGGCAATTGCAGCAGACCTTCGCGCAATTGGGTCGACAGCTCGGAAATACGCTGAACTTCATCAACCATCTCGGCGCTGGCCAGCGCGTACGCCGAGCCCATGCCGACGATCTGGTGAGTGGCCAGGGTGCCGGAGCGGAAACCCTGCTCATGGCCGCCGCCGTGGATCTGCGCTTCGAGCAGCGGGCGGGCGCGTTCGCCGACGTACAGCGCGCCAATGCCCTTGGGGCCGTAAATCTTGTGGGCGGAAAACGACATCAGGTCCACGGCCAGCGCATTCAAGTCAATGCCCAGCTTGCCTGCGCCTTGCGCGGCATCGACGTGGAAAATCGCACCGTGCTCACGTACCAGCTCGCCGATGGCGGCAATGTCGGTCAGCGTGCCCAGCTCGTTGTTCACCATCATCAGCGACACCAGCAGGGTGTCTTCGCGCAGAGCCTGGCGCACGGCTTCGGGCTGGATCAGCCCTTGGTGGTCAGGCTCGAGCCAGGTCACCGGGAAGCCGGCCTGTTCCAGCTGCGAAACGGTGTCGACCACCGCCTTGTGTTCGATGCGGCTGGTGATGAGGTGGCGGCGCGGGCCCTTGGCGCTCTGGGCGATGCCCTTGATGGCGAGGTTGTTGGATTCAGTGGCACCTGAGGTCCAGATGATCGATTCGGCGCCGCAGCCCACCAGTTCAGCGACCTGACGCCGCGCCAGCTCGACGGCCTGGCGGGCCTGGTTGCCGTAGCCGTGGGAGCTTGAGGCCGGATTGCCAAAGGTGCCTTCGCGGCCCAGGCAGGTAACCATGGCCTGAATGACGCGATCATCGACAGGGGTGGTGGCGGCGTAATCGAAGTAACAGGGAAGGGTGCTCATTGGAGGAAAATCCGTACTGTCCATAATGCAGAAAATACTACTAGCGCCGACCTGAAAAAAAATTGATAACTCGACGCAGATTCACGCACTGAATAGATTATTTTTCTCCTGGGTCCCTCATTTGGAGAATAAGATTTCAAGCAACCTGCCAAATGGGCTTATGCTTATCGCATTCGGCAATAACGCTGCGTATGGGGTGACTTTTGACCATGGACAAGTTCGACCAGGCGATTCTCAGGATTCTGCAAGCCGACTGCACGCGGCCCATCGCCGAGATCGCCGACAGCATCGGCCTGGGCAGCACCGCCTGCTGGCGCAGGGTTCAGAAGCTCGAAGAGCAAGGCATGATTCGCGGCCGGGTGGCCTTGCTCGACCCGGCGCAGTTGAACGTCGCGGTCACGGTTTTCGCTGCCATCCGCACCAACCAGCACAACGCCCAATGGCTGGGCAGCTTCCACGACCTGATCGCGACCTTGCCCGAAGTGGTGGAGTGCTACCGCATGGCCGGGGATACCGATTACATGCTGCGCATCGTGGTGCCAGACATCGCCGGTTATGACGCGGTGTACAAGAAGCTGATTCAACTGTCGGGCATCACCGACATCAGCTCCAGCTTCGCCATGGAGCAGATCAAGTCCACGACGCAGTTGCCGTTGACCTACACCACCTGAGCGCTTGTCACCATGGCGAATGCGCCCCCTGTGGGAGCGGGCTCGCCCGCGAATGCGTCGGACATGATGCATCGACGGTGGCAGACCCACCAGCTTCGCGGGCAAGCCCGCTCCCACAGAAGGGTGATGTGAGGTGTATCGGAAATTTAGCGGGGCTCTAACCTTATAAACAAACGGTATTTCACACACGGCTCTTAGGTTCATAAGGTCACGTCATAACTCGTGATAACAAGTGATCGCCATGACCGATTCCGCCAACACCCTCTCACCGATTTCCAGCGTGCCGTTGCACACCCAACTGCGTGATCTGCTGCGCGCCCGCATTCTGGATGGCGAATACCAGCCCAACAGCCAGATGCCCTCGGAAAGCGAGCTGGGCGCGGTGTTCAAGGTCAGCCGCATCACCGTGCGCCAGGCCCTGGGTGATCTGCAGAAAGAGGGGCTGATCTTCAAGATCCACGGCAAGGGCACTTTCGTCTCCAAGTCCAAGGCGTTCCAGAACGTCAGCACCCTGCAAGGCCTGGCCGAATCCATGACCGGACGCGGTTATGAGGTCATCAACCGTCTGCGCAGCCTGCGCTTCGTGCCCGCCGACAAACTCGTCGCCGAGCGCCTGAACCTGGAAGTGGGTGAGACCGTGGCGCAGATCAAGCGCGTGCGGCTGATCAATCGCGAGCCGGTATCGCTGGAAGTGACCTGGCTGCCCAAACACTTGGGCGAGCGGCTGGAGAGCGCCGATCTTGTCACCCGCGACATCTTTCTGATCCTGGAAAACGACTGCGGCCTGTCCCTGGGGCATGCGGACCTGGCCATCGATGCGGTGCTGGCCGACGAGGACCTGACCGCTGCACTGAACGTCGAGGCCGGCTCGCCGATCATGCGCATCGAACGCCTGACCCATACCGCAGACGGCACGCCCGTGGATTTCGAACACCTTTACTACCGCGGCGATGCATTCCAGTACCGCCTGCGGATCGACCGTCAGCGAGAGGCCCAGTCATGACGCGCCAGACCCTTGAACAGGAATACGACATCGTTGTAATCGGAGGAGGCACCGCCGGCCCCATGGCCGCGATCAAAGCCAAGGAGCGCAACCGCGATTTGCGGGTATTGCTGATCGACAAGGCCAACGTCAAGCGCAGCGGTGCGATCAGCATGGGCATGGACGGGTTGAACAACGCCGTGATTCCCGGCCACGCCACACCTGAGCAGTACACCAAGGAAATCACCATCGCCAATGACGGCATCGTCAACCAGGCGGCGGTGTATGCCTACGCGACCCACAGCTTCGAGACCATCGAGCAACTGGACCGCTGGGGCGTGAAGTTCGAAAAGGACGAAACCGGCGACTACGCGGTGAAGAAGGTCCACCACATGGGCGCCTACGTGCTGCCGATGCCCGAGGGCCACGACATCAAGAAGGTGCTCTACCGCCAGTTGAAGCGGGCGCGGGTGAGCATTACCAATCGCGTGGTCTGCACCCGGCTGTTGACCGACGCACAAGGCGCGGTCAACGGGGTGATGGGCTTCGATTGCCGGACCGCGGATTTTCACGTCATCAAGGCCAAGGCCGTGATCCTGGCCTGTGGTGCGGCGGGGCGCCTGGGCCTGCCGGCGTCGGGTTATCTGATGGGCACCTACGAGAATCCCACGAATGCCGGGGACGGCTACGCCATGGCCTATCACGCAGGAGCGGAGCTGGCGAACCTGGAGTGCTTCCAGATCAACCCGCTGATCAAGGACTACAACGGTCCGGCCTGCGCCTACGTCACCGGGCCACTGGGCGGCTACACCGCGAACAACAAGGGCGAACGCTTCATCGAGTGCGACTACTGGAGCGGGCAGATGATGTGGGAATTTCATCAGGAGCTGGAAAGCGGCAACGGCCCAGTGTTTCTCAAGCTCGATCACCTGGCCGAGGAAACCATCCAGAACATCGAGCAGATCCTGCACAGCAACGAGCGCCCCAGCCGTGGCCAGTTCCACGCCAACCGCGGCACCGACTACCGCAGCCAGATGGTGGAAATGCACATCTCGGAAATCGGCTTTTGCAGCGGCCACTCGGCGTCCGGGGTGTGGGTCAACGAGCGCGCGGAAACTTCGGTCAAGGGGCTGTATTCGGCAGGCGACATGGCGGCCGTGCCCCACAACTACATGCTGGGGGCCTTTACCTACGGCTGGTTTGCCGGCAACAACGCGGCCGATTACGTCGCCGGGCGGGGCTTTAGCGAACTGGACGCCGGGCAGATCGAACGCGAGCAGGCGCGGGTCTATGCACCGCTTGATCGCGAACACGGCCTGCCGCCTGCCCAGGTCGAGTACAAGCTGCGCCGCTTCGTCAACGACTACCTGCAACCGCCCAAGGTGACCAAAAAGATGCAGCTGGGCCTGGAGCGTTTCTCGCAGATCGAGCACGACCTGGACCAACTCAAGGCCAATAACCCCCATGAGTTGATGCGGGCCATGGAAGTCAGTGTGATTCGCGACTGCGCGGAAATGGCCGCCAGGGCTTCGCTGTACCGCGCCGAGAGTCGTTGGGGGCTGTATCACCACCGGGTCGATCACCCCCAGCGCAACGACCGCGACTGGTTCTGTCACTGCCACCTGAAGAAGGGCGAAGACGGAAGCATGGAAAGCTTCAAAAAGCCGGTCGAGCCCTACATCGTGGCGCTGGATGCCGATGAAATGCAGGCCTATGACCGCCTGCGCGTAGGCGCCGACGCTGCCTGATCTGTTCGCCGCACCGCCTGTTCAAAGAGAGAGCGCGATACGCGCCAAGGATCCCGTGAAATGGCCTACCAGCCCCAGGAAGTGTTCTTCCGCTCCAACGCTCCGGTGACCATCGACGAAGACAAGTGCATCGCCGAGAAAGGCTGCACGGTCTGTGTCGACGTGTGCCCGATGGACCTCCTGGCCATCAATCCGGCAACCCAGAAAGCCTACATGGCCTTCGACGAATGCTGGTACTGCATGCCCTGCGAGAAAGACTGCCCCACAGGGGCCGTCAAGGTCGAGATTCCGTATCTGTTGAGCTGATACCCGAACCTTGTAAACCAAAGCCATCCGGACACCCCGGACGCCCGAGCCTTACCCCCCTCGTTTCCCACCGCGCCCGATCGCGGCGGAGACGACATTCCAACATTGATTCGAGGGGACACACCCATGCTACTGCGCGCCACACTGGCCAGCCTCGTGCTGGCAACCCTGAGCCTGTCTGCGCAGGCCCAGACCATCCGCATCGCCATCGGCACCCAGGACACCACCATCAACTGCGCCGCTGGCGGCCTGTTGATCCGTGAACTGGGGCTGCTGGACAAGTACCTGCCCCATGACGGCAAGTACAAGGACGCGACCTACGACATCCAGTGGAAAAACTTCACCAGCGGCGCGCCGCTGACCAACGAGATGGTCGCGGGCAAGCTCGACTTCGGCGCCATGGCCGACTTCCCGGGTTCGTTCAACGGCGTGGCATTCGAGGCGGCGGGCAAGCACAGCCTGTTCATCAGCGTGCTGTCGGGCAATATCAAGGGCAGCGGCAACGGCATTGTGGTGCCGACCGACTCCAGCGCCCAGTCGCTGGCTGACTTGAAGGGCAAGACCATTTCCGTACCGTTCGCCTCCACGGCCCACGGCATGTTGCTGCGTGCGGTGGCGGCGCAGGGCTGGGACCCGCTCAAGGACGTCAACATCATCGCCCAGGCGCCTGAAGTGGCGGGCTCGGCGCTGCAGGCCAACAAGATCGATGCCCACGCCGACTTCGTGCCGTTCGCCGAACTGTTCCCCAACCGTGGCTTCGCCCGCAAGATCTATGACGGCTCGCAGTCCAACGCCCCGACCATGCACGGTGCGCTGGTGGACGAAAGCTACGCCAGGCAGTACCCGGAAGTGGTGGTCGCGTACCTGCGCGCCGGGATCGAAGCCAGCCAGCTGCTGGCCGCAGAGCCTGAGAAATACAGCGAGCTGATCGAAAAAGTCACCGGCGTTGAGGCCGAGGTCAATTACCTGTTCCACGGCCCGCTGGGCCTGCAGACCCGCGACCAGACCTGGAAACCTGAATACCGCCAGGCCGTCGGCACCGCCATCGACACCCTCAAGCTGCTCAAGAAGGCCGATCGCGGCCTGGACCTGAACGCATTCATCGACGATCAGTACATTCGTGCCGCGTACAAGGCATCGGGTCTGGATTACACCGCGCAGCTGGCCAACTACGCGCAGACCCCGCTCAAGGCCGATGACGCGCTGACCGGCAAGCCGATCACCGAGTTCAGCCATGTCACGCAAATTTGGGTCAGGGGCGAGCCAAAGGTGCGCAGCTACGTCTCTGCCGAAAACGCCTTCACCGCGCTGCAAGCCTTGAAGAAGGAAGGCAAGGAAATCCGTGCGGTGTATGCCCAGGCCGAGGGCAGCGGCATCAAGCTGCTGGCCAACCAGGCCTGGTTCGCCTCTGACAGCAAGGGGCGACTGAACGCCTTCCTGCTCAAGGGCCAGGCCCAGCAGTTCGCCCAAGGGCAGGGCGGCAAGGTGCTGGACTTCACTGACGCCAGCGCCCAAGCCGCTGTGGCCAGCCGCTAAAACGCTAATACGAGAGATTCTATCCATGCCCTCATTGCGCTGGATTTCACGCTTCATGTCCGTGTTGCTGTGTCTGCTGTTCTGGCACCTGGCAGCAAGTCATCACTGGAACCTGGGGTTAGTGACGTTTGCCAACGTGCCGACGCCGCTGGCCGTCATCGAGGCCGCAGTGAATCTGCTGGATTCCGGCCGCCTCATGCAGCACCTGAGTGCCAGTCTGGGCCGGGTGTTTGCCGGTTATCTGGCGGCCGTGGTGATGGGTGTGGGGCTGGGCGTCTGGATTGGCCGTTCGCGCTGGGCGGAGGATGTGTTGCTGCCGCCGCTTGAAGTGCTGCGGCCAATCCCGGCGGTGGCGTGGATTCCGCTGGCGATCCTGATGTTTCCCTCGTCGGAGTTGTCGATGGTGTTCATCACCTTTACCGGCGCGCTGTTTCCGATCCTGCTCAATACCGTGCATGGCGTCGAGGGCGTCGACCCACGGCTGATTGCCTCGGCCAGAAGCCTGGGCGCCCGCAAAGGCTCGATTCTGCTGGAAGTGATCCTGCCGGGCGCCGCACCGAGCATCATCACGGGCCTGGCCATCGGTATGGGCACTTCGTGGTTCTGCCTGGTGACCGCCGAGATGATTTCCGGGCAGTTCGGCATCGGTTACTACACCTGGGAGTCGTACACCATCCAGAACTACCCCGACATCGTCGTCGGCATGTTGCTGATCGGCCTGTTGGGCATGGGCAGCAGCCTGCTGATCAAACGCCTGGGGCTGATCCTCACGCCCTGGCACCGACCACGAGGAAAAGCCTGATGAAAATGAATGAAAGCCCCGGCGGGCGCATTGGCGTGCGCGGGGTTTCGATCACCCTGGGTGAAGGGCAAGCTGCGTTCGAAGCCGTTCAGGGCCTGGATTGCCAGATCGAGTCCGGCCAGTTCGTGTGCATCCTAGGCCCGTCCGGCTGTGGCAAATCCACCGTGCTCGGCGCCTTGGCCGGGCATCTTCAGCCTGCGGCGGGCAGTTTGCAGGTCGATGGTGCAGCGGTGCAGGGCCCATCGCCACAGCGCGGCATGGTGTTTCAGCAGCACACGCTGTTCCCCTGGCGCACGGTGCGCGAGAACGTCGCCTTTGGCCTGAAGATGAGCGGCGTGGGCAAGGCCGAGCGGCTCGCCGCCGCCGATGAAATGCTGGCACTGGTGGGGCTGGAGGGTTTTGCCGGGCACTGGCCGCATCAACTGTCTGGCGGGATGCAGCAGCGGGTGGAAATCGCTCGGGTGCTGATCAATCGCCCGCGCCTCTTGCTGATGGACGAACCCTTTGGCGCGCTGGACGCGTTGACCCGCATGAAGATGCAGGAATTGCTGCTGGATATCTGGACGCGCATTCGCACCACGGTGGTGTTCGTCACCCACGACATCGACGAGGCGTTGTTTCTGGCCGACCGGATTCTGGTCATGAGTTCCCGTCCCGGGCGTTTCATCGAAGACCTGCGCCTGGATTTCCCCCGGCCTCGCAGCACCGGGTTGCTCACCAGCGCGCCGTTTTCCAGGCTCAAGCGCCATTGCCTCGAGCTGCTGCACCATGAGGATGGCAGGCAACTGCCGCGCCTGAACCCTCTCGGGCTTCCCAATGATCACGACGGACTGCGACTGGCCTTATGAGTGCCCCTATGAATGACCTGACCTGTAACTTTGACGACATCGAGCACCCCGACATCCTGGCCCTGCAACCACGCCTTCAGGATCCCGACGCGGGCGTGCGCCGCATTGCCCTGATCGAATTGGCGGACCTTGAAGAACCGGAGGGGTTGTTCTGGCTGATCGATCGCCTGGCCCACGATCCTGCCGAACCAGTGCGGGCCCAGGCCGCTGCCTTGCTGGAAGCCTGGGAAGAGCCCGAGGTGGTGCAGGCGCTGTGCGAGGCGCTGACCGACCCCGAAGCGTCGGTACGTGAAGCAGCGGCGCAGAGCCTCAGCGTGCTCAAGACGCAGGAGGCGGGCAGGGTGATCCTGCCGTGGGCGGCTCATCAGGATGTCAGCGTGCGAGTCGCGGCATTCCGGGCGTTGCGTGAGTTACGTCTGGAGGATGCCGCGCCCGCTGCGTTGCTGGCGCTCAAGGACGATCACGCCGAGGTGCGCCGCGAGGCGGTGGGTGTGCTGGGGTGGCTGAAGAGGACCGAAGCCCTGGAGGCACTTGCCACGCTGGCCAGTAACGATCCGGACAGCGACGTACGCCGCGCCGCCACTGGCGCCCTGGGTCTGGCCAACGACGAGCGCGTGCTGCCGGCGTTGTGCAAGGCGTTGCAGGATGGCGTCTGGCAAGTGCGCGAAGAAGCGGCCACGACACTGGGCAAGGTCGGGCAACAGCAGGCGGCCCCGGCTTTGATCGCAGCACTTGCGGATCAATACTGGCAGGTACGTCTGCGCGCCGCCCGCAGCCTGGGGCGCCTGCGCCATCCCGACGCATTGGGCCCGTTGATCCAGGCGCTGAATCACAGCATCAGCAACCTGCGCAAGGAAGCGGCGCTGGCGTTGGGTGAACTCGCTGACAAGGCGGCGCGTCCCGCGTTGCTGCAACTGGAGCACGACGCCGATCCGGAAGTGCGCAAGGCCGTGCGCATCGCGCTGGGGCAGTTGCAATGAGCCTGGCGCCGGTCGCCATCGGCAACTCCGGGGAACGGCAGTCCCTGCGCTTGAACTGGCAGGACGGCAGCGAACAGCACATCGATCACGTGCTGCTGCGCAAGCAATGCCCGTGCTCGCAATGCCGGGCGTTCCGGTTGCGTGGGATGAGCCCGGTCGTGGCCGGGTCGATTCGGGTGGTGGAGGTGCAGCCCCAGGGCTACGGCCTGCAACTGGTGTTCAGCGACGGGCACCAGCGGGGGATTTATCCGTGGGAGTATCTGGCGGGGATGTAGTCCCGTAGCAGTCCGGCTTGCCGGCGTCAGCGTTTTCGGAATCGCGACGCCGGCAAGCCGGACTGCTACGGACGGTGTTCGTTTGTGATCTTCGTGCGGTTGCTCAGAAGCGCGCTTTATCGATCCACTCGAGCGAAGTGCGCCAGATGCAGATCCCCAGGAAGTAGGCCGACATCGCCAGCCACACCCAGAGCACGATCGAGCCGTTATAAGGGTGATTGAGCACCAGCAGGAAGCTGCACAGGAACCAGATGCTGGTCACTGCGATGTTGATCGGCATGAAACGGCGCACGCGAAACGGGTGCAGGAATTTCATCCGGGTCACTGTCAGCAGCGCTAGGCAAATCACGGTAATGAACGTCAGCCACGGCGCTGGCGAGAGGATGTAGACACACAGCACGACAACGTTCCAGGCCGCAGGAAAGCCCTGGAAATAATTGTCCTTGCTCTTCATCTCCACGTTGCAGAAACAGAACAGCGACGACACCAGAATGATCGACACGCTCAGCAACAGGGTGTAGTCCGGCACCGGAATGTAGCGGTACATGAACAGCGCCGGGATGAACACGTAGGTGAGGTAGTCGATCACCAGGTCCAGCACCGAACCGTCGAAATTGGGCAGCACCGACTGCACATTGACCTTGCGCGCAAGCGATCCGTCCACGCCGTCCACGATCAGTGCAATGCCCAGCCACAGCAGGCAGGCCTTGGGCTGGTTGTCGAGCAGGGCGATGGTGGCCAGGAAAGCGAGCACGACGCCGGTGGCCGTGAAGCCATGGGCGCCCCATGCCTTGAGCCAGGCGATGCGTTGAATTGGAATCATGGACGGTCCTTCAGAAGATATGGCCAACCTGACGGGCCCGTCGCATAAGGGTGCCGACAGACCTGGCCAGAGGTGCAACTATCGACAGGTTCATGAGCGATAAGGTTCACCACCAACTTCTACACGGTAGCAGGCGGCGCGGGCTTTGGTTGCTAAATTGTCATGTTGCTGTGCAGGTTTGTTCCCAGTGCACATGCCGTTGGTCGCCTGATCGGCAAAGGCGGCACTATGCTGGCCCCCGGGGGAAATCAATCTATGCACAATCCTCGGCCTATCAATCAGTTAGGCAAGGATCTGCATGCAAACTATCAAGGTTGTATTGGTGTTCTGTGCGGTGGCCGGTACTTCATCCTTCACGTTTGCGCGGGACTTGAGCAAGAACGAACACGACCTGTGCAGCTGGGGCGCAGGGATTGCCGGCACGGCGCAGAAATACAAGTTATCGGGGCTGACCCTGTACGGCGCGCGGAACAAACTCCAGGCCAGGCACTTTCCCCAGCAGTGGATGCGCATGAGTGCGCTGGGCATTACCGAGCAGACCTACGACAGCCCCTCGCGCATGCGTCCGGAGAGCGTGCGGCAGGTGTACTACGAAGGGTGCACCCGCCACGAACTGGCCCGCCGGTAGAGACCTTTAGTGCGTCGACGCCGGCAAGCCGGACTGCTACGGATAATGAGGAGGTTCACGAGAACTGTTTACACCCCACCCCCTAGCAGTCCGGCTCGCCAGCGTCGGCGGTTTCACGGCCGAGGGGATTCAGCTAAGCCGCTGCATCAGATAAGCCTCGCCCGTCACCCGAATCATCGGGTGCGGTGTGATCTGGCACGTCTTGATCACTGAAAAACCATGTCGCTCATAAAACCGTCGGGCACCGGTGTTGGCGGCGTAATCGATCAGGCTCAATCCTTTAAGCCCCATGCTATCAGCGCGAAGTTGCGCACGTTCGAGAAACCCGAGGCCCAGGCCCTTGTTGCGCCAGCCCTCGTGCAAGGCGAGGCTTGAGATGTACAGCGTGTCCGCCACTTCCATATCGGCATAAGGCGCCAGCACCGGGTCGGTGACCGATACAGGTTCAGGGTCCTCGCGCATGGCATAACTGTGCATCATGCCGATCACCCGCCCTTCGGATTCGGCAATCAGGCAGTTCTGGAAGGAAAAATCCACGTCCTCACGGGCATAACGCCGGGCGCCCACGTCGAGCAATTCCTCACCCGGTTCGGCCAGCTGGCTCCATATGTAATCGGAGGCACCTTCGGAAGTGATCTGGAACAGGCGGGCAATCTCCCTCGCGTCCCAACGTGTGGCCGGACGAAACTCGACAGTCATGGACAAGGCTCCAGTAGCAAATGGGCGCCTGTTATAGCGTGGAGATTCCGGGCAATGCCATTGCTTGGTGCAGGCGGGTCGCAATCAGGCCAGCGGTCGTCGCTACGCGACCAAAAGTAATCCAGGGGGCGCTTGAGCAGCACGGCTTGCCGGCGTGGGCGTCTTCAAGATCGCCCCGCGGGCAAACCTGATTACTACGGTGGAGTCAGCCCATCAATGCGGAGCGCGAGTGATGGTCTTGAGCAGGTCCGCCGGGCTGATGTGGCCCACCACCGGCGCGCTGCCCGGTTGCGGCGAGTTCAGGATGTGGCCTTTCATCTTGCCGATGATGTGCATCTCGCACGGCTTGCAGTCGAACTTGAGGGTCAGGACTTCATCGCCATGCACCAGTTGCATCGGCGCAACCTTGGTGCGCACGCCGGTGACGCCCTTGGCCTGTTTCGGGCACAGGTTGAACGAGAAGCGCAGGCAGTGCTTGGTAATCATGACCGGCACTTCGCCCGGTTCCTCGTGGGCCTCGTACGCGGCGTCGATCAACTGCACACCATGGCGGTGGTAGAAATCACGCGCCTTCTGGTTGTACACGTTGGCCAGGAACGACAGGTGCGACTCAGGGTACACCGGCGGCGGGCTGGTCTCGGCCTTGCGGGAGCCACGCGGATGGGCCGCGACGCGGGCGGCCGTCAGCGCCTCGATCACCTCGCGGCGCAGGGCCTTGAGTTGCGAGTTCGGAATGAAGAACGCCTGCGGGGCGTCCAGCTTGATGTCGGTGGCGTGGTACTGGGTGGTGCCCAGTTGGCCCAACAGGTCGCGCAATTGCTCAAGGGCCTGCTCAGGCTTGTTGGCCGGACCAAAAGGGCCGTCCAGCGCAACGCTGGCACTGATACCTTCTTCACTGGTTGCCACCACTTCCAGACGCTCTTCGCGCAAGGTGGCCTGCCAGGTAAGACCGATGCGGCGTTCGGCGGAAGTCTTGAGCAGCGCCTGTTGCCAGTTGTGGTCCAAGTTGCGGCTCAGCGGATGGTTCGGACGGACCTTGTACAGGTCCGCCGGCATCTCGTTAGGCTCGACGCGATAGCGATAGCGTTTCTCGCCATCTTCTTCGAACTCGCCCTTGGCTTCGGCGACGTTGGCGCGGAAACCCACGACTTCACGCTTGATTTGCACATTGAGGCCGTCGCCGTTGGACAGCGGCTCGTGGGTCACCACTTGCAGGTCGCGCTTGCCGACTTTCTCTACCACACCCACCGGCAGGCCGGTGAAGGTCGGGGTGTCGAAGGCGCCGATGTCGATCTTGCGGTCGGTGACGAAGTAATCGGTGCTGCCACGGTGGAAGGTCTTTTCCGGATCCGGCACGAAGAAATGCGCGGTGCGGCCGCTGGAGGCACGGGCCAGGTCAGGGCGGTCTTCGAGTACGTCGTCCAGGCGCTGGCGGTAGTAGGCCGTGATGTTCTTCACGTAGCCCATGTCTTTGTAACGACCTTCGATCTTGAACGAACGCACGCCAGCTTCCACCAGGGCGCGGATGTTGGCGCTCTGGTTGTTGTCTTTCATCGACAGCAAGTGTTTCTCGAAGGCTACGACGCGGCCCTGATCGTCTTTCAACGTGTAGGGCAGGCGGCAGGCCTGGGAGCAGTCGCCACGGTTGGCGCTGCGGCCGTTCTGCGCGTGGGAAATATTGCACTGACCGGAGAAGGCCACGCACAGCGCGCCGTGGATGAAGAACTCGATGGCAGCATCGGTCTCGTCGGCGATGGCGCGGATCTCCTGCAGGTTCAGCTCACGTGCCAGCACCAGCTGGGAGAAGCCTGCCTGATCGAGGAATTTGGCTCGCTCCAGGGTGCGGATGTCGGTCTGGGTACTGGCATGCAGCTCGATCGGCGGGATGTCCAGTTCCATGACGCCCAAATCCTGGACGATCAGCGCGTCGACGCCTGCGTCGTACAACTGGTGGATCAGCTTGCGCGCCGGCTCCAGTTCGTTGTCGTGCAGGATGGTGTTGATCGTGGTGAATACCCGCGCATGGTAACGACGGGCAAACTCCACCAGCTCAGCGATTTCGCTGACTTCGTTGGCAGCGTTATGGCGTGCGCCGAAGCTTGGGCCGCCGATGTAGATGGCGTCGGCGCCATGCAGGATGGCCTCGCGAGCAATGCTTACATCGCGCGCAGGGCTGAGCAATTCCAGGTGATGCTTGGGTAGGGACATGTTTATTTAGTCAGGGTCGTCACGGTCAAGCCGCGCATTGTACCGGCGAAATGCCTGGGCGGCATCCCTGTGCTGCCGGGTGGTGATAAACGATGGCCGCCATCCGGCCAAAGGAATGGCCGGGCGCCCCAGCTCTTGCCTCTGCCTCTGCCGTTGCTCTTGCCTTTGCTCTTCTTACGCGATGGCACAGGCGCCGCCGAACGCGACGTTAAGGCGCCAGGCCGAGCGCAGGCGTCGTGGAGGGGGATGAGCGGCAGGAAGCCGCGAAAGCCGTGCGGGCCATGGATGGCCCATCACGGCGTGCCCCCGGAACGACGCCGGAGTCGAGGGAAGTCCGAAGGACCCCAGCCTGTCGCAAAGACCTTTTGGTTACTTTTGGGGCGAATGCCAAAAGTGACCCGCCGTAAGGGCGGAAAGGTGACTCGGCGTCACCCTCGCCAACGGATATGCTCACCAGAATCTGGGCCACTGCCACTGGGGGCAGATCCGTTATCGGGCGTGCTGCACCTATGGGTTTCGCCCCTGACGGGCGACCTACTTTCTTTCGGGAAAGTAGGCAAACCATTTGCTCCTGGCTGGGCCTCGACTTCGTCTCGGTTCCCTCCCTCCGGCGCCGTTCCGGGGGCACGCCATGATGGGCCATCCATGGCCCGCACGGCTTTCGCGGCTTCCTGCCGCTCATCCCCCTACACGACGCCTGCGCTCGGCCTGGCGCCTTTACGTCGCGTTCGGCGGTGTCTGAGCCATCGCGCATGAAGATCAAAAGCAAAAGCAAGATCAAAATCTTTGGCAGAACCCCGTCCCGTAGCAGCACGGCTTGCCGGCGGGGGCGTCTTCGAAATCGCCCCCGCCGGCAAGCCGGACTGCTGCGGGTGTGGGCTACCTAAACAGCGACGAGCTGAATCAGCCCTTGGCCGCCATTGCCGTCACTTCCACACGCATGCCTTCAACGGCCAGCGAAGCGACACCCACTGCGGCACGTACCGGCCATGGCTTGGCGAAGAAGCGCTTGTAGACCTCATTGAAAGCCGCGCGGTCAGCCATGTCGGTCAGGTAGATGGTCAGGTGCATGACCCGGTCCATCGAACTGCCCGCTTTCTCCAGCGCCACTTTCAGCGCTTGCAGGGTGCATTCGCTCTGCAGCGTGATGTCGCCCAGTTCAAGGCTGCCATCGGCGCGGGTCGGGACTTGGGTCGAGACCAGAATGCCGCCGAAACCGGCAACATCCGAAGAAATGGAATCCGCATCGGGATCGGGGGTAAAGACGACGTTTTCGCTGGACATGGAAATCTCGTGCTTGAGGTGAGTCGGTAAGCAGCTGCAAGGCAACCGGCAAAGACGGCGGTCATGATAAGGCAGAACGCCGCGCTTTCAACCAGGGGCTGTTTCGCGCCAGTGGCCGATCGCCCGACGATTTGAAACGCTGGCCTGTAAAGCCAGTGAAATTAGCCGTTTTGTCATTCTGCCCGCACGGCCAAGCGCTATGATCGACCCGTTCTGCAAGGATCCTCGACGGCATGGAGGTGTGTGATGGGCTTCACGATCTTTTATACGTTCGAAGGTAGCGAGCGGGTGCTGAGTTGTCATGACGACAACCTGTGCTCCCACGATGCGGTGTATTACGCCTTGATTCATTCTGGCGCCCAGATGGGCGCGACCGGACGTGAGTGGCAGGGCAGTTACCATTCGATGGTCCAGGCTGCGGAGCGTTCCGGGGTCAGCCAGATCCGCTGGACCCGTTCGGCGGCGCAGTAGCGCTTCAAGCCTTGCTGGGCGGCCATTGCAGGCCGGCCGTCCAGTTCTGGCGCTCGGTTCAGCGAGCGCTTTTGTCCAGCATGGCGAGCAGCAGGACGTTGGTGCCAGCCTCGGCCCACTCGGGGTGGATGTGCTCGGCTTCGTTATGGCTCAATCCGTCGACACAGGGCACGAAGATCATCGAAGTCGGCGCAACCTGAGTCAGGTAGCAGGCATCGTGACCGGCGCCTGAGACCATGTTCTTGTGGCTGTAGCCCAGTTGCTCGGTGGCTTTTCTGACGCTCGCGATGCAGCTGTCATCGAAGCTGATCGGTGAGTACTGGAAAATCTGCTCGACCTGACTTTGCAGGCCAATCTCATCGGCGATCCGCTGTACATCGCCTCGAAACGCCTGGTCCAGTTCGACCAGCGCGTCTTCCCGAGGATGGCGGAACTCGACGCTGAAGAATACCCGGCCCGGCACGACGTTGCGCGAGTTGGGGAACACTTTGACCATGCCGATGGTGGCGCGGCCTTCATCGCCTTGGGCCAGCCCCAGCGCATTGACGGCTTCAGCGACCCTGGCCATGCCCAGCAGCGCATCGAGGCGATGGTTCATCGGCGTGGTGCCTGCGTGGGCGCTGCGGCCGGTGAGTTCGACCTCGTACCAGCGTTGTCCCTGCGCGCCGGTCACCACACCAATGGTGAGGTCCTCGGCTTCCAGGATCGGGCCTTGCTCGATGTGCAGTTCGAAGGCGGCATGGAGGTCGCGCCCGCCCATGGGCTCGGAGCCTGCGTAGCCGATGGTCTCAAGCGCCTGGCCAATGGTCACGCCATTGGCGTCGGTGCGGGACAGGCCGTACTCCAGATCGAACACGCCTGCGTACACGCCCGAGGCAATCATGGCCGGGGCAAAGCGCGAGCCTTCTTCGTTGGTCCAGTTGATCACTTCTATAGACCGTTCGGTCTGAATACCCAAATCGTTCAACGTGCGGACCACTTCAAGCCCGGCCAGCACGCCATAGATGCCGTCGAACTTGCCGCCCATTGGCTGCGAATCGCCGTGGGAACCGGTGACCACCGGCGCCAGGCTGTCATCGCGACCGGCGCGGCGGGCGAAAATATTGCCCATGGCATCGACCTTGATTGTGCACCCGGCCTCGGTCGCCCATTTCACGAACAGGTCACGCCCCAGGCGATCTTCTTCGGTCAGGGCCAGGCGGGAAACGCCACCTTTTTCGGTGGCGCCAATTTGAGCCATTTCCATCAGCGAGCCCCACAGTCGGTCGCCGTTGATGCGCAGCGGCGTACTCATGCCTCACGCTCCTGGGGTTTGACCTTGTAGCGGAAGTCGCAGTGAGACGCTCCGCCCATGATGGTCTGGCTGCGCTTGAGTTCGACGCGCGGGTCATAGCCGACGATGAACAGCTCGTCACGGTTGCACGACAGCAGGTGGCCGATCTCGCCCAGGCCCATGGCGTGATACATCTCGGCGTAGCGGCAGCGATGCACGTCGTAGTCGAAGTGGGTGGCATCGGTGGCGATCACGTCGACTTTCAGCGCGTCGTCTTTCTCCCACAGTTCCTGCAGGGCAATGAAACCCTGCAAGTCCGGGCCATTGGGTTCGCGGGCGGCAAACTGCTTGCCGGCCTCGACCGCCGCCTGGGACACGGCTTCGCCGATCACGGCGGCAGCCTTGTCCTTGCCGTAGTCGCGCACGAGGATTTCGTAGATGGGCTTGATGATCTCGGCTTCGATGCGCCGCCGGGCCAGAATGCCCAATTCACCGTCATGTTGACTCATGGTTGTGTACCTCCATCGGCTCCACGGACTGTGCGGGCGCTGGTGAGCGTGCGCTGACCAACGCCGGACAGGTTGTTATTTGCCGCCGGCTACGCTGACCGGCTGCCACGCATTGGCCTTGACCTGGTAAACGGTAAAGGTCGGGTTCTTCAGGTTGCCTTCGCTGTCGAAGGCAATCAGGCCGGTCACGCCTTGATACTGGCTGGCCTTGAGGGCCGGCAGGTACTTGGCAGGATCGGTGGAATCGGCTTTCTCGATGGCTGCGATCAGCACGCCGACGCCGTCATAGGCAAAGGGCGCGTGCAGCTCGATGTGGGTCTTGTAGCGCTGCTCATAGCTTTGCTCGAACGCCTTGCCCCCCGGCATCTGCGACACAGCCAGGCCCGGCTCCAGGGCAATCACGCCGTCGCCTTCTTTCTGCGCCAGCTCCAGGAAGGTCTGGCTGACGAAACCACCGGCTCCCATCAGCGTAGCCTTGATCCCCAGTTGCTTGATCCGGCGTGCCAGTGGCGCTGCCTGGGCGTCCACGCCACCGAAGAAGATCAGGTCGGGGTTCTTGCTGCGCACTGTGGTGAGCACCGCGCTGAAGTCCACGGTCTTGTCATCGACGTACTCGCGGGACACCACGCTGCCGCCGCCGGCTTCGATGGACTTGCTGAACTGGTCGGCCAGGCCCTGGCCGAAGGCGGTGCGGTCGTCGATCACGGCAATGCGCTTGGCCTTGAGCGTGTCCAGCGCGTAACGCCCGGCCACCTGACCGCCGTCATCGTCGTGGCCCATGATCCGGAAGCTGGTGTCGAAACCTTGCTGGGTGTAGGCGTGACCGGTGGCCACCGGCGCAACCTGGGCAATGCCGGCGTCGTGATAGACCCGCGCCGCCGGAATGCTGGTGCCGGTGTTCCAGTGGCCGACCACGCCCACCACGCCAGCATCAACCAGGCGCTGGGCCACGGTCACGGCGGTGCGTGGGTCAGACTGGTCGTCCTCGGACACCAGCTTGTAAGTCACTGCTTCGCCATTGATTTTCGGGTGGCGCGCGTTGGCGGCGTCGATGGCCAGTTGGGCGCCGTTTTCCAGGTCCTTGCCGATACGGGCAGAAGGGCCGGTCAACGGGCCCGCCAGGCCGATCAGCACGGTTTGATCCGCCTGGGCGACGGCGGCCGCCAGGCTGCTGACCGCGACGCCGATCAGTGCAGCGCGTTTGATGAGGGCAGAGATGTGCATGTGTATTTCCTGTCGCAGATGACGACCCCGAAGCTACGGGTTTGGGGGTCGCAGGTTTTATAGGCTCCGGAGGCCCGGTGGCGGTTCGGATTCATTCGCCCAGGTACGCGGCCCTGACGTGGGGATCGTCCATAAGCTCAGCCGAGGCGCCGTGCAGGCTGACCCGGCCGCTGTCCATCACGTAGGCGCGCTGGCACACCTGCAGGGCCAGGCGAGCGTTCTGCTCGACCAGCAGCAGGGTCATACCGTTGTCACAGACCTGATCGATCACCTGGAAAATCTTCTCGACCATGATCGGCGCCAACCCCATCGAAGGCTCGTCCAGCACCAGCAATCGCGGGCGGGACATCAATGCGCGTGCCAGCGCCAGCATCTGTTGCTCGCCGCCGGACAACAGTCCGGCTGGCTGGCGGGCGCGACGTTGCAGGTGCGCAAACAGTTCAAGCCATTGCTCGATTTCGCGCTGTATCTGTGTGGTGTCGCGGCGCAGGAACGCACCGGCCTGAAGGTTTTCAATAACGCTCATGCGGCCAAAGATGCCGCGACCTTCCGGGACCATGGCGATGCCCTGGCGCAGTAGGTCATGGGCGGCCGCGCCCCGAATGGACTGCCCGGCGAAACGGATGTCGCCGCCGCTGGCAGGCAGCAGGCCGGTCAGCGCCTTGAGAGTCGAGGTCTTGCCTGCGCCATTGGCGCCGATCAGCGTGACCCGTTCGCCCTCGTGGATCTCAAGATCCAGCGATTTGACGGCCGCAATGGCGCCGTAATGAACGCTCAGGCCTTGAATGTGCAACAGGGCTTCAGACATGTGCGCTGGCTCCCAGATAAGCCTGAATCACGGCAGGATGGTGGCGCACGACTTCAGGCGTGCCCTGGGCGATGACCTGGCCGTAATCGAGCACGGTCAGCTGGTCGCAGATGCCCATGACCAGCTTCACGTCGTGCTCGATCAGCAGCACGGTGCGACCGTCGTCACGGATTTTTTCCAGCAACTCGCGCAGTTGCTGTTTTTCACTGAGGTTCATGCCGGCGGCTGGTTCGTCGAGGGCCAGCAGGCGCGGCTCGGTGGCCAGCGCCCGGGCGATTTCCAGCCGGCGTTGATGCCCGTAGGACAAGCTGTCGGCGCGGTAGTCGGCGAACTGGCCGATGCCCACGTAATCCAGCAATTGCCGGGCGTGCTCGCGGGTTTGCCGTTCTTCTTCACGGGCGCGGCGATGGCGGGTAAGTGCCGCCCAGACGCCGTTGCGAGTGCGAATGTGGCGGCCGACCATGACGTTTTCCAGCACGCTCATGGCATTGAACAGGCGAATGTTCTGAAAGGTCCGGGCGATGCCGGCCTGCGCCACCTTGTGTACCGAAGAAGGCTCATAGCGCTGGCCGTCGAGGCTGAACTGCCCGGAATCGGCGCGATACAGGCCGGTCATCACGTTGAAGAAGGTGGTCTTGCCAGCCCCATTGGGGCCGATCAGACCGTGGATGTGGCCGCCCTGGATGCTCAGGCTGACGTCCGACAGCGCCGCAACGCCGCCGAAGTGTTTGTTGACCTTGTCGATGTGCAGCAGCGCAGTGCTCATCGCGCGCCTCCAGTACGGGCAGGCCACAGGCCGGCAGGGCGATACAGCATCGCGAGGATCAGGGCCAGGCCATAGAACAGCTGGCGAATGATTTCCGGGTCCACCAGCACCTGGCCGAACAGTGTCTGCTGGAGCGTGCCCATGCTTGCCCGCAGAGTTTCCGGCAAGGCCGCCAGCAGCACGCAGCCCAGAATCACCCCGGGGATGTGCCCCATGCCGCCCAGCACGACCATCGCCAGCACGGCGATGGACTCATTGAGGCTGAAGGATTCCGGCGAGACGAAGCCTTGGAACGAGGCGAACAGCGCGCCGCCGACGCCGCCGAACGCAGCGCCGATGGCAAAGGCCAACAGTTTCAGATTGCGGGTGTTCAGGCCCATGGCTTCGGCGGCCTGTTCGTCTTCGCGAATCGCCAGCCAGGCGCGACCGATGCGCGAATGCTGCAAGCGGATGCAGGCAAACAGAATCACCACCATCGCCGCTGCGAACAGGTAGTAGTAGAGGTACACCGACGGCAGGCGCAGGCCGAAAATCTCCTGGGTGCGCGCAAAGTTCACGCCGAACAACTGCACCGGGTCCACCGAGGAAATGCCCTTGGGGCCGTTGGTGAGGTTGATCGGCCGGTCCAAGTTGCGCATGAAGATGCGGATGATCTCGCCGAAACCCAGGGTAACGATCGCTAAATAATCGCCCCGCAGACGCAGGGTCGGCGCACCGAGCAGAATGCCCAGTCCCGCCGCCAGCAAGGCGGCCAGGGGCAGGATCAGCCACAAAGGTGTGTGCATTCCGGCTGGCAGTGCCGCCGCCAGCGCCGGAAACTGAGCCAGCAAGTGGGGCGACGAGAGCAGGGCGGCCAGGTAGGCGCCCACCGCATAGAACGCGATGAAACCCATGTCGAGCAGACCGGCATAGCCCACTACGATGTTCAGGCCCAGCGCGAGCATGATGTACAGCATCGCGAAGTCCAGTGTCCGCACCCAGGCATTGCCGCCTGCGCTGCCCACCAGCCAGGGTGCCAGCAGCAGTGCGAGCGCGAACAGCAGCAGGCCGAACTTTGCCCGTGGGGCGGTGTTTTGCAGAATCGTTAAGGCAGTCATGCGCGGCTCGCCAGTCGTTCGCCCAGAAGGCCGGAAGGACGCAGCACCAGCACTGCGATCAGCACCATGAAGGCAAAGACGTCCTGATAGCTGCTGCCAAACACGCCGCCCGTGGCTTCGCCGAGGTAACCGGTGCCCAAGGCTTCGATCAGCCCCAGCAGAATGCCGCCAAGCATCGCGCCCTTGAGGTTGCCGATCCCGCCCAGTACGGCGGCGGTGAAGGCTTTGATGCCCGGCAGGAAGCCCATGTAGAAGTGCGCACTGCCGTAATTGCTGGCCATCATGATTCCGGCCAGTGCTGCCAGTGCGCCACCGATGGCAAACGTCAGCACGATCACCTGATTGGGGTTGATGCCCATCAGGCTCGCGACTTGCGGGTTCTCCGCCACCGCACGCATGGCTCGGCCCAGACGGGTGTGGTTGACCAACAGCAGCAGCCCGGCCATCAGGCTCAGGGCAATGCCCACGGTCACGATGGCGGTCATGTTGGTGATGGCCGGAGCATGCAGCTCATCCCCCGCGGTGACCTCGATGGGGTCCAGCGGCAGGAGTTGCACAAACATCTGCGGATTGCGTGACCAGACCAGCATCGCTACGGTTTGCAGCAGCAATGACACGCCGATCCCGCTGATGAGCGGCGCCAGACGCGGCGCATTGCGCAGACGGCGATACGCCACGCGCTCGATCAACACCGCCAGTGCCGCACAGGCAGCCATGGCGCCAAGTGTTGCGAGTAGCAACACCAGCAAGCCGGGCATGCCGGGGAACAGCGATTGCAACAGGCGAATGATCGACAGGCCGATCAGCGCGCCCATCATCAAGAGATCGCCGTGGGCGAAGTTGATGATGCGCAAAATGCCATAGACCATGGTGTAACCCAGCGCGACCAGGGCATAAAGGCTGCCGAGCATCAAGCCGTTGAGCAGTTGCTGAATCAGGGTATCCATTGGAGCGAAAACGCCTCTTGCGGCAAAACGACCGCATACACAAGGCGTCGGTCAGGAAAGAGCCGCCACAGTAATGCTGCATTCTATATTTATCAAATATCCGAAATGTCTATGCTTATAACCAGACGAAAATAAGCAAATAACGCCATAAACAGGCTGTTTTCAGCGGATAAATTTTGGATTATGCTCAACACATGAATAATATCGAACAGTTGGACAATGATCCGCCACTGCGTGCAGTTCGCACTTTCGAAGCCTTCGCGCGTCATGGCGGGGTAAACGCCGCTGCCCGCGAGCTGGACATCTCGCCGTCTGCCATCAGCCACCAGTTGCGGCTGCTGGAGGAGTTCCTGCAGCAGCCGCTGACCTTCAGGCAGGGCCGTAACCTGATCTTGACCGAGGAGGGCCGCGAGTATTACCGGGCGATCCGCTCGGCCTTCGCCGTATTGCGCAGCGCCACCGACCACGTGCGGGAAAAGTCGGCGATGCGCCAGGTGACCATCAGCCTGATCCCGCTGTTCGGCATCAACCTGTTCATTCCGCGTTTGCCGGAGTTTCTCGCTGAAAACCCGGGCCTGGACATCAATGTCACCTACGCCAACCACCGCAGCTACCCCAGTGATGCGGCCGACATTTCCATTCGTTTTGGCACCGGCCACTGGCCTGGTTATCACAGCGAACCGCTGATCTCCGGTGCCGTGGCAGCGTTTTGCAGCAAAGCCTTTCTCAAGCAGCACGGGCCCATCGATTCTCCGGATGCACTGGCCGGCTTGCCGTTGCTGCACGACGAAGAGCGCGGCACCTGGGCGCAGTGGTTCCAGCAGCAGGGCGTGCGCCACTCGGCGGCCTTGAGTGGCTTGCTGTTCGAAGACGGGCAACTGGCCCTGACCGCGACCTTGACCGGGCTGGGCTGTTCGCTGTTGCGCGAGCCGCTGGTGGCGCCCTACGTGGCCAGCGGTGAGCTGGTGCGGTTGTTCGAGGCGACGGTGGACGATGGGCGAGGCTATTACCTGTGCCGGCGGGCGGACAGCGAGTTGTCCCGCGAAGGGCTGAATCTGTACAGCTGGCTTAAGCGCAGCCTGGTGAACGGTCCGGCCTAGCGGCTTTTTTCTTACAAAAAAGCCCGACGTTTTTGCGTCGGGCCATGTTTGCGTGGCGCTTAACGGTAGCGTTCAAGCCAGTGCGCGTAAGGGGCGGGCAGGGTCCAGGAGGCTTTGTCCACGCCCAGCTCCTTGGCCGCGAAGTACGGCCAGTGCGGGTCCGCCAGGTGCGCGCGGCCGATGGACACCAGGTCCAGGTGACCGGCCTTGATCGATTCTTCCGCCAACTGCGGCGTGCCGAAACCCCAGGCCGAGGTGACGGGCAATCCGGCTTCGCGACGCACGCGCTCGGCAATCGGCCCCATGAACGCCGGGCCCCACGGAATGTTGGTCTCTGGAATGGTGAAGCCGACGCTGACGCTCAGCAGGTCCAGGCCGCCATCCTTGAAGCGGCGCGCCAGTTCGATGGACTCGGTGAGGGTCTGCTCGTCGCGACCGTCGTATTCAAGCACGCCGAAACGCGCGGTCAGGGGCAGGTGCTCCGGCCACACTTCACGCACGGCGGCCAGGGTTTCCAGCAGGAAACGGCTGCGGTTGTCGAAGCTGCCGCCATAGGCGTCGGTGCGCTGGTTCGAGTGTTCGGAGAAGAAGCTCTGGCCCAGGTAACCGTGGGCAAAGTGCAGTTCAATCCACTCGAAGCCTGCGTCACGGGCGCGGCGGGCGGCGTCGGCGAAGTCCTGGCGAACCCGGGCGATGTCTTCCAGGGTCATGGCCTGTGGAACTTTAGGCAGGCCTGCACCGAAGGCGATGGCCGAAGGGGCGATGGTCTGCCAGCCACGGGGATCGGACTCGACGATGTGATCGTCGCCTTCCCAAGGGCGGTTGGCGCTGGCTTTGCGGCCGGCGTGGGCGATCTGGATGCCCGGCACCGCGCCTGCGGCCTTGATCGCCTTGACCACCGGCACGAATGCCTGGGCCTGTTCATCGTTCCAGATGCCGGCGCAGCCCGGAGTGATCCGGCCTTCCGGTGCCACGGCGGTGGCTTCCACCACCACAAGACCTGCGCCGCCACGGGCCATACCGGCCAAGTGAACGTGGTGCCAGTCGTTGATCAGACCGTCTTCGGCCTTGTACTGGCACATCGGCGGAATGGCAATGCGATTGCGCAGGGTGACGTCTTTGAGCTTGAAGGGTTCGAACAGTGCCGACATGGGTCGCCTCGAAAGATTTGGTTTACGATTGTTCGATAGTATTCGAACAATGGCTTTTTTAAAACCCCCTCGCTATCATGCCGATCCATGCGAGCCTACAAACACCCCGATCCCGAGAGCTTCGAACTCGAGCGCATTCTCTACGCGCTGAGCGATCCTGTGCGTCTGGAAATCGTTCGCCATCTGGCCGGCGTTGCCGAAGCCACCTGTGGCGAACTGGACGGCGGACGCCCCAAGTCCAGCGTCTCTCATCATTTCCGCGTGCTGCGTGATTCGGGGCTGGTGCATACTCGCAACGTCGGCACCACGCACATGAATTCGCTGCGGGGAGAGGAACTCGATGCGCGTTTTCCGGGGCTATTGAGCGCGATTCTCGGGCAGTCCTGACATCAGCCCGCGATCGTCTCGCTGCCCACAGCTAGCGGCGCCGGATCCTTGCCGGTCAGAATCACCCGGAAAATCTCCACCAGCGCCCGCAGGTTCACCCGATGCCACGCCGCCCACAGCGGCATGCTGAAGGTCAGCCATGGCAACTCGCGAAACACCACACCCGGATGCGCCGCCTGATCGAGGCTCTTCTGGGTCATGGTGATTCCCAACCCGGCCGCCACCAACCCCAGCGCGGTGTAAGGCTCGGCGGCTTCCAGCCGAATCTGCGGGGTGAAGCCTGCCCGGATGCAAGCGGCCACGAACTCGCCGTGCTGATCCTTGCCCTGGCTGGATTTCACCCCGATCCAGTCCTCATCTTTCAAGTCCGCCGGGGTCAGCCGCTCTCTACTCACCAACGGGTGGTTCGCCGGTAACGCCAGCAACATCGGGTCTTCCAGCAACTGCCGGCAGAGCAGATCAGGGTCATCCCGTGGCGGCTCGCTGACCAGCGCGACGTCCAGGCTGCGCTGGCGCAAGCCCTCAAGCTGATCACCCGAACTCATCAGGTAAAGCGCAACGTGCACGGCCGGGCGGTCGGCTCGCACGGTGCTCAACGCCTTGGGCAGGATGTTGGCGTGCATGGCGTGCTCGATATAGCCGATGCACAGGCCGCCTTCTTCGCCACGCCCCAGACGCTTGCCCAGGGATTCCAGGCGGTTGGCATGGGTCAACAGGCTGCGTGCCTCGGTGAGAAAGGTGCGGCCATCGCTGGTCAGGCGGATACGTTGCTGGCTGCGTTCGAACAGGTTCAGGCCCAGGCGTTCTTCCAGCTGGGCGATCTGCCGGCTCAAGGGCGACTGGGAGATGTGCAGGCGTTCGGCGGCGCGGCCGACGTGCTCCTCTTCGGCAGCGACGACGAAATAGCGCAGTTGACGGAGATCGATCATGTGATGCTCGTAGGGTCTTAAGTCTGACTCATTATGTCTTGGACGGTCTTGAGGCGGCAATCTAGGATCTGCCCAACGGTCGCAACAGCGACCACTCATTTGATCTGGAGACTAGAACCATGAGCTTGAAAGACAAACTGCCAGGTGTCCTCGGATTCGGCACCGCCCCTTTGGGCAACATGTTTCGCAACATCCCTGAAGCCGAAGCGCAAGCCACCGTCGACGCGGCCTGGAATGCCGGCGTGCGTTACTTCGACACCGCACCGTTTTACGGCGCAGGCCTCTCGGAAATCCGCCTGGGCGAGGCCCTGCACAAATACAAGCGCGATGAATACGTGCTCAGCACCAAGGTCGGCCGGGTGATCCTCGACGAACTGGACAACAGCGCCCGCGATCTGGGTGAGAAAAGCGGCGTGTTCGAACACGGCCTGCGTAACAAGATCGTCAACGACTACAGCGCCGACGCCACCTTGCGCTCCATCGAAGACAGCCTCAAGCGCTTGAAGACCGACCGTCTGGACATCGTCTGGATTCACGACATCGCCCAGGATTTTTACGGTGACCAGTGGCTGCAGTACTTCGAACAGGCGCGCACCGGGGCCTTCCGGGTGCTGGACCGCCTGCGTGACGAGGGCGTCATCAAGGCCTGGGGGCTGGGTGTGAACAAGGTCGAGCCCATCGAACTCACCCTTGGGCTGGACGAACCCAAACCTGATGGTTTCCTGCTGGCCGGGCGTTACTCGCTGCTGGATCACGAACGCGCGTTGCAGCGCGTGATGGCCGAAGCGAAAGCCCGCGATACTGAAATCGTGGTCGGTGGCCCCTACAGTTCGGGGATTCTGGCCGGTGGTGAGCACTTCGAATACCAGAAGGCCAGCCCGCAGATCATCGAGAAGGTCGAGCACATCAAGCGTATCGCCCAGGCGAGTGGGGTTGATATCAAGGCTGCGGCTCTGCAATTCTCGCTGGCCAACCCCGCCGTGGCGGCCGTCATTCCTGGCGCCAGCCATCCGGGCCGGATTGCCGAGGATGTGGCAGCACTCAATGCAGTAATTCCTGCCGTTTTCTGGACCGCACTGCGCGAAGCCGGGCTAATCTCGATCAACGCGCCGGTGCCTGCATAACCCTTGTTGCGATTTTACCGGCCGCTGCTCGATGATCTGCGGCCGGACCCCTCGATTCAATTGCCTGGAGAACTGAAATGACTCAAGCCTCAGCCTACATCGACATCCCGGCTTCACCCGACACCGTGTGGCAACTGATCGGTGGCTTCAACTCTTTGCCTGACTGGTTGCCGTTCATTCCTAAGAGCGAACTGAGCGAAGGCGGGCGGGTGCGCACGCTGCAGACTGCCGATGGCGAAGTCATCATCGAGCGCCTGGAAGGTTTCGATAATTCGGCCCGCTGGTACAGCTACACGATCACCCAGGCGCCGTTTGCGGTGACCGGATACAAGGCAACGCTGGGCGTCGCGCCGCAAGCCGATCCAAAGGCCTCGCGGGTGACCTGGTCGGCGAATTTCACACCGGCCGGTATCAGCGAAGCCGAGGCGATTGCCCTGTTCGAAGGCATCTTCACCGGCGGACTGGCGGCGATGCGCGCCAATTTCCCCGAGTAAACGGCACAGGCTTGAGAGCGGCCAGCGCTGCTCTCAAGGTTTGCAACGCCCTCGATCTGTCCCTTGAACAGTTTCATCCGGCATTGATTGACAGCCCGGAAATTCCGAATATGATGACCATCATATTTAGCGGCCAAGCGCCTTTTTCGAGGGTCATCTCATGAACATCAGTGGATCAGTGGTTTTCGTTACCGGCGCAAGTCGCGGTCTGGGCCTGGCGTTTGCCAAGCAGGCAGTCGCCCAGGGTGCAGCCAAGGTATACGCTGGCATGCGCAACCCGGAAGGCTTCGATGTGCCGGGCATCATCCCGGTCAAGCTGGACGTGACCGATGACGCAACCATCAAGGCAGCTGCCGCACAGTGCGCAGACACCACATTGCTGGTCAACAACGCCGGCATCGCCAAGGTGATGGAGGGTGCGCTGGCGGAGAACATGATCGAGCTGTCCCAGGAACTGATCGACACCAACGTTTACGGCCTGGTGCGCGTCAGCGCAGCGTTTGCGCCGATCCTCAAGCGCAACGGTGGCGGCGCGATCATCAACGTGCTGTCCAACATCACCTGGTTCAACGCGCCCATGCTGGCGGCCTACGGTGTGTCCAAGGCTGCGGCTTGGGGTTTCACCAACGCATTGAGGGTGCAATTGCGCGCCGACCAGACCCAGGTGCTTGCGCTGCACGTCGGCTTCATCGACACCGACCTGGTCAAGGATTTCGACGTGGAGAAGACCAGCCCGCAGGACGTGGCTGCCCGGACCTACGCGGCACTGGAAGCGGGCGAGGAAGAAGTATTGGCCGATGAAGGCACCCGCCAGATCAAGGCCAGCCTGTCGGCGAGTGACGCGTTCTACTTCAACCCGGTCGGGTTCTGATACCCCGAGCAATTTTAGGGCGAGGTGTTGTGGGAGCGGGCTTGCCCGCGAAAGCGGTGGGTCAGCCGCTGTCAATGCGTCAGGTCCGGAGCATTCGCGGGCAAGCCCGCTCCCACGAAATGTGCGTTTGATCCATATGCGGCGGCGCATTTGATATCGCTCCCGCCAGCAAGCCGTGCTGCTACAGGATCAGACCAGCCGGTCTATTCCTTGATGAACTTGTCAGTGGCGAACGAGGAATAGTCAGGCAGCACTTTCTCGATCTTGCCCTGGTCCTTCAGAAACTCAGCGGTTTTCGCAATGTCCGCTACCGTGCCACCACCCAGCAGCGCGGGGGACTTCTGTTCGGCTGCGGTGGGGAAGTGCGAACCATCAAGCAGTTCGGGCACATCCGCAGCATTGGAGCCGGTGAAGCGGGCGATGGTCTTGACCGGCTCCGAATCCACCGTCCACTGCGATTTGTGCGCGGTGTAATCGGCAATCGCAGCCAGGCTGACCTTGGCGAAACTGGCGACGACCTCAGGATGTTTCTCGGCAAAGTCCTTGCGCGCGACCCACACCTCGAACGTCGGCGAGCCCCATTGGGAGACCTGGCCTGCGTCGGTGAGAATCTTGCCGGTCTTGCGAATTTCCCCCAGCGCAGGCGACCAGGTGAACGCGCCGTCGATGTCGCCGCGTTTCCATGCAGCGGTGATCTGCAGCGGCGTCAGGTTGAGAATGGTGACCTGCTTCTGATCGATGTTCCAGTGCTTGAGTGCGCCCAACAGGCTGTAGTGGGAGGTGGACACGAACGGCACGGCGATCTTCTTGCCGATCAAGTCTTCAGGCTTGTTGATCCCACTGCCATTGCGCACCACCAGCGCCTCTGAACTCTGGATCTGCGAAGTAACGATGAACGCCACCAGTGGCAGGTTTTTCGAGGTAGCGGCCGCCAGCGGGCTGGAACCCAGGTTGCCGATCTGTACATCGCCCGAGGCCATCGCAGCAACCACCGCCGGGCCTGCTTCGAATTGACGCCAGTTGATTTTCTCACCGATCGCCTTCTCATATTCGCCATCGGCAATGGCGCGTTTGACCGGGTCGATCCCGGTGATGTAGCCGATGGTCAGGTCAGCGGCGTGGGCCGCCACCGACAGCGTGAATACACCCAGCGCCAATGTTGCCTTTGCCGTCCAGTGCTTGATCGTCATTTCTCTAGATGCCTTAGGTTCAGCGCGAATTCGAGGTTGATTCGCGATCTGCGACCAAGCATAAGGTTCTATTAAATTAGTTTTAAATACCGTTTAGGAATTAGCTTAGGCTGTGAAATCAGCCGAGGGGATGCCGGTGCGGGCGGCTGGAATGGCCCGTCACCGGCTTGCAGAAAAGGAGGTCAGTCGCCGCCTTTCATGCGTCGGGCGATCAGGTAGATACCCAGGCCCGCCAAGGCGGTGGCTGCCCCGATATAACCGGTGCTGGTCCAGCCCAGGCCCGCGCTGATGGCGATACCGCCAAACAGCGGTCCCAGTGCGTTGGCCAGGTTGAACGCCGCGTGGTTGGACGCCGCCGCAAGGCTTGGCGCTTCATGGGCGATGTCCATCAGGCGAATCTGCAAGGGCGCCGCCAGTGCGACCATGGTGCCGACCAGACTGATGCCCAGCAGCACACCCGGAAGCGAGCTTGCCGCCAACGGGAAGAACAGCAGCACCGCCATCGACCACACCAGCAGCACGCCGACCGCGCGGAACTGCATGCGGTCGAACAGTTTGCCACCCACGATATTGCCGATGATGCCGCCCACGCCAAACGCAGCCAGCCCGAATGGAATCCACTGCGGGGTGACACGGGTGACTTCCAGCATGGTCGGTGCCAGATAACTGAACACGCAGAACATCCCGGAGAAGCCGACCGAACTGATGGCCAGCGCCATCCACACCTGAGGCTTGGTGAAGGCACGCAGCTCCTTGCGTGGGTCGCTGCGTGGTTCGTCGTGGCGATCAGGCACCAGGCGCCAGATCAGCGCGATGGTGGTCACCGCGATCACGCCCACCAGACCGAACGCCGAGCGCCAGCCCATGAACTGCCCCAGGAAGGTGGCAATCGGGTTACCCAGCAGCATCGCAAGCGTCAGGCCCATCATCACCCGCGCCACCGCGCCGGCGCGCTGGTTGGACGGCACCATGCTGGAGGCGACCACCGCTGCGATCCCGAAATAGGCGCCGTGGGGCAGGCCACTGATAAAACGAAACGCCACCAGGGACGCGAAGGAGGGGGTGAACGCGGTGGCAATGTTACCCAGCGCATAGAGCACCATCA
>Ga0207713_1000252_pt1 | contig 67447 bp, 54 predicted proteins | sample KBSS64metaG_FD_184404 | JGI IMG/M metagenome (GOLD analysis project Ga0207713, IMG submission 184404) | Switchgrass rhizosphere microbial communities from Kellogg Biological Station, Michigan, USA - KBS S6-4 metaG (SPAdes) (version 2) | ecosystem: Host-associated > Plants > Roots > Rhizosphere >...
CGATGAGTTGTTCGGTAAGGGCGAGGGTGCCGGACATGGATTCAGTACAAGCCACTTGGAAATGAAAAAATGCCGGCTGGCGGTTGAACACCGCAGCCGGCAACGGCTTTCAGGCAACGCGGCGAGGCCGCGTGTCGACTTCTTGTTGCGTTCGGGCGTGGCTTCACGCAAACAGCGTTGCGTATTCGTCCGCGGAAAAACCGAGCGACTTGACCCGACCGTTGACCACCAGCACCGGCCGCTTGATCACCGAGGGCTTGTGGATCATCAGCGCGATCGCGCCCGACTGCGTATCGGCGGCCGCCTTCATGTCGTCGGACAGGCCGCGCCAGGTGGTGCCGCGCCGGTTCAGCAGCGCGTCGAGTTTCACGTCCTTCAGCCAGTCCTGCACGAGCGGCTCGGTCACGCCGGCTTTCTTGAAGTCGTGGAACTCGAACTCGACGCCGTGCTCTTCCAGCCACACGCGGGCTTTCTTCACGGTGTCGCAGTTCGGGATGCCGTAGACGACGGTTTTGGTGCCGCGTGCCATCAATCGCCTCGCAGCAGCTCGTTCAGGCCGACCTTGGCGCGCGTCCTGGCGTCGACCTTCTTGACGATCACGGCGCAGTACAGGCTATGCGAGCCGTCTTTCGACGGCAGGTTGCCCGCCACCACCACGGAGCCCGCCGGAATGCGGCCATACGACACTTCGCCGGTTTCGCGGTCGTAAATCTTGGTGCTCTGGCCGAGGTACACGCCCATCGAGATCACCGAGTTTTCCTCGACGATCACGCCTTCCACCACTTCCGAGCGCGCGCCGATGAAGCAGTTGTCCTCGATGATGACCGGGTTCGCCTGCAGCGGCTCCAGCACGCCGCCGATGCCCACGCCGCCCGACAGGTGAACGTTCTTGCCGATCTGCGCGCACGAGCCGACGGTGGCCCACGTGTCGACCATCGAGCCTTCGTCCACGTAGGCGCCGATGTTGGTGTACGACGGCATCAGCACGACGTTCCTCGCGATGAACGAGCCGCGCCGCGCGATGGCCGGCGGGACCACGCGAAAGCCGCCGGCGGCGAAGTCTTCAGCGGTGTAGTTGGCGAACTTCGACGGCACCTTGTCGTAGAACTGCGAGTAACCGCCGGCCGGCATCGGCGCGTTGTCTTCCAGGCGGAACGACAGCAGCACCGCTTTCTTCAGCCATTGATTGACGACCCAGTCGCCGTCCTTCTTCTCGGCGACGCGCAGCGCGCCCTTGTCCAGTTGCTCGATGGCGTGGGCGACGGCTTCGCGCACGTCGGCCGGCGCGGCCTTCGGCGACAGTTCGGCGCGGTTTTCCCAGGCGGTGTCGATGATGCTCTGAAGTTGTTGCGACATATGCGTGTTTTCTGAAGAGTTGAAGTCGGAAGAAGGGATGCGGTGCGGGGGCGTTAAAGCAAACTCAACCCGCGAGCGCGCGGCAAAAGTCGACGATCCGTTGCGCGCCCTGGGTGCATTCGTCGACGTCGGCGACGAGCGCCATGCGCACGAAATTGCGGCCGGGGTTCACGCCGTGCGCGGTGCGCGCGAGAAACGAGCCCGGCAGAACCGTCACATTATAGTCGGCGTACAGGCGCTGGGCGAACCCGGTATCCGTAAGGCCCGTGCGCGAGACGTCGGCCCACAGATAAAAGGCGGCGTCGGGCAGGCGCACGTCGAGCACCTCGGCGAGCATCGGCGTGACGGTGGCGAACTTGCGCACGTATTTCGCGCGGTTCTCGCGCACGTGCGCTTCGTCGTTCCAGGCGGCGATGCTGGCCGCCTGGTACACCGTCGACAAGGCCGCGCCGTGGTAGGTGCGGTAGAGCAGGAAGGCTTTCAGGATCGCCGCGTCGCCCGCCACGAAGCCCGAGCGCATGCCCGGCACGTTCGAGCGCTTGGACAGGCTCGACAGCATCACGAGCCGCTCGAAGCCGCGGCCGAGCTTGTGCGCCGCTTCGAGGCCGCCGAGCGGGGGATGGGCTTCGTCGAAATAGATTTCCGAGTAGCACTCGTCGGAGGCGATCACGAAGCCGTAGCGGTCCGACAGCGCGAACAGTTCGCGCCAGTCGTCGAGCGTGAGCACCGCGCCGGTCGGATTGCCCGGCGAGCATACGTAGAGCAGTTGCGTGCGCGCCCAGATGTCGGCCGGCACCGCCGAATAGTCGCAGGCGAAGTTGCGCGCCGGGTCGCTGTTCACGAAGTACGGCTGCGCGCCGGCCAGAATCGCCGCGCCTTCGTAGATTTGGTAGAACGGGTTCGGACAGAGTACGATCGCAGGCTCGCCTTCGGCATTGCGTTGCGGGTCGATCACGGTCTGCGCGAGGGCGAACAGCGCCTCGCGCGAGCCCGACACCGGCAGCACCTGGGTGGCGGCGTCGACCGGCGGCAGGTTGTAGCGCTGCGTGACCCATTGCGCGATCGACTCGCGCAGCGGCTGCGAGCCGATCGTTGCCGGATACGCGGCCAGGCCGCCGAGCGAGGCGACCACCGCGTCGCGGATCAGCGCCGGCGTGGGATGTTTCGGCTCGCCGATGCCGAAGCTGATGTGCGCGAGGCCGGCCGGCGGCGTGATGTCCTTGAAAAGCGCACGCAGCTTTTCGAACGGATAGGGCTGGAGGGAATCGAGGAGCGGGTTCACTGGACGGTTCGGGCCTGATCGAAGATGGGCGTGGACGGATGCAGGAAGATGCCGGCACGCGCGCCGGCGGCAAAGCGCTGACCAATGCGCTGACCAATGCGCTGACCAATGCGCTGACCAATGCGCTGACCAATGCGCGAGACAGACAGCAGCGGGACGGCGGTAAAACAGCAGCGGGACGGCAGCCAAACGGACGGCGGCGAGCGGATGATTATAGCGTGGCGCGCATGGTGTGGCGCGTGGCGGTTCGCGGTCCCATCAGCCCTCTCACGACACGGTGCAGCGCTGACAAGCGGCTGGCCGCGCCGCCCGCCAGGTGGCGCAGCGCAGGCGACGCAGCGGGAACGACGCGAGCCGCCGACGGTTCGCGCAAGAAAGAAGCAGGAGCAGCAATGGTCGTAGCAGTCGTCAAGACATTCGAGACATTCGGACGAAGCGGGCGCGATAAACCCGCCCTCAACAGCAGCACCGCCGGCGGTTCCGCAAGGAGCGCGGCATGACCAACTGGCTTCGCCACGGCTGGCCGACGCTTGCGATCATGCTGGGCGCTTCGGTGTGGGGCATGATCTGGTATCCGCTGCGCATGCTCGCGGCGCTCGGCGTGACCGGCACGGCGGCGAGCGCGCTGACGAGCGGCGCCGGCTGCCTGTTCGTGCTGCTGGTGCGGCGTCACGCGCTCAAGACGGTGCGCTGGCATTGGCTGCTGCCGGCGTTGGCGCTGGCGGCCGGCATCACCAATCTCGGCTTCGTGTGGGGCTCGATCCACGGCGAGGTCATGCGCGTGTTGCTGCTGTTCTATCTCACCCCGGCATGGACCGCGCTGTTCGCGCACTTCATCCTGCATGAACGGTTGACCTGGCCGGGCGCGGGCCTCGCCGCGCTGTCGCTGGCCGGCGCGATGACGATGCTGTGGTCGCCGCGGCTCGGCCTTCCCGTGCCCGGCAATCTCGCCGAATGGGCGGGCCTCGCGGGCGGCATGGGCTTCGCGATGAGCAACGTGCTGATCCTCAAGACGAGCCGCGTATTGCCCGACATGAAGCCGGAAATGCGCACCGCGACGATCTTCGGCGGCGCGGCGATTTTCGGCGCATGCGCGTCGTTGTTCGAGGCCATGCCCGCGCCGCCCGCCGGCGCGCATCTCGGCACCGCCGCGCTGCTGGTGCTCGGCCTCGGCTTTCTGCTGGCGTCGAACAATATGCTGGTGCAGTACGGGCTCGCGCGCGTGCCGGCCAATCGGGCCTCGATCATCATGCTGTTCGAACTCGTGGTCACGGCGTTTTCCGCGTGGCTTTTTGCCGGCGAGACGCCGGGGCCGCGCGAATGGGCGGGCGGCGCGTGCATCGTGCTGGCGTCCGCGCTGTCGAGCTGGATGCATCGCACGAGGGCTTTGCCGCCCGATCCCGCCAATCAGGACGTGAGCGCCGCCATCGATCCCGATACAGACCGTAAGGACGGTAAAAACCGTCCACGCGCGATGGTATGATTGCCCCTCATTAGCTGAAGCACGTTGGACAGCGCGTGCTCAGCGCCCATATCGCAGGGCGTTGCGGGGTGTCACGAGCCTTTGCCGTTTCGCTGCTTCGGCGCGCGGCAGGCGCGGCCCTCGCGAGCCACTTTTTATTTTCCCTTTTCCAACAGCGAATCCGCCGTGCGTCTGACCTCGATCAAACTCGCTGGCTTCAAGTCATTCGTCGATCCCACGCATTTCCAGGTTCCCGGCCAGCTAGTTGGCGTGGTCGGGCCGAACGGGTGCGGCAAGTCCAACATCATCGACGCCGTGCGCTGGGTGCTCGGCGAATCGCGCGCCTCCGAGCTGCGCGGCGAGTCGATGCAGGACGTGATCTTCAATGGCTCGACCGCGCGCAAGCCGGGTAGCCGCGCCAGCGTCGAACTCGTGTTCGACAACGCCGACGGCCGCGCCGCCGGCCAGTGGGGCCAGTATGCCGAAATCGCCGTGAAGCGCGTGCTCACGCGCGACGGCACCTCGAGCTACTACATCAACAACTTGCCGGCGCGCCGCCGCGACATTCAGGACATCTTCCTCGGCACCGGCCTCGGGCCGCGCGCTTACGCGATCATCGGGCAGGGCATGATCGCGCGCCTGATCGAGGCGAAGCCGGAAGAGCTGCGCGTGTTTCTCGAGGAAGCCGCGGGCGTGTCCAAGTACAAGGAACGCCGCCGCGAGACCGAGAACCGTCTGCACGATACGCGCGAGAACCTGACGCGGGTCGAGGACATCGTCCGCGAACTCGGGGCGAATCTGGAGAAGCTGGAAGCGCAGGCGGTCGTCGCCACGCGCTACAAGGAATTGCAGGCCGACGGCGAAGAGAAGCAGCGCCTCCTGTGGCTGTTGCGCAAGAACGAAGCCGGCAGCGAGCAGGAACGCCAGCAGCGCGCGATCGAACAGGCGCAAATCGACCTCGAGGCGCAAACCGCCAAACTGCGCGAAGTCGAGGCGCAACTGGAAACGCTGCGCGTTGCGCATTACTCGGCCAGCGACGCGATGCAGGGCGCGCAAGGCGCGCTGTACGAGGCGAACGCCGAAGTCAGCCGGCTCGAAGCCGAGATCAAGTTCATCGTCGAATCGCGCAACCGCGTGCAGGCGCAGATCGCCGCGCTCACCGCGCAACGCGAGCAGTGGCAGTCGCAAGCCGAAAAGGCGCAAGGCGATCTGGAAGAAGCGGAAGAGCAGCTGGCCGTCGCCGAGGAAAAAGCCGCGCTCGCCGAAGACGAAGCCGCCGCGAAGCACGACGCGATGCCCGCGCTCGAAGCGCGCTGGCGCGATGCGCAGACGGAGTTGAACGCCGAGCGCGGCGGAATCGCGCAGACCGAACAGGCGTTGAAACTCGAAGCCGCGCATCAGCGCAATGCCGATCAGCAATTGCAGCAGTTGCAGCAGCGTCACGAGCGCCTGAAGCTCGAGGCGGGCGGTCTCGACGCACCTGACGAAGCGCAGCTCGAAGACCTGCGCATGCAGCTCGCCGAGCACGAAGAAATTCTGCACGACGCCCAGGCGCGTCTCGCCGACGCACAGGAAACACTGCCGCGCCTCGACGGCGAGCGGCGTGCCGCGCAGGAGCGCGTGCAGGCGGAAAGCGCGCAGATTCATCAACTGGACGCGCGCCTTGCCGCACTCAAGCAATTGCAGGAAAACGTCCAGACCGAAGGCAAGATCCAGCCGTGGCTCGAAAAGCACGAACTGAGCGGCTTGCCGCGTCTTTGGAAGAAACTGCACGTCGAAGCCGGTTGGGAAACCGCGCTCGAAGCGGTGCTGCGCGAGCGGCTCGCCGCGCTCGAAGTATCGAACCTCGACTGGGTTAAAGCGTTCGCAACCGATGCGCCGCCCGCCAAGCTCGCGTTCTACGCGCCGCCGCTGGCCGGGCAGCCGGCGGCCGCGTCGGCCACGCTGCGGCCGCTGTTGTCGCTGGTTCGTATCGACGACGCGGGCATCCGCGCGGTGCTGAACGACTGGCTCGGCCTCGTCTTCATGGCCGACGATCTGCAGCAGGCGCTCGCCATGCGCGCGCAATTGCCCGAAGGCGGCTCGTTCGTCGTGAAGGCGGGTCACGTGGTGACGCGCGTCGGCGTGCAACTGTATGCCGCCGATTCGGAACAGGCCGGCATGCTGGCGCGTCAGCAGGAAATCGAAAACCTCGCGCGCCAGGTGCGCGCGCAGGCTTTGCTCGCCGACGAGGCGAAGGCCGCCGCGATCCGCGCCGAAGCGGCTCATACGCAAGCCACGCAGGCGCTGAGCGACGTGCGTCAGCAGGCGGAACGCGCGACGCAGCGCGTGCATGCGTTGCAGATGGACGTGCTCAAGCTCACGCAGGCGCACGAGCGCTACACGCAGCGCAGCACGCAGATTCGCGAAGAGCTCGAGGAAATCACCGCGCAGATCGAAGAGCAGCGCGCGTTGCGGGCGGAGTCGGAAGCGAACTTCGAGCGTCATGACGGCGAACTCGCCGAATTGCAGGCGCGCTTCGAGGATCATCAACTGGCGTTCGAGGCGCTCGACGAAGCCCTCACCGCCGCGCGCGCGCAATCGCGCGATCTCGACCGTGCCGCCACCGACGCCCGTTTCGCCGCGCGCAACATGGCGAATCGCATCGACGAATTGAAGCGCAGCATTCAGGTCGCGCATGAGCAGAGCGAGCGCGTCGCCGCATCGCTGGAGGACGCGCGCGCCGAACTGGAAACGATCAACGAGCAAACGGCGCACACCGGCCTGCAGGACGCGCTCGACATCCGCGCGGTCAAGGAAGAAGCGTTGCACGCCGCGCGTCTCGAACTCGACGATCTGACCGCCAAGCTGCGCGCCGCCGACGAAACCCGTCTCACCGCCGAGCGCGCGTTGCAGCCGCTGCGCGACCGCATCAACGAATTGCAGTTGAAGGAACAGGCCGCGCGTCTGAATGGCGAACAGTTCATCGAGCAACTGGCCGCGGCCGGCGTCGATGAAGCCGAACTGCAAGCCAAGCTCACGCCGGACATGAAGCCGTCGTACCTGCAAGGCGAGGTCACGCGCATCAACAACGCGATCACGGCGCTCGGGCCGGTCAACATGGCCGCGCTCGACGAACTGAAAGCGGCGACCGAACGCAAGTCGTTCCTCGACTCGCAATCGGCCGATCTGACGAGCGCGATCGAAACGCTCGAGGACGCGATCCGCAAGATCGACGGCGAAACGCGCACGCTCCTGCAAGGCACCTTCGACGAAGTGAACCGTCATTTCGGCGAACTGTTCCCGCGTCTGTTCGGCGGCGGGCAGGCCAGGCTGATCATGACCGGCGACGAAATTCTCGACGCCGGCGTGCAGGTCATGGCGCAGCCGCCGGGCAAGAAGAATTCGACCATTCATCTGCTGTCGGGCGGCGAAAAGGCGCTGACCGCCACCGCGCTGGTGTTCGCGATGTTCCAGCTGAATCCGGCGCCGTTCTGTCTGCTCGACGAAGTGGACGCGCCGCTCGACGACGCCAACACGGAACGTTTCGCGAACCTCGTGCGCGCGATGTCGGACAAAACCCAGTTCCTGTTCATCTCGCACAACAAGATCGCGATGGAAATGGCGCAGCAGTTGATCGGCGTGACCATGCAGGAGCAGGGCGTCTCGCGGATCGTGGCCGTCGACATGGAAACGGCTGCCGGTTTCGCCCAGAATATCGTTTGAGTTTTCGTTTGAGTCGAGCATCGCGGGCGCCCGCGTTCAGCGCAGCGGCCATCGGCCGCGCGACACGTGGAGCGGGCGCAGCGCCGCGCATATAAAAGAATTGCTGATGGAGCATGCATGGACGAGTTGACACTCGGTTTGATCGGCGCGGGTGCCGTGGTGGTCGGGGGCGTGGTCGTGTACAACGCGTGGCAGGGCGCCAAGGTGCGCCGCAAGATGCCGCGACCGATGCCGGCCGATACCGCCGAAAGCTTCGCGCGGGACGATCAGCAGGAACAAAGCCCGTTCATCGAACCGGCCCGGCCGACCACGCGGCGCGAGCCGGTGGCGGGTTCCGATGCGGCGGCGGAAGCGGCGGCTGCGCGCGTCGAGCCGACATTCGGCGCGAGCGCCGCGCCGCTCGATACGCCGGCCGATATTCAGGCCGAGACGACCTCGCCGAACGGGTATCCGGACGCCGGGAGCGGAGCCGATCCGGCTGATGCCGGCAAGATGTCCAAGGCCGGCAAGGCCGCGACGGGAACGCCAGCAGGCCAGCCAGCAGGTCGGCAAGCGCACGAGCCGGTCGAGCCGATCATGCCCGCCGCCACGACCATTTCGTCGGCGCCGCCCGCCATCGTCGATCGCCGCATCGACTGTATCGTGCCGATTCGTCTGAACGGCCCGGTTGCCGGCGACAAGGTGATTCCGCTCGCGCAACGTCTGCGCCGCGCCGGCAGCAAGCCGGTGCATATCGAAGGCAAACCGGAGGGCGGCGCGTGGGAACTGCTGCAAAACGGCGCGCGCTATGAAGAACTACGCGCGGCCGCGCAATTGGCCAATCGCAGCGGGGCGCTCAACGAACTGGAGTTCTCCGAGTTCGTGACCGGCGTGCAGCACTTCGCCGACGCGCTCGATGCGTCGCCGGAATTTCCCGACATGCTCGAAACGGTGGCGATGGCGCGTGAGCTCGACGGTTTCGCCGCGCAATGCGACGCGCAGTTGTCGATCAACGTACTCTCGGATGGCGCGCCGTGGTCGGCGAATTACGTGCAGGCGGTTGCGTCGCAGGACGGCTTGCTGCTCTCGCGCGACGGCACGCGCTTCGTCAAGCTGGACGCGAAGCAAAGCCCGGTGTTCATGCTGCAATTCGGCGACACCAACTTCCTGCGCGACGACCTCACCTACAAGGGTGGCCAGATGATCACGCTGGTGCTCGACGTGCCGGTGGCCGACGAGGACATCCTGCCGTTCCGTCTGATGTGCGACTACGCGAAATCGCTGGCCGAGCGTATCGGCGGGCGGGTGGTCGACGACGGCCGCCGTCCGTTGCCCGAAACCGCGCTGCTCGCCATCGAAAAACAGTTGATGACGCTTTACGCCAAGCTCGAGCAGGCGGGCATTCCGGCCGGTTCGCCGGCCACGCGGCGCTTGTTCAGCCAGTAAGTCCAAGGCATTGCAGGTTGTGTCAGACGGCCGCACGATGTGCGGCCGTCCGCGTTTGAGGAACGCGCATCGCAGCGCTTTGGCGGGCCGCTTGCGGGGAAAGCCGGGCGCGAGAAACTGGCCATTCGGCCGATGTAAAGGGGCACGCTTCCTGCGATAATCCAATGTCTGAATTTCATTGAAAAGACCTTCCGACAGCATGGCCCGAACCTCCGTCCCCAATCCAGCAACCAGCGCTCCGGCAGAACGGGCCGCGTGGCTGCGCGCGGAACTCGAACGCGCGAACTACGCGTATTACGTGCTCGATCAGCCGGATCTGCCGGACGCGGAATACGACAAGCTCTTCAAGGAGTTGGAGCAGATCGAGGCGGAGCACCCGGACCTGATCGTGCCGGATTCACCCACCCAGCGCGTGGGCGGCGAGGCGGCGAGCGGCTTCGAGCCGGTCCTGCACGATCAGCCCATGCTGTCGCTGAACAACGGCTTTGCCGACGAAGACATCGTCGCGTTCGACAAGCGCGTCGGCGACACGCTCGGCAACAACGCGAAAGAGCCGCCGGTGCCGGTCGATTACGCGACCGAGCTGAAGTTCGACGGCCTCGCCATTTCGCTGCGTTACGTCGACGGCACCTTCGTCCAGGCGGCCACGCGCGGCGACGGCACCACCGGCGAGAACGTCACCGAGAACGTCCGCACGATCCGCTCCATTCCGCTCAAGCTAAAAGGCAAGCGCGTGCCGCACATTCTCGACGTGCGCGGCGAAGTGCTGATGTTCAAGCGCGATTTCGAGCGCCTGAACGAACGGCAACGCGCGGCGGGGCACAAGGAGTTCGCCAATCCGCGCAATGCGGCGGCGGGCAGTCTGCGGCAACTCGATTCGAAGATCACCGCGCAGCGGCCGCTGTCGTTTTTCGCTTATGGAATCGGCGTGCTCGACGGCATGGAGATGCCGGCCACGCATAGCGAACTGCTCGACTGGTACAAGGAACTCGGTTTGCCGGTGAACGGCGAACGGGCGGTGGTGAAGGGCGCCGCGGGTTTGCTGGCTTTCTTCCACGGCGTCGGCGAGAAGCGCGACCAGTTGCCCTACGACATCGACGGCGTGGTCTACAAGGTCAACCGTCGCGATGAGCAGGACGCGCTCGGCTTCGTATCGCGCGCGCCGCGCTTCGCGTTGGCGCACAAATTCCCCGCGCAGGAAGCGCTGACCAGACTCGTCGCAATCGACGTGCAGGTGGGCCGGACCGGCGCGATCACGCCGGTCGCGCGGCTGGAGCCGGTGTTCGTCGGCGGCGCGACGGTCACGAACGCCACGCTGCACAACGAAGACGAAATACGCCGCAAGGACATCCGCATCGGCGACACGGTAATCGTGCGGCGTGCGGGCGACGTGATTCCCGAGGTGGTGAGCGCGCTGCTCGACCGTCGCCCGCACGACGCCCGCGAATTTGTGATGCCCACGCATTGTCCGGTGTGCGGCTCGAACATCGAACGGCTGCCGGACGAGGCGATCGCGCGCTGCACCGGCGGACTGTTCTGCCCCGCGCAGCGCAAGCAGGCGCTGTGGCACTTCGCGCAGCGGCGCGCGCTGGACATCGACGGGCTGGGCGAAAAGATCATCGATCAACTGGTCGAGCAGAACCTGGTGCGCACGCCGGCCGATCTCTTCAACCTCGGTTTCGCAACGCTCGCCGAACTCGACCGCTTCGCCGAAAAGTCCGCGCAGAATCTGCTCGACTCGCTCGACAAGGCCAAACACACTACGCTGGCGCGTTTCATTTACGCGCTCGGCATTCGCCATGTGGGCGAGTCGACGGCGAAGGATCTGGCGAAGCACTTCGGCTCGTTGAATCCGATCATGGATGCGTCCGTCGAAGCCTTGCTGGAGGTCAACGACGTGGGGCCGGTGGTCGCGGAGTCGATTCATCAGTTTTTCGCCGAGGAACACAACCGCACGGTGATCGAGCAACTGCGCGCGCCAGGCAAGGTAACGTGGCAGGAGGGGCCGCCCGCGCCGAAAGCGCCGCAAGGCGTGCTGGCCGGCAAGACGGTGGTGCTGACCGGCACCTTGCCTTCGCTGGCCCGCGAAGAGGCGAAGGAAATGCTGGAAGCGGCCGGCGCGAAAGTGGCGGGGTCCGTGTCGAAGAAAACGGACTATGTGGTGGCGGGCGCCGAAGCCGGCAGCAAGTTGGCGAAGGCCGAGGAACTCGGCATTCCGGTACTCGACGAAGATGGTATGCGTAAGCTCCTGGAGGGGCAGTTATGATCCGCGAAATTCTCAAGATGGGCGATCCGCGCCTTTTGCGCATTGCCGATCCGGTCGATCACTTCGATACGCCGGAACTCCATGAACTCGTCAAGGACATGTTCGAGACCATGCACGATGCGAACGGCGCGGGGCTCGCCGCGCCGCAGATCGGCGTCAACCTGCAGGTGGTGATCTTCGGCTTCGGGAGCAACGAACGCTATCCCGACGCGCCGCCGGTGCCCGAGACGGTGCTGATCAATCCGACCATCACGCCGGTCTCGCTGGATATGGAAGAGGGCTGGGAAGGCTGCCTGTCGGTGCCGGGCCTGCGCGGTGCGGTGAGCCGCTTCTCGATGATCAAGTATCACGGCTTCGATCAATTCGGCAAGCCGATCGATCGCGTCGCCGAGGGCTTTCACGCGCGGGTCGTGCAACACGAATGCGATCACCTGATCGGCAAGCTGTACCCGATGCGGATCAACGATTTCGCGAAGTTCGGCTTCACCGAGATCCTGTTTCCGGATATGGATCCGAATAGCGACGATTGAGGCTGCGTTTCCGAATCGCGGCATAAAAAACCCACGCGCTTGCGTGGGTTTTTTGTTGGGCGTCAAGCCGTTCGCGGTGTCGTTTCCGGCTGCTCGACCGATCAGCCGAACGCGTTAAAACGACTCGTCCGGCGACAGATAGCGCCATTGCCCCGGCGGCAGCGCGCCGAGCGTCACCCGTCCCATCCGCACGCGCTTCAGTCCGACCACCTCGAGGCCGACCAGCTCGCACATGCGGCGGATCTGGCGCTTCTTGCCTTCGCGCAGCACGAAACGCAACTGCTCGCCGTTTTGCCAACTGACCTGCGCGGGTTTCAGCGGCACGTCGTCTAGCGACAGGCCGTGGCGCAGCAACGCAAGGCTTTCGGGCGGGAAGTGGCTTTCGACATCGACGGTGTGCTCGCCGTACGACACGCGCACCAGATACTCCTTGTCGATCTCCGAATGGCCGCCGATCAGTTGCTTGGCGATGCGGCCGTCTTGCGTCAGCACCAGCAGGCCGGTCGAATCGATGTCCAGCCGTCCGGCCGGCGCCAATTGCCGCAGATGCGCGACCGAGAAGCGAATCGCGGAGCGGTCGCCTTCCCAGCGGTTTTCCGGCGTGACCAGCGTGATGGCCGGCTGATAGCCGTCTTCCGCCTGGCCCGACACGAAGCCGACCGTTTTATGGACCAGCACGGTGACCTGGCTCGCTTGCGCGGCTTCGGCGGCGGGGTCGATCTCGATGCGCTGATCCGGACGAACCTTGGTGCCGAGCGTGTCGATCCGCTCGCCGTCCACCAGCACCCAGCCTTTCTCGATCCACTCGTCGGCTTCGCGGCGTGAGCACAGGCCGAGTTCCGACATCAGCTTGGACAGGCGCAAGGTGCCGGGCGCGTCTTCGTAATCGCGACGCGGCGTGCGTGGGGCTGCGTCCATCTCGGGATTGCGTTTGATGCGCGTTGCGGGACCGGTGCCGCGCGGCTTGTCCGCACGCGCGGGGCGGTCGTCGCCGAAACGGCGCGAGGCGGCCGGCAGCGTTTTGTCGACACTGCGGGCAGGGCGCTCGGCGCGTTCGCCACGTTCGCCGGTTCGCGCCGGGCGGTCGCCGAATTCACGTTTGGCCGGCGCACGTTCGCCGCGATCGTCGCGCGGTGCGCGCGCCGGACGGTCGGAGCGGTCGCCATAACCGCTTTTGACGGGTTTTGCGAAGCCGCGCTCGCCACGCTCGGACGAGCCGCGCTCACCCTCGAAACGGCGCGGCGCGCTGTCGCTGCGCGGTGCCCGCTCGCCACCGGAGCGGCGCTCTTGCGGGGCGCCTCGGTCGCTACCGAAGCGCGGACGGTCAGCGCCTTCGTGTTCGCGTCGCGCCGGACGTTCGCCGCGCGGTCCGCCTTCCGACGGGCGGCCTGCGCCTGGACGCGGTCCGGTGAACGAACGGCGTTCGCCTTCATCGCGGCGCGGCGCGCGGTTGCCTTCGACGCTGCGGGGAGCGCGGTCGGTGCGGTTACCAGCGCCTTCGAAACGGCGGGGAGCGCGTTCGGCGCGATCGCCTGTGCCTTCGAAACGGCGCGGCGGGCGGTCGGTGCGGTCTCCGGCGCCTTCAAAGCGACGCGGAGCCCGTTCGCCTCGATCGCCAGCGCCTTCAAAGCGTCGGGGCGGGCGTTCGGTGCGATCGGCCGCACCTTCAAAACGGCGGGGAGCCCGTTCGGCGCGGTCCCCTGTACCTTCAAAACGGCGTGGGGCACGTTCGGTGCGATCGGCCGCGCCTTCAAAACGGCGGGGAGCCCGTTCGGCGCGGTCCCCTGTACCTTCGAATCGACGCGGGGTGCGCTCGCCGCGATCTCCAGCACCTTCAAAGCGACGGGGAGCCCGTTCGGCGCGGTCCCCCGCGCCTTCAAACCGACGCGGCGCGCGCTCGCCGTCGGCGCGTCGCGGAGCCCGCACGCCACTACCTTCGAAACGTCGCGGCGCGCCGCCGGCGCCTTCACGCCGCGGCGGTCGATCCGACGTCGTCCGGCGCGGCCCACCCGCATCCCGCTCGCGCGAAAACGACCCTTCCGCGCGCGGCGCGCGCGCGCCGGCGCCCGCAGGTTTCCCGCCCGCCGGCCGCTTGCCGCCGCCCGCCGCCTTGCCGGCGCCTTCACCCCGTGCCCCGCTAAAGCCCGCCGTCGACGATGACGGCTTGGGTCCGACCGGACGCGTCGGCTTACGCGCCGACGTGCTTCCGGTACGGACAGGGGCGCGTTCGGACGAAGCCGGCCGCGGGTGCTTGGCTGTTAATTTGACTCGCATGAAATCTCACACTGCGATCGCGCGCAGCAGTTCGGTCTCGACCTGAATTTGCAGGCGGTTGTCCGACAGACCGTTTCCATCCAGCAGGAACACGTCCTCGACGCGTTCGCCGAGCGTGTTGATCCGCGCCGACGCGACGCCGACCCGGTGCTCGGCCAGCACGCGCGCGATCGAATAAAGAAGGCCTGGCCGGTCGTTCGCCGACACGGACAGGATGTAGTATTGGCCGCGCTCGTCGGCCCGAAGATCGACGCGCGGCGTAACAGGGAAGGTCCGCGACAGCCGCGACAAACGGCCTTTCGACGGCCCGGGGAGCAGGGTGCCGTCGCCGGTGAGGCGCGCGGTCAGTTCCTGTTCGACCAGATTGGCAATATCGCGATAATGCACGTCTTCTTCGGTGTGCGCGACGAGGAAATTATCGAGCGCATACCCGTGGCGGGTCGTGCTGACGCGCGCATCGAGCACCGACAGGCCGTTGCGGTCGAAATACGCGCAAATGCCGGCAAACAGATCGGGCTGGTCTTTCACGTACACCAGCACCTGGAGCGCCTCGCCGATCGGCGACGGACGCGCCCGCACGATCGGTGTAGGCGTTTCGACATGGCGGTACAGCACGCGCGTCTGCCATGCGATGTCCGCGGCGTCATGGCGCAGGAAATAGCCGACGTCCAACTGATCCCACAACGCCTTTTGCGCGCCTTCCGGCACGGTTTCGAGACGCAGCAGCGCGAGCGCCTCTTCCTGGCGCGATTTCAGTTCGGAATGCGCGTCGGGCCGCGCGCCGCCGAGCACCGCGAGCGTGGCGCGGTAGAGGTCCTCGAGCAGCTTGCCCTTCCAGGTATTCCAGACTTTCGGGCTGGTGCCGCGAATGTCGGCCACCGTCAGCAGATAGAGCGTGGTAAGCCGGCGCTCGGTGCCGACCAGTTCGGCAAAGCGCTTGATGACTTCCGGGTCGCTCGTGTCCTGCTTTTGCGCGACCTGGCTCATGGTCAGGTGCTGCTGAACCAGCCATACGACCAGTTCGCCGTCCTCGCCCTCGATGCCGTGATTGCGGCAGAAGCGTCGCGCGTCGGCCATGCCTAGCTGCGAGTGGTCGCCGCCGCGGCCCTTGGCGATGTCGTGAAACAGCGCCGCCACGTACAGCACCCAAGGGCGGTCGAGGTTGGCGATCAACTGACTGCAGAACGGATATTCGTGCGCGTGCTCGGCCACCGCGAAACGGCGCAGATTACGCAGCACCATCAGAATGTGCTGATCGACGGTGTAGACGTGATACAGGTCATGCTGCATCTGTCCGACGATGCGCCGGAAGTTCAGCAGATAGCGCCCAAGCACGCTGGTCTGGTTCATCAGGCGCAGCGCGTGCGTGATGCCGGCCGGCTGCTTCAGGATCTCCATGAAGAGTCGCCGGTTTTCCGGATCGCGCCGCCAGTGCTGATCCATCGCGTCGCGGGCGTTGTAGAGCGCGCGCAACGTGCGCGCCGACAGGCCCTTCACGCCAGGTGTCTGTTCGTACAGCAGGAAGGCTTCGAGGATCGCGTTCGGCTCGCGCTCGAACACGTCGTCGCTGGCGATCTCCAGCATGCCCTGCTTCTCGACGAAACGATCCGACAACACGCGGGTAATGCCGCTGGTGCTGGGGAAAAGCTGCGCTTCGATGTTCTGGATCAGGATCGTGGCGAGTTGCGTGACGGCCTTGGCGGACCAGTAATAGCGGCGCATCAGCTGTTCGCTGGCGCGCTTGGTGGCGGTCGGCTTGTAGCCGAAACTTTCGGCCACCGCCGTTTGCAGGTCGAACACCAGAATGTCCTGACGACGCCCGGCGGTCACATGCAGGCGGGCGCGCAGCGACTTGAGGAAGCCTTCGTTGCGGCGCAGTTCGCGTGCTTCGCGCTCGGTGATCAGGCCGCGCGCTTCCAGTTCGCGCCAGCTGCTGCCGAACCCGGCCGCCTGGGTGATCCACAGAATCAGTTGCAGATCGCGCAGACCGCCCGGGCTTTCCTTGATGTTCGGCTCGAGCGCGTAAGGCGTGTCCTGAAACTTGGCGTGGCGCTGACGCATTTCCAGCACTTTCGCCTGGAAGAACGCACGCGGGTCGAGCGCCTCGCGATAGCGCTTGCCGAAGTCGTTGAACAGTGCCGTGCTGCCCGTGATGCGTCGCGCTTCCAGCAGCGACGTGCGCACGGTGACGTCGTTGGCGGCTTCCTCGAGACATTGCGAGACGCTGCGCACGCTGCTGCCGAGTTCCAGCCCCAAATCCCACGCGAGGCTGATAAAGCGTTCGATGCGCGCTTCCAGGTGCGCGATCGGCGTGTCGGGCAGCAACACGAGGATGTCGATGTCCGAGTGCGGCGCGAGTTCGCCCCGCCCATAGCCGCCGACGGCCAGCAACGCCAGTTCCGGCGGCAGTTCGCAGGTGTTCCAGGCGGCGCGCAGCGACTCGTCGGTGGTGCGCGCGAGCGCGGCCATCAACGCGTCGACGTTGGTGGCCGTCTTGAAGCGTTCCAGCAACTGGGCTTTGGCCACTTTGTAGTCCGCCTTGAGCGACGTGGCATGGGATGGGGCGACGGCTGGAACACTACTCATTGGCAGGAGGGCGAGGTCGGAAGTCGTTCAGGCGGTGGCCGCGACGACCGGCGGACGCGCGGGCGTGCCGGCGGACACGGTGAGCACGTCATGGCCGGTTTCCGTGACGAGGATCGTGTGTTCCCACTGCGCCGACAGGCTGCGGTCCTTGGTCTTGACGGTCCACTGGTCCGGCATGGTGCGGATGTCGCGGCGGCCGGCGTTGATCATCGGCTCGATCGTGAAGATCATGCCCGCCTGCAGTTCCAGCCCGGTGCCGGGGCGGCCGTAATGCAGGATCTGCGGGTCTTCGTGGAACACGGTGCCGATGCCGTGGCCGCAATATTCGCGCACTACGCTGTAGCCGTGACCTTCGGCATGCTTCTGGATCGCATAGCCGATGTCGCCCAGATGCGCGCCCGGGCGCACCTGATCGATACCGAGCCACATGCATTCGAAGGTGGTCTGCACGAGCCGCTTGGCCAGGATCGAGCCCTCGCCGACGATGAACATGCGGCTGGTGTCGCCGAAATAGCCTTCCTTGATGACCGTGACGTCGATATTTAGCGCGTCGCCGTTCTTCAGCGTCTTGTCGCCCGGAATGCCGTGGCAGATCACGTCGTTGACGGAGATGCAGGTGGCTTTCGGATAGGGCGGATAGCCGGGCGGCTGATAGTTCAGGGGCGCCGGAATCGTGCCCTGTTCCTTCAGCATGTATTCGTGGCACAGACGGTCGAGTTCACCGGTGGTGATGCCGGCCGTGACGAACGGCGTGATGTAGTCGAGCACTTCGCTCGCAAGCTTGCAAGCGACGCGCATTTGCGCGATATCGTGTTCGTTTTTGAGCGTAATAGCCATGAGCCGGGCCTGAAATGCAATTTATTGCGAGATTATCGCACCATATTCCGGCTGCCGCAGGGTTTTGCGATAGGCGCGGCGGCTTGGCGGGCGCGTTTTCAGCGGCTTGCGGCAAGCATGGACGAGCGTTCGGATGCAACCCGGCTGCGGCAAAGGGAGCCGCCGGGCAGGTTGAGTCGGCCGATAGTCACGTGCTATAATCTTTGGCTAAGTCGATCCCTGTCTTGCTTTGTGTTTCTCGGTATGAGTAAGGGCGCAGGAGCAGGAGGGGAGACTACTCGTAGTGCTGGTTGCCTGTGCTACGGGGTGAAGCAGCAGTAAAAAGAGGCAGCAGATTAGCAGCAACTCGCAAGCCGGCGCACCCAGGGTGTCCGTCGCGTTCAGCCACAAAGGCGGCGCGGCCGATACGGCAGCCGGCTTAAGACCCAACCCTCGCGGAGATTTTCATGGCAGTTACCATGCGTCAAATGCTGGAAGCCGGTGTCCACTTCGGTCACCAAACGCGCTTCTGGAATCCGAAGATGGCCCCCTTCATTTTCGGCCATCGCAACAAGATTCACATCATCAACCTCGAAAAGACGCTGCCGATGTACAACGACGCGCTGAAGTACGCGCGTCAACTGGCGGCAAACCGCGGCACGATCCTGTTCGTCGGCACGAAGCGTCAATCGCGCGACACGATCGCTGAAGAAGCGCAGCGCGCCGGCATGCCGTACGTCAACGCGCGCTGGCTCGGCGGCATGCTGACCAACTTCAAGACGCTGAAGGTATCGATCAAGCGCCTGAAAGACATGGAAGCGGCGCTGGAAGCCGGCGAAACCGAACGCATGAGCAAGAAGGAAGCGCTGCTGTTCGAACGCGAAATGGCCAAGCTGCAAAAGTCGATCGGCGGCGTCAAGGACATGGGCGGTATTCCGGACGCGATCTTCGTGGTCGACGTCGGTTACCACAAGATTGCCGTCACCGAAGCCAACAAGCTCGGCGTGCCGGTCATCGCCGTGGTCGACACGAACCACTCGCCGGAAGGCATCGACTACGTGATCCCGGGTAACGACGACGCCAGCAAGGCTGTCGCTCTGTACACGGCTGGCGTGGCTGACGCGATTCTCGAAGGCCGTGCGAATGCGGTCAACGAAGTGGTGCAGGCTGCACGTGGCGGCGACGGCGACGAGTTCGTCGAGGTCAACTCGGAAGCGTAAAGCTGCCCCGTGTCCGGCAAAAAAGGGGGCTTTCTACAGGCCCCCTTTTTTTAAGCCGCGACGTCGTGGTGGGGCGCTGCTCATGGCGGCCAGAACTGGCCGAGGCGGTGCCCAAAGCGTTGTCTGTGAAAAATACGCACAGCGCTGAAACGAATTCTTGCCCCCGGTATCGAAGTCCGGGCGGCGTGTCAAAGACGGAACTCAAGGAGCAAATGATGGCGGCAATTACCGCAAGCATGGTTGCAGAACTGCGCGCAAAGACCGACGCGCCGATGATGGAATGCAAGAAGGCGCTGACGGAAGCCGACGGCGACATGGCGCGCGCCGAAGAGCTGCTGCGCGTGAAGCTGGGCAACAAGGCCAGCAAGGCGGCATCGCGCGTGACGGCTGAAGGCGTGGTTGCGTCGTTCATCGGCGGCAATGCGGGTTCGCTGGTCGAGCTGAACTGCGAAACCGACTTCGTTTCGAAAAACGACGACTTCCTCGCGTTCTCGAAGAAGGTCGCCGAGCTGGTCGCCACGCAAAACCCGGCCGACGTCGCCGCGCTGGCGGCACTGCCGCTGGACGGCCAGACGGTCGACGCAGTGCGCCTCGCGCTGGTCGGCAAGATCGGTGAAAACCTGTCGATCCGCCGTTTCGTGCGTTTCGAAACCCCGAACAAACTGGCGGCGTACCTGCACGGCACGCGTATCGGCGTGCTGGTCGAATACACCGGCGCGGACGAGCAGGTCGGCAAGGACGTCGCCATGCACATCGCCGCGATGAAGCCGGTTTCGCTGTCGTCGGACGACGTGCCTGCGGACCTGATCGCCAAGGAGCGCAGCATTGCCGAGCAGAAGGCCGCCGAATCGGGCAAGCCGGCTGAAATCGTCGCCAAGATGGTCGACGGCAGCGTGCAGAAGTACCTGAAGGAAGTGTCGCTGCTGAACCAGACGTTCGTTAAGAACGACAAGCAGACGATCGAGCAGATGCTCAAGGCCGGCAATGCGAGCGTCCAGAAGTTCGCGCTGTTCGTGGTCGGCGAAGGCATCGAGAAGAAGCAGGACGACTTCGCGGCCGAAGTGGCTGCGCAAGTCGCTGCTGCAAAGCAACAATAAGTCTTATATCGAAGCTTCATCGTAGTATCGTTGGACCCGCGGCGGAGCAAGACTTTGCCGCGGTCGGCGGCGCCGCAAGGCTGCGCGCGGGTTGGTCCCGGCCGCGCGGCCGCCGGCGAACCCCAGGGTTCGTGAATTTGGCGGCGCTTGCCCGAATCAGCGTTTCACCCCTACATTAGTCCCTTGTTGTTGCCCTGTTCTGCGCGATCTGGATACCCCTATGCCCATTGCCTATAAACGCGTCCTGCTCAAACTCTCCGGTGAAGCTCTGATGGGCGACGATGCCTTCGGCATCAATCGCGCGACCATCGAACGAATGGTGGCGGACGTGGCCGAAGTGGTCCGTCTCGGAACGCAGCTGGCCGTGGTGATCGGCGGCGGTAATATTTTTCGCGGCGTAGCAGGCGGCGCGGCCGGCATGGATCGCGCCACGGCTGACTACATGGGCATGCTGGCCACCATGATGAACGCGCTGGCGTTGCAGGACGCAATGCGCCACGCCGGTATCGAAGCACGCGTGCAATCCGCGCTGCGCATGGACCAGGTGGTCGAGCCGTACATCCGGCCCCGCGCGATTCGCCAACTGGAAGAAGGCAAGGTCGTGATTTTCGCAGCCGGCACCGGCAACCCGTTCTTCACGACGGATACGGCCGCCGCGCTGCGCGGCTCCGAAATCGGCGCGGAAGTCGTGCTGAAGGCCACCAAGGTGGACGGCGTCTATTCCGCCGACCCGAAAAAAGACCCGAGCGCCACCCGTTACACCACGATCAGCTTCGACGAGGCGATCGGCCGCAACCTGCAGGTGATGGACGCCACGGCATTCGCGCTGTGCCGCGACCAGAAGCTGCCGATCCGCGTGTTTTCGATCGTCAAGCCGGGCGCGCTCAAACGCATCGTACAAGGCGAGGACGAGGGCACCCTCGTCCACGTGTAAACTCTCGTTCACATAACGTGGGCTTTAGCGCGAGCACGGGCCGCCGCATATCGCGCGCGCTGGCCGGCTCGCACCGTTTTGAAGGTTCGGAGGTTTAAAAATGTCTGTGGCTGATATCCGCAAGGGCGCTGAGCAAAAGATGCAGCGTTCCATCGACGCGTTCAAGAACGACCTGTCGAAGATCCGCACGGGCCGTGCGCACACTGGCCTGCTCGATCATATCCAGTGCGATTACTACGGTTCGCCGGTGCCGATCTCGCAGGTCGCGAACCTGACGCTGATCGACGCACGCACCATCGGCGTGCAGCCGTGGGAAAAGAAGATGGTGCAGGTCGTCGAAAAAGCGATTCGCGAGTCGGATCTCGGTCTGAACCCCGCCACGCAAGGCGACGTGATCCGCGTCCCGATGCCCGCGCTCACCGAGGAACGCCGCCGCGAACTGACCAAGGTGGTCAAGAGCGAAGCCGAAACGGCCAAGGTCGCCGTGCGCAACCTGCGCCGTGACGCCAACGAGCAACTCAAGAAGCTCGTGAAAGACAAGGAAATTTCAGAAGACGACGAGCGTCGAGCGGGTGACGATATTCAGAAGCTGACGGACAAGTTCGTCGCTGAAATCGACAAGCTCGTCGTGACCAAGGAAGCCGAGATCATGACGGTCTGAGGCCGTCTGGCTCAGTACCTTCACGGTTTCCACTTCTTTATTTGCAGTCACTGTCCCGACGGCCATGACCTATACCAGCTCAACCGTGCGCGTGCCTGATGTCGCCGCGGTGCCGCGACATATCGCGATCATCATGGACGGCAATGGCCGTTGGGCCACCCAGCGGCGCCTGCCGCGCGTGGCCGGCCATACGCGCGGCGTCGACGCGGTGCGTGCGGCCGTCGAGGCATGCGCCCGGCAGGGCGTCGAATATCTGACGCTGTTCGCCTTCAGCTCCGAGAACTGGCGCCGTCCGAACGACGAAGTCTCGTTCCTGATGCGCCTGTTCGTCACCGCGCTGGAGCGCGAAATCGGCAAGCTGCACGCGAACGGCATCCGGTTGCGCGTGGTGGGCGACCTGTCCAAATTCGACACCCGCATCCGCGATCTGATCAAGCGCGCGGAATCGAAGACCGCGCGCAATACCCGTCTCACACTGACCATCGCCGCCAATTACGGCGGGCGCTGGGACATCATGCAGGCTACCCGCAAGCTCGCCGAGCAATCGGCGCTGGCGGGCAAGGCGGTCGAGATCAACGAGGAATCGTTCGCCGAACACCTCTCCATGGCTTATGCGCCCGAGCCGGACCTGTTCATCCGCACGGGCGGCGAGCGCCGCGTCAGCAACTTCCTGCTGTGGCAACTCGCGTACACCGAGTTCTATTTCACCGACACCTTCTGGCCGGACTTCGACGCCGACGCGCTCGGCCACGCCATCGCATCGTACGCCGAGCGTGAGCGCCGCTTCGGCCGCACCAGTGCTCAACTCGAGCCGCAATCGCAAAACGTCGATTCGCTCCCATGCTAAGAACCCGTGTCATCACGGCGATCATTCTGCTGGCGGTGTTCCTGCCGGTCACGCTGTTCGCGCCGGTGGGCGCATTCGGCGCGCTGATCGCCTTTGTCGTCGTGTTCGCCGCATGGGAGTGGGCGCGACTGCTGAAGCTGGGCGGCGCGGGCCCGGTGATTTACGCGCTGGTCGCCGCGGTGGCCCTGGTGGCGAGCACGTGGCTCGGCGCTGGTGTCGAGAAACCCCGGCCGCTCTTTCAGGCGGCCGCCATTTTCTGGCTGATCGCGGGGCCTTATGTGCTGCTGCGCAAGCCGGCGCTCGCTCAGGGCGCCTGGCGCGCCTTCCTGTTCCTTGCCGGCATTGTGGTATTCGTCGCGTGCTGGCATGCTCTCGTCGCCGCGCGCATGAAGGGCGTGCCGTTCGTGCTGTCGCTGCTCCTATTGGTATGGCTGGCCGATATCGGCGCATACTTCTCGGGAAAAGCGTTCGGAAAACACAAGCTGGCGCCAGCCATCAGTCCGGGCAAGACCTGGGAGGGCGCGATCGGCGGCTGGCTGGTGGTGATGATCGTCGCGGCGGCGGCGGTCTTTTTGCAGGCGTTCGAGCCGACGCTGTATTCTGCGCTGCTGGCGCAACTGGGCGCCGTACGCACGCTGCTCGCACTGACCTTGCTGGTGGCATTCAGCGTGGTGGGCGACCTGTTCGAATCGATGTTGAAACGCCAGGCCGGAGTGAAGGATTCAAGCGGCCTGTTGCCGGGGCACGGCGGCGTGCTCGATCGCATCGACGCATTGTTGCCGGTGCTGCCGCTTGCCATGCTGCTGCTCGGCTAGAGAAAGAGATATGCAAAAACGTCTGACATTGCTCGGTTCCACGGGCTCGATTGGAGACAGCACGCTCGACGTCGTCGCGCGTCATCCCGAGCGCTTTTCGGTTTACGCGCTCAGCGCGCATCGCAACGGCGACAAGCTCGCCGAGCAATGCCTGCGCTTTCAGCCGGAAGTCGCGGTGGTCGGCGACGCCGACACGGCCGCGCGCGTCGCCGCGAAACTGCGCGCCGCGGGTTGCAAGACCGAGGTGACGTACGGACCGCAAGCGCTCGTCGACGTGTCGAAGAGCGATGGCTGCGACACGGTGGTCGCGGCGATCGTCGGCGCGGCCGGCCTCGCGCCCAGTCTCGCCGCCGCGCGTGCCGGCAAGCGCATTCTGCTCGCCAATAAGGAAGCGCTGGTGATGTCCGGCGCGATCTTCATGGACGCAGTGCGCGACAACGGCGCCGTCCTGCTGCCGGTCGACAGCGAACACAACGCGATTTTCCAATGCCTGCCGCGCGAAGCCGCGTTGCATGGCGGGGTCTCCAAGATCATTCTGACGGCCTCGGGCGGGCCCTTCCGCACGCGCGAACCGGCCACGCTCGCCGACATTACGCCGGAAGAGGCCTGCAAGCATCCGAACTGGGTGATGGGCCGCAAGATTTCGGTCGACTCGGCCACGATGATGAACAAGGGCCTCGAAGTGATCGAGGCGCACTGGCTGTTCGGCTTGCCGGGCGAGCGCATCGACGTGCTGATCCATCCGCAAAGCGTGATTCACTCGCTCGTTTCTTACGCCGACGGCTCGGTGCTCGCGCAACTCGGCAACCCCGACATGCGCACGCCGATCGCGCACGCGCTGGCGTTTCCGGATCGCGTGGATTCGGGCGTCGCCCAACTTGATCTCGCGGAAATCGCATCGCTGTCGTTCGAAAAGCCGGATTACGCACGCTTTCCGTGTCTCGCGCTCGCCATGAAGGCATTGGCCGCGGGCGGGGTGGCCAGCGCGGCGTTGAATGCCGCGAACGAAATCGCCGTTGAAGCGTTCCTGTCGCGCCAGATCGGTTTCATGAAGATCGCCGAAGTGGTCGAGGCGGTACTCAATGCGCTGCCGAACCGCAGCGCGCACGTGCTCGACGACGTGATCGAAGCGGATGCCGCCGCGCGTCGCGCCGCTGCCGAACTCATCGCGCGCCTGCCCGACGGCGCACGTCGTACGGAACGCGCCGTCCAGTGAGGCGCTCATGAATCTGCTAATCGAACTGCTGGCTTTCGCGGTCGCGATTGGCGTACTCGTGGTGGTTCACGAGTACGGACATTACAGTGTGGCGCGCCTGTGCGGCGTCAAGGTGCTGCGCTTTTCGATCGGTTTCGGCAAGCCGCTGTTCCAATGGGTAAGTCCAAAGACGGGCACCGAGTGGACCATTGCGGCCTTGCCGCTCGGCGGCTACGTCAAGATGCTCGACGAGCGCGAAACCGGCGGCGCGCCGATTCCCGCGGAAGCATTGCCGCATGCGTTCAACCGGCAGTCGGTGGGGCGTCGCTTCGCGATCGTCGCGGCCGGGCCGGTCGCCAATTTCCTGCTTGCCATCGTACTGTTCGCGCTCGTGTTCGCCACGGGCGTAACCGAGCCGGCGGCCGTGGTCGCGGCGCCGGCGTCGAATACACCGGCGGCAATGGCCGGCTTCGACGGAGGCGAAACCATCGTCGCGGCGCGTACCGAGAACGCCGGCGAATCGGAACCGGTGCGTTCATGGTCTGATCTGCGCTGGAAACTGCTAGGTGCCGCGTTCGATCACAAGCGCGTCGTGCTGAGCGCGAAAGATGCGCACGGCACGTCCGAGTTTCAGCTCGATCTGCGCGGCATCACCGAGAAAGACGTCGATGACGACTTCATGTCGCATCTCGGTTTCGAGCCGGGCGGCGGCAAACTGACGGTTGCAGGTGTGCAACCCGGCAGCGCGGCGCAACAGGCTGGTCTGACGGCGGGCGACCGTCTGCGTTCCGTCGACGGCATGTCGACCGACAATGCCACGGCCTTCATCGCCTATGTGAAATCGCACGCCGGCAAGCCGATGACGCTGCAAGTGGAGCGTGGCGGTGTCGGCGCGGCGGTGGGCAAGCTCGCAGAGATTCGCATCGTTCCGCAAGCGCAGCGTGACGACGCGACGGGGCAGCAGATCGGCCGCATCGGCGCGGAACTGTCCACCCAGGTGCCGTCGATCGACGTGCATTACGGGCCTATCGAGAGCCTGCAACTCGGCGCGCGCCGTACCTGGGATCTCGCGGTTTATTCGGTGCGGATGTTCGGCAGGATGATCGTCGGCGAGGCCTCGCTGAAAAATCTTTCGGGTCCCGTGACGATCGCCGATTACGCAGGAAAGAGCGCACGTCTAGGTCCTTCTGCGTTTCTGTCGTTCCTGGCCCTTGTCAGTATTAGCCTCGGCGTACTGAACTTGTTACCGATTCCGGTATTGGACGGGGGGCATCTGTTATATTATTTGGTTGAAGCTGTGACCGGCAAAGTTGTCTCCGATCGCTGGCAACTCGTTTTTCAGAGGGCGGGGCTCGCCTGCATCGTCGCGTTGTCGGCGATTGCGCTGTTCAACGATCTGGCTCGTTTAATCCATTTTTAAAGTGTCTGGCGGCGTTCACGATGGCGACCGTCTGACCTGATGCAGCTATACACACTGGGGAAGCACGTTGTTTAAACCTCATCGCTTTGTTCCAAAGACGGTTATAGCCGCGGCGTTCGCCGCGCATGGGCTGGTTGCTCACGCAACGTCGCCCTTCGTGGTGCAAGACATCCGGATCGAGGGATTGCAACGCGTCGAACCCGGCACCGTGTTCGCGTACCTGCCCATCAAGCAAGGCGACACCTTCAGCGACGACAAGGCTTCCGAAGCCATTCGCGCACTGTACGCCACGGGTTTTTTCAACGACGTCAAGATCGCGACCGAAGGCAATGTCGTCATCGTGCAGGTGCTGGAACGCCCGGCCATCGGCACGATCGATTTCTCCGGCATTCACGAGTTCGACAAGGAAAACCTGACCAAGGCGCTGCGTGCCGTCGGGTTGTCCCAAGGCCGCTACTACGACAAGGCGCTGGTCGACAAGGCCGAGCAGGAACTCAAGCGCCAGTACCTGACGCGCGGCTACTACGCCGCCGAAGTCACCACCACCATCACGCCGATCGACCGCAACCGCGTGTCGGTGCTGTTCTCGGTGGCCGAAGGTCCGAGCGCGAAGATCCGTCAGATCAACTTCATCGGCAACAAGGCGTTCAGCACCGGTACGCTGCGCGACGAAATGCAGTTGTCCACGCCGAACTGGTTCTCGTGGTACACGAAGAACGATCTGTACGCGAAAGACAAGCTCACCGGCGACCTCGAAAACGTCCGCTCGTATTACCTGAATCGCGGCTACCTCGAGTTCAACATCGAGTCGACCCAGGTGTCGATCACGCCGGACAAGAAGGACATGTATTTGACGGTCACGCTGCACGAAGGCGAACCGTACACGATTTCGAACATCAAGCTGGCCGGCAATCTGCTCGACCGCGAGGCCGAGCTGAACAAGCTCATCAAGATCAAACCGGGTGAGCGCTTCTCGGCCGAGAAACTGCAAGCCAGCACCAAGGCCATCGTCGACAAGCTCGGCGAATACGGCTATGCGTTCGCCACCGTCAATGCGCAGCCGCAGATCGATCAGACCAACCACAAGGTCGACCTGACGCTGCAGGTGGACCCGAGCCGCCGCGTATACGTGCGCCGCATCAACGTGGTGGGCAACACGCGTACGCGAGATGAAGTGGTGCGCCGTGAAATGCGCCAGCTCGAAAGCTCGTGGTTCGACTCCAATCGTCTCGCGCTGTCGAAGGACCGGATCAACCGTCTGGGCTACTTCACCGATGTCGACGTGACCACGATTCCGGTCGAAGGCACGCCGGACCAGGTCGACGTGGACGTCAAGGTGGCCGAAAAGCCGACCGGCGCAATCACGCTGGGCGCGGGCTTTTCGTCGACCGACAAGGTCGTGCTCTCGGCGGGCGTGTCGCAAGACAACGTGTTCGGTTCGGGCACGAGTCTCGCGGTGAACGTCAACACCGCAAAGACGTACCGTACGTTGACGGTCACGCAGGTCGACCCGTACTTCACCGTGGACGGCATCAAGCGCATTACCGACGTCTACTATCGTACGTATCAGCCGCTGTACTACTCCACGGATTCGAGCTTCAAGATCGTCACGATCGGCGGCGACCTGAAGTTCGGCATCCCGTTCTCCGAAGTTGACACGGTGTACTTCGGTGCCGGCCTCGAACAGAACCAGTTGGACGTAGACTCGAACACGCCGGCGTCCTACAAGGAATACGTCAAGGACTTTGGCCGTGTGTCGAACAACGTGCCGATCACGGTCGGCTGGTCGCGCGACGCCCGTGACAGCGCGCTCGTGCCGAGCCGCGGTTATTTCACGCAGGCGAACGCCGAATACGGCACGCCGATCGGCGGCACGCAATACTACAAGGCCGACATCAACGCGCAGTACTATTACTCGTTTGCGCGCGGCTTCGTGCTGGGCTTCAACTTCCAGGGCGGCTATGGTAAAGGCATGGGCGGCAAGCCTTATCCGATCTTCAAGAACTACTACGCCGGCGGTATCGGTTCGGTTCGAGGCTACGAGCCGAGCTCGCTCGGTCCGCGCGACGCATCGACGGGCGATCCGATCGGCGGCTCCAAGCTGCTGGTGGGGAACATCGAGTTGACTTTCCCGCTGCCGGGCACCGGCTACGACCGCACGTTGCGCGTCTTCACGTTCCTCGATGCAGGCAACGTGTGGGCCGACGCAAGCACCGCTGCGACGTCGAATGGCGCGAACGGTCTGCGCTACGGCTATGGTGTCGGTCTCGCGTGGATCTCGCCGATCGGCCCGCTCAAGCTGAGCCTGGGCTTCCCGCTCACGAAGCACACCGGCGACCAGTATCAGAAGTTCCAGTTCCAGATCGGAACGGCATTCTGATCCGGCGGCCGGCGCTCGGTGGCCCGCGATCGGGTGACGGGCTGCCGGCCAAACTACAGTATCGAGAGGATGACTTTGCTAACCGGTATGTTTTCGAAACGTGTGGCATGCGCGCTGGCGCTGGCAATGGCGCTGGGCGTCGGGGTAGCGCACGCGCAGGAAGCCAGGATCGCCGCAGTGAATTCCGACCGGATCCTGCGTGAATCCGCTGCCGCCAAGACCGCGCAGATCAAGCTCGAGGCCGAGTTCGCCAAGCGTGACAAGGATCTTGCCGACATGGCGCAAAAACTCAAGTCGATGTCCGATTCGCTCGACAAGAACGGCGCGTCGATGTCGCCGGCCGATCGCGCGCAGAAGCAGCGCGACCTGTCGCAATTGGACACGGACTTCCAGCGCAAGCAACGCGAGTTTCGCGAGGACCTGAACCAGCGCCGCAACGAGGAACTGGCTGCGGTGCTCGACCGGGCGAACAAGGTGATCAAACAGATCGCCGAACAGCAACATTACGACCTGATCGTTCAGGAAGCGGTGTACGTGAGTCCGCGCATCGACATCACCGATCAGGTGCTGAAGGCATTGGCGGCCTCGGGCAACTGAAGGCGGTCACCCGGCCACCGGCGCGTGGCCGGCTCGCGAAACAGACAGGTTGCAACGAACTGCAGCAAGGATGTTGCATGGGATTGGAGTAAGCGCTGAAGCGCTAACTCCAATCGACGCGCAAATCGCATGGGGTTGGAGTAAGCGCTAAAGCGCTAACTCCAACCGACACAGGAGACAGAGTAGGCATGGCATTTACGCTCGAGGACATCGTCCAACGGTTCGGCGGTGAAGTAGTCGGAGATGGTTCGCAGCGCGTCGGCAGTCTGGCGCCGCTCGACCAGGCAGGCCCGGACCAGCTGGCGTTCCTCGCCAATCCGAAGTACCTGTCGCAGGTCGAGACGACCCGTGCTGGCGCGGTGTTGATCAACGCCGACGACCTCGCGAAGCTCGCCTCCCGCGACGCTCGTAACTTCATCGTCACACCGAATCCGTACGCTTACTTCGCGCGCGTCGCGCAAACTTTCATCGATCTCGCCTCGCCGAAGGCGGTGCCGGGCGTGCATCCCAGTGCCACGATCGATCCGTCGGCGCAGATCGCCGCGAGCGCGGTGATCGGTCCGCATGTCACCGTGGAAGCAGGCGCGGTGATCGGCGAATACGTGCGGCTGGACGCCAACGTCGCGATCGGCCGCGGCACCAGGATCGGTGCGGGCTCGCACCTGTATCCGAATGTCTCGGTGTACCACGGCTGCACGCTCGGCGAGCGCGTGATCGTGCACGCGGGCGCGGTAATCGGCTCGGACGGTTTCGGCTTCGCGCCGGATTTTGTCGGTGAAGGCGATGCGCGTACCGGCAGTTGGGTGAAAATTCCGCAGGTCGGCGGCGTCTCGATCGCGGCAGACGTCGAAATCGGTGCGAACACCACGATCGACCGCGGCGCAATGGCCGACACGATCATCGAGGAATGCGTGAAGATCGATAACCTCGTCCAGATCGGCCACAACTGCAAGGTTGGCGCCTATACCGTGATCGCCGGCTGCGCGGGGATCGCCGGCAGCACCACCATCGGCCGTCATTGCATGATCGGCGGCGCGGTCGGAATTGCCGGACATGTCACGCTGGCCGATCACGTGGTCGTCACGGCGAAGTCGGGCGTGTCGAAGTCCTTGTTGAAGCCCGGTGTGTACACCAGCGCGTTCCCGGCTGTGAACCATGCGGACTGGAACCGGAGCGCGGCTTTGCTGCGCAATATCGACAAACTTCGCGACCGCATCAAGGCACTCGAAAACGCCGCCGCTGATAAGCTGGACAGCGCGGCAGGCAATGCGCCGGGCAATTCCGCGAGCGAGAAAGCCTGAGATATCAGGGGCAGCCGCCGACACCGCGTAAAATAGCGGGCGAGCATCAGGAAGCAACGTCGGTTGCCGTGACCGGGTGGCATGGCCGCCGGGTCACGGCAAGCGCCGGCAGCATGCGTTACTAACCCACCTGCACCAGCATCCGCAGTCATCATCGCGCAGTCAATGCGTGAGCAGAAACACCATGAGCACCGAAAAAATCAATCTCGACATCCACAAGATTCTCACGCTGCTGCCGCATCGTTACCCGTTCCTGCTGGTCGACCGGGTGCTCGAACTCGAGCCGCACAAGAGCATCAAAGCGTTGAAGAACGTGTCGATCAATGAGCCGTATTTTCAGGGGCATTTCCCCACGCGTCCGGTGATGCCGGGCGTGCTGATACTCGAGGCGCTCGCGCAAACGGCAGCGCTGCTGACGTTTTCGGAAGAACCGAGCGATCCGGCGAACACACTGTATCTATTCGTCGGTATCGACAATGCACGCTTCAAGCGCGTGGTGGAACCGGGCGACCAGTTGATCCTGAACTGCACGTTCGAGCGCCATATGCGCGGCATCTGGAAGTTCAAGGCGCGCGCCGAAGTGGATGGCGCCGTGGCGGCGGAAGCCGACCTGATGTGCGCGGTGCGGCATACGGATAAAGACGCCTGAGTCGGCGTCCCGGCGGTGAACGGCTGGCGCGGCTATCAGCGTCGCCGCTCCCGGCCGGGCCCATCCAGACAACGCAACAGAATCAGAAGCGAGGACGCATGAGCAGGATTCATCCCACTGCGATCGTCGAACCGGGCGCGCAACTCGACGAATCCGTCGAAATCGGACCGTATGCCGTGATCGGCGCACATGTGACGATCGGCGCCCGGACCACGGTCGGTTCGCATAGCGTGATCGAAGGTCACACCACGCTCGGCGAGGACAACCGGATCGGTCACTACGCATCGGTCGGCGGCCGTCCGCAGGACATGAAGTACAAGGACGAGCCGACCCGACTCGTCATCGGCAACCGCAACACGATCCGCGAGTTCACCACGATCCACACCGGCACGGTGCAGGACGCGGGCGTCACCACGCTCGGCGACGACAACTGGATCATGGCCTACGTGCACATCGGTCACGATTGCCACGTCGGCAGCAACGTCATTCTGTCGAGCAACGCGCAGATGGCGGGTCACGTCACCATTGGCGACCACGCGATCGTCGGCGGCATGTCGGGCGTACATCAGTTCGTCCGGATCGGCGAGCATTCGATGCTGGGCGGCGCCTCGGCGCTGGTGCAGGATATTCCGCCGTTCGTGATCGCCGCCGGCAACAAGGCCGAGCCGCACGGCATCAACGTCGAGGGCTTGCGTCGCCGCGGCTTCTCGCCGGATGCGATTTCCGCGCTGCGCGCGGCGTACCGCGTGCTGTACAAGAACGGCCTGTCGCTGGAAGAGGCGAAGGTGCAGTTGCGCGAACTCGCGTCCGCGGGTGGCGATGGCGACGCGCCGGTGCAAACGCTACTCGCGTTCGTCGAAGCGTCGCAACGCGGCATCATCCGCTAACCGATGGCATTGCAACCGAATCCGCTGCGCGTCGCGATGGTGGCGGGCGAGCCATCCGGCGACCTGCTGGCGGCCTCGCTGCTCGACGGCCTCGCGAGCCGTCTGCCGGCCGCCACCCAGTACTATGGGATCGGCGGACCGCGCATGATCGCCACGGGTTTCGACGCCCACTGGCCGATGGAAAAACTCAGCGTGCGCGGCTATGTCGAAGCGCTGCGGCATATTCCCGGCATTCTCGCCGTCCGCAACGAACTGAAGCGCCAGCTGCTGGCCGAGCCGCCGGCGGTGTTCGTCGGCGTGGATGCGCCCGATTTCAATTTCGGCCTCGAGCATCCGTTGCGCGAGGCGGGCATTCCGACCGTCCACTTCGTCTGCCCGTCGATCTGGGCGTGGCGGGGCGGGCGTATCAGGAAGATCGCCAAAGCGGTCGATCACATGCTGTGCGTGTTTCCGTTCGAAACGGCGCTGCTGGAGAAGGCGGGCGTCGCGGCATCGTACGTGGGCCATCCGCTCGCCGACGAAATCCCGCTCGAACCCGATACACTCGGCGCGCGCCGCACGCTGGGTCTTGCGGAAAGCGGGCCGATCATTGCGGTGCTGCCGGGCAGCCGTCGCTCGGAAATCGATCTGATCGGCCCGACCTTCTTCGCCGCGATGGAAATGATGCAGCACCAGGAACCGGGCCTGCGCTTCGTGATGCCGGCGGCCACACCGGCACTGCGCGAGATGCTGCGGCCACTGGTGGATGCGCACCCCGGTCTCGCGCTCACGATCACTGACGGCCAGGCGCAGCTCGCAATGACGGCGGCAGACGCGATCCTCGTGAAAAGCGGCACAGTGACGCTCGAAGCGGCATTGCTGAAGAAACCGATGGTGATCTCGTACAAGGTGCCCTGGCTGACCGGCCAGATCATGCGCCGCCAGGGCTATCTGCCGTATGTCGGGTTGCCGAACATTCTGGCGGGGCGTTTCGTGGTCCCGGAAATTCTTCAGCACTTCGCCACGCCGCAAGCGCTTGCCGAAGCCACGTTGAAACAGTTGCGCGACGAGTCCAACCGGCGCACGCTGACGGAAATCTTCACGGAGATGCATCACGTGCTGAAGCAGAACACGGCGCAGCGTGCGGCGGAAGTCGTGGCGAGCGTCATCGAACAGCGCAAGGGGCGGCCGTGACCCAATCACGCGCACCGCGCCGCAAGGCTGCGACCGTTGCAGGCGCGGCGGCGGAGCAGGTCGGCCTGAACTTCGAGACGCCGGACGACATCGTCTGCGGCGTCGACGAAGCAGGGCGTGGACCGCTAGCCGGTCCGGTCGTCGCGGCGGCGGTGATTTTCGACCCGTCCAAACCGATGATCCGCGGCCTCGACGATTCCAAGGCCCTCACCGCCAAAAAGCGCGAGGAACTGTACGACAAGATCGTCGATCGGGCGCTCGCTTACTGCATCGCTTCGGCAACGGTCGAGGAAATCGATACGCTGAACATTCTGCACGCCACCATGCTGGCGATGAAGCGCGCCGTGGAGGGCCTGTCGGTCGCGCCGACGCTCGTCAAGATCGACGGCAATCGCTGTCCGACGCTGAGCATTCGCAGCGAAGCGGTGATCGGCGGCGACGCGCTCGTCAAATGCATTTCGGCGGCGTCGATTCTTGCCAAGGTCACGCGCGACCGGATGCTGCTCGAATTGCACCAAACGTATCCGGTCTACGGCTTCAACGCGCATGTCGGCTACAGCACGCCGCAGCATCTCGCGGCGCTGCGCGAGCACGGGCCGTGCGAGCATCACCGGCGCTCGTTCGCGCCGGTGCGCGAAGCGCATCTGCGCTTCAGCACGGGTGTGCCGCTGCCGGCGGGCGACGTCATCCTGCCCGCCATGCTCGACGATGATGCCCTGCTCGACGACGACGCTTTCGGCGAACGCAGCGGCGCGTAATCGACCAACTCGTGGGCGTGGCCAGCACGTCGCCCGCTAATCGCTCATCCTTACTGTCTTCGCTGCCTGTGAAAGCCATCACCTCGCGGGACAATCCGCTCTACAAGCGCCTGAAAGCACTGGCCGGTTCGACGCATCAGCAGCGTCGCGGCGGCCACGCGCTGCTCGAAGGGTTTCATCTCGCAAGCGCCTATCTCGACGTCGCCGGGCAGCCGGAACTGTGCATCGTCACGGATGGCGCGCTGCGCCATGACGAGGCGCAGGCGATCGTGTCGCGCGTCGACGAGCATCGCCTTGTCACGCTGCCGGATGCGTTGTTCGGGCAACTGTCGAATGTCGTGCACGGCGTCGGCATTCTGCTGCTGGTCGAGAAGCTCGATACGCCTTTGCCGGAAAAGGTCGCGCAAACCTGCCTCGTGCTCGACGGCGTGCAGGACGCCGGCAACGTCGGCTCGATTCTGCGCAGTGCGGCGGCCGCCGGCATTCAACAGGTATTTTGTGCGCCAGGCACGGCGTACGCGTGGTCGTCGAAAGTACTGCGCTCGGGCATGGGCGCGCACTTCCTGTTGCAGATTCACGAAGACGTGGAAGCGCAAGCGCTGATCGAGCGTCTTGCGATACCCGTCGTGATTACGGATTCGCACGGCGCCGAGGCGATCTACGACTGCGATCTGAGCGGACCGCTTGCCTGGGTGTTCGGCAACGAGGGGGCGGGCGTCTCGCAGGCATGGCGCGACGCGGTCTCGTTGCGGGTGACGATTCCGCAGCCGGGCGGCATGGAGTCGCTGAATGTGGCGGCCGCGGCGGCTGTCTGCGTGTTCGAACAGTGCCGGCAGCAGCGCGGCCGCGCGTGAGCCGGGAATCCCGGCGCCGCGCGCATTTCAGGCGCAACCGAGCGATCAATAAGCCGATCGCTCGAGCTTGATCTCCTGCAGGATCGTGGTCGCGATCTCCTCGATCGACTTATGCGTCGACGACAACCACTTGATGCCTTCGCGCCGCATCATCGCTTCCGCTTCATTGATCTCGTAACGGCAGTTTTCCGGCGCGGCGTACTTGCTGCCCGGCCGACGCTCGTTGCGGATCTCCGAGAGCCGCTGCGGATCGATCGACAAACCAAACATCTTCTGCCGATGCGCCAATAGCGGCGTAGGCAGCTTGCCGCGCTCGAAATCTTCGGGAATCAACGGATAATTCGCCGCTTTCACGCCGTACTGCATGGCGAGATAGAGGCTCGTCGGCGTCTTGCCGCTGCGCGATACGCCGACCAGGATCACGTCGGCGTCGGCGAGATTGCGATTTGATTGACCGTCGTCGTGGGCGAGCGAGAAATTGATCGCCTCGATGCGATTCTTGTATTCCTCGGTGTCCGCGTTCTGGTGGCCGCGACCCATCGCGTGACTCGACTTCAGTTCCAGTTCCTGTTCGAGCGGTTCCACGAAGGTCTGGAACATGTCGAGCACGAGCGCGTTCGAGCCTTTGACGATCTGATTCGACGCGCTGTCCACCAGCGTCGTGAAGACGATCGGACGGCGGCCGTCCTGCTGGATCGCTTCGTTGATCTTTTCGAGCGTGGCATACGCCTTTTCCGTCGAGTCGACGAAAGGCACGCGAACCAGGCGGAATTTCTGGTCGAACTGGGAGAGGATCGAATGCGCGAAAGTTTCGGCAGTGATCCCGGTACCGTCGGAGACGATGAATACGGTGGGCGGCATCAGTGGGGCTGGGAACGTGAGCGGAAATGAGCGCTCGAAGGAAACATCGCTGCGTTGAGTTCGCTGCACGGCGGCTGACCGGAAACTGCAGCGGCGTCGATGCAGCGCGCCGTGGGCACCGCAATCGCTCCCGGATGGCAACGGGGCCTCGCAAAGCCCGCCGGCCGGTCCAGGACGCGGTTCGAGGCGCAATTCTCGGCCGACTGTCACATTTTGAGAGTCGGCACGGTAGAATAGCGGCAACCTGTTGGATAAGCAATTGCAGGCGATTGGCGCCTAACTTACCGCGAATAGCCGGTCAACGCCTTGCTTTCGGCCGTAACCTGCGCCGAATAGGGCGGATCGATCGGCAAATTCGTCCAATCGTCTTCTACGTCGTGCATCTGGTGTTTCGAACGCCCTCGGCAACTTGCAGCGATTGCTTCTCCAACAGGTTGTGCAAGACGCGAGGTCACGCTTCCAATGAGCGTCTCGCGTTCAAGCCCACTTGCACAGCCGTGAATTTCTTTCACACTTAGGGGCTTGTATGACTAACGCAGTTACCGTCGCAAAGGACAAGGCGTATGTAGTTCCGTTCGAGCAGTTGCGGATGACCGATGTGGAAATCGTCGGCGGCAAGAACGCGTCGCTTGGCGAGATGATCAGTCAGCTCGCTGAAGCCGGCGTGCGTGTGCCGACCGGTTTCGCCACCACGGCGCTGGCTTTCCGTGACTTCCTGCATCACAACAATCTGACCGAACGCATCGCCAAACGTCTCGAAACGCTCGACGTCGACGACGTGAAGGCACTCGCCGAAGCGGGCAAGGAGATCCGTCAATGGATCGTCGACGCGCCGCTGCAGCCGCAGCTCGAGGCTGATATCCGCGCGGGTTTCGACACCCTGCAAAACAGCTCGCCCGAAGAGCTCTCATTCGCCGTGCGTTCGTCGGCCACGGCTGAAGACTTGCCGGACGCATCGTTCGCGGGTCAGCAGGAAAGCTACCTCAACGTGGTCGGCATCGACGACGTGCTCGATCGCATGAAGCACGTGTTCGCGTCGCTATATAACGACCGCGCTATCTCCTATCGCGTCCACAAGGGCTTTACTCACGCCGAAGTCGCGTTGTCGGCGGGCGTGCAGCGCATGGTGCGCTCGGACGTCGGCGCAGCGGGCGTGATGTTCACGCTGGATACGGAATCGGGCTTCAAGGACGCCGTCTTCATCACGTCGAGCTACGGTCTGGGCGAAACGGTGGTGCAGGGCGCGGTGAATCCGGACGAGTTCTACGTCTACAAGACCACGCTCGCCCAAGGCAAGTACCCGATCATCCGCCGCTCGATCGGCTCGAAGCTGGTCAAGATGGAATTCACGAAGGCCGGCGAAGAAGGCCGCGTGAAGACCGTGGACGTGCCGCACGAGCAGCGCAACCGCTTCTCGATCACCGACGAAGACGTCATCGAACTCGCGAAGTACGCTGTCATCATCGAAAAGCACTACCAGCGTCCGATGGACATCGAGTGGGGCAAGGACGGCCGCGACGGCAAGATCTTCATTCTGCAGGCGCGTCCGGAAACGGTGAAGAGCCAGGCCACGGGCAAGGCCGAGCAGCGCTTCAAGCTGAAGGGTCAATCGAACGTGCTGGCAACCGGCCGCGCGATCGGCCAGAAGATCGGCGCGGGTCCGGTGCGCGTGATTCACGATCCGTCGGAAATGGACCGCGTGCAGCCGGGCGACGTGCTGGTCGCCGACATGACCGACCCGAACTGGGAGCCGGTGATGAAGCGCGCATCCGCGATCGTCACGAATCGTGGCGGGCGGACCTGCCACGCGGCCATCATCGCGCGTGAGCTGGGCGTGCCGGCCGTGGTCGGCTGCGGCGACGCCACCGACGTGCTGAAGGAGGGCGCGCTCGTCACCGTGTCGTGCTCGGAAGGCGACGAAGGCAAGATCTACGACGGCCTGCTGGAAACCGAAATCACCGAAGTGCAGCGCGGCGAACTGCCGCCGATTCCGGTGAAGATCATGATGAACGTCGGCAATCCGCAACTGGCCTTCGACTTCTCGCAACTGCCGAACGCTGGCGTGGGGCTCGCGCGGCTCGAGTTCATCATCAACAACAACATCGGCGTTCATCCGAAGGCGATTCTCGAGTATCCGAACATCGATCAGGACTTGAAGAAGGCTGTCGAAAGCGTGGCGCGCGGTCATGCATCGCCGCGCGCGTTCTACGTCGACAAGCTGACCGAAGGCATCGCGACGATTGCCGCGGCGTTCTATCCGAAGCCCGTCATCGTGCGTCTGTCGGACTTCAAGTCGAACGAGTACAAGAAGCTGATCGGCGGTTCGCGCTACGAGCCGGACGAAGAAAACCCGATGCTGGGCTTCCGCGGCGCGTCGCGCTACATCGCCGACGACTTCGCCGAAGCGTTCCAGATGGAATGCATCGCGCTGAAGAAGGTGCGTGAAGAAATGGGCCTCGACAATGTCGAGATCATGGTGCCGTTCGTGCGCACGCTGAAGCAGGCGGAGCGCGTGGTGGGGCTGCTCGCGAAGTACGGCCTCAAGCGCGGCGAAAACGGCTTGCGCCTGATCATGATGTGCGAAGTGCCGTCGAACGCGATTCTCGCCGAGGAATTCCTGCAATTCTTCGACGGTTTCTCGATCGGTTCGAACGACCTCACGCAGCTCACGCTCGGCCTCGACCGCGACTCCGGCATGGAACTGCTGGCGGTCGATTTCGACGAACGCGATCCGGCGGTCAAGTTCATGCTCAAGCGCGCGATTGACACCTGCCTGCGCCTCGACAAATACGTCGGTATTTGCGGCCAGGGCCCGTCGGATCATCCGGACTTCGCGCAATGGCTGACCGATGAGGGCATCAAGTCGATCTCGCTGAACCCGGACACGATCATCGAGACGTGGCAGCAACTGGCGAAGTCGTCGAAGAAGTAAAGCGCGCGCCATGCATGCCGTTTTCAGGCGGCATGCATGGCGAGCGGCGCACCCAGCCGAGCGCGTGTCAGGCGCCTGTCAAAGCTTGTTGCACCGCTCGGTAAAATGCACCCGCTTCGTGCTATAAACACCCCGGTAGATCCGGGGTGTTTTGCTTTGTGGAGGTCGACGTGGCGCCAGCGGGATGGTTCTGGTGGGTCGGGGCGGGTGTGCTTGTCGTGCTGGAACTGATCAGCGGCACGTTCTATCTGCTCATGATCGCGTTGGGCTTCGTGGCGGCTGCCGTCGCGCACCTCATGGGCGCCGCCGCCGACGCGCAGTTCGCGCTGGCGGCCGGCGTGGCGCTCGCCGCGGTGCTGTTGCTCCGGCGCTCCGGTTTTGGCCGCAGAACGCGCAAGGAGGCGTCGAAGAACCCGGACGTCAATCTGGACATCGGTCAGACGCTGAGCGTGCCGGCGTGGCACGAGCGCCGGGCGCGCGTCGATTATCGCGGCGCGGCATGGGACGTCGAACTGGCCTCGGGCGAGCCGGAAGACGCGCAGGTCTACGAGATCACGGAGCTGCGCGGCAGTTGTCTCATCGTCGTGGCGAGCCCGCATGCGAGGCGCAAGCAAAAGGCGACGGCGACCTGAACGTTTGCAATGCACACAACGATTCGAACAAGAACCGGAGGGCATTAATGGATTCGACCATCATCGGGGCGGTGTTTTTAGTCATTGTGATCGTGCTGGCGGCGCAGACCATCAAGATCGTGCCGCAACAGCATGCGTGGGTGCTGGAGCGGCTCGGCCGCTATCACCGCACGCTGACGCCGGGCTTGAGCTTCGCGTTTCCCTTCGTCGACCGGATCGCGTACAAGCACATCCTCAAGGAGATTCCGCTCGAAGTGCCGAGCCAGGTCTGCATCACGCGTGACAACACGCAGTTGCAGGTGGATGGCGTGCTGTATTTTCAGGTTACCGATCCGATGAAGGCCTCGTACGGGTCGAGCAACTTCGTGTTCGCGATCACGCAGTTGTCGCAGACCACGCTGCGCTCCGTGATCGGCAAGCTTGAGCTCGACAAGACGTTCGAGGAGCGCGACTTCATCAACCACAGCATCGTGTCGTCGCTGGATCAGGCCGCGGCGAACTGGGGCGTCAAAGTGTTGCGCTATGAAATCAAGGACCTCACGCCGCCCAAGGAGATTCTTCACGCGATGCAGGCGCAGATCACCGCCGAGCGCGAGAAGCGCGCGCTGATCGCGGCGTCCGAAGGGCGCAAGCAGGAGCAGATCAACATCGCCTCCGGCGGTCGTGAAGCGTCGATCCAGAAGTCCGAAGGCGAACGGCAGGCCGCGATCAACCAGGCGCAAGGCCAGGCAGCGGCGATCCTGGCGGTGGCCGAAGCCAATTCGCAGGCGATTCAGAAGATCGCGGCGGCAATCCAGTCGAATGGCGGGATGGAGGCGGTGAACCTCAAGGTGGCGGAACAATACGTGAACGCGTTCGCGAACCTGGCGAAGCAGGGCACGACGCTGATCGTGCCGGGCAATATGTCGGATATGAGTTCGATGATCGCCTCGGCGCTGACCATCGTGAACAAAGGCAAGGGCGCGACCGACGTGCGGTGAGTTCGTCGCGGGTGAGCCTGTCAGTGCACGGCTTGGTCCGCAGAAAAAAGAATGGCCCGCGCGGTGTGCGGGCCATTTTTCATTGAGCGCCTGCTTGTGGCGCCCGTCGTCAAGCCTGGATCAGCTCGGCGAGCGCATCAGGCGCGCCTTCTCGCGCTCCCAATCGCGTTTCTTCTCGGTTTCGCGTTTGTCGTGCTGCTTTTTCCCCTTGGCGAGACCGATTTCGCATTTGACGCGGCCGCCCTTGTAGTGGAAGTTCAGCGGCACGAGCGTGTAGCCGCGCTGCTCGACCTTGCCGATCAGTTTGCTGATCTCCTCGCTGTGCAGAAGCAGCTTGCGCGTGCGCACGGGGTCCGGGTGGATGTGGGTCGAGGCTTCGGGCAGCGGGCTGATGTGCGTGCCGATCAGGAACAGTTCGTTATTGCGGATAACGACATAACCCTCCTTGATCTGGCCGCGCCCGGCGCGTAGCGCCTTGACCTCCCATCCTTCGAGCACGAGCCCTGCTTCATAGCGTTCTTCGACCGAGTAGTCGTAGAAGGCTTTTCTGTTGTCGATGATGCTCATGAATGGAAAGTGCCCAACTCGTTTAAAATCACGATTTTAGCAAAGCGGGGCAAGGAAAGCCCGCGGCGCTTGTCCACCCTTGCCACGTGCTGTTCAATTTATGGCAGATGTCCAGAAAACCGTGTTGATCCGCCATTCGGCGGAACAGATGTTCGACCTCGTTACCGACGTCGCCGATTACCCCAACTTCCTGCCCTGGTGCGGAGGCGTCGAAATCCGCCGCCAGGACGAAACCGGCATGGAGGCGAAGATCGATATCAACTTCAAGGGCATCAAGCAGCATTTCGCCACGCGTAACAGCATGGAGCGGCCCACCCGCATCGATATGGAATTCGCGGACGGCCCGTTTCGCAAATTCACCGGTTTCTGGCGCTTCACGCCGTTGCGCGCCGACGCCTGCAAGATCGAATTCGCGCTGCACTACGAATTCACCAACATCATTCTCGAGAAGATCATTGGACCGGTGTTCAATCACATCGCCAATACTTTCGTCGAATCGTTCGTGAAGCGCGCCGACCAGCGCTACGGTAAGGCATGAGCGCGCGGCTGTCGATCGAAGTCTGCTACGCGAGCGCCACGGAGCAGACGCTGATCGCGGTTGATTTGCCGCAGGGCGCGACGCTGCGGCAGGCGATCGAGGCGAGCGGCATCCTGCAACGCTACCCGCGCATCGATCTCGACACGCAGAAAGTCGGCGTGTTCGGCAAACTCAAGCCGCTCGATACGGTGCTTGCCGACCACGATCGCGTCGAGATTTACCGGCCGCTGCTGGTGGATCCGAAGGTGTCGCGTCAACGGCGCGTCGAAAAGACGCGCAAGGCGGGCTCGATCGAGGGCCGCCGCTGGCAGAACAAGGATTCGCGTTAGACCGGTCGGCGGCGCCTGCCGCGCCCCGCCTCAAGGCGCCGCGATCCTTGCCTTGTCCCGCGCCTTGTCCCCAAGCGACGCCGCCCCGGACGAATCATCATCCGCATGCTGGCGCACCGACCAGCAGACCCCCGCCACCAGCAGCAAAATCGCCGCGATTTCCAGCGGACGCGGCAGGCGCTGATCGTAAATGAACGCGTAGAGCAGCGCGAACAGCGTCTCGAACACGATCATCTGACCCGAGAGCGTCAGCGGCAGTCGTTTCGACGCGGCGTTCCACAGCCCGTTGCCGAGCCACGACGCGCCGACGGCAAGCCCGAGATTCAGCATCCAGAAGGTATGCCAGCGGCCGTCCGCGAGTTCGCCTTGCGGGCCGTCCGACGGCAGCACGCCGATCACGAGCCACAGCGCCGCGCCGAGCGCACCCGTCACCACGCCCCACAGCACCGACCATTCGTTGCCGCTGAAATGCGTCTGACGCTGCAGGTAGCGGGTGTTTTCGACCGCGAACCACGTCCAGCATCCCAGCGCGCCGACTGCGCAGGCGAGTCCGATGAGCCTGGTGGCGACGCTCGCCGGCGTGCCGTCCGCGACCGTGAACACGTCGACATTGATGCAGGCGATGCCCGCCATCACCATCGCGAGCGGCCATGCGAGGCGGGCGAGCGGCACCGCGCCGCGATCGCGCCGGCCGAGCAGCGTGACCGTGACGGGCAGCACGCCGACGATCAGCGACGCCGGCGCGATGCCGATCAGATGGACGGCCGCTGTCAGCAGCAGGTAGTAGAGCAGGTTGCCGACCACTGCGAGCTTGACGAGCGCGCCGAGATCCTCGCGAGTGAGGCGCGTGACGAGCGAGCGCATCACCGGCAGCGCGGCGGCCAGCGAGACGAGGCCGTACATCGTGTAGCGCCCGGCAGAGAGCAGCAGCGGCGAAAAGTCGGGCAGCACGCGCGGCACCAGAAACACCATGCCCCATAAGGCTCCAGCCATCACTCCATATGCCACACCGCGCTGCATCGACTACCCCTGCCGGAAAGACTCGAATGGTCGGCAGAATAGCCCGGTGGCGGCGGGGCGTCTTGTTCGATTCTGCATTCGGCGCCGATGCGCCCGAACGCGCAAACGAAACCCGATCGAACCCGAGCCGAACAGCGAGGCGAAATCGCCGCGCCCAAAGTCACGAAAAAAATCGGCGGAAACTCGCTAAGCTGCTGTTCGTGCAGTGAAAACCGGGAGGTATCGCGTATAATTCGCTTTTGCGCCTATAGGATTTGCCATGCGTCTGATCCAAACAGCACTCACGTTCGATGACGTGCTCCTCGTCCCGGCCTACTCCGATGTTCTGCCGCGCGACACCAGCCTCAAGACCCGGCTGACCCGCAATATTTCCCTGAATATGCCGCTCGTGTCCGCCGCCATGGACACGGTCACCGAAGCACGCCTTGCGATCGCGATGGCGCAAATGGGTGGCGTGGGCATCATCCACAAGAATCTCACGCCGGCCGAGCAGGCGCGTGAAGTCGCCAAGGTCAAGCGCTTCGAATCGGGCGTCGTGCGTGATCCGATCACGGTGCCGCCGCAGATGAAAGTGCGCGACGTGATCGCGCTGTCGCGCCAGCATGGCATTTCCGGTTTCCCGGTGGTCGAGGGCGCGCAACTGGTCGGTATCGTCACGAACCGCGACTTGCGCTTCGAGGAGCGTCTGGACGAACCGGTGCGCAGCATCATGACGCCGCGCGAGCGCCTCGTCACCGTCAAGGAAGGCACGCCGCTCGCCGAAGCCAAGGCGCTGATGCACAGCCACCGCCTCGAGCGCGTGCTGGTCATCAACGAAGCGTTCGAACTGCGCGGCCTGATGACGGTGAAGGACATCACCAAGCAAACCGAACACCCGGACGCCTGTAAGGACGAACACGGCAAGCTGCGCGCGGGCGCGGCGGTCGGCGTGGGCGAAGACAACGAGGAGCGCATCGCGCTGCTGGCGCAGGCGGGTGTCGACGTGATCGTCGTCGATACGGCGCACGGCCACAGCAAGGGCGTGCTCGAGCGCGTCAAGTGGGTCAAGCAGAACTTCCCGCACGTCGAGGTGATCGGCGGCAACATCGCCACCGCGGCGGCGGCCAGGGCGCTGGTCGAATACGGCGCCGACGGCGTGAAGGTCGGTATCGGCCCCGGTTCCATCTGTACGACACGCATCGTGGCGGGCGTGGGCGTGCCGCAAGTCACTGCGATCGCCAACGTGTCGGAAGCGCTGAAGGGCACCGGCGTGCCGGTCATCGCCGACGGCGGCGTGCGCTTCTCGGGCGACGTCAGCAAGGCGCTGGCAGCGGGCGCGAACGCGGTGATGATGGGCAGCATGTTCGCCGGCACCGAAGAAGCGCCGGGCGACGTCTTCCTGTTCCAGGGCCGCCAGTACAAGTCCTACCGCGGCATGGGCTCGGTCGGCGCGATGAAGGACGGCGCGGCGGACCGCTACTTCCAGGACAACTCCGCGAACATCGACAAGCTGGTGCCGGAAGGTATCGAGGGCCGCGTCGCCTACAAGGGTTCGGTCAACGCGATCCTGTTCCAGTTGATCGGCGGCGTGCGCGCCAGCATGGGCTACTGCGGTTGCCGCACCATCGCGGAGATGAACGAGAAGGCCGAGTTCGTGCAGATCACGGGCGCGGGCTTGCGCGAGTCGCATGTGCACGACGTGCAGATCACCAAGGAAGCGCCCAACTATCACGTGGACTAAACGCCAATGAAGCCATTGCTGCGTGCTGTACTCATCCTCGATGCGTTGCTGTTGCTTGCGTTCGGCCTGCTGTTCGTGCTGACGCCCTGGACTTCGTTGTACAACGCGCTGCTTCTGGTGCAAACCCAGCCGGCTCTGGTCGGCCAGGGATTTGGCGTGGCGCTGATCGGGCTCGGCTGGCTGGCCCTGCACGCGTCGATCGACGGGGCGCTCACTTCGAGTGTCGCGAGAGTCGTCGGGCACGTGAACTGGTTGACCGGCGTGCTGATGCTGGTCTGGTTGCTCGGTTTGCATACGCCGTCGCTGACGGGTTTCGGGCAGATCGTGGCGGTGCTGACGGGTGTGGTGCTGCTGGTGATCGGCATGGGCGGCGTGCGTTTATCGAGCGCGGTGCGGCGGCGTGAAAAGGCGCGGCTGGCTGAAGCCGCCGCTGCCGAGCGCGCCGAGCGCCAAGCGGCGAAAGATGCCGCGAAAGACGCCGCCTACAAACGCGAACCCGGGAGCGGGGCCGCTCCCGTCACGGCGGGCTTTCCGGTCTACCGTGCGGAGCCGGTGATCGAGCCGGTCATGCCGGCTACGCGGCCGGTGAGTCCGGCTACGGGTGCGCCGGTCGATCCGGCGGTCGACGAACCGGGTAGGCCTGCGGCCGAGCGTGCTGTACGCGCTGAACATGCAGCGAGGGCCGCCAGTTCCGAGGCTACGAGCGCACGCGACGAGGCCCGCAACGCCGCCGCCGACGCGCCGGGTGCGCCCCGCCCGCCGTTTCATGGCTGAGGCGCCGGACCGCCCCGTCCTTCGAAGCTACCGGATTCGTTCGCGCGTGCCGCAAATCACTGCCTGCGGCGCCGGCCCCGCCAGCGCGCTTCATCGTTACGTTTCATGCTCGACCGTTCCCACGTGGACCGCTTTGAATTCAACGCCGCGCCTCGTGCGCGGCATTCCGTATCCGTTCACTTTTGACTCCGTCCGCTGCCATGCATGACAAGATCCTGATTCTCGACTTCGGTTCGCAAGTCACCCAACTGATTGCACGTCGCGTTCGCGAAGCCAACGTGTACTCGGAAATTCATCCGTACGACGTCGACGCGTCGTTCATTCGCGATTTCGCGCCGAAGGGCGTGATCCTGTCCGGCGGCCCGAGCTCGGTCACCGAAACGGACACGCCGCGCGTGCCGCAAGCGGTGTTCGAGCTCGGCGTGCCGGTGCTCGGCATCTGCTACGGCATGCAGGCAATGGCCGAGCAACTGGGCGGCAAGGTCGACATCGGCCACCTGCGCGAGTTCGGCTATGCCGAAGTGCGCGCGCGCAACCATACGAGCCTGCTCGAGGGCATCAGCGACTTCACCACGCCGGAAGGTCACGGCATGCTGAAGGTGTGGATGAGCCACGGCGACAAGGTACTGGAAATGCCGCCGGGCTTCGCGCTGATGGCGTCGACGGAATCGTGCCCAATCGCGGCGATGGCCGACGAAAAGCGCCATTTCTACGGTCTACAGTGGCATCCGGAAGTCACGCACACCGTGCAGGGCCGCGCGATGCTCGAGCGCTTCGTGCTGCGGATTTGCGGCGCCAGGCCCGATTGGGAGATGGGTCATTACATCGACGAAGCCGTCGCGAAGATTCGCGAGCAGGTCGGCAACGAACACGTGATCCTGGGGCTGTCGGGCGGCGTGGATTCGTCGGTGGCGGCGGCGCTGCTGCATCGCGCGATCGGCGATCAACTGACCTGCGTGTTCGTCGATCACGGCCTATTGCGCCTGAACGAAGCGGAGCAGGTGATGGCGACGTTCGCCGATCACCTCGGCGTGAAGGTGATTCACGTGGACGCCAGCGATGTGTTCCTGAGGAAGCTCGCCGGCGTGAGCGATCCGGAAGCGAAGCGCAAGATCATCGGCGCGGAGTTCGTCGAGGTGTTCCAGGCCGAGGCCGGCAGGCTCACCGACGCCAAGTGGCTGGCGCAAGGCACGATCTATCCGGACGTGATCGAATCGGCCGGCAAGGGCAAGAAGGCGACGCAAACCATCAAGAGCCACCACAACGTGGGCGGCCTGCCTGAGACGCTGAATCTGAAGCTGCTGGAGCCGCTGCGCGAACTGTTCAAGGACGAAGTGCGCGAACTCGGCGTGAAGCTCGGTTTGCCGCCCGCGATGGTATATCGCCATCCGTTCCCGGGCCCGGGTCTGGGCGTGCGGATTCTCGGCGAAGTGAAGCGCGATTTCGCGGACCTGTTGCGCCGCGCGGACGCGATTTTCATCGAGACGCTGCGGACTTTCATCGACAAGGAAACCGGCAAGTCCTGGTACGACCTGACGAGCCAGGCGTTCGCGGTGTTTCTGCCGGTGAAGAGTGTCGGTGTGATGGGCGACGGGCGGACTTATGAGTACGTGGTGGCGCTGCGCGCGGTGCAAACGCTCGATTTCATGACCGCGCATTGGGCGCATCTGCCGCATGAGCTGCTGGGGCATGTGTCGAACCGGATCATCAATGAAGTGCGCGGGATCAACCGGGTTGTTTATGACATTTCGGGGAAGCCGCCGGCGACGATTGAGTGGGAGTGAATTGACGTCCTTCTAGGACTATCGCCATGCGCAGCGGTGAGCCCGCGTCGGCACACCCATCGCACCAACTGGGTCGTCATCGCCCACCGCATCGCAACAACAGAGACATCCATGCACGGTGCATGGAGAGTTGCCCGGGACGCGATGCGTTGAAAGCAGGTCGCGCAAGCCATGGCGGCTGGCGACCGTCACCCGGGCGCCGGCCATAAAGAGACGGTCAGCGATGCGCTTCGAACGGCTCCTCGCTGGCAACTGCCGCCATACTCCTTGTCGTCTTGCTATTAGGCGAGCCATCAAAATCCGGATTATCGGGTTGCATCATTGGACGTCTTGTCAGATGTAACCTGACGCATATACTTGCAATTGCCTGAGGGTAATCCGCTGCGCGGTGTGCGTGTCTCTGTACGACCGTATGGTGCCGTGTCCGGCGCGGCCGTTCACGCGTCAATCGCTCGGCGATGCGAAAAACCACAGCAATATTGCCGGAGACGGGCCCATGAGTACGACTTTCTCATTCGAAGAGCCGCCCCGCATCATCGGGACCGTGACCAAGGTCTACTCGGGTTTGCTCGTCATTGGTTTTGCGCTCGTTCCGGCCTTCCTGATCGCTTATCTGGCGTTCTTTCAAGACCCGGGCCTGAAGTTCGAAAGCCACGCGTTCCACGAAATCGCGATCGCAGCGGCGACGCTCGAGGGGCTGTTTGTCACCTATGTGACATGGCGTTGTTATCTGTCGTCGGGTGAACCACTGTTGCGGTGGCTGACGTTAGGCTTTCTGGGCTTCGTGCTGGTCTATGCGCTACACGGCGCGTTCACCGGCATGGCTCACCATCATATCTGGCTATTCCTGCTCTACGGACCGGCATCGCGCCTGGTGATGTCGGTGCTGCTGCTGATCGGGCTTCTCTCGTACCACCGCCCGCCGGACGCGGTCGAGCGGCGCTCAAAGCCGCGCCCGTGGCTGGCGTGGGTCGCCGTGTTCGTCCTGATCGACCTGCTCGTCGGACTCATTGCGACCTCGCCCATTGCGGGCAGCCTCGCCGTGCGGCTCTCGATGGAGGGCGGGGCGCTCGTCTTCTCTACACTGAACGTCATGGCGCTGATGCTGCGTCGCATTCGCTCGCCGCTAATGGTGATCTACGGCATCTCGATCACCTCCTTCGCGCTTGCGTCGCTCGCGTTCATTCTCGGCAAGCCCTGGAATCACATGTGGTGGCTCGCGCACGCGATCTTCGCCGCCGGATTTTTCCTGCTGAGTTACGGCGTCGTTCAGGCGTTTCGCACAACGCGGGCCTTTTCGACGATCTACACCCAGGAAGAACTGATGGCTCGCCTCGCCGAGGCGATGGCACGCACGGAAAACGCGCTGCAGGAGCTCCAACGCACCAATCACAAGCTCGAGCAACTCGCCGCGACCGATCCGCTGACGGGTGCCGCGAACCGGCGCGAGTTTATTCAACAGGTAGAGGCGGAAATCGCACGAGCCAGGCGAGGCGGTGCGCCGTTCTCACTGCTGGCGCTGGATCTCGACCACTTCAAATTGATCAACGACAACTACGGCCATCAGGTGGGGGACGAGGTGTTGCAGCGATTCGTGCAGAAATGCCTGAAGGCCATTCGCCCCTATGACGGCGTAGCGCGTGTCGGTGGCGAAGAGTTTATGGTGCTGCTGCCCAGAGCCGCGCTAGACGTGGCACGTTCGATCGCGGAGCGCGTCCGGGGTGCCGTGGCTACCGAGGAGTTCCATACTGGAACGGGGCGGGCCGTCGCCGTTACCGTCAGTGTTGGCATCTCCGAGTTCGGCCGCGACGGCGACACCATCGACACTCTTTTGCGAGTCGCCGACGAGCGACTCTATCAGGCCAAGCACGCTGGCCGCAACCGCGTGGTGGCACGATAGCAGCGGTTGGCTATCCATCGCTGTAGCAGCTTGCAATCGACGGCGGCCAAGCCCGTAATCAGCGCAGTTATCGGCTCAGAATAGCTGCAGCTGAGATGGCCCCCGCGCGCAGCCGACGTCGGACCGTCCGGATGAAAGCGGGAGTCGACGACCGCTCCTGGCCGGTTATCGCCGGATGGTCCCGCGGGCCGGGGACTGCGAACAGTCGGCTGAGATGCCATGACGGGTTTTTTGTGTGCTACAGCACCGGCGATAGCTCGGGGACGAATGGTAGGCGCAGGGCCCGTCAGATATGGGCTGCTACCGCTTCGCAAAGACCTGGCAAAGTGACGTTGAACGGCTCAGTACGGACCAGGTTGGCGTCACCTGCAGAACGCCTGCCGCGGCTGTACAGCATAGCTTGTGACGGGATCCTCCCGGTGGTGATGTCATTCTCCCGCCGCTTCTCCCGCTGCTGTCGCACTTCTTTCCCAGCAGCGGGATACAGCCAATTACTTACCAGCGGTAACCGACGCCAGCGCCTGCTCCCACCGAGCCGTGACCCGAAACAGCGGTCGTGATCGAGCCTTTGAGCATCCCAGATTCCGGTCCGGCTGACTTCGGGCAATACTCGTCCTTGATGAGATCCGGCAAGGCGGCTTCGAAGCCATCGTCCTTGACACATCGGTGTTCGACGCACAGCAGCTTCGCGTTGAAACCGGTCCGCCCGGCGGGTCGCGCAGTTCCACGACGGCGCGATGCGGGTGCGGTCCCTTCCCAGGCTCTCATCGACCACGAAGAGCATCCGTCCTTCTGCCATTGACTGTTGTCGCGGGGACAACACCGTGGGTTCCTTCGCAGGGCTACCGCCGCAAGACGGCCGCTCTTACGCTTCGTTCCACGGTGACGGCACATGCTGTCTGATCCAGTCCGTCAAACGATGCGCCCGCGATTCCAGTGCTGCCCCGGCCTGCCGGGTGGGCGCGAGATCGAACGGGTCGACGTATAGACGGCGATCTGCGCCTGGCGTGTCCGTTTGCTACGTGTCCGGCAAACACGGCGGCAGTCCGCAATTACCCATCGAAGATTTCCCCTGGCCAACCATCGCCAGGCGACGGCCGGCGGGGGATGCCGTCCATTCTTCGACAAGTCGTTCCCCGATGCGCTTGCGCAAAGGCATCGGTATGCCGGAAGTCAATCGTTCGCGAAGATCGTTGCTGTTTTGTAGGTCCCGAACTCGTTTTCATCACGCAACTGGAGAAACATCTCGTGTTAAAGAAATTATTTTCAACCGTTGTCTTCTTGGCGGCGGCTTTGCTCTCGGCGCCGACGTTCGCTGCGGACGAATTCCCCGTTCCGGCGGGATTTGCCAGCGACTATCAGACGGTCGATGGCGTTCGCCTGCACTACGTCAAAGGCGGCAGCGGGCCACTGGTGTATCTGGTGCATGGTTTCGGCCAGTCGTGGTACGAGTGGCATCAGTTGATGCCGGTGCTTGCGAAGGACCACACCGTGGTGGCGGTCGATTTGCCGGGCTTGGGGCAGTCCGGCGTTCCGGCCTCGTATCGCGCCACCGACGTTGCTCCGTTGCTTTATCAATTGGCGGAGAAATTCAGCGGTGGCCGGAAGTTCGATCTGGTGGCGCACGACATTGGCATCTGGAATACGTATCCCATGCTGGTTCGGCATCAGGACAACATTCGGCGTGCCGTCTACATGGAGGCTCCAATTCCCGATGACAGCATCTATCGTTTCCCCGCCTTTACGTCCAAAGGTGAATCGCCGGTCTGGCACTTCAGTTTCTTTGATGCCGATGGCCAGCTTGCGGAAACGCTGATCACCGGCAAGGAACGCTTTTTCCTGGAGTACTTCGTCAAGGTGCATGCCGCCAACAAGGCGGTGTTCACGCCGCAGCTTCTGGACCTGTACGGCAAGTCATATGCGAAACCGCAGAGTTTGCATGCCGCGTTCGAGTACTTCCGCGTGCTGAATCAGGACGTACTCGATAACAAGCAGCTCTCCAGGCAGAAAATAGAGATTCCGATGCTGGCGATTGGCGGCGGCGGAAACGGTGGAATGGGCGAATACGAGAACCAGACGGTCAGCCGCTATGCGGACCATGTCACCGGCAAAGTGCTTCCCGATTGCGGCCATTGGTTGCCGGAGGAATGCGCAGGCCCGTTGAACCAGGCTGTAGTGAATTTCCTGAACGCGCCTTGAACGGCTATCCGCCTAGGCAAAGCAGGACCGAGACAATGGAGTTTCGACACCACCGCGTTTTCTGGCTGTAGTCGAAGCACTCCATTCGGACCCGTGAAGACAGTGAAAAGACCCACGCGAGGCTCCGCAATGATTGCGCTGCCTGGTTCATCGCAGGACCAGGTGTTGGTCGACCTTGCCGGCTCCTCGTAGCGGTTGCGCGGTGGGGTGGAACCTTGACGCCAATGGCCCCAGCATGGAGTTGCTCGGTGCCCAGCGCCTCCTGAGGCAGCCACATCCCCGCAGACCGCACTGCTTCTAGTTCTACAGCCAGTTCGGCGCCGAGCCAGGCAGCCGCCAGTCCTGCTACATAGGTTGCACATTCGGTCTCGACCTGCGCATCTTCCCCACGCCGCTCTAATAGCAGGGCGAACACCGCGTTCGGGTCGTACACGCTCGGCTACACCGGCGGTATAGCGCATTGGCGGGATGAGGCGCCTTCGCCCATCGCAATGGCGGCTCCTCAAACGAAACCATCGTCGAATGCCCCGGTTCTCGAGGAACGGGCGCGCCACTTCGCTGGCGTCATGCCTACCTGCCGTTTGAACACCCGCTGAAACGCGGCTTCCGATTGATATCCCACCGCTTCGCCAATCTCGGCGACAGACATCCCCGTTTGCGCCAGTTTGCGCCCAGCCAGCGCCATGCGAATTTCGGTGAGCACGTCGCTCGCCGAGCGGTTGATGGCTTCTTCGAAGTGACGTGCGAACGTGGCGCGCGACATGTGACAGAGTTCAGCCAGCTTCGGCAAAGTCCACGGCTTCCCGGGTTCGTCGAACATCGCGGCGAGAGCCGGTTGCAGGCGCTGACGCTGCGCAAGCGCAAGCAGGCCGCGCGGCGCTTGATCGGTATCGGCGGCGCAGCGCAGGGTCAGCGCAAACAGCGCGCCCGAAAGCTGATTCACGACCGTCGCGCTGCCCGGGCGTTGCTCGAACGCTTCCTCGCGCATCAATTCAATGAGTCGGGCAAGCCGCGTTGCTGCAAACGCGGCGTCGCGCGCCTGTCCGTCGCCCTCGCTCACGCTGCTCACCAGCAAACGTCCCGGCAGATGGTCGCGCAGCAGTTGCTGCGGCACGGCCGGCAGCACGAAGCGCCCGCACAACACATCGGCGCCCCCGCGTGCGTTGCCGTTCGTGGCAATGGTCAATCCGTCCTTGTGCCGCTCGCGTGCCGCCCGGGGGGGCTTGCCGCTGCCGTCGTGCAAGCTGTGAGCGCTGCCGGAGGGAAACAGCACGATATCGCCGGCTTTCATGCGAAGCGCCGGTTCGCTGTTCTCTCCTGTGTCGCTTTCGACGACAGCCTCGCCGCGCAACAGCACGTGATAGGGGAATTCCCACTCGTTCGACTCGGGATGGTCGATGCGCCACGGCGAGCCGAAGTGGCACCGCACATCCAGCCGTCCGGTGACCGGCATCAGCGAGAGCAGTCGGTCAAGCAGTTCCATATGAGACGTTTGAGCATGAAGTTGCGGAAGTATGGCATTAAAGAACTCGCCGCAGATCCCTACACTGACGCCCATGCCATAGGACATGGCTAAGCAGTTCAACCCTCAACCCTGAAGGAAGGAGTCGATCATGTCCCGTCTGACCACCATTCGCCCTGAAGAAGCAACCGGCGCAGCCGCTGAAGTGTTCGCGAAGATCAAGAAGGCCGTCGGCAAGGTACCCAATGCGTACGCGACCGTCGGCACGCACAGCCCCGAAGCGCTCGGCGCGGCGCTCGCGTTCGACGCAGCGGTGGCTGCCAGCACGCTTGGCAAGGCGGACATCGAAGTGATCAAGCTGGCCGTCAGCGAACACGTGGGCTGTGACTACTGTGTCGCCGCGCATACGTTGATGGGCAAGCTCGCCGGGCTGTCGGGCGATGACATGAAGCAGGTGCGTGCCGGCGTTGCAACGGGCGACGCGAAGCGGGACGCGCTGGTGACGTATGTGCATACGCTGGTCGGGACGCGCGGCACGGTGCCCGAAGCGGTCGTCGATGCGGTGCGCGCGGCCGGTTACACCGACCGCCAGATCATCGAAATCAACCTCGCCATCGCGTCGATTACGTTCACGAATCTCGTGAATCGCGTGAACGACACGACGCTCGACTTCCCGGCAGTCAAGTAACCCGTAGTTCCCGCACACAGCCTCGACAGGAGAGATTGCCATGCGCACCATTCGTACAGACGTCGCCGGTATCGGCGCAGGCACGGCCGGGCTGTCGGCCTACCGCAGCGCCAAAGTAGAAGGGGAGCTTGCAGATGCAAGCCACGGTAGACGACGTGCTCGGGATGCCGTTCTATCATCCGGTCGTTGAGGAAGGGTTGAGGACGGCGTTGCGGGATGCGGTAACGCGGCTGCAAGCCGGCGCCTAGTTCTTTCGGACGCTCAGACGTCGGACGCCTCGTGGCGCGACTACGGATACAGCCGGCCGGACACTGGTATCGAGTCGGCCACCTTTTGCGAGTATGCGGCGGGGAAATTCCGCCTTATACGGCACGTGTCCTCGGCCGCTCCGCATTCACATACAGGTTGAAATACCGCCGCCGGGGAAATGCAATTTCAGCTTTCGCCGAATTTCAAATGCGCGGAGCAATCCGTAGCAAACCCGATTTCGATGTTTCTACCCCGTCTTTCGTCAACCTAAAATTGGACCCCTTTCAATCGATGAATCGTTTCAGCCACGCGCCGCTTCGGCGGCGTGCGGCGTTTCGCCGTGCAGGGGCCCGCGCGCCAGCAAACGCACCGAGGCGATACGTTGCGTGGCGTCCGTCACCGGGTTGTCGATGATGAATTCCTCCACGCCATAGCGGTCTTGCAGTTCGCCGAGCGTGTCATGGACGGCGTCGGGCGTGCCATGCACGATATGCGTCTCGCGTTCGTCGATGCGATGGGGGCCGCCGCCTGCCTGGCGAACGAACTCTTCGGCCTGGGCGATGCTGCCCACCGTTACCGGCTGTTGATCGCCGACTTGCACGCGAAAGCGCCGTGTGTCCGATGCGAGCCGCGCTGCTTCGTCAGCGCTTTGCGCTGCGATGACGGAGATGGCCAGCAATGGCTTGCGTCCGTTCGATGCCGCGCGATAGCGCCCGAAAGCGCGCTCGATCTCGTCCGGTGCGCCGTTGATGTGCGCCGCGTACACGAAGTCCCAGCCAAGCCGGGCCGCGAGCGCCGCGCTTTCGATGCTCGCTCCGAGCAGGAAAGGGCGCGCAGGCGACGGCGGCAGCGGCGTGGCTCGCAGAACGGAACCGAACTGCTCCTCGCCGTCCGCGGCACTGTGTTCAGGATTCCCGGCGGGGTGATCGACGAGATGGCCGTTCAGCTCGAATGCGAGCGCCGCGAAATCCGGTCTATGCGCGGGGTCGTGCGCGGATTGCAGCGCGCGCGTCGAGAGCGGCAACCCGCCGGGCGCCTTGCCGATGCCGAGATCGACGCGGCCGGGAGCGAGCGAGGCCAGCAGATTGAAATTCTCCGCGACCTTATACGGACTGTAATGCTGCAGCATCACGCCGCCCGAACCGACACGTATGCGACTTGTGCGTGCAAGGATATGAGCGATCAGGATTTCAGGCGAAGGGCAGGCGAGCTGACTCGTGTTGTGATGCTCGGCCAGCCAATAGCGCCGGTATCCCCACGCCTCTGCGTGGCGCGCGAGGTCGATCGTGCGCGTCAGTGCCTGGGTCGCTGTCTCGCCTCGTGCGATAGGGCTCTTGTCCAGCAGGCTCAAAGCGTAGGCGGTCATTGGAAGTTCTGGAAGTGCGACATGGGTCGGGCTCGCGCGGCCTGGTGAGCCGATCTGATTAGTATGGCGATGGTATTTCTCCCTGAACGGCACGGTCAAACAATCAAGAAGAATAAGCAAAGGCAAAAAGATTGGTTCAATGCGGCCGCGCCGACCGATGTTTAGTGAAGCCAACATCGATACACTCGAAAGCCGCGCCTGATAGCGCGGGTCACTCGCGCCGGCCTCGTGGACGTCGTTTCGCTGCACGGACTCGGGCAACCGGACCAGGAAGATCTGCTTCTGAACGGCCTGCTGCCGGAACTGCGCAAGCGCGATCTGCTCGACGCGGATTATCCAGGTGGCGACTTCCGCTCCAACCTCGAGTTGCCCGCACTGCCATAGGACGTTTCATATGCACCTGAATCCGATCGTCAGCGAAATCGATTTCGACGTGCCCGGCCGGCACACCGGTTATCTCCGTCTTCCGCACTCGGTGCATCGTTCCGCATACGGCTGGCTGCCCATACCGGTTGTTTCGATCCGAAATGGAAGCGGGCCTGTCGTGCTCGTGATGGCCGGCAATCATGGCGACGAATTCGAAGGGCAGATTCTCGCCGCGCAACTCACGCGCGAGATCGATCCCGCGCATGTAACAGGTCAAATCATCGTGTTGCCGGCCGCCAATGCGCCCGCGGTGGAACAGGGTCTACGGACCTCCCCGATCGACGACGGCAACCTCAACCGCGCGTTTCCCGGCGACCCGCGAGGCTCTCCCACGCAAATCATCGCGCATTACATCGAGCACGAACTGCTGGCGCGCGCCGACTATCTGATCGATCTCCATTCGGGCGGAAGTTCACTGCTCTATCACGGCGGCAACCTGCTCGCGATCGAGCCGCGCGACGAAGCCGAGAAAGCGCGGCTGATCGATTTACTGAATGCATTCGGCTTGCCGAACGCATTCATTCATCGCGAGAATTCCGTGCACGCGGCGGCAGCGGCGCGCCGTCGAGGCGCGGTATCGATTACGACCGAACTGGGCGGTGCGGGAACGGTCGACCCCACGCTGATTCGCGAGGCGCGCCAGGGGCTGCTGCATTTCCTCGGCCATGTCGGTCTGCTGCATGGATCGCTCGTGCCGGAATCGCCGCCTGCGAGTACGCGTTTCAGACGCGTCGCCGGTGCGCGGCACTACGTTTATGCCTACGACAGCGGCGTTTACGAGCCGCTTGTCGAACTCGGCGAACGAGTGAGTCATGGGCAACCCGCTGCGCGAATCCATTTCCCCGATACGCCATGGCGCGAGCCTGTGATTCGCCATTTCGACAGCGACGGAGAAGTGGTCTGCAAGCGCGTGCCCGCGCTGGTCCGAAGAGGCGATTGTCTGTTTCATCTTGCCGAGGACGACGCGTCGTTCTCCGCGGCGCCCGCGCGGCGATGATGTTCTATTGACGGATACGATGCGCCGATAACCGAAAGCGCTGCGCGGGCAATCGAACGGACATCAAAAAACATTCGCCGCAGCGGCACCATATTCATATACCAATTGCTTGTTTAGCCGTCGAACGACGGCGCGCTATCGTGTGAGCTCCCGAAGACAAGCCGGCACGTCCGGTCGATCGTCATGAGCCTTAGCGTTGTCGATACCACTCCGCTCGATCCGCTCGCCGCGCCTTTGCTGAGCGCTTTACAGCGCGAGTACGCCACGCGCTACGCGTCGTTTCACAAGGACAACGGCGAGTCGGCCGCGCAGGAAATCGCGCGTTATCCGGCCGAGGCGTTTGCGCCGCCGGAGGGCGCATTCATTCTGCTGCTGCGGGACGGCGCGGCGATCGGCGGCGGCGCGTTCAAGCGCTACGACGCGCGCACCGCGGAACTCAAGCGTGTCTGGACGCGCGACGATGTGCGCCGCCAGGGTCTCGCGCGCCGCGTCGTGCAAGAGCTCGAACAACGTGCGCTCGCTCAGGGTTACACCCGCGTTTATCTGACCACCGGCTTCCGGCAGCCCGAAGCGTGGGCGTTGTACACGAATGCCGGCTACGCCAGCCTGTTCGACACGTCCTTGCCGCCCGAGGTGCATGTTCATTTGCGCTACGGCAAGGATCTGCTCGCTCCGGGCCGCATCGATACCCTCGACGATCTTCGCGCGAAAGAAGTCCACCTCGCGACCCGATAAACCTACCTGCAATTCCCCTAGAGAAAATGACGATGAGATTGCGCGCGCATCTTGCAACGCTTCTATTGGCGAGCACGGCCGTCATGACGGCCGGCATCGCTCCAGCCCTCGCCGCCGCGCCGGGCTTCGATCTGAGCCCGGCGCAACAGAACCGGATTCGCGGCACGCAGGACCCGGCCGCCATCAAGGCCATACCTTCGAACTTCGGCTTCGTCGCGAAGAATGCGTTGACGGTGGGCATCGTCGTTGGTCATCCGCCGATCAGCACCTACGCGAGCGACGCGAGGACGGTAGTCGGATTCGACCCGGACCTCGCGCAACTGATTGCGGACAGTCTCGGCAAGCATCTCGACGTCGTGATTCTCTCGTGGCCGGACTGGCCGCTGGCCCTTGTGTCGGGCAAGGTCGACGTGGTGATTTCCAACGTCACGGTGACGGAAGAGCGCAAGGCGAAGTTCGACTTCTCGACCTACCGGCAGGATCAGATCGGCTTCTATGTGAAAACCGACAGTCCGATCAGGCAAATCGCGGAGCCGAAGGACGTTGCCGGTCTGCGGATCATCACCGACGCCGGGACCAATCAGGAAACGATCCTGCTGGAGTGGGACCGGCAGAACGTCGCGCACGGACTCAAGCCGGTTTCCGTGCAGTACTACGACGACGATGCGGTGAAGTCCGTCGCGCTGCAGTCGGGACGGGCGGACGCGATTTTCAGCGTCAACGCGGTGCTTGCCTACGATGCGGCGAGGCAAGGCAAGACTCGCCAGGTCGGCACGTTGAGCGGCGGCTGGCCGCGCACGGCGGAGGTCGCGGTGACGTCGCGCAAGGGCAGCGGTCTCGCCGATCCGCTCACCATCGCGCTGAACGATCTCATCCAGAACGGACAGTATCGTTCGGTGCTCGCGCGCTGGCATCTCGAGTCCGAGGCGATCGGGAAGGCGGCGACCAATCCGCCGGGTTTGCCGAAGTCGTGACGCGCGGGGCGATCCTCTTGCGAGCGCGAACGCATCACCCGCTTCGATCTTTTTCTTCTGTGTGGCGAACGACATCATGAGTAAGCACATCCCATTCGGCATCATGCTGCAAGGCGCCGGCAGCCACATGAACGCGTGGAAGCATCCCGCCGGTCCCGCGGATGCCAGCGTCAACCTGGATTTCATGATCGGGACGGCGCAAAAAGCCGAAGCTAACGGCATTGCGTTCGCATTCGTCGCGGACGGTCTCTACATCAACGAAAAATCGATCCCGCACTTCCTGAACCGCTTCGAGCCTGTTTCGATCCTGTCGGCACTCGCCACGGTCACGTCGAAGATCGGTCTCGCGGGTACGGTTTCAACGTCGTATAGCGATCCGTTCACGGTCGCACGGCAGTTCGCCTCGCTCGATCTGATCAGCGGCGGCCGCGCCGGCTGGAACGTCGTCACGACGCCGCTCGAAGGCACCGCCAGGAACTACGGCGGATCGCATCCGGAACACGCGTTGCGCTATGAAATCGCGGACGAATACCTGAGCGTGACACAAGGTCTGTGGGACAGTTGGGATGACGATGCATTCGTGCGTGATCGCGAGCGCGGCGTGTTTTTCGATCGCGACAAGTTGCACGCGCTGAATCATGAGGGAAAATTTTTTCAGGTAGTGGGGCCGCTCAATATCCAGCGTTCACCGCAAGGGCAGCCGGTGATCTTCCAGGCCGGCTCGTCGGATGCGGGCATCGCCTTGGCGGGAAAGTACGCCGATGCGGTGTTCACGCATTCGGTCTCGGTCGAGGAGACGCGGCTCTTCGCGCAGCGCGTCAAGGACAGCGCCGCGGCGCAGGGGCGCAGCCGCGACCACGTGAAGATCTTCCCCGGCATCGGCCCGATTGTCGGCGCGACGCATGAAGAAGCCGAAGCGAAGTACCGGGCGATTCGCGATCTGCTCAATATCGATGAAGCGCTCGCCTATCTGGGCCGCTTCTTCGACCATCACGACTTTGCGCAGTACCCGCTCGATGCCCCGTTCCCCGAACTCGGCGATATCGGCAGAAACAGCTTCCGCTCGACGACCGACCGCATCAAGGCCAATGCGCGCAACCAGGGGCAAACCTTGCGCGAAGTCGCGCTCGAAGTGGCGACGCCGAAGACGCATTTCCTGGGAACGGCCGAACACGTGGCCGATGAGCTCATTCGCTGGATAGAAGCAGGCGCCGCGGACGGATTCATTCTCGGCTTCGCGGTGCAGGCGCAGGGCCTCGACGATTTCGTCCGTTACGTGATTCCCGAACTGCAGCGGCGCGGCCGTTACGAAACGACGCTCACGGGCGCGACGCTGCGCGACCATCTTGGCTTGCCGCGCAAGGAAAGCCGCTACTCGCTGACCGAGACTGCATAAACGGACACGAGCGCGTACCAGACGGGCACCAAACGGATACCAGAACGAACACGGTACGAACGATGAACGAAGCCGCTAAAGTCGCCGTACAGGCGCCGGGTTCCGTGCAAGGAGAATTGCAACGGGACCGCAACCGATATCACGTCGTGCCCGCGAAGCATCGCGCGCGCACTGCCGGCGCGGCCGTCGCGGCGATCCTGATCGCGCTCGTGCTCGACTCCGTGCTGGGTAATCCGCGCTGGGGCTGGGGCGTTTTTGCCGAATGGTTTCTGTCCGAACCGGTGCTCTCGGGACTTGGGCGAACACTGCTGCTCACGGCGCTGGGTGCGTCGATCGGCTTCGCGCTCGGCATGCTCATCGCGCTGGCAAGAGTCTCGCGTTCTTCGCTTCTGGCAGGCAGCGCGTGGGTCTTCGTGTGGTTGTTCCGCTCGATTCCGCTCATCGTGCTGCTGCTTATTCTGAACAACCTCGGCTATCTGTACGAGACCATCAGCATCGGTATTCCCTTTACCGGCATCGCGTTCGCACACTGGCCGACCATCGAGGTCATCAGTCCTTTCTGCGCGGCCGTTCTCGGCCTGACGCTCAATCACGCCGCTTTTTCAGCGGAAGTGATTCGCGGCGGGATTCTGTCGGTCGATCAGGGGCAACTCGAAGCGGCTGCGGCACTGGGGTTGCCGCGGCTTCGCCAGGCGAGACGCATCGTGCTGCCGCAGGCCATGCGGGCCATCGTGCCGACCGCGTTCAACGATCTCATCTCACTGACGAAGGGATCGGCAATGGTTTATGTGCTCGCCATGCCCGAACTGTTTTACACGGTGCAGATCATCTATCGGCGCAATCTCGAAGTCATCCCGCTGCTGATGGTGGCGACGGTGTGGTATCTGATCATCCTCACGGTGCTCTCGGCGATTCAGGTGTATGTCGAACGCTATTTCTCGCGCGGGGCCACGCGCGGCACAACGTCGTCCCCATTCGACGATCTAATCAAGGCGCTCGCAGGGTTTGTTTTGCGTCGGCGGCCGCGCCGGCGCGGAACCGCGTTGTCCGGCGAGTCGCGGCTTGCCGTAGCGCCAATTGATTCGAAGATCGCCGGCGATGCGAATCCGTGGATCGATCAGCGCGCAGGCGGCGAGGTCGTCATCCACAACGTCTCCAAGAGCTTCGGCGCACTGAAAGTGCTCGACAACGTTTCGCTCACCATGCGTCCCGGCAGCGTGACGGTGATCCTCGGTCAATCGGGCTCCGGCAAGTCGACGTTGCTGCGCACGATCAATCATCTCGAACGCGTCGACGACGGCTTCATCGATATCGACGGCGAACTGATCGGATATCGCCGTGAAGGCATGACGCTCCACGAACTGAAGGAGAGGGACGTGCTGCGGCGTCGCGGGGACGTCGGCATGGTTTTTCAGAACTTCAATCTCTTCCCGCATTTGAGCGTGCTGGACAACATCGTCGAGGCGCCTGTCGCGCTTGGCCGCCTGCCGCGCAAGGAAGCGGAGCGGCTCGCCCAGGGTCTGCTTGCGCGCGTCGGGCTGGCGGATAAGGCGCACGCGTGGCCGCGGCAATTGTCGGGCGGCCAGCAGCAACGGGTCGCGATTGCTCGCGCATTGGCGTTGAGGCCAAAGGTGCTGCTGTTCGACGAGCCGACATCCGCTCTCGATCCTGAACTGGTGAACGAAGTGCTCGACGTCATCGAGGAGCTGGCGCGCTCCGGGACCACGATGGTGATCGTCACGCATGAGATCGGCTTTGCGCGGGAGGTGGCCGACACCATCGTGTTCATGGATCGCGGCCGGGTAATCGAAGTCGGTCCGCCGGCTAGCGTGCTGAACGAACCGCAACATTCCCGCACGCGCGAATTTTTGTCGCGTGTGCTCTGACCACTCCTTCTTCGCGACACGATGATCAACAGGCGAACATTCGTTATGACGGGCATCGCGGCGGGGTTGGCGGCGATCGGCGGCGCTCATGCCGCGCCGACCGGCATCGACCTCAGTCCGCAACAACCGGGACGTCTACGTACCGGCAAAAACGAGCAGGCGATTGCGGCGCTCGCGAATCGCTACCGGTTTGTGAGGGAAGGGTTCTTTACGGTCGCCATCTCGCCGCACGGCCCGCCCACTGCGACCTATGCGACGGATGCGCGAACCGTCGTCGGGTCGGATGCGGACTACGCGCAACTGATCGCCGACGCGCTGGGGCTCAAGCTCGACATCGTGCCGATTGCATGGGTCGACTGGCCATTGGGTTTGACGTCGGGGAAATACGACGCGGTCATCTCGAACGTCGGTGTAACGGAACAGCGCAAGGAGAAGTTCGACTTCACCACGTACCGTCAGGGCTTGCATGGTTTCTACGTGCGAACCGCCAGCCCGATACGCGGCATCGCGGAGCCGAAAGACATCGCGGGCCTACGCGTGATCACCGGCTCGGGGACGATTCAGGAAAAGATCATCCTCGAATGGAACCGGCAGAACGTCGCGAAAGGTCTCAAGCCCGTCGAGCTTCAGTATTTCGACGACGACGCGGCGAGCCGCGTTGCGCTGCTTTCCGGTCGAGCGGACGTCGAGTTCAATCCCAATGCGCCGCTTGCGTACGACGCCGCGCGAAGCGGCGCCATTCGCCAGGTGGGAACCGTGAATGCGGGCTGGCCCGCGAGAGCGGACGTTGCGATTGCAACACGCAAGGGCAGCGGACTCGTCGACGGGCTGACACTCGCGACCAACGGTGTGATCGCCAACGGGACTTACGCGCGCTCGCTCGCGCGCTGGGGGATTCAGGCCGAGGCGCTGAACCGTTCCGAAAGCAACCCGCCGGGCCTGCCAAAATTCTGACTCAACGCCAATGACCTTCCGTTCGATTCTTTCCGGCGCGCCGCTGCGTCGCGCCATGTTGCGTGTCTCGCGTCTCGGCGTCCCGGTGGTACTGGTCGGCGCGCTGCTGATGAACGGCGCGCCCGTCCACGCGGCGCCGACAGGCACGCTCGTGTTCTGCTCCGAAGGCAGCCCCGCCGGGTTCGATCCGGGCCAGCATACGACCAGCACCGATTTCGACGCGAGCACCAATACGGTCTATAACGAACTGGTGCAGTTCCGGCGCGGCACGCTCGATCTCGAACCCGCCCTGGCGACGAGTTGGGACATTTCCTCGGATCAGCGCACGTACACGTTTCATCTGCGCGGCGGCGTGAAGTTCCACACGACCGCATGGTTTCGCCCGAGCCGCGACTTCAACGCCGACGACGTGCTGTTTACGTTCAACCGCATGCTGCATGCCGACGATCCGTTCCGCAAGGCCTACCCGGCCAGTTTTCCGTATTTCAGCGATCTGGGTTTCGACAGGAACATCGAGAGCATCGAGAAGGTCGATGCTCTCACGGTGCGCTTCCGGCTCAAGGAGCCGGATGTGATCTTCGTGCGCAATCTTGCGATGAGCTTCGCGTCGATTCTGTCAGCCGAATATGCGGAGAAGCTGGGCGCGGCGCATCGCGAGGCGGACATCAATCAATTGCCGGTGGGAACGGGGCCCTTCGTATTCCGCTCGTACCAGAAGGACGCACTGATCCGCTACGACGCCAATCCCGGCTACTGGCGTCCGGACGACGTCAAGCTCGCGCATCTGATCTTTGCGATCACGCCTGATCCGGCGGTACGTATCCAGAAGCTCGCGAACGGCGAATGCCAGGTGTCGGTATTTCCACGTCCCGCCGATCTTGAGGTTCTGAAGCGAAACGCCGCGCTTACCGCCGTTTCGGGCGTCGGCTTCAATGTGGGCTTCGTCGCCTATAACACGCAACATGCGCCGCTCAACCAGTTGGAAGTGCGCCGCGCACTCGATATGACCATCGACAAACCCGCGATCATTCAGTCGGTTTTTTCGGGCAATGCGACCATTGCGTCGAATCCGATGCCGCCTGCCCAATGGTCGTACAACAAGCAGTTGAAGGACGCACCGTACGATCCCGCAAAAGCCAAGGCGCTGCTTGCGCAGGCGGGCTTTCCCAACGGTTTCGAGATTTCGCTGTGGGCGATGCCGGTGCAGCGTCCATACAATCCCAATGCGCAATTGATGGCGCAACTGATCCAGCAGGACTGGGCGAAGATCGGCGTGCGCGCGAAGATCGTGAGTTACGAGTGGGGCGAATATAACCGCCGCGCGAAGCAGGGCGGCGAACACGACGCGATGCTGTACGGCTGGTCGGGCGACAACGGCGACCCCGACAACTGGCTTGGCACCTTGCTCGGGTGCGATGCGGTACACGGCAGCAACGTGTCGAAATGGTGCGATCCGGCGTTCAACGCGTTGATCGACAAGGCGCGCGCGGCGGCGCACGTCGACGAGCGGACGGCGCTCTATCAGCAGGCGCAGGTCATCTTCAAGCAGCAGGTGCCGTACACGCCGATCGCGCATTCCATCGTCTCTCTGCCTGTGTCGAAGCGTGTCAAGGGGCTCGCGTTTTCGCCGCTCGGCAGTCATCGCTTCGAAGGCGTGTCGTTGGAGTGAGGGTCGACAGGCCGGCATGCCCGATCCGCGATCCGAACAGTGATTCGACATGGGCCGGCCCCGTTTGGCTTGCGGCCGGTGTATCTGTTCGGGCGGCAGCGGGATGACAGCAAGGTTTGGACGTCGGCGCGGTTCATCACGTTCGAGCCCTCCCGCGATACCGGGCAGGTCTTAACCTTCGCGCAGCGATGACTGGCGGCTCAGGCAGCGGGCAGCGCCGCGCCGATACCGCTCAGCAATTCGTCCCGCACGCGGGCTAGCGATGCGTCGCGCCGGTCGCGCGGCCGGGGCGCGGCAATCTCGACGTCTCGCGCGAGACAGCCCGCGCCGTTCCTGCCGGATGGCGCGAGCAACAGCACGCGATCCGACAAATACAGCGCTTCGTCGAGATCGTGCGTGACGAGCAGTGCCGCGGTGCCGTGCGCCCGCGTGAGCGATAACAATAGATCCTGCAGCCGCGTCCGGGTGATCGCATCGACGGCGCTGAACGGTTCGTCGAGCAGCAGCAGATCGGGCCGTGGGAACAGGCCGCGTGCCAGTGCGACGCGCTGCGCCATGCCGCCGGAGAGCTGCTTGGGCAACGTCTTCTCGAGACCGGCGAGACCTACCTCGCCGAGCAGTTCCGCCACGCGCGGATCGGTGCCTCGTTGCGGTCGGGCGGAAAACGCGACATTGTGGCCGACGTTCAGCCATGGCAACAGGCGAGGCTCCTGGAAAATCACGCCAACCCGCGCCGACGGTCCGCGTTGCGGCACGCCGTCGAGCAGGATTTCGCCATCGAAGTCGCGGTCCAGACCCGCAATCGCGCGCAGCAGGGTGCTCTTGCCGCAGCCGCTCGGCCCCACGAGGCTCACGATTTCGCCGCGTCCGATTGCGAACGTCACGCGTTCGAGCACGGTGCGCCCGTCGTAGCCCTTGCTGACTGCGCGGACTTCGAGCAGAGTTGGTGCGTTCGGCTGCATCAACGCGCGCTCCGCGAAGAACGTTGATCGGTTGCCGTGTCGCGCCACGACAGCGTATGCGCCTCGATCGCCTTAAGAACACTGTCGCTGAGCTTGCCCAGCAACGCGAGCAGCAGGATCGCGCCGAACACGAGGTCGGGGCGCCCGGTCTCGCGCCCATCGCTGAGCAGATAGCCAAGTCCGCGGGTGGCCGCGATCAGTTCCGCCGCCACCATGAACATCCACGCAAGACTCAAGCCCGTGCGCAGTCCGGTGAAGATCTGGGGGAGCGAGGCGGGCAACAGGATGCGTGTGAACAGCGCACGCTGATCCAACCGATTGACTTCACCGAGTTCGATCAGTTTTCTGTCGACGTCGCGAATCCCCGCCACGACGCTCAATTGCACCGGAAAAAACGCGCCGATCGCGATCAGCGTGATTTTCGGCGCCTCGTCGATCCCCATCCACAGCAGGAGAATGGGCACCCACGCAAGCGACGGAATCGCGCGCAGTGCCTGAAACGCCGGATCGAGCAACGCGTCGAGACGCCGGCTCAAACCCATCGCCGCGCCGAGCAGCAACGCGAGTGCGGCGCCGAGGCCGAAGCCTGCCAGGACGCGAACGCAGCTTGCCGCGATATGACGACCGAGGCGGACGCCGCCGAGCTCCCACAGTGTCTGCGCGATGGCGCTCGGCGCCGGCACCAGGTGTTCCGGCAGGACCGACAGGCGAACCAGCACTTCGACAACGGCAAGGAAGCCGAATGGCAAGGCGAGGCCGGCGATGCGCCACGGCTTGAGCGGATCGCGCGGGCGCGCGAGCGCGCGGCGAACGGGTTCGACCGAGCCGCGGTTGGGGAGCGCGAGCGAGTCGTCGGCGGCTATGCTGATCTGACGGACTGTGCGGCTCATGTGTCGTTACTTGCCGCTGCTCGTCGCGATAACCGGTTGTGCTGCCTTTACGTCGATCAACGCATCGATCACGGCGTTCAGATCGGTGCCGGGTTTGACCAATTGCTCGCGCACGAGGAGCGGCGCGGCGGCTTTCAGCGCAGCCAGTTGCCGTTCGCCGGGCTGAGGTTGACTGAAATCGTTGCGGCTCAATTGCAGTCGGGCAACCGGCAGCGACAGCTTCGAATCCTCCGCGACGATTTTTGCCGCTTCGTCCGGATGGGCGGCGATCCACAGGCGTGCTTTCTCGTATGCCTTCAGCACGTGAGCCAGCGTATCGGGATGCGCGGCGATAAAGTCTTGCCGCGCATTCAGAAAACCCCACGTGTTGAAGTCCACGTTGCGGTAAAGCAGGCGGGCGCCGTCGTCGATCTGCGCGGCCGCCATATGCGGATCGAGACCCGCCCATGCGTCCACCTGACCGTTCGCCAGCGCGACGCGTCCGTCCGGGTGTTGCAGGTTGACGATCTCGACGTCGTCGCGCGACAGGCCCGCAGTGTGCAGCGCACGCAACGTGAAGAGGAAGGGATCGGTTCCCTTGGTTGCGGCGATCTTTTTGCCTTTCAGATCGGCAAGCGTCGTGATCGATGAATCCTTACGCACGACGAGCGCCGTCCATTCGGGCCGCGAAAAGATATACACGGCGCGAATCGGATTGCCGTTCGCCTTGGCGAGCACCGCGGCGAGGCCCGCGGTCGAACCGATGTCGATGGCGCCGCTGTTCAGATATTCGAGCGCGCGATTGCTGCCGAGACTCAACACCCATTTGACTTGCGTATGATCGGGCGCGAGTTCCTGTTCGAGCCAGCCATTGCGCTTGATGACGAGGCTCTCGGGCGAATAGTACGCATAGTCGAGTTTGAGTTCGGCCGGCGGCGCAGCCTGCGCTGCAAGAGGCGCGAGGGCGGCGATAGCGGCGATAGCGGGTATTGCGGCGATAGCGACCGCGGCAGACGCGAGAGAAGCGGCCAGTCCGGCCAGCAGACGGCGCGGCTTCTGTACGAATGCACCCCGGGAGACTGTCATTGAATGGTCCTTGAAACCGTGTCGTTGTGACCGGTCAATGTAATCAATGCACAGGCGCAAGCGAACCAATAAAAGCTCACAATCAAAGCACGGCGGCGGCCGCAATAGCGGCAATCATCTGCGTCTGGTGAATCTTTCCATTGTCGATCGCCCGGCGATCCTGGACCATCAATCAATTCTGGTATCGATATGTCGGCAGAGACTAAGCCCGGCGCCATATTCAAATCACAAATGATCGTTTCTGCCGCGCTCGAATCGCCGCTAGCATGGTTCGATTGAAGGCTGCTGTGATTACAGGCTAGTCGATCGCATCGTTCAGGAGAGCGCCACGGAAAACGCAACGCACCAACGGATTGCCGGCGTCGCGGCGCAGCCGGCAGGCAGCGCTTCGCGCGCACCGCTGTTAAGCGCCACGGCCGTGACGAAACGCTTCGGCGCGACGCTCGCGCTGTCGAACCTCGATCTGTCGATTCATCCGGGCGAGGTCGTCGCGTTGATGGGCGCGAACGGAGCGGGCAAGTCGACGCTCGTGAAGATCTTGAGCGGCATTTATTCACCCGACAGCGGCGCGTTGACGCTCGACGGCAAACCGTACCGCCCCGCGTCCGCGCAGGCCGCGAAGCAACTCGGCGTCGCGACGGTGCACCAGTCGATCGCCGATGCGGTCGTGCCCGCGCTGTCGATCGCCGACAACCTGCTGCTCGAGCGCCTGTGCGATCCGGGTTCGCCGTGGCGCGTGCCGCCTGCCGCGCGGCGCGCGGCGGCCCGGCCGCTCGCGGAACGCGTCGGTCTGCGGGTCGACCTGGCGGCGCCGTTGGGTTCGCTGTCGCTCGCGAATCAGCAACGCGTGACGCTGGCCCGGGCGCTCGCTTCACACCCCAGGCTGCTGATTCTCGACGAACCCACCGCGAGCCTGTCCGCCGCCGAAGCCGAGCGGCTGTTCGCGCAGCTCGAACCGTTGCGGGAGGAGGGCGTCGCGATTCTGCTGGTCTCGCATCGCAT